>Ga0075033_1000599_pt1 | contig 19636 bp, 19 predicted proteins | sample SynthPrep_5_END__FD_72751 | JGI IMG/M metagenome (GOLD analysis project Ga0075033, IMG submission 72751) | Synthetic microbial communities from Ohio, USA - SynthPrep_5_END_DS10_MetaG | ecosystem: Engineered > Bioreactor > Aerobic > Activated sludge | place: USA: Ohio, Columbus | collected...
CGCCCAATGCACCCTGCCCGTCGGGCGGCTGAGGGTTAACTCAATAGACACGGCTAAGCATGTAGTACCGACAGTGGAGAACTGGCGGACGGGGGTTCAAATCCCCCCGGCTCCACCAATCATGAAGCTAAGTCTTTGATTTTAAAGACTTAATCGAAATGGGGTTCAAACCGAGTCTGGAAATTTCTCAGAAATTTCCACTGACGACGAGGTTGAACCCCATGCAACACCTAGCCCATTACCTGTACCGCGACAGCAACGACCAGCTGGTTTTCCGGCTGATCCTCCCTCGGCTGCTTCAGCAGCGCTTCCCATACGTCCCTCGCGAAATTCGCTGGCCGCTCGATAGCATGTCCGTCGAGGACGCCCGTGAACTGGCCCTGGATCTGGCCGAACGTATCCGCCAACTCCGCTTTCGCCTTGGCGAAATCAAGACGGGTGAAGGCCTGCAGCACGAATTGGCCGCCATTCGGACGTCCATCCGCCCGCTCGGCCCGCAGACAGCTCCGCGTAAAACAGCGCCACCACATAGCTCGCAGATTGCTTGCCCGGTGCAGGATCTCACCCTGACCATTGGCCGCCAGCGCTACGAGCAACTGCGCCACATGCCCACCTTCATGCTGCGCGAAGCACGGCAATTCACCCTGCAAGTGCCGCTCCCCGACCTCCTGGGTGCTGCCTATCCCCTGATGCTGAAAACCCAGGTATTCGAGCTGCACACACTGGATTCGGCAGAAGCACAGCAACGTGCCCAATTCATTCTGCAGGGCATGGCTGAGTTGAAGGAACTACTGGAACAGCACCTACAGCGCGGCGAATGGTTTCCGCTCTATCACGCCAGCTTCCAACTGGAAGCGCTGCGTCGCTACCTCCTGCCTGAGCACGGCCTGCATTTCCGGCATAACCCCCGTTGGCTGGCACTGCGCCCTACGGACCTGCGTGAGCGCGACCACGAGTTCCTGCGCAAACTCGATAGCCCGGCAGGCGCCAGCAATCCGGCCCACTGCCTGCACCCCGCGATCGGCTCACCTCATCTGCTTGATGTCGACATGCCGGAGTTGCTGCACAGCAACTATCCCCAGCTTCCAGCTCGGCTAACGTTCGACCTGCACACCCACGACCTGCATGAAGCCGTGCTCAAGTCGGGCTTTGTACTGGAACGCTTCGACTGGCTGTCGGGGCTGGTGCTTCAGGGCCAGCAGTTTGGCAGTGGCATCCCCACACTCAACGAACTGCGCATTCATGTCGAGGCCATGCGTGCGCGACTGCGCCCTGACAGCGATATGCCAATCCCACCGGGACAAACGCCACCAACAGCACCAACTCCGGATCACAACGACAACTGGGCCATACCGAGTTCTCACCTGGACTCGGCGCCGGCAAACCCACTCGGCGCACTGTTCGCTGGAGGCCTGGTACCTCAAAACGAGCAATCACCCGATGCCCGTATGACCATTCAGCAATTGATGGAGCGCTACCGCCGTGACCAAGAGCTGACCGGGCAATGGTCGCATCAGGGAACGCGCTTTCTGAACTGCGCAAGGCTCGAAGCCGCCTGCGAGCTGCTGGGCCCTTTGCGCCCGATCCAGTCAGTAACGACGGAGGACTTTCGTAACCTCCGCACGGCGCTGATGATGTATCCCCGAAATCGGCGCCAGATTCGCGAACTCAATGACACGCCTATCCATGTCCTGATCGAGCAAGGTGGATACGAAGTCGTGCATCCCAAGACCGCGAAGAAATACTTCGACCTGGCCCGAGCCATGTTTCGCTTCGCCTACGAGAACGAATGGATCGCCCGCGACATTGCCGGCCCCGTCCGGCTCAAGGAGAAGGCCCGCAAGCGTAGCGCTCGAGTACGGCGTGCGTACACTCCGCAAGAGCTTGAACAGCTGCTCAACGGACCGGTGTACGTCTGCCCGAAAGTACCTCGCTGGCGCATGGATGACTTCAAATTCTGGCTGCCGCTGTTGGGCCTGTTCACCGGGTCTCGATTGAATGAGCTATGCCAACTGACAATCGAGGATATCCACCAGACACCTTGCGGTGTCTGGGTGATTAGCCACAGCCTGAACCATCCTCACAAGCTGCTAAAAAATAGCAGCAGTGCTCGCGATATCCCGCTGCATTCCGTGCTACTGGAAAAAGGCTTTCTCGATTTCGTCGCCCAGCGACGTGCCGCTGCGAAATCCAGCAAAGAGCTACTGTTTCCGGAAATGCGTGCCGATACCCGTCGAGCGCACAGCCATATCGCTTCGCGCTGGTTCTGTGGCGATCCCCAGCGAGCCGGCTACTTACAGCAGTGCGGATTTCCGCGCCTCAATGGCCTTAGCTTCCATTCACTACGACACACCTTCATCAATCAGCTCCGACAGACAGGAGTCGATCAAGCGCGGATTCAGGCCCTTACGGGGCATAGCAATGACTCCACTACCGCGGAGTACGGCGACGATTACAGCATCGAGATCAAGCAACAGACCATCGAAATGCTGCGTTTCAAGGTCGACCTCAGCCAGATCGACTATGCGCATTACCAGCGGTTGCAGAAACATTCACATCAGCCTGGTCGCCCTGGACGCAGTCACGAACAACCGCACAGACCACGTAAATCCCTTAGGATCGACGGTAGCGACAACAGGCCATTGGTGAATTGGCTCAAGGATCCGCGACCAGGCTTATCTCTGACGTAGACCGCCCAACCAAGAGTAAGGAGCAGCCGAGCTAGCCATAGCTCAGCTGCTTTTACTTGCCTTGATCGCCCCTAACGTATCCAACCTAAAGCCATCGAAAAAAGCCCCCCCGCCTGGATGTATGAGTCGAGTCAACTTATAGATCCACTGTAGCTAGAACCCTTACTGGGTCATTCAGAAGATTGCTGACAAGCTCAACCTTGGTAATTTTCATCACCACATACTTGGTCCGATAGTCATCCAGCTTGTTCTCTGCAACAGAATGCACAAACCCATAGAATCGGAAGTTTACGTTATAAGAATAACCACCATTATATTTACTAATTCCCCGAGCAGCGTCTTCTGGAATCTTGATGAGATCAAGCTCACCAGCATTCACAAAGGAAAGATTATATCCGAGCACATCCGGATACCGTATCGAATCGCGCTTATAAGGAACCTCATTATCAGCACCCAACTCGCCCCTAAATGAGTTATTGGTGACAAAACCCTGCCGTTCAAAATCATACTGCCCTAAATTGATACCGTTTGGCATGTCCACCATCACATACGATACATCAGAGAACCGCGAGGCGTTTTCTCGTAGGAGAGGAGCTATTTGCTTTACCAGGTCTCTCTTCGTGAATTGATCACCTCGCCTGTATGCATCCATCAGATCTACAAGCTTTTTATCTCTTTGCACACTGTTCGATGGGTAAATTTTCTCAATCGCCGCCTCTGCGTCGAAATCGTCGGCCGTTTTACTGACAAATAGATACAATAGATCCATTCCGGTGCTTATTTTATAATATTCATTCGCGGCACCACTTGGTTCGGAAAGCACGGTAACGCCCTGCTCTCTCAATGTTTGCGGAGCAGGCCTTTCATTCTCCAAGTGAACTTTAGACTTCGTCTCCACATTAAGCTTTTCCTGATTGCTGACATTGGCCTCATCGGAGCACCCAGAGACCACAGCGCCAAAAAAAACCATAACGCCGATAAATTTTGCCAGACTAAACAATCTTGAATTCATACCCACCAACCTCAAAAATTCTGTTACATCATTACGATACTTATAAGCTTACTGGCACAGTGCCGCATTCACCTGGTCAAATCCGGCTAACGCATAGACATAACCAACAGCAGACTTATTACCAAGGACACCACTTGTAGTCACTGTCAGCTGCTGCCCACCACTCAACTCGTCAATCAGATTGCTACCTTCGGGGGCCTCAAGTTCCGCACGACTCCAATTCAAAGGCCAGCGCTCAGTAAAAGCAGCGCCGCCGTCGACTTTAAATGTAAGGGTAAAAGAATCATTTCTTCCGTTAGCGAGTCCAAGCATATATGGCAGAGCTTGAATCCGCAGACCTCGGCTACCAGCGAAGCAATCGATCGTCATTCGAAATCGCCCTTGCCCCTGAATGCCGAATATCCTAGAAGCAGGAATGGTGGCCGAAGAAAACGCCCCCTTCTTTCCAGTACCTGCCTGGAGGGCAATTTCCGGTTTCGTCTTAAGCCAATTGCCAATAATCGTAGTCCCCATGCCATTGGCGTTGGTTCTACAAGAAGCTGCGGCACCTCCATACATGAGTTCACAGAAGTCCGCAGATGCCAGCGTCGGCAATATTGCTAACATAACCGCTATTAAGCGAGCTTTCAAAGGTATAAACAACGACATACATCCACCTTCAGACAGACGTTATTCACGCCAACATGTATTCAGCCCTGCGACAGCTCTAGCATATATTCGCTGTTCAGCACGTACTTTTATCACTTGACTAATGACTGTCACCAAAAGCAGAGCCAGCGCCAAGAGAACATAGTTACTAACTAACTGATTCCAGTTTCGGTACATCGGAGGAGCAAAAGCAATGAGACTGGCCAATAGTACAAATGCGCTATATATGCGATTGCCGCGCATCCGTTTGTAATTACCTAGCAGATTCTCTCCATTGATCAAATGAAGTCCCCCGAGCGCAACCCCACCGACATACCCCACAAAGGGAATGCTGAGCATAAATGCACTGAGCAACGCCCTGACCAGCTCTATAGCCATTGAATTGATTTTGAATGGCGACTCAATGGGAATTTCTGCTGACCGCTTAAACGCGATGATTTCACCATTGAAAAACGCAATGGCAATTTTTGACCCTGGTACCAAAGGCATCGATAGATTCACCGTCGACACATGGCTCACATGTTGCGTTTTAAGATCCTTAATCCATCCCTGCTTTGTATGAGCAGTTTCAATACCCTCATAGTTTCCATAAACAGTGCTGGCTTCATCAGAAGACAAAACCTCATATAGCGCAGTCTTTAACCCCATGTGTCCACCGCAGTCATGCCATTTCTTGGAGGCGTGCGCCCCTACCCATCTCTCCCCGTAGGAAAGAGATCACCGGCACGGATAGCGGCCGTTCGCCACCAAGCATCGCACAAACCCGAAACGGGTTAAACCCATTTTGGGATAATCCCAAAAGAGGCTTACTAAAGCTGTCGTCCTCCCCAACGGCGACTCGGCCTTGACCTCTACCTACTCGGATTCATACCAGCATTTGCTCGAGCTACTCCTCGAAGCGCGTAAAAGCGCAGAGCTCACACAGGAGCAGCTCGCCAAGCGTCTAGGCAAGCCACAGTCGTTCGTATCAAAGTACGAACGAGGAGAACGCAGGCTAGATGTGATTGAGCTGCTTCAGGTTTGCAAGCAGGTCGGCATTGACCCGCACAGTATTATCCAGGCGCTTGAGTAGCCTACGCTGCTCGAGTGCTAAGCATTCATGTTCCTCCAGACACCTGCTCTGGTCGTATGCAGGTCATAGCGCTCGTGTTCACCTTGAAAGCCCAGCGCTCCAGCCTGACCTTGCTCCCTGGAGGAATTTTTGGATCAGGAGCGCGGGGACGAAGCGAGGTGAGGTACAGCAGCTGTTGGCCGGTTTCTGCCAGTTGCAAACTGGTCGCTTAGGGCCGCCCCCTTACCCTACGGATGAATCAACTCATCTCGCAGAATCTGAATCGTCCTCGGCGCGTCAATCGAAACGCGTACATTGCCGCATTCCACGCGGTTGATCTCGACGGTGATGCCATCGCGCAGCAGCTGATGCAGCGCTTGTTCGGGGTCAGCACTAGGAGCAACTGTGAGCACAATGGATTGGCCGACACTACGGGTTAGAATGAGATGGGACATGGCGTTACCTTCCTTAGTGGCGAAATCCATTTCAGTATGCTCATGGGCTCAGGATGCCTCCGCCTCCCGACGCATTCGAACCGAAGATATCTCCAGCACTTCCACAAGCGCTTCTTGATCCCGTTGGCCGGTTAGCTGGCCGACCAGCTCCCACTGCTGATCCAACTCTTCATTTATAGCCTGCATCCGCTCGATCATGCGCTTGGCTGAATTCTGCAGCGCTGAATCCTGGCTTCGCAGCTGTTCGAAGGCCATGGCGGTTACGGATGCGGTCAAGTGGGTCATGCTGCGAGCCATGAGGCCCAGCAACTGTATTAACTGCTCTTCCTTGGCAGACATGGCGTACTCCTCCAGAGACTGATTACCAGCGTAGCCGATGGGATCGTTGAGTCCGAAGGTAGGGCTGTAAGCCAATAGCCATAGATGGAGTACGACGTCAGCACCACCTGCAACAAGATTGACTGCCCCATCTCTCAATAAACTACGTCACAGTAGGTTGCCATCCTGAAACCCTGGGCGAGAGTGCGCCCATCGTGGCAAGTCCCGCGACCGCAGAGTATTACGATATCAGCCACCTACCAACCCGAAGGATGGGGGCATTGGTTACATAGGGGGAACTCGCATTATGCTTGGCTATGAGAGGCTAAATGCCGGTAGCTATCCTCGTACCCCTATCACCTCTTCCCAGCACGTCGTGAAGCGTTGGCTGAGCATCTCTCGGCGCATGGCCCAAGCCGGCGTCGCAGGCACGCGACCGATGCGAACGGTCCCGCGCCCTTCCCTCTTGTTAATCTGGTCGATCACCGACATGAGTTGCTCGGAGCCTCTGCGCGGTGCCGGCGCGAACAGGTCCGGAGTCAGCTCACCACGCAGGCTCAAGTCCATCAGCAGGATGGAACACTTCGAGTAGCGATATCCGGGCCGGTAAATTTGAGTCAGCCCCTGCTGGGCGAGTGCCAATATCTCGCGGGTGTCATCAGTCGGAGCCGGCAAGCCCAGGGTTATCACATTGGCATAGCGAGGCCCCTCAAGATCCGCCAATTGTGTCTGCAGGCCAACCTGCAAGGTGCTGCACAGTGACGCTTGGCCGCGCAGCTTTTCCGCTGCACGACTCACGTATGCAGCCAGCGCCTCACGGATCGGCGGTAGCTCCGTCTGGCGCACCCCGAACATCTTGCTTGAGCAGATGGCCTCTTTCGGCGGCGGCCCATCGTTGAAGCCAATGCAACTGATACCGCGCAGTTCTCGAGCTGTACGCTCCATGGTCACGCCGAATGTCTTGCGCAAGGTACCGATGTCGAACTGCGCCAGATCCCAGGCGGTGGAAACGCCCAGTGCCGCAAGCCTGGCTGCTGACCGATGGCCCACGCCCCACACCTCCTTCACCGGCGCCAATCGCAAAAGCTTCTCCTGGCGGATTGGGTCGGTGAGGTCCAATACGCCTCCAGTTCCCTGCCACTTCTTCGCTGCCCAATTCGCCAACTTGGCCAATGTCTTGGTTGTGCTGATGCCTACACCAACCGGCATGCCGATTTCACATGCCAAGCGCTGACGAATGTCTCGGCCGAGACCCTCCAGATCCGACACACCTGTCATATCTCCCCAGGCCTCATCGATGGAGTACACCTCAAGACCGGGCAGCATCTCGGCCAGCACACGCATTACACGATTGCTGATGTCCGCATAGAGCACGTAGTTGCTTGAGCGCGCCACCACACCTTGATGGCGCATCTGCTCGCGCACCTGATAATAGGCAGCGCCCATGGGGATGCCCAGAGCCTTTGCTTCGGCGCTGCGAGCAATGACGCAGCCATCGTTATTCGAGAGCACCACCAGAGGACGGCGCTTCAACGCAGGCTGACAGATGCGCTCGCAGCTGCAATAAAACGAATTGCAATCGACCAGCGCGAACACACACCGCCGGTGGCTCATGGCGCCACGCGGCTGATCACCCATGACACCACGCCCCAAACCTCGATGATCTGCTCGCCGTCTAGCTGCACATCTGGTACGGCCGGGTCAGCCGCCTTCAGCCAGCGGCCTCCGAACAGATCCTGCTGCACCAGACGCACGCGATACCCCTCTCCGCCCAGATCCACCACCACCAGTTTGTCATCCAGATGACTCGCTGCCCGGTTCACAATCAGCCGATCGCCAGGAAAAATGCCGAATCCGACCAGGCTGCCGTCCAGTACCTGGACACCCCAGATATGCGGTGCGCCCAAGCCGGTGAGACGGTCAAGGGAAAGCCCCTCCTCCTTCTCGTCCTCGGCGGGCGATTGGAATCCTGTAATGCGCAAGTCCGCAGCGACGTCGGTGAGCAAGCGCTCGCGCAGCCGTTCACCGCGGGCAAGTATCGAGAGAGATGACATCGAAACATTCACCAACACTGTATATGCAAACAGTATTTTCGAAATCAGTTTGCCAGTCAATCCGCTGCCGGACAGCCCCGACAGGAGGCGTCAACGCACTCTGACTTATGCTGCCCTCTCGGATCATCATCGGGACAGTGCGCTCCGACACAATGAGGTAAGGCTGTGCATCTCACGGAAGGTTTTCCTGTTGCAGGGATGCGCTTGCTACGCTGATTTCAACGAGACGTAGGCACTACTGACGATTTCCAGCAGAGGAAAGCCCCATGTGCGGCGGTGTAGAGGCTCGCGAAGCGGACAAGGTCTGGAAGATCTACTTCCCCAACCCCAAAGCAGCCATACCGGTACTGCTGGAAGACAGCGGCCAGTTGGACTGGATCCAGTGGGGGTGCCGGAAGGAAGAGTCCGGCAGTGGTCCACAGGGCGGCTGGGCACGACTCAGCACGGTGGAAGCCGGGGGTTGGGCAAAGTACCGACCGCGCCGCGGCTTCGGCATGGTGCAGCGTTTTATGGAGAAAGAAGGACGACCTGGAAGCAAGGCAAGACCATCACACTGGTTTGACGTGCCAAAGGGCTACGCTCTGGAATGCTTGGTGATAGGCGAGGGAGAGCAATTACGGGTCTATGTCGTAACCACCGATCCGCCCGAAGAATACAGGTGGATCCATGACAGATGGCCTTCGTTAAGGACTCTTGAGTAGTCTGCCTCTGAGGCTCAAAAGGCCAATTTCGGCCAGAAGCGGCCACTAATTTCTTGGCAATCAACAGCAGAAAAAGCATTATGGAAACAACTGCTCACGCGCAGTCCCATCTTCGGCGGCATGAATGCCTTGCTTATCTCACACAAGCATTCATTCCTGCTAGCTTTGGCGACATGCTGTGAAGCGCGGGCTTATGCCGCATTCGGCTATAACTGGCTTATACCGCGTTCGATATAACGTCGCAGCAGAAGGGAGTGAAAGATGCATAAAACACTGATCCGCAAGAGAAAAGTCAACATTGTTAGCGAAATGTTAGGCTGCGTATTAGTCGAGCGTTCGGTCTAATCACTGTTAGTGGCTTTTCTCCAGGTCATGTCAGGGTCACGAACGTTTGAAGTAATCCAGCAGTAATCCGACAGCTCCAGTGTTCGGCTAACGCCGTAGAAAGCACAATCTAGAGGTTGATTAACGAGATAGTAGATGGTCCGGTGAAACCGACTAAGAGAAAATTGTGAGTCTGTAACTGACGTTGTGACGCGGCCCGGAGAAATTATGATCGAGAGAGTTTTCAGAAGTAGTCGGTTTATGGTGTGGGTGGCAGTCGTTATCTGTGCGGTGTCATCTTTGCTCTTGTATGGTGCCTCGGTTAACATAATCTGGAATACCGCACTGGATGTAGTACGTGATATACCTGTCTCTGCTGACGACGGCAAGAGCCTCGCGGTTCGCCTCCTGAAGCTGTTGGATCTCCTGCTGATCGCTATTACTTTTCAGATCATGGCGGTTAACCTGTATCGTCTGTTCATCCGTCCGGTGTCTGATGATGACAGAGAATCCCAAAACCCTCTGGACATTAAGAGCTTCCATGATTTGAAGATAACAGTAAGCCAAGTGGCTGTTGTGATACTGGTGGTTCTGTTCCTTGAGCAGGCGGTAGAGATTGGCGCTACGATCGCTACGTTATACTTTGGTGCTGCCATCGGTATCATTATTTTGGCCTCGGTATTCGCGTGGAAGAATATGAAAGACTGATGCACAGCACGCGGTTAGACGTCACCTGCTGGTTGCCTGAACTAGAGAGGCAACCACTCCGCAGAGAATGTAGGCGGCCAACGCTTCATGGGAGCCTGCTTTGGGCAAGAGCCAACGTCACGGGCGTCTGCCACTAACCAATCCAAGCATAGCGACACCATTTCGGTTGCGGCTTCGCCTTCACTACAAAGCTGCGCGTGTTGGCGGCGTTATGCGCATCCATAGAGAGGGTACTCTTATTATTGAAATCAGGAAGGCAGAAAAAGCGGACGTTCCTGCGATACTCGACCTTGTTCGAGGAAAAGCGGAATTCGATGGGTGTTTGAATTCGCTTCAATCTACGGAAGCTGACATTGAGGAAGCTTTCTTCTCCGAACAACCCAAGGCGTTTGCGCTCTTGGCCATGAAGTCAGGCGAGGCCGTGGGTATCGCGACGTACTACAGTATCTATTCCACGTTCATTGCCAAGCCTGGCATCTGGCTAGACGATCTGTTTGTCTATCCGCAGTTCCGGGGAAGCGGTGTGGGCGAAGCTCTACTCTCAGAGCTGTGTATCCTCGCTCAGAATACTGGCTGCGGGCGTATTGACTGGATCGTGGCTACCGACAATGATCGAGGAAGGAGCTTCTACGAGCGCTCGGGCGCTCGGATATTCGAAGAGGTACGGCGTGCCCGGTTAGATGAATGTGCGATCAACGCACTTGCAGAGAAAGCGCATAACAAAGCAATGCACCCGACAAGCGGGTGATTGCGGCGTTAGGCAAACACATGAAGATTTCAGCTGCAGCAAATACTCTCATTCCTGCCTTGCTAGTGCTAGAGCGAAACGGATATAAAATCACATCCTCAGAAGATGGCGAAACCTGGCCCTGCCTTTCGTAACCGCCGCTGTTTTTCCGGGCGGCGGTGACGGCCAGGCGGGGCGGCTTCGGTGGTTTTTTGTCCGTGGCGGCTTCACGTTTCGCGGTGTAAAGTGGCGCTGGGGTTGGTCGCTGTTTCGCCTGTGCGCCCATTCTCCGGCCTAACCCTACATTCGAGAGGGACTGGCCGATAAGCGTTCTTTTACGGCCTGCGGTTTCTTGAACTTTCGGGGCTCCGTTCACGTTTCGTGGCGGCCAGCCCCTCAATTTGAACGTTAGGCACAGTCAAACACGCAACAATCCAATTCTTTCAACCCAGAGGTCTCCCAACTATGAAAGTCAAACTTGTAGCATTAACAGCATTAGTCGCACTTACCTCAAATATTGCGAACGCAAACGAGCCCATCGTTGTAAATCAGGCAGTAACAGAGAAGGAAGCATTAACAGCTCAGCAAGCATGGTGTGCTGCTCTTCTTGATATCAACGCCGCATACGAAAAGGATGGAAAAGTAGCAGCGAGAGCATTGGCCGAGAAAGTCATAGATTCCGCTTACGCCTACCAAATGGGCGCAGTACTCTTTAAGCCTACGCTCACGGTGAACCCTCAAACATTTCGCCCCACACGTGCCGGTGCGCTATCTTATTTCGTTGGCGGTGACCCATCCTTCCCTGCCGACACAGGTTTTGCTCTAAAAGGCTGGAAAAAATGTGAGCCTGTCACTTCTGCTATTTTTCTTGATGGCAATAGCGCAATTACTATGGGGAAAGTTCACTTCACAGATAAAAATGGGAAAGTGACTACCGTTGACAAAACGTGGGGTTACGTTAAAGACGATGCGGGAAATTTGCGCATTAACCTTCACCATTCATCATTGGAGTACCAACCTAAGTAAATCCGCTATAAACCCATAGGCAGTGGAGTTGTTGCCTAACAAGTCATTCCAGCGGACTGCCTACGGCAGCCGCTGAATTCCAACGTTAGGTTATCCGAGCAAAAGTGACCCGCCCCTCATTCCTCAGTCACTGTGAATGTCCGCTTCTGGGCTGATAGCTGCCACCTCCTAACGTACTCTTTCAATTGGGAACGCCGTCCTGCCGCCTCATAGGCATGACGCGACTCGATGGTGATACAGGAGGCAGTTATTGCGTTGATACTGTTGAGGGCTCCATTAGGTGATGACTCCATTGTTCCTGGATTCTGGAATGTGCAAGCCTTGGCACAGCTGCATTTCTGGCACCTGCGCCACATCGATACGCCCATAAGGATATCCAAGGATGACATCCATCTCCCCCGTTACCGGCTCAAAAGAAACCTGTCAGAGGCTGATCGAGCTTATTGAGCAGTGCCGATCGTTCTCCTGGCTCAGTGCCTGGTGCACATCCAACCCGGCGTACGACGCAGCGTTGGCGGCCAAGGACAAGCTGGGCCAGTTGGTTATCGGCACCACTCGCTACTTCACCGATGCAGCGTGCCTCGACGAGTTCGAAAACTTTCCTCCTGCCCGAGTATTTGCCCCCAATGCGGCGCCCATGTTTCACCCGAAGGTCTATGGTTTCGACCTAGGCGATGAGCTCTGTGTCTATGTGGGCAGTGCGAACCTCACCGGTGCCGGCATGGCCCGTAATATCGAAGCCGGCGTATTCCTGCAGGGTGACCGCAAAGACCCTGCTCTGCGATCCTTCTTTGACCTCATCCATAAGCAGTGGATCCGCGCGGAGTCCATCGACTCCGACTTCATCAAGTCGTACCGGGCAAACCAGAAGCGTGTCAGCGACGCGCTGCAGGAGCTTGAAAGGTTCACCCGTATCAAGAAGCCTGTCGTAAGAAGAAGGTCAACAAAGAACACTGATCTTAATGATATGGACTGGGCTTTGTACGTACGGAGTGTGAGGTCAGACAAGGCCAATGATCTACAAGGTCGACTAAAGGTCCTCTCATTTGCTCGGCAACTATTCGCAAGCGACACTAGCTTTACTGATCTGCCTGATATCGACCGGCGACGAATCGGCGGCTTGCTGAGGCAGTCGTCTACTGAGGAACTAGATTGGGGGCTCTTCGGGCAAATGACCTCGGCTGGCCGGCTCTTCCCAGCCTTGGATAGCGACTCTGAGGCCATCTCACGCGCCTTGGATCAGATACCTGTGGTGGGCGCAGTGAAGCGCCGACACTACGACGCCTTCGTCGAAAACTTCTTGCAGGTGCAAGGAGCGGTGGATACATGGATTGGCTTTGGAACGCGGCTACTGGCGATGAAGAGGCCGGACTACTTTTTCTGCTATTGCGATCCGAATAAGCGTGGACTTGCCGACGCCTTCGGTGTCGCATTCTCCACCGTTAACTTGCACAACTACTGGGACCGCTTCATTGAACCCATGCAGCTAATGCCATGGTGGCAGCAAGAGCTACCAGAGTCCGCTGATGAACAGTCGCTGTGGATGGGGCGCGCGGCATTGCTCGATGCGATTTACTACGACCCGGCTATGCGCAGGCGTGTTGCTGCAGCCCGTGCCGCACACCGGCGGGGCTGACGCGCCTACAGCTATTTTGGAACCTTTACGAGTAGCTCCTTCCGAACCAGCAGCAGACATTCAATTAATGGAAGGGGCAGGGCTGGAAGTTTGTTCTTCCAGCCCATTCGTGGAACCAGTTATAAGGTGGTCCCGCAGTAATCACATTCATCTCAGTCCGCAGTTTCGAGTATGAAGCTCGTGCCGAACACGTTGTAGTAGGCTCGAATGACACAAGGACGGCCGGACACCTGCATCTCCACCAAGGGTCTAGAAACGAATCGTCCTCGGCTATCGAGGGCTGCATTCTCCCGGGCCTCATTGATCGCCTCGCGAATCATCTGCTCAGTGAGGTGAGGGTCGAAGAAACCTAACAATCGCGGATTCTTGAAATCAGGGCCTGGAAGAGCCGAGGTCGTTGGTCTTCGATAGATGATGGCTGTGCCCAGCTCAGCTGAAAGACTATATCCGAGCATAGCTTTTTCATTGAACGAAACGACTTCACGAATCCGTTCAGGAGAATCCAGTACATCAATAACAAACTCTAAGGGGTGCAGTTGGTTGTCACTTTGGTGGATCTTCGCTTCGTACCTAGAGCTAGCATTGTGTCTACTGAGTCGAGCGCGTGGGTTTCTGCCGGAGTTGATTTCTTTAAGCAGCCTTACGTACCCAGCAAAAGCCTGAAAATCATAGTGATCATGTGTGGCGTCAGGACAGGCGAAGCGGGCCAATCGCAGAGTGCTCAACAACGAGTGACCTTTCTTGTTGAGGGCCGCCGCCATATCCCAGTGGAAACCAACCGAATAATTTTCAAATTGAGTGACCTTTAGCTGGTACTTGAGGCCGTGCTCCTGATCGTTACTCTTCGCTACGATGGCCCGCACATTGAAAAGTACCGGTTCCCCTGCGATACCCGTAACAGGGTCCCTCGTGAAAAATTCGCAGCGCACTTCATCATTTAAAAGGACGCTGTCACGCCCACAGCTCCAAGACTCAGCCAGCTCAATTGTTCGCGCAATCTGATCCGATTGGGCCTGCATCAGATCCGCAAATCGGACGTCTTGAATCGGACCTAAAGCCGCTCGATCAAATACGAAACTCTGAGGCTCAATGATGCGACTGATAGCGTCTACGATCGCATGCCGCTCAAGACCCTCCGGCGAAGGCATCGTAGACCCAATACTGCTTTTTAGAACCCGAAGCACCTGCACAGCTGACTCAGCGTAAATAATGAATTTATTGGCAATGCTTTGCTCGTCGGAGCGGTCAGCAGCAGTCCAGACCAAGTGGTCGAGGTGTTCCGTTCCAACTTTTGAGACATAGAAGCTGACGGCGGGGTAGTGCCGATTCAGGTCCTGTGCGGTCTCTCGTACATGCTTCATCTCGAACAACGTTTCAGCAGAATATTTCGACGCCACGTTGTCGACATTTCCATGGCAGTTCCGACAGGTCGAGATACCGTTTGCGGCGCTACCAATGAATTCAGGGGATTGATCTCCATGCCCCCGAGCCCAGTTTTTTCTAGCGGAGTAAATGTGGGCTGCCTCTCCGATGCTCGTCGCTCGATGGGGCGCCCCGTCTAAATCCAAGTTCCCGTCGCTGCCGTTGACCGATTTTAAGCAACCTTTGATAGAACAGAGCCCCCCCGCGCGACGCCAGATCACGTGCCTAACGCTATGCTTGAACTCAATCCGCTGGTCTTTCCCTTCTTCACTCATATGGCACCATCGGCTCAAAATCGCTAAACGAACCTACCGTCAACCTATCGTGTGGCCATGAGGCATTTGGTGAGCACCGCGATTTTGTAGTGCTCGCAGCATAACAACGGATCGGCATACGAAGGATTTTAAATCAGCCGTCGACGTACGTTGCGAGCAACGCTTCCCCCACATCGCAGCTGCGAACGCCTGCAAATAGCCGATTACAGCCGGTTACGACAGGCAGCTATCGGCCAAAAGCTGCCATTCAGGAGCAGCAAGTGCTCACAAATTTTTTAGGTGAAATCACTATTCGCACCTCGACCAAGGGTAAGTTTCGATGCGCAATGCGTGAGAGAATCTGACCATTAAGACTCTGCACACACCTCGCTATGCCCTTTATCACAAGTGATTTTTACGAATGCGCCGCCCGCCTGGGCGCCGGCCACCTGGTCGCCATGCCCACGGAAACCGTCTATGGCCTTGCGGCCGACGCGCGCCAGGATGCAGCTATCCAGCAGGTGTTTGCACTCAAGGGACGCCCGAGCAGCAACCCGCTGATCGTTCATCTACAGCGCGCGGAGCAGGTCGTCGAGTGGGCCGCAGAGGTTCCTCCGGCCGCGCAGCGCCTGATGCATGCCTGCTGGCCGGGCCCTCTGACCCTAGTTTTACCAGCTCGTGACGAGGTTTCGCGCAGCGTCACCGCCGACCAGGACAGTGTGGCACTAAGGGTGCCGGCCCATCCGAAGGCGCAGGCCCTGCTGGCGGCCTTCGGTGGTGGCCTGGTGGCGCCGTCAGCCAACCGCTACATGTCGATCAGCCCTACCAGCGCCGCGCATGTGGCGCAGCAGTTTGCCGACAGTGACCTTTGGATTCTCGATGGCGGCGCCTGCCCGGTGGGCCTGGAGTCGAGCATTGTCAGCCTGCTGCCCGGTGACAGCCCGCGCCTGCTGCGCCGCGGCATGCTCGGCCAGCTTCAGCTGGAGGCTGTGCTCGGCGAGCCGCTGGAAGGTAAGGACGGTGGCGTGCGCGCCCCGGGCCAGCACCATCGCCATTACGCCCCCAGCACTGTGAGCCTGGCTTTCGACCAGGCACCTGCAGAGGCGCTCGCCTCGCCACTTTACGGCTGGCTCTGGTGCGGTCAGGCGCAACCCAGCCAGGGTCCGGCACTAAACCTGGGGAACGAGCCTCAGGCCTATGCGGCCAGTCTCTATGCGGCGCTTTATCAACTCGATGCACTGGGGCTGGAGCGCCTGTATGTCCAGCTGCCACCACATCTGGATGCCTGGGCGGCAGTACACGACCGCCTGGCCCGCGCCAGTCAACGGATTTAAGGCTTCACTCCGGCAGTGTTGGGGTCTCCAGCGGCACTTCGGCAAAGCGACTGAAGGCCTGCGCCGCCGGTGACGGCTTCTTGGTCCGCCAGCGCACTAGGTACCAGCGGTTGGGGATCGGAAACCCCTCTACATCCAGCTCGACCAGATTGCCCGGTGCTGTGTGAATCAGGGTATGTCGCGACAGGATGGCAATACCCAGCCCCGCCGCGACGGATTCCTTGATCGCTTCGTTGCTCTCGATGGTCATCTGCGGCTTCAGCACCCAACCAAAGCGGGCAAAGTGCTCCTCAATGGCCAAGCGCGTACCGGAACCTGGCTCACGGCTGAGAAACGGCTCCGCAGCCAGTTGCTCCCAGCGAATACGTTGACCGGTGAAACGATGGCCGGCCGGCGCAATCACCACCAGCGGATTATCGGCCAGCGGCATGGCGTCCAGATCCAGATGGCGCGGCGGCTGGCTGAACACATAGAGGTCGTCCCGATTGTCTTCCAGGCGGCGGATCACTTCCGAGCGGTTTGCGATGTTCAGCTCGACCTCAACCTGAGGGTACTGCCGGCAAAAGGGCCCCAGCAGGCGTGGCACCAGGTACTTGGCCGTGGTCACCGCTCCCAGCCTGAGCTGCCCGGCAGTCAGGCCATTGAGGTGAGCCAGGCGCATTTCTAGGTGATCGAGGGCATCGAAGATTTCCCGAGCCCCGGCCTGCACCTCGCGCCCGGCATTGGTCAGGTGTAAGCGCTTGCCCAGTTGCTCGAACAGGTTCATGCCCAGCGCCTGCTCAAGTTTGGCGACCTGCGTAGACACTGAAGGCTGGGCCAGGTGCAGGGCACGGGCTGCTTCTGTCACGCTGAGACGCTCGGCCACGGCGAGAAAGGTTTCCAGCTGGCGAAACGTGGTCTGACGGGTATGGAAGCGCGGTCTTTGCATTGCTAAATACCGATGGTTTTTAGACTGATAATCTATTTTTGACTATATCAAGTACTGGAGAAAATGCCTGTGTCGTCATTTCAGGGATTCTCGCCATGTCTGCCGCTCTCGCCCCGCATGGGCACCCCGCTGCGTTGAACCAGGTGCAACCCGTTGCCTTCCTCACCTGCCATGACAAGGGCCGGTTAGTCACCGACGCCTTGGCTCCTCTGGGCTTGTGCATCGAATCGATCAGCAGCTACGACACCGACCACTTTGGCACCTTCAGCCGCGACGTCGCGCGTACGGGCAGCGCCCACGACACTGCGCTTAGCAAAGCCAAACTGGCCTGTGCACTAGGCGGGGTGCGCTACGGGCTGGGCAGTGAAGGCAGCTTCGGCCGTGATCCGCACCTGGGCTGGATGCCCTGGGACTACGAAATTCTCTGCCTGTGGGATGCAGAATTGCAGTACCCGGTCTTTGCCTTGGCAGGCTCGGGAGCGACCAACTATGCCCAGGTCGAGGTCGACAGCCTGGAAGGCGCCGAGATTTTTATGCAGCGCGCCCGCTTTCCCGAACATGCCCTGATTCTCGGGCGTCCCGGCGAAGCTTGGTTCCGTAAGGGTATTCGCGAGCGCGACTGGCTGCTCGCTCAACTGGACTGGCTGCTGGCGCGCGAACCGAAGATCTGGCTGGAGACCGACATGCGCGCCCATCTGAACCCGCTACGCCAGACGGTGATCCGTGATGCCGCGGGGCAACTGGCGAAGCGCCTGAGCAGCCACTGCCCGAGCTGTCAGGCATGCGGTTTTGCCGTGGCGCGCAGCGAGCCCGGCCTGCTATGCGTGGACTGTGGTCTGAGCACCCCATTAGCGGCCGCACACATCTGGGTGTGCCCGGCCTGTCAGCATGAAGAACGACATCCCGTGACCCAATTAGCCAGTGCCGGCCAATGTGAGCTATGCAACCCATGAATGCTTTCGTCCCTGCAAATCAGCGCTTGAGTCACCTGCGCGCGCTCGAAGCCGAAGCCATGCACATCCTGCGCGAGGTGGTGGCCGTGATGCGCACCCCCTGCCTGTTCTATTCGATCGGCAAGGACTCCACCGTGCTGCTGCACCTGGCGCGCAAGGCATTCTTTCCGGGGCCGCTGCCCTTTCCGCTGCTGCACGTGGACACCGGCTGGGAGTTTGCCGAAATGGGCCAGTTCCGCGACCGCCTGGCCGCGCACCTGGGGCTGGACATGCGCGTACACATCAACCCCGATGGCGAGCGCCTGAACATCACCCCGTTCTCCGTGGGTTCGGCCAAGTACACCGACATCATGAAGACCGAGGCGTTGAAGCAGGCGCTGGCGCAGTACGGTTTCGATGCCTGTTTTGGCGGGGCGCGCCGCGACGAAGAGAAGTCACGGGCTAAGGAGCGCGTCTGCTCGTTCCGCGACGCGCACCAGCGCTGGGACCCCAAGCAGCAACGGCCGGAACTCTGGCAGCTGTACAACACGCGGATCAACGCCGGCGAGAGCCTGCGGGTATTTCCCCTGTCGAACTGGACCGAACTGGACATCTGGCAGTACATCCACCTCGAAGGGATCGAGATCGTCGACCTCTACCGGGCGGCGCCGCGCCCAGTGGTCGAGCTGCATGGCACGCTGATCTGCGTGGACGACGAGCGCCTGCTGGCGCACCTCACCCCAGAGCAGCGCGCGAGCACCCAGACACGCTGGGTACGTTTCCGCACCCTCGGTTGCTACCCACTGACTGGCGCTGTCGAGTCGAGGGCGCAATCGCTGCCGGAGATCATCCAAGAAATGCTGCTGACCCGGACCTCCGAACGTCAGGGCCGGATCATCGACCATGACCAGGATGGCTCGATGGAAAAGAAGAAAATCGAGGGGTACTTCTAACCGGCTCGCAGCACTGAATAAAAAGCCGCCTAAATCAACAGGCGGCTTTTTGTTTGCGCTACGCGAAGCCGGCGGCGCGGACTGACCGAGATGTGACAAGGCCGTGCCCTATAGGCGCGGCCATTATCGATCAGGCTCCCGGCAGCGGTTGCCAGCCTGTTGCGGTGCGCCGCTCCAGCTGGGCGGGTTGACCATCGATGCGCAGCAGGTACAGCCAGCCATGCAGGACCAGGTCGCGCACCACGGGGTGGTTGTCGATGACCCGGTCGATCATGGCCTGCGGCGCCTCGATCACCACATGCAGGCGCAGCGGGCGATGCCTCCACTGCTGGCCATCGTGCAGCGACTGGCGGGCCAGGCCGATGCGCAGATCGCCGCCGTTGCCCTCGAACACGCCGATATGCCCGCCGACCACGTTGTGCAGCAACTTGTTGCCACTGCCGAAGCGCGCATTGTCGGTGGT
>Ga0075033_1000615_pt1 | contig 19258 bp, 18 predicted proteins | sample SynthPrep_5_END__FD_72751 | JGI IMG/M metagenome (GOLD analysis project Ga0075033, IMG submission 72751) | Synthetic microbial communities from Ohio, USA - SynthPrep_5_END_DS10_MetaG | ecosystem: Engineered > Bioreactor > Aerobic > Activated sludge | place: USA: Ohio, Columbus | collected...
GCGGAGGCTTTGGCGGCGGAGGCGGTGGGGGCTTCAGCGGCGGCGGTGGTAGTTTTGGCGGCGGCGGATCGTCAGGCGGCTGGTGACTAACAATAATCGATGAGTATGGGAAGACATGGCACTACTGAGTGAGTACGAACAACGGCAGGTCGCCGAGGCGATCGCCCGGGTCGAACAGCAGACCGATGCCGAACTGGTCACCGTGCTGGCCGCCCGCGCCGACGACTACGCCTATATCCCGTTGCTCTGGGCCAGCCTGCTGGCGCTGATCGTGCCGGGCGTGGTGCATTACGCCACCGGCTGGATGAGCATGCACTTGTTGCTACTGGTGCAATGGGTGACCTTTATCGTGCTCTGCCTGGTGTTTCGCATCCCGCGGATCACCACCCGCCTGATTCCGCGCTCGGTACGCCACTGGCGCGCCTCGAACCTGGCCCGCCGCCAGTTTCTCGAACAGAACCTGCACCACACCGTCGGCAGCACCGGAATGCTGATCTTCGTCTGCGAAGCCGAGCGCTATGTGGAAATCCTGGTGGACGAGGGCATTTCCAGGCGCCTCGACGACAAGACCTGGGACGCCATCGTCCAGGCCTTCACCCAGCAGGTGAAGCAGGGGCAGACCCTGCAAGGCTTCATCAACTGCATCGAGGCCTGCGGCGAACTGCTCAAGGTGCATGTGCCGGTGACCCATGTGCGCAACGAACTGCCCAACCGCCTGGTGGTCCTGGCCTGATTTCCCCCGTCCCTGTAGCCGCTGCCGTAGGCTGCGATCGGCCGCAAGGCCGTGGCGTTCTGAAGATCGCTGGAGGTCCTGCGGACCTTGCGCAGCCTTCGGCAGCGGCTACAGGAGGCCCCATCGCCTGGAATTCTGCGCCGTCGGGTAAATAACTCCGTGCCCCGGCGGGCCATCCCCCCTAAAATACCCGCCATTCCCCGATTCACACCCCGCATCGCCCGAGGCACCTTTTACATGTCTGCAACCGCAACCCCCGCCAGCCTCGCGCCGGATCATCACGCCCAGTTTCTCGAATTGCTGGAAACCAGCCTGGCGCAGAACGCCTTTATCAAACTGGTGCTGGCCAAGCATGTGGGGGCCGAGGCGGATTTGCAGCGGCTGATCATCAAGCAACTGACGGTCAAGGAGCAGCCGTGCCTGTCCTTCGTCTACCGCTACAAGACCCGCGACATCACCAAGAACTTCCCCCTCGATGAAGGCGTGGCGCTGATCGCCGGGCTGCTGCCGGCGTCGTTCAAGAACGCGCACCTGCTGTCGCTCACCGATGAGGTGCAGCTCGAATACAGCAAGAAGGGCAAAAGCTCGCTGTTCAAGGGCAAGGCCCAGCAGCAGCGCGAAGTGCCGTCCGCCGAGCACAACCGCGAGAAGAACCGCTACCTGGAGCTGAGCCGGCCCTTCCTCACCGACCTGGGGGTGACCAACAAGCAGCACGAACTGATCCCGGCGATGTCGCGCAAGTGGAAGCAGATCAACAAGTTCATCGAGGTTTTCAGCCATGCGCTGAGCTCGTCGCCGATCGATCTGCAACAGCCGGTGCGGGTGGCGGACTTCGGCTCCGGCAAGGGCTACCTGACCTTCGCCATCCACGACTACCTGTGCAACACCTTGCAGGCGCAAGGGCAGGTGACTGGCGTGGAGCTGCGCGAAGACATGGTGACCCTGTGCAACGCCGCGGCGGCGCGCCTCGACCATCAGGGCCTGGAGTTCAAGTGCGGCGACGTGCGCAGCGTGGCGCCGAGCGAGCTGGACGTGATGATCGCCCTGCATGCCTGCGATATCGCCACCGACTACGCGATCCACACCGGCATTCGTTCCGGCGCGGCGATCATCATGTGCTCGCCGTGCTGCCACAAGCAGATCCGCCCGCAGATGCAGAGCCCGGCGCTGCTCAAGCCGATGCTGCAATACGGCCTGCACCTGGGCCAGCAGGCGGAGATGGTCACCGACAGCCTGCGCGCGCTGTTCCTCGAAGCCTGCGGCTACGAGACCAAGGTCTTCGAGTTCATCTCCCTGGAACACACCAACAAAAACAAGATGATCCTCGCGGTCAAACGCGCCGAGCCCCAGGACCCGACCCAGCTGCTGGCGAAGATCGGCGAGCTCAAGGCGTTCTACCACATCAGCGAGCACTGCCTGGAAACCCTGCTGCGGGCCGACGGCTACCTGGGCTGATCACGCTCCTGTAGCCGCTGCCGCAGGCTGCGATCGGCACCGCAGGGGCCGCAAACCAGGCGACGCGCTACATCTGACAGGGCCGGGATACCGCCTTTGCGCCGGCTACGCCGTCGATCGCAGCCTACGGCAGCGGCTACAGTTTCGCGGTGATCAGCGGTGCCGGACGCACAGCGGTCTTGCGCCCGAGCATCACGGTGAGGATCACGCCGACGGCGAACAGCCAGGTGACCGGTTCCACCTGTTCGCCGAAGAACAGCGCCGAGAAGGCGATGGTAAAAAAGATCTGCAGCAGCTGGATCTGGCTGACCCGGGCGATGCCGCCCATGGCCAGACCGGCGTACCAGGCAAAAAAACCGATGAACTGCGAGAACAGCGCCACGTAGCCGAAGGCCCACCAGGTCTTCGCCGAGACCGCGCCCTGATGCTGTGCCGCGAGATACCACACTGGGCCGATCAACAGCGGCGTCGACAGCACCAGTGCCCAGCAGATCACCTGCCAGCCGCCCATCTCCCTGGCCAGCCGGCCGCCTTCGGCATAACCCAGGCCGCCGACCGCGATCGCCCCGAGCATCAGCAAGTCGCCGGCCTGGATACTGCCGGCGCCGCTGATCAGCGCGTAGCCCAGGACCAGGGCGCTGCCCAATGCGGCGCAGCCCCAGAAGGCTTTCGACGGCCGCTCATGGGACAGCCACGCCGCGTACAGCGCCACGCACAAGGGTTGCAGGCCGTTGACCAGTGCGCCATGGGACGCCGGCAGAGTCTGCATGGCCCAGGCCGACAGCACCGGAAAGCCCAGGATCACCCCGGCGATCACCAGGCTCAGGCCCTTGATCTGCTTCCAGGTCGGCCACTTTTCCCGACGCCAGAGCAACAGCCGCGCCGCCGGGATCGCCGCGAACAGCGCCCGTCCCAGGCCGTTGAGCAGTGGGTGAAGTTCCTGCACCACGATGCGGGTGAAGGGCAGGGTCAGGCTGAAAATAACCACGCCGAGCAGGCCCAGGGCCATGCCGGTATTTTCGCGGGAAGACATGATGACAACCGTTTTTTATTGGGGAAGGGCAGGTGCGCTTATCTAGCCATAAACCCACTGCGGCACCCTGTTACAGCTGTACGCAGAGTTATCCATACAGTTCGGCTTCTGTAGGAGCGGCCGGTCGACGCTCGATTGCCCGCGATGAACGATAACGCGTTGTATCAGGCAATCCGCGTCGCCTTTATCGCGGGCAAGCCTCGTTCCTGCAGGTCATGGATTGCGCTTTTTTGTAGGAGCGAAGCTTGCTCGCGATGAACAATAACGCGGTGTGCCAGGTAATCCGCGTTGCCTCTATCGCGGGCAAGCCTCGCTCCTACGGGGCCGGGGTATTGATGCGTTTCTGGGGTGAGGCGTAGTACCGGGTTATTACCCGGCCCCGCGGATAGGGACTACCTTGAATACTCCTGTTTTCCCTTGAAGAGGAGTCATCTCCATGGCCGCGAAAAAAATCCTCATGCTGGTCGGCGATTACGTCGAGGACTACGAAGTGATGGTGCCGTTCCAGGCGCTGCTGATGGTCGGCCACACCGTGCATGCGGTGTGCCCGGACAAAAAGGCCGGGCAGACCGTGCGCACCGCGATCCACGACTTCGAAGGCGACCAGACCTATAGCGAAAAACCGGGCCATCAGTTCGCCCTGAATTTTGACTTCGCCAAGGTCGAGGCCGCCGATTACGACGCGCTGCTGATCCCCGGCGGTCGTGCCCCGGAATACCTGCGGTTGAACGAAAAAGTCCTGCAACTGGTGCAAGCCTTCGACCAGGCCGGCAAGCCGATCGCCGCCGTCTGCCACGGCGCCCAGCTGCTGGCCGCGGCGGGCATTCTCGAAGGCCGCGAGTGCAGTGCCTACCCGGCCTGTGCCCCGGAAGTGCGCCTGGCCGGCGGTACCTACATCGATATTCCCGTGACGGACAGCCACGTCCAAGGCAATCTGGCGACGGCCCCGGCCTGGCCGGCGCACCCCAGTTGGCTGGCCGGTTTCCTCGGCCTGCTGGGCACCCAAATCACCCTGTAAACGGATGGCTTGCCGGCGCTGCTTTTCTGTCAGGAAGCAGCGCCATCATCCTACCTTCAACCGAGGAGCGCCCAGCATGTGCGAGCTCTACGTCAAAGCCGACCCGATCCTCTACGAGTCCCGTTCGCGCTCGCTGCGCATCTGCGGGGTGGTCACCACCCTGCGCCTGGAAAACCAGTTCTGGGACATCCTCAGCGAAATCGCCGAGGTCGATGGCATGACCACCAACCAGCTGATCGCCAAGCTCTACGAAGAGGTGATGGACTACCGCGGCGAAGTGGTGAATTTCGCCTCGTTCCTGCGGGTCAGCTGCACCCGCTACCTGAGCCAGCGCCGCAGCGCCACGCCGGGACTCAGCGTGGTGCGCAGCGCCACCCAATAACCCCGCACCCTGTAGCCGCTGCCGCAGGCTGCGATCGACCCGAAGGGGCGCAGCGATCTTGCGGCCGTCTGAGGTCCTGCGGACCTATCGCAGCCTGCGGCAGCGGCTACAGGATTCGTTTCATATCAAGAGGTCGGGCGGGTGCCATCGAGCAGGGCATCCACCACTGCCCGAGCCATTTCCACCGAATGCACCATGGACCAGATCAGCCCGCGTTCGATGCCGCTGGCGCGTTCGGTGATTTCATCGGACACCTCCTCGGCGCATTTGAGCAGCAGGGACACGTGCATCAGCGCGTCTTCGGCATTGACGCCGGGCTGCACGGCGAACAGCGGATTGCCCTGGCCATCGCGCAGGCCAAAGGGGCGGCGGCGAGTGCCTTGCAAGGTGGCGATCAGGCTGGCGTTGGCGCGATCCAGTTCCGGGTCGCGCAGTTTGCGAGGGGATTGCAGGGGTGGATCGGGGACGAGCTTTTTCATGAGGTTGATCTCTTCAGTCGTTCAAGGAACCGCCGGATCTCACTTCCACATGAGAAGGTGGCAGCCGTACGCAGGTGTGGAAGACCGGGACTGAAGAGCCGGCGCACCCGAGGGTGCCCCACGTACAGCCGCCATAAAACGACTTCACCAGCACCGAAAGTTACTGATGTTCGTATTGAGACGAATTGCACGCTCTTCAGAACCAGACTTCCACATCCGGGCCGCTGATTTTGCAGCGACCCAGGCAGACTGCCTGATCGATCTGAGGGGGACAAGGCGCTCAAAGGCGTTGGGGATTTTCTAGGAAATACCTTACAAAACAAAGCGAAACCTCTCCACTTCTCACCAGCATCCCCTGACAAAACACGACCTGTAGCCGCTGCCGAGCCTGCGAGGCTGCGATAGGTCCGCAGGACCTCAGACGGTCGCGAGATCGCCGCGCCCCTTCGGGTCGATCGCAGCCTCGCAGGCTCGGCAGCGGCTACAGGGGTTACAGCGATTGCAGGGATTACAGCGGTTATAGGGGCAGCGCACCCGGCTCAGAAGAACCGGGTCACGCTGATCTTGGCGTTACGCCCCAGGCTGGAGGCGTTTTCGCCGCTCAGGGGCGGGCGGTAATCGCGGTTGAACATGTTGTCCAGGGTGAAGTTGACTTCCGTGCCCTTGAGGTACGGTTGCTGCGGTTTCCAGTTGGCGAACAGGCCCTGCACGTTGTAGCGGCCGTTCTCGTACTGGTCCCAGTAGGAGTCGCCCAAGGCGCTGGCCGGGCCGCTCGGGTAGACGTCGCTCGGCACGCGGTCGGTCTGGCGTACCCACTGGCCCTGCCAACCCACTTGCGCATCCCACTGCGGGATTTTCACCCCCAGGGTGGCGACCCACTTGCGCGGCGGAATGTCCCGCGCCCAGACATTCGGCCCCCAGGGGTTGGTGTAGGCGCCTTCATGCTTGCCGGTGATCCAGGAGTAGGACAGCGAGCCGAACAGGTAGGTCGAATCGTAGAAGCTCTCGACCTCGAAACCCTTGATGGTCAGGTCGCCGATATTGCGGTAGACCCCGATCGTCGGCTGGTTGCACACCTGGCCGATGTTCTTGCCGCTGCTCAGTTGCTCGGGGCAGCCGATCCCCAGGTTCTTCATGATTTCGTCCTTGATCTCATTGCGGAACACGGTGGTGCGGATCTGCACGCTATCGGCATCGCTGAACACATTGGCGAAGCTGGTGATGTTACCGGCGCGCAACGCGGTGATGCGCTCCGGGTCGAGGTCGCGGCTGGTGGCCGAGCGGGTGGTGCCCGGCGCCTGGACTTCGTATTGCTCGTCGATCACTGGCGCGCGCCAGGTCTTGCTGTAGTCGGCGAACAGGGCGAATTGCGGGGTGACCGTCCAGAACGCCGACAGCCGTGGCGACCAGCCGGTGTAGGTCTTGTCGCCATAATCGTGGCCGACCACCGGGTTGGGGCTGTTATAGATCGGCGCGTCGTTTTTCTGCCCACGGTTGCGCACATGGTCGTAGCGCAGGGACGGGGTCAGGGTGAAGTCGCCCAGGGTGATCGCGTCCTGGATATAGAAGGCGTTGTTGTCGACCTTGCCATGGGGCATGAAGCCCGGCTGGTAATGCCCGTTGTTGTACTTGGGCACCTCATAGGTCTTGCCCGGCATCCACATGTCCACCTCGCGGGTGTGCTTGCGGATCTGGATGCCATGGGTCAGGGCATGTTCCAGCGGGCCGGTGTTGAAGCGGCTGGTGTTTTTCAGCGAGAGGATCCTGTCCTCGTAACCCACGGTGATCTTGCGTCCACCGGAGGCGGGCTGGGTGTAGGCGTTCGGGCCGCGCTCGTCGGTCTGGTCGGTCTTGGAATCGGAGTACTTGGCCTCGAAGTCGATCCACGGGTTGTCCAGCGGCGTGTACTGGTACTTGGCCTGCCAGGTGGTGTCGACGGTATTGCGCTGGGCCAGGAAGCGCCGGGTGGCGCCGTCGTAGCCGTATTTGTCGATATCGCTCTGGGTCGGTGGCGTCGGGTAGCTCTTGGCCGAGAAGGGCGCCCAGATGTCGCTGTTGGAACGCATGTAGCTCAAGCCCAGACGATGTTCGTCGGTCAGTTGCATGTTCAGCTTGAACAGCTCGCCGTCCAGGTCCTGGGCGGTGTTGGGCAGGCGCTTGGGGTTGATCGGGTAGGCGTTGCGCGGGTCCGGCTGGGCGCTGGCCAGCTTCATGTCGTCGCCGTCGCGTTTGGTCCAGTAGGCCAGGGCATCGAAACGCCGGTCCTCGGTACGTCCGTACACCGCGCCGGTGTAGGCCTGCTCATGGCTGTTGCTGCTGTAGCCGTACTTGAGCATGGCGCCGCTGTCGCGGCCTTCCTGCAGCAGGTCGGGGGCGTCCTTGGTCTCCATGTGCACGGTGCCGCCGAAACCGCCGTTGCCGGTCTCGGGCGAGTGCGGGCCCTTTTCCACTTCGATGCGCTTGATCAGTTCCGGCTCGATGAAGATCGAACCCTGCTGGTAGCGTTCGAAGCCGCTCTTGGTCGCGCCGTCGACGCTCATCGGCACGTCTTCGGCGTCGCCCAGGCCCCAGATGTTGATGGTCTGGCCGCCGGGCTTGAGCGAGCCGCCGAGGCTGACGCCGGGCAGGGTGGCGATCAGGCTGGGAATGTTGGTGGCCTGGTGGCGATCGATCTCGGCCTGGTTCAGGGTCGAGCGGCCGACCGTGGCGGAGTCCACTTCCAGGCCGCTGCCGATGACGCTCATGGCCCCCAGCTGCAGCGCCGAACTGCGGGTGCTGCTGTTTTCCGCGGGGCGCACCACGTAGGTCTTGTCGACCTTGACCAGGCTGAACTCGCTGCCACCCAGCAATTGCTGGATCGCCGCCTCGGGGCTGAAATCACCCTTCAGCGCCGGGGCCTTCACGTTGCGCAGCAACTCTTCGTCGAACAGCAACTGGATCTTCGCCTGCTGCGCCACCTGGCTCAGCGAGGCCGCCAGCGGTTGGGCGGGCAGGGCAAAGTTGAACGATTCGACTTGAACCTGGGCCTGGGCCTGCAGGCTGAACGCCAGGCAGGTGGCGAGCAGGGTCGGACGCGAACAGATGAGCTGCAAGTGATAAGGCGCGCGAAACATGAAATCCCCCGGAGCGGCGACAAAGGCCAGAAAAGGTGTGCGTAAACAACGCAGACCGGAGGAAGACGCGTCAGCAAAATAAAACCTCATATGCGAATGCAAAATATTCGCATATGAGTTTCAGCGTCGGGCTTCGATACGCACGCGGCCGTCGGCCAGGGCCACGGTTTTCACCGGGATCAGCGCCGGCAGGGCCTTGATCAGGGCGTCCGGGTCCTGCACATCGAGGTTGCCCGAGACCTTGAAGTTGCCCAGCGCGCCATCGGCCAGCAACACCGGCTGGCGGCGATAGAGGTTCAGCTCGTCCACCAGGCTGGCCAGGTCGCGATTGCGAAAGGCCAGGTGGCCGCCGCGCCAGTCGGCGACCTCATCGAGGTTCACCGCCTGTTCCCGCAGGGTGCCGCTGGCGTAGTCATAGATGCCGCGCTGGCGGGCGCCGAGCAGCAGCGAATCGGGCTTCTGCGCGTCGGGAACGAACGCCACCTGGCCGTGGGCGACGCTGACCACCAGTTGTTTCTCACCGCGGCGCACATCGAAGCCGGTGCCGACCACCCGCACCTGGGCGTTGCCTGCATGCACCCACAGCGGCCGTTCCTTGTCGGCGGCCACTTCCAGGTACAGCTGGCCCTGGTCCAGGTAGAGGTTGCGCTGCTGCGCGCTGAAGTCGATGCGCAGGCGGGTGTTGGCGTTGACGTACAGGGTGCTGCCATCGGGCAGGTTGAAACTGCGCATGCCCGTGCTCTGCGCGGCGATCTGTTGCGAATGGATCGCCGGCGGGGCGCCCAGCTCGATGGCCAGCAGCGCGCAGACCAACGCGGCGGCCACCGCCAGGGCCGGGCGCCAGCGCGGCTTTTTGCGCACCGGCAGCGGCGTTGGTTGGTTCAGTGGTTCGAGTTCGGCCAGCTCGGCCCACAAGCGCTCGAACTCGGCATAGGCCCGGGCATGGGCCGGCTCGCGGGACCAGGCCGCAAAGGCTTCACGCGTGGCCTGGCTGCGATCGTCGCGATTGCGGGTGAACCAGACGGCCGCCTGGGCGTCGATGCTGTCGATCTCGTCGGTGTCGCTGTGGCGGGTCATTGGGCTTGCTCCTTGCCGTGTTCCTGCTCCAGGCGCTGCTTGCAGTGCAGCAGGGCAAAGGCGATGTGTTTTTCCACCATGCTCAGGGAGATGCCCATGCGTTCGGCGATCTGTGCCTGGCTCAGGCCTTCGAAGCGGTGCAGCATAAGGGCTTCGCGGCGGCGCGGCGAGAGTTCGGCGAGCACACTCTTCAAGCGCTCCAGGCGTTGCAGGCGCTGGGCCGCGGGCAGAGGCTCGTGGTGTTCATCGGCCAGTGGCTCGGGTTCTGCTGCATGCGGTTCGTGGTGCACCTTGTGCCTGACCTTCTGCCGGCGCCAGTGATCGCGCAGCAGGTTGCGCGCCATCTGGAACAGAAAGGCGCGGGGTTGTTCGACCTTGGCCCGGTCGCGGTAATCGAGCCATTGGGTGAAGACGTCCTGGGTCATGTCCGCCGCATCGCAGGCGTTGTCCGTGCGTTTACGCAGGTAATGCAGGATGTCCGCATAGAACCCGCGGACGGGGTCCGCCGAGGTGGGGTCGGGCTTGAAGCGAGACATGAAAATCCTTCGCAAGTACTGCCGGGCAGAAAGGTCGCGAATGATATCGAGAATTATTACTATTTGTCTGCATGAGTTTCGCGTCATGAACCGGATGCGATTTTTCCTGTCTGATGCTGCGTGCCTCAGCAACACACCCCAAACGCTGGTAAACCGGCAAAGACAAGCTTTAATCCGAAGTGCATTCGCATCTTTGGACACTCAGGAGCAGGACCATGGCTGGATGGTATGAATTGAGCAAAAGCAGTGACGGGCAGTTCCGCTTCGTTCTCAAGGCTGGCAATGCTGAAACCATTTTGACGAGTGAGTTGTATTCCTCCCGCAGCGCCGCCGAAAACGGCATCGCTTCGGTGCAGACCAACAGTCCCAACGAGGCCCGCTACGCCAAGGAAGTCTCCAAGGACGGCAAACCTTATTTCAACCTCAAGGCCGCGAACCACCAGATCATCGGCAATAGCCAGCGCTATTCGTCCGAGGCGGCGCGCGACGCGGGCATTGCCAGCGTGCAGACCAACGGTCCGAGCACGACCATCAAAGACAAGACCGCCTGACGTTTTGCACTGAAACAAAAAAGCCCGACAGGACAACCTGCCGGGCTTTTTGTTGGGCGCTGCTTTTGTAGGCGTCAGACAACGCGTGGTGTCTGATGCGCCGCTATCGCGAGCAAGCTTCGCTCCTACAGAAGCGGACGGTAGGAGCCAGGCTTGCCGGCGAGGAGGCCCGCAAGCTTGCCCCTACAGCCAGGGCCCGATCAGCGCACTGCGTTCAACATGGCCTGCAACTGATTGCGCCCGGCTTCATTCAGCGGGAACACCGGCAGGCGCGGGTCGCCGACCTGCAGACCGGTCATGTTCAACCCGGCCTTGATGGTGGTCGGCAGGCCGCCCTTGAGGATGAAGTCGAGCACCGGCAACTGGCGGTAGAACAGTTCGCGCGCGCGCTCCAGGTCGTTGTCCAGCACCGCCTGGTACAGGTCCAGGTTGAGCTGCGGGATCAGGTTCGCCGCGGCGGTGCACCAGCCCTTGGCGCCAGCGGCGAAGGCTTCCAGGGCCAGCGGGTTGCAACCGTTGTAGAACGGCACCTGGCCTTCGCCCAGCAGTTGCAGCTTATGCATGCGCTGAATGTCGCCGGTGCTCTCCTTGACCATGGTCACGTTTTCCACGGCATTGAAGATCCGCAGGATCAGCTCCACCGACATGTCGGTGCCGCTGGTGGCCGGGTTGTTGTAGAGCATGATCGGCACGCCGACGCTGTCGCCGATGGCGCGGTAGTGGGCGAGGATCTCGGCTTCGCTGAGCTTCCAGTAGGACGTCGGCAGGACCATCACCGCATCGGCGCCCTTGGCCTCGGCAAACCGCGCGCGGCGCACGGCCTTGGCGGTGGTCAGGTCGGAAACGCTGACGATGGTCGGCACGCGCCTGGCGATGTGGCGGATGCTGAACTCGGCGACCTGGTCCCACTCGGCGTCGCTCAGGTAAGCGCCTTCGCCGGTGCTGCCCAGGGGCGCGATGGCCTGCACGCCGCTGTCGATCAGGCGATCGATGGAACGGCCGAGGGTGTCCAGGTCCAGTTGCTCACCGTTGGCGGTGAACGGGGTGATGGTGTAGCCGATGATGCCGTGAATGTTGGCGTTCGACATGGCGACGCTCCTTTAGCAAATGAGGTGGGTTCAGTTCAGGCAATCGGCGTGTTGCTTGAGGTTCTGCCGAGCGTAGTAGTTGAAGGCGGCGGCGTGACGCTTGGGCTTGGAGATCCAGTCATGGGCCTCGCGGCCGAGCTCCGGCAGGATCGGCTTGATGGTGCCGGCGGCCATGGCCAGCAATTGCATCTTGGCGGCGCGCTCGATCAGTTGGGCGATCACGCAGGCTTCCTCGATGCTGGCGCCGGTGGACAGCTGGCCGTGGTGCGAGAGCAGGATGGCGCGCTTCTCGCCCAGGGCCGCGGAGATGATCTCGCCTTCTTCGTTACCCACCGGCACCCCCGGCCAGGCCTCGAGAAAGGCGCAGTCGTCGTACAGTGGGCACAGGTCCATGTGGGAGATTTCCAGCGGCACTTCGATCATCGACAACGCGGCGACGTGGGTCGGGTGGGTGTGGATGATGCAGTTCACATCGGGGCGGGCGCGGTACACCCAGCTGTGGAAACGGTTGGCCGGGTTGGGCATGCCGTGGCCTTCGAGCACCTCCAAGTCTTCGTTGACCAGCAGCAGGTTGCCCGCGGTGATTTCATCAAAACCCAGGCCCAGTTGCTGGGTGTAGTAAGTGCCCGGTTGCGGGCCACGGGCGGTGATCTGCCCGGCAAGACCGGAGTCATGCCCGTTCTCGAACAGGATGCGGCAGGTCAGGGCCAGCTTTTGCCGGTCGGTCCACGTATTATCCGCCAGGGTGTTTTGCATCTGGGTCAGGGCTTGCCTGACCAGTTGCTCTTTGGGTAGTGCTAATGTCTTGGCCATATCGGTGTCCTTTGGTCGTTGCAATGGACGTCGGATTTGCCAGCCCCCGCTGCTCGCAAGGTCGTTGGGTGAAAGCAAATGACACTAAAGAGGCTATATGACACTTTGTGTCATTGGCAAGGACAAATCGTCGCCTCCTTGATGGGTTAACCGTTCTACATGTCTATCCGTTTGAAATTATTGAGAAAAAAACTTGGCGTGACGCTGGAGGCCCTGGCCGAGAAATCCGGCATGACCAAGAGCTACCTGTCGAAAGTCGAGCGCGGCCTGAACACGCCCTCGATCGCCGCGGCGTTGAAACTGGCCAAGGCATTGAACGTGAACGTCGAGGAGTTGTTCGCCGAAGACAAGGTCAGCCTCGACAGCTACAGCCTGGTGCGCAGCGACGAACGCCAGTCGCTGGCGGCCAACGACCAGGTGCCGGGTTATGCGGTGCTGGCGCATCAGGTCAGCGAGCGCAGCCTGTTGCCGTTCATCATCTACCCGCCCAGGGAGTTCACCGACAAGAGCTTCAAGGAACACCTGGGGGAGGAGTTTCTGTTTGTCCACGAAGGGCAGGTGGAGGTGGATTTCATGAACGAGCGGGTGATCCTCAACCGGGGCGACGCGCTGCACTTCAACGCGCAGAAACCCCACCGCCTGCGCTCGGTGGGCGAGGTGCAGGCGCAGTTGCTGGTGGTGGTGCACAGCAGCGAGGAATAAGGGACACGATGTAGCCGCTGCCGAAGGCTGCGATAAGGCCGAAGGCCTTCAGCGATCTCAACACCGTGCGCCCCCTTCGGGGTCGATCGCAGCCTCGCGGGCTCGGCAGCGGCTACAGAGGTGGCGCTCCGCAGACGCCTGCCCGCAATCTTTCAGCGCTCGACCGGCACCGACAGCGCAGGATCGCCCAGCGCATGGCTCTTCGAATCGAAGAAGCGCAGCGTCACTTCCATCCCCGCAAACAGCTTGGCGTAGCGCCGCTTCTGGTTCTGGATGAAGGCCTTGCTGCGCGGCTGGATCGAGATCGCCAGGGTCCGCACTTTGGACTGGCGGATGGCACTCACCAGGTGGCTGTCCTGGGAGCCGAGGTCGTGGCCGAAGATGCACAGCGCGTCGCTGTGATTCAGCAACTGCTGGTAGCAGAACGACAGGTAGTCGCTGCCGCGAATGGTCTTGAGCTTGTCCGCCACCGGGCCCTCGCTGACGAACAGCGGCACATCGTCGAGGGTCTTCAGGGTGTTGTTGATGGCGAAGTTGCCCAGCAGCGTGCCTTCGGTGGAACCCAGCTTGCGCGCGGTGCCGTCCTGGTTGCGCACCAGGTGCAGGCCGCCGTGCAGGTACAGCACGCGGGTCCGTTCGCTGGCGGTCTGGCTGATGTCGAAGCTCGGGTCGGCGCCCTGGAACAGGTCGTCGATGCCCTGGGCATCGTGCTGGATCGCCCAGTAGTTGAGCAGGTCGTAGTTGCTGGTGAACACCGTGCGGTAGCGGCGCAGTTCCTGGTTGATCTGCGACAGCGTCGCCGGCTGTACCAGGCGCCACGGAATGTGCACCGCGTGCACGGTATTGATCAGCGCTTCCTTGATCGCGTAGTAGCGATTGCGCGGCGCCGCGGAGCTGACGGCCAGGGCCTTGTTGACCCGGCTGGTGGTCTTCAGCGCGCCCAGCACCTGTTCGAAACTGCGGGTCTGCAGGGCTTCGAACACGCTCAGCTCGGAGGGGCTCAGGGGCTTTTCTTCGACAGTGCGGGCGTTCTCGAACAGCGAATCGTAGGCGAAGTCTTCCCACACCGCGCGGCTGGCGCCGTTGCCGATCAGCAGGCCGGTGATCGGCGTGCTGGCGCGCAAGGCGTTCCAGTCTTCAAGGTCGGCATCAAATTCCTGGAAATCCATCATCGCGGTTCGTCGTCTCAAGGCAGAAGGTGTACAGGGCGCCGACTTTATCACGACCGACCCTTGAGCCAGATCAACAACGCGCGTGACCGATGGGTCGATCCTGTGCGCATTTGCCGGATCGGCACGGCTGATCCAATCCCAGCCTGGAGGACGCGCCATGAGCAGCACTTTTTTCATTCCCGCCGTGAACATCATGGGTATCGACTGTCTCGACGAGGCTATGGTCGCGATTCGCAACTACGGTTTTCGCAAGGCGCTGATCGTCACCGACACCGGCCTGGCCAAGGCCGGGGTGGCCGGGATGATTGCCGAGAAGCTGGCGATGCAGGACATCGATTCGGTGATCTTCGACGGCGCCAAGCCCAACCCGAGCATCGGCAACGTCGAGAAGGGCCTGGCGCAATTGCAGCAGAGCAGCTGCGACTTCGTGGTCTCCCTCGGCGGCGGTTCGCCCCATGACTGCGCCAAGGGCATCGCCCTGTGCGCCACCAATGGCGGGCATATCAGCGACTACGAGGGCGTCGACCGCTCGGCCAAGCCGCAACTGCCGCTGATCGCGATCAACACCACCGCCGGCACCGCCAGTGAAATGACCCGTTTCTGCATCATCACCGACGAGCAGCGCCACGTGAAAATGGCCATCGTCGACCGTAACGTCACGCCGCTGCTGTCGGTCAACGACCCGGCGCTGATGGTCGCCATGCCCAAGGGCCTGACCGCCGCCACTGGCATGGACGCGCTGACCCACGCAATCGAAGCCTATGTGTCCACCGCGGCCAACCCGATCACCGATGCCTGCGCGCTGAAAGCCATGACCATGATCAGCCAGAACCTGCGCCAGGCGGTGCACGACGGCAGCGACCTGGTCGCCCGGGAAAACATGGCCTACGCCCAGTTCCTCGCCGGCATGGCCTTCAACAATGCGTCGCTGGGTTTCGTGCATGCCATGGCGCACCAGCTGGGCGGTTTCTACGATTTGCCCCACGGTGTGTGCAACGCCGTGCTGCTGCCCCATGTGCAGAGTTTCAATGCCATGGTCTGCGCCGGACGCCTGACCGACGTGGCCCACGCCATGGGCGCGGACATTCGTGGCTTCAGCCCGGAGGAGGGCGCGCAGGCAGCCATCAGCGCCATTCGCGGCCTGGCCCGGGATGTCGAGATCCCCAGCGGCTTGCGTGACCTGGGCGCCAAGCTGACGGACATTCCGGTCCTGGCCGCCAACGCCCTGAAAGACGCCTGCGGCCTGACCAACCCACGCACCGCCGACCAGCGTCAGATCGAGGAAATCTTCCGCAGCGCGTTCTGATACCTACAGATGTTCTATCGCGCGCTCGGGCCCTTGCTGTCCTGGGCGCGCCGCCGCTGGCCCCAATGCACGAGCTATTGGCGGTCGCCTTGCCAACCGGCAGGCGGCAAGCGCCGGGTATGGAAAATCCGCAGTATCTGCAGGCGTCCCTGACGTACGCGGTAGGGGATCAGGTAAGGACGATTGGGGACCAGGCGAAGTCGCCTGCCTCTGCTTCAGTCAGGGCTTTCTGGATCTCGTCGATTTGCCAGGCTTCGCGGGCCAGATATTCTCTCAGAGCATCCACAGCGAGGAATGACTTGCTGCGGCCTGTCGCCTTGGCCAAGTGAGCCAGGGAATTGGCAACATCATCGGGCAGGCGCAAGGACATGACGGACAGGGTGATCTCGATGTAGTGGTTTGTGATGCAGCACACTACATCGCCACCCGAGGCTTGCCGCCAGAGCCATTCGTCCAGTGCGAGCGCTGCTTTGATTCAAGACGATTCAGGACCTTCCTCTTACAAGGACTTTGCATGCTGACCGGCCTCAACCATCTGACCCTCGCCGTGACCGACCTGAACCGCAGCCTGGGGTTCTACCACGACCTGCTGGGCCTGCACCTGGACGCCAGTTGGGACAGCGGCGCCTATCTGTCGCTGCCGGGCCTGTGGTTGTGCCTGTCGCTGGACCCGTCGCGCCGCTCGGCCGAAGTGCCGGACTACACCCACTATGCCTTCGGCATCGAGGCCGGGCATTTCCTGGCGTTCGTCCAGCGCCTGCGGGCTGCTGGCGTACGGGAGTGGCGCGACAACCGCAGTGAAGGCGCCTCGTTCTATTTCCTCGACCCCGACGGCCACCAACTGGAAGCCCATGTCGGCGATCTGGCCTCGCGTTTGCGCGCCTGCCGGCAGCAGCCCTATGCCGGGATGACGATCTTTACCGACGAATGACCGCTCGCCGCCGCTTCAAGACGGCTGGCTGTCGTTATGGCGACCATTATGGGGTGGTGCGGGGGCGCGCAAGCCGGCAGAATCCTGCGATCAAAACCGCGCCACCTTCGGCGCTTCGGAGTGTGGCATGACTTCTTCGCTGTTACTGGCCGTTCTCGCCTCGGGCTTTATCTACGGCATTACTCCCGGGCCGGGCGTGCTGGCGGTCTTCGGTATCGGCGCGGCGCGCGGGCGGCGCGCCGGGGCCGGCTTTCTCTGCGGGCATCTGCTGGGTGACGTGATCTGGTGCAGCACCGCGCTGATCGCCATCGTCGGCGCGAAGGAGATCGGCAGCAGCGCCTTCGATGTGCTCGGCGTGCTCAGCGGCCTTTATCTGTTCTGGCTCGGCCTGCGGGCGATCCGCAGCCAGCGCAGCAACGGGCAGGAACCCCAGGGCCCGGCGCGCCAGCCGTTCTGGCACGGCATCCTGTTCGGCCTGACCAACCCCAAGGCGTACCCGGTGGCCGTGGCGACTTTCACCGCGCTGCTGTCCAGTCGTGCCGAGCTGCTCAACTGGTCGATGCTGCCCTGGCTGATCTTCCTCAGTTTCCTCGGCGGCATCGGCGCATACGCTATTCTGATTGGCATCGTCGGTGCGCGGCGGGTGCGGACCCTGTATCAGCGCCACGAACTGGCGATCACCCGGCTTTGCGGCGTGATGTTCATCGGGTTTGCCATCAACGCCTTGCTGCATGCCGTTCCGGGATTGCTGGCGAACAAGGCATAAAGGCTGTCCGCAAGGTTGCGACAGCCACGGACCAGCAGCGGCCCTGCGCCGCTGCCAGAACCAGGGATTGATACTCGGCGCTTTATCTTCACAGGCAGTGTCGTTCCCTGATGGCAACCAACAACTCCGCGCCCCTGGCCAGTTTCATCGACCTTCTGCTGGACGCCGTCTGTGCGGTGGATGTGGAGGGTCGTTTTGTCTTTGTCAGCGCCGCCTGCGAGCGGATTTTCGGTTATACGCCGGACGAACTGGTCGGCCGGCGCATGATCGAGTTGGTGCACCCCGCGGACCGCCTGCGCACGCTGCAGGCCGCCGAGCGGATCATGGCTGGCGAACCCATGCCCAACTTCGAGAACCGTTACCTGCGCAAGGACGGGCAGGTCGCGCATATCCTCTGGTCGGCGCGCTGGTCCGAGGTCGACCAGCTGCGCATCGCCGTGGCCCGTGACATCACCGAGCGCAAGCAGGCCGAGTCGCGGCAGGCGGCGCTGTATGCGATTTCCGAAGCGGCCCATGCCACCGAGGACCTGCTGGCGTTGTTCCGGCGCGTGCACCGGATCATCGGTGAATGGCTGCCGGCGCTGAATTTCTCCGTCGCGCTGTACGACGAGCAATGCCAGGCGCTGAGCTTTCCCTATCACGTCGACGACCGCGAGCGTTGTCCGGAGCAGCCGGGCACGCTGACCGGCAGCCTGTGCGCCGAGGTGATCCGCAGTGGCCAGCCGTTGCTGCTGACTCCCGGCAATTATGGGCCGCTGTCACCGCTGTCGGATGCCGCCGCCCCGTACTCACCCTGCTGGCTCGGTGTGCCACTCAATTCGCAGAAAGGCACCATCGGCGCGCTGATCGTCAAGAGCGCGCCGGGCGACGAGCGATACACCGAGCAGGACAAGGAACTGCTGCAATACGTCTGCGCCCAGCTCGCCACCGCCATCGAGCGCAAGCAGCTGCATGCGCGCCTGCAGTACATGGCCCAGTACGACCAGCTGACCCAGTTGCCCAACCGCGAATTGCTCCGCGAGCGCCTGCGCAGTGCCCTGGCCCGTGCTCGTCGCGAGTCCGGGCGCATGGCCTTGCTCTACGTCGACCTGGACCGGTTCAAACAGGTCAACGACACACTTGGCCACGCCGTCGGCGACATGCTGTTGCAGGCGGTGGCCAACCGGCTCAAGGCCTGCGTGCGCGAGAGCGACACCGTGGCGCGGATCGGTGGCGATGAGTTCGTGGTGCTGCTCGACTGTATCCAGCATGCGGAAGATGCCGGCATCGTCGCCGGAAAGATTCGCCGGGCGCTCGACGAGCCGCTGCGCCTGGATGGCCATCAGTTGAGCATTCTGCCGAGCATCGGCATCGGCCTGTTCCCCGAACACGGCCATGACGAAAAGCAGCTGTTCAAGCACGCCGACGAGGCGATGTACGCGGCCAAACGCGCCCAGCGGAGCCCGTCCCGGGCCTGAAAGAAACGGCCGATCAGGGCGTTTTTTTGCCAACCGTTCGTCGTGGCTGATGCAACTTTTTCAAACCTTCGATGGCCTGAAAGCTCTCACTCTGTGCAGGCGCCGTGCGCCGTCAACTGATCAAAGGAGGCCGATACCATGAGCTTCATGGCCACCCATCTGTCCCGCACCTGCCTCGCGCTGCTGCTCGGCCTGAGCGCCAGCGCGGCATTCGCCCAGTCCCCCGCGGAGTTTATCGATGACGCCTCGGCCAAGGGCATGGCCGACATCGAGGCCAGTCGCCTGGCCCACCAGAAGACCTCTTCCAAGGCGGTCAAGGACTACACCATCGTGGTCATCAACGACCGCACCACCGCCAACCAGCACCTGGCTAAAATCGCCAGGAAACTCGACCTGCCCGTGGCGCCCCGGGAAGAAGTGATCAACAAGGCCAAGGCGCTGATCCCCGAGGTTCCGGAAGGCGAAACCTTCGATGCCGCTTATGCCGAGAGCCAGGTCAAGGCCACCGAAGAAGCCATCGAACAGATCCAGCAACAGGCCGAAATCACCGAGGTCCCCGAACTCAAGGCCTTCGCCGAAGAGACCCTGCCGAAACTGCGCAATCACCTGCAAATGGCCAAGGCCCTCAAGGCTGGCCGGGCCCTGG
>Ga0075033_1000634_pt1 | contig 18890 bp, 18 predicted proteins | sample SynthPrep_5_END__FD_72751 | JGI IMG/M metagenome (GOLD analysis project Ga0075033, IMG submission 72751) | Synthetic microbial communities from Ohio, USA - SynthPrep_5_END_DS10_MetaG | ecosystem: Engineered > Bioreactor > Aerobic > Activated sludge | place: USA: Ohio, Columbus | collected...
TCGCAGCTATTACCGTCTTACCGAGGTAGCGCAGACTGATTTTGCGGCGGCCGCGCGTCTGCTTTTCGGCACTGCCGATCAGCCCGTCTGGCGTTTCGTGTACCTCGGGGGACCTGCCTTCGAGGCCGATGCGCGGGCTTTGGAACAGGCTGGATACACCAGGCTTGGTTCCCGCCTGTCAATTGGAGCACGGCCGCTTCCGCCCCTGTCCGCCGGAGCCGTCACCTTCAATGCCGAGGTTGCCGGTACCCCCTCAGGTCTCAAGGAACTGGCAAACGAGCACTGGAATTTAACGAGCTACGACACGGCTTATCGCGAATTCCTTGAACGGTACGGTAAATTTTCCGAGGCGCTGGAAGGGGGAGCGACACTCAGCCCGATAGAGCATCTGGCCGCCCGCCTTCTTCTTGTGCATGAATACCGGATGATTGTCCTGCACGACCCGCGGCTTCCGGCGACCGCGCTACCGGATGATTGGCCTCATGCCGAAGTACGGCGCCTTTTTGCCCGGCTCTATGTCCGCCTGTCAAAAAAGGCGGACGACTTCATTGCGCGGAGATTTTTGACGGAGGACGGCCCTCTGCCAGCCGAGACGGCTGCCACCAGGCATCGACTAGACGGTCTCCTCGCCATCATGTGAGTCCTGTTTTTTGCGAGCGCAAGCGTGCGAACAAAATCGCAGAATTTCTAATGTCACAAGAATCTGCAAAAATCGTATTGAACTGTGACATAAGGAATGGTATTAACTAACCGATCGGTCGGCTAATGGCCCGCCGGGCTGAGGAGGACGAGGAGGAATTCGTGCCTGAAGCATTTATCTGCGACGCTGTTCGCACTCCGATTGGACGATATGCGGGTCTGTTGGCCTCTGTGCGTGCCGACGATCTTGCCGCAGTTCCGCTCGCAGCACTGATGGCGCGTAATCCGCAGGTTGACTGGTCGAAGGTCGATGACCTGATTTATGGATGCGCCAATCAGGCCGGCGAAGACAATCGCAATGTTGCGCGCATGGCGGCCCTTCTATCGGGCATGCCTGTCTCCGTCCCCGGCACGACCGTAAACCGCCTCTGTGGTTCCGGCATGGATGCCGTTGGCATGGCCGCCCGGGCCATTCGTGCCGGTGACTGCGATTTCGTCATTGCCGGTGGCACCGAAAGCATGAGCCGCGCCCCATTTGTCATGCCCAAGGCGGAGAGCGCCTTTTCGCGGGCCAATGCCGTATACGACACGACAATCGGATGGCGCTTTATCAATCCGAAGATGAAAAAGGCTTTTGGCGTCGATTCCATGCCGGAAACGGCCGACAATGTCGCCGCCGATTATGGGGTTAGCCGTGAGGATCAGGATGCTTTTGCTGCGCGCAGCCAGGCGCGGTGGGCCGCGGCATACGAGGCCGGTGTCTTTGCCGATGAGATAGCCCCCGTTTCCGTGCCGCAGAAGAAGGGCGACCCGATCATCGTTGATCGGGACGAGCATCCGCGACCCGGAACGACGGCCGAGCAGCTGGCCAAACTCAAGGGGGTCAACGGACCGGACCTTTCCGTCACCGCCGGCAATGCTTCAGGTGTCAATGATGGCGCTGCCGCGCTGTTGATCGCGAGCGAGATGACGGCCAGGGCACAAGGCTTGACGCCGAAGGCCCGCATCGTGGCCATGGCCGCCGCCGGCGTCGAGCCCCGCATCATGGGCATTGGCCCTGCGCCTGCCGCGCGCCGCGTGCTGGAACGTGCTAAACTGTCCATCGGCCAGATGGATGTCATCGAACTGAACGAGGCCTTTGCCTCGCAGGCGCTCGCCACGTTGCGTGACCTCGGTCTGCCCGACGATGCGGCGCATGTGAACCCGAATGGTGGCGCGATCGCCATGGGCCATCCGCTCGGCATGAGCGGCGCCCGTCTCGTCACCACCGCCGCCTACCAGCTTCATCGTCAGGGCGGCCGCTATGCGCTGTGTACGATGTGCATCGGTGTCGGCCAGGGCATCGCACTCATTCTCGAACGTGTCTGACACGATAAAACAGGAGGAATGGCCATGTATGCACAGATGGTGAAAACCGACGCCGCCCACGTCCGCAGCCTCGATGAAATGGACCCGGTCGAGCGCGCCTTCCAGGAGCGCATCGACGCCGGCCAGAAGATCGAACCGAAGGAATGGATGCCGGAAGGTTACCGCAAGACGCTGGTGCGCCAGATAAGCCAGCATGCCCATTCCGAGATTGTCGGCCAGCTGCCGGAAGGCAACTGGATCACCCGCGCACCGACACTGGAGCGCAAGGCGATCCTGCTGGCCAAGGTGCAGGACGAAGCCGGTCACGGTCTCTATCTCTATTGCGCCGCCGAAACCCTCGGTATCAGCCGTGACGAAATGTACGAGCAGCTGCATTCCGGCAAGGCCAAATACTCCTCTATCTTCAACTATCCGACGCTGAGCTGGGCCGATATCGGTGCGGTCGGCTGGCTGGTCGATGGCGCGGCGATCATGAATCAGGTGCCGCTGCAGCGCTGTTCCTACGGGCCTTATGCCCGCGCGATGGTCCGCATCTGCAAGGAAGAAAGCTTCCATCAGCGCCAGGGTTTCGACATCCTGATGAAAATGGTGAAGGGCACCCCGGCACAGAAGGCGCTGGTTCAGGATGCGCTGAACCGCTGGTGGTGGCCGTCGTTGATGATGTTTGGTCCTTCCGACGACGCTTCCGTGCATTCGGCCCAGTCGATGGCGTGGAAGATCAAGCAGAATTCGAATGACGAGCTGCGCCAGAAATTTGTCGATCAGACCGTGCCGCAGGCAACCTATCTCGGTCTGACCGTCCCCGACCCGGACCTTAAGTGGAACGAGGAAAAGGGCGGCTACGATTTCGGCGAGCCGGACTGGAGCGAATTCTTCGCGGTGATCGCCGGCAATGGCCCCTGCAATGCCGAGCGTCTCAATGCCCGCAAAAAGGCCTGGGACGATGGCGAGTGGTTCCGTGACGGTCTCGTCGCCCATGCAGAAAAGGTGCAGTCGCGCCGGCAGGCCGCCCGCATCGCCGCCGAATAGGTGTGTTCCGGATCGCGCTTGCGGTCCCTTGGTCCCAATCGCAGTCAATACGCTCTCACCGCGGTCCGCCGCTGACGAGCGCGAATAAGGGAGAGAAATCATGTCCAGCGAATGGCCCCTCTGGGAGGTCTTCATCCGCGGCCAGCACGGCCTCAATCATCGCCATGTCGGCAGCCTGCATGCGCCGGATGCGGAAATGGCCGTCAACAATGCCCGCGACGTCTATACCCGCCGCAATGAGGGTGTCAGCATCTGGGTGGTCCGCTCCAGCGACATCACCGCCAGTGCGCCGTCGGAAAAGGGACCGCTATTCGAGCCGTCCAATTCCAAGGTTTACCGTCATCCGACTTTCTTCGACGTGCCGGAAGAAGTGGGGCATATGTGATGGGCGCGGCTCAAGAGACTGCCACCGTCGACAATGCCGTCCTTTTTGAGTTCCTGCTGCGGATGGGCGATAATACCCTCATTCTCGGTCATCGCGTTTCGGAATGGTGTGGCCACTCGCCAGCGCTCGAAGAGGATATCGCGCTTTCCAACACCGCGCTCGACCTGATCGGCCAGACGCAGCTCTGGCTTGGCCTTGCCGGCGAAGTGGAGGGGAAGGGGCGTTCCGCCGACGATCTAGCCTATCTGCGTGACGGGCTGGATTTCCGCAACGTGCTGCTTGTCGAGCGCCCGAACGGCGATTTCGGCAAGACGTTGATGCGGCAGTTCCTGTTCGATGCGTGGCACTACGTTCTGCTGAAGTGGCTCAAAAGCTCCAGCGACCATCGCATCGCCGAAATCGCCGAAAAATCCTTGAAGGAAGTGTCCTATCATCTCGATCGCAGCCGCGATCTGGTGATCCGGCTTGGCGACGGCACGGTGGAGAGCCATCGCCGCATGCAGGCGGCACTCGACGATCTCTGGCCCTTTACCGGCGAGTTGTTCATCGGCGATGCCTCGGATACGGCGGTTGCTGCCGCCGGCGTGGCGCCGGAGCCTGCATCGCTGAAGGCGCCCTGGGATGAACTTGTGGCCGAGACGCTGGAAGAGGCGACGCTGAAGACGCCGGCCGATGGCTATATGCAGAAGGGTGGCAAGCGCGGCATCCACACCGAACATCTCGGCTTCATTCTCTCTGATCTGCAGTTCCTGCAACGGGCCTATCCCGGCGGGACCTGGTAGGAGGCGTCGATGAAGGCGGCCGAGCATCACCCTTCTGCGCGGCAGGTCTGGACCTGGCTTGCGGACGTTCCGGACCCGGAAATTCCTGTCATATCGCTGGTCGATCTCGGCATCATCCGCGATGTCGCCTGGGAAGAAGAGGGGCTGGTCGTGACGGTCACGCCGACCTATTCCGGCTGTCCGGCAACGACGATTATCAACCTCGATATCGAGCGTGCGTTGAACGAGCGGGGTATCGAAAAGGTCAGGCTGAAGCGCCAGCTTTCGCCCGCCTGGACGACCGACTGGATCAGCGCGGAAGGCCGCGAGAAGCTCAGGACCTACGGTATCGCGCCGCCGATTGACGGAACCGCTGCTGACGGTGTGCTGATGAAGCGCATCGACCGGCTTTCGGGCCGCTCCAACCTGACGATCGCCTGTCCGCGCTGCGGGTCGGCCAATACCGAAAAGATCAGCCAGTTTGGCTCGACTCCATGCAAGGCCAGCTATCGCTGCACCGACTGCCTGGAACCCTTCGATTATTTCAAGTGCATCTGACCTGACGCAAAGGATGAGGGCCACCCATGGCACGTTTCCATTCCCTGAATGTTACTGAAGTGCGCCGCGAAACCCGCGATGCTGTTGTCGTGACGCTGGTTCCCGCCGAGGAAGACCGCGCCGCCTTCGATTTCACCCAGGGCCAGTACCTGACCTTCCGCCGCAAGTTCGATGGTGAGGAACTGCGCCGCTCCTATTCGATCTGCGCGGGACGCGATGAAGGCGTGTTGCGCGTCGGCATCAAGCGGGTGGATGGCGGCTGCTTCTCCAGCTGGGCGAATGAGGGGCTGAAAGCCGGCGATACGCTGGAGGCCATGCCGCCGATGGGGGCCTTTTTCACCGATATCGAACCCGAAGCATCCAAGCATTATCTCGGCTTTGCCGGCGGCAGCGGGATTACCCCCGTCCTGTCGATCATCAAGACGACGCTCAAGCGCGAGCCGCGCTCCAGCTTCACGCTTGTCTATGCCAACCGCCAGATTTCCTCGATCATGTTCCGTGAGGAGCTGGAGGACCTGAAGAACAGCTATCTTGGCCGTTTTTCCGTCCTGCATGTGCTCGAAAGCGAGGCGCAGGACATCGACCTTTTCACCGGCCGCGTCAATGCGGAAAAATGTGCAGCGCTGTTCAAGAGCTGGATCGACCTGACCTCGGTGACGACAGCCTTCATCTGCGGTCCCGAGCCGATGATGCTGGCGATTGCAGGCGCGCTGCGCGAGCACGGACTGCGCGACGACCAGATCAAGTTCGAGCTTTTCGCTTCTTCGCAGCCAGGCCGCGCACGGGCGAGGGCACAGAACGCCCATGGCACGGATGCGAATGCCAGCTGTCAGGCAACGGTGACGCTCGATGGCGCCACCCGTATCTTCAACATGCCCAAACAGGGCCAGAGCCTGCTCGACGCTGCGCTCGAAAACAATATCGACGCGCCCTATGCCTGCAAGGCCGGCGTCTGCTCCACCTGTCGCGCCAAGGTCATCGAGGGCGAGACTGAGATGGAGGTCAATCACGCGCTTGAAGATTACGAGGTTCGGCAGGGTTACGTGTTGACCTGCCAGTGTTACCCGCTGAGCGACAAGGTCGTCGTCAGCTACGACCAGTGAGAGCGGAGGACGACCGCATGACCCACACCGAAACAATGCCGATCGAAGACTATCTCGCGCAGGGCGGTGTCCTAACCTCCCCGGACAATGTGCCGGCGCGCTATCGCGGCGAATTGCTGCGCCTGATGGCAAGCTTCGTCGATAGCGAACTGGCGGGCTCCGCCGGTTTTGCCGATATCATCAACGACGCGCCGGGTATCCAGGAGCGTATCTCTGCCGCCCGCATCGTGCTCGAAAAGACCGATCATGCCGGCCAGATCCTGAAGGTGATGGAAAGCTTCGGCGCCGATGGCGAACGTTACGCCGTCCACCACCCCTGGGCCGAGCGCCTTCCCCGCGATGCCGATATCGGGGCTGCCCGCCAGAAAGGCGACATGCGTCTTTCGGTCTTCCATTATCCGCTCGGCGGCTGGGTCGACGCCGTCGTCATGAATGTGCTGATGGGCAAGGCGGGGGTCATTCAGCTGCGCGAGCTTTCACATGTCTCCTACCAGCCGCTGGCCGAGGTTTTCCGCCGCATCCTGCCGCGCGAGGCGCGCCATCTCGAACTTGGCATCGCCGGTCTTGAGCGCATCGCGGCAAATCCGGCCGAACGTGATGCGGCCATGGCCTCCATCACCTATTGGCGCCCGCGGGTTGCCGCGAGCTTCGGGCTTTCCGGCTCAGCGCGCTTTGGCACGCTGGCACGGTTCGGCCTTCGCCATACTCCCAATGAAACACTCCTTGCCGAATGGCAGGCGGACGTCGAAGCGCAATTGTCTGCGCTGAAACTGATCTGACAGGAAGGAAATGACTATGAACGTTCTGGCGTCCCGGCCTCGCCGGCTCGAAAGCTATGTCTGCGGCAGCTGGACTACGGGGGCCAGGGAAGGCGTTCCGCTTCTTGACGCCTCGACCGGTGCGCCCGTCGCATTCATCGATTCGAGCGGCATCGATTTTGCCAGCACCCTTGCCTATGGTCGGGAAAAGGCCGGTCCGGCGCTGCGCCGCATGTCCTTCCATGAACGGGCCGCGATGCTGAAGGCGCTTGGCCTGGCGCTGATGGACCGCAAGGAAGAGTTTTACGCGCTTTCCGCAGCCACCGGCGCTACCCGCGCCGACAGCTGGGTCGATATTGACGGCGGCATCGGCACGTTGCTTTCCTACGCCTCCAAGGGCCGGCGCGAACTGCCCAATACCCGCGTGCTGCTGGATGGTGATGCCGAGGCTTTGTCGAAGGACGGCACTTTTTCCGCCCAGCATATTCTAAGCCCGCTTCAAGGCGTGGCGGTACACATCAACGCCTTCAATTTTCCCTGCTGGGGCATGCTGGAAAAGCTTGCCCCGACGCTGCTTGCCGGCATGCCGGCAATCGTCAAACCCGCTAGCCAGACGGCCTATCTGACGGAACTGATGGTGCGCCGGATGATTGAGACAGGCCTTCTGCCGGAAGGTGCGGTGCAGCTTATTGCTGGCTCGGTCGGCGATCTGCTCGATCATGTCGAGGGTCAGGACGTCGTCACCTTCACCGGCTCGGCCTCCACCGGCCGTAAACTAAAGAGCCATCCTGCCGTTATCGGCAATTCCGTCCGCTTCACCATGGAAGCCGATAGCCTCAATGCCTCCGTGCTCGGCATCGATGCCGGGCCCGGAACCGAGGAATTCGATCTCTTCGTCAAGGAAGTTGCTCGTGAAATGACGTCGAAAGCCGGGCAGAAATGCACGGCCATCCGCCGTGTCATCGCGCCGCGCGCCCATTGTGATGCGCTGGTCGCGGCCTTGGGCGACCGGCTGGGCAAGACGGTGCTTGGCAATCCCACCGACGAAAACGTCCGCATGGGTCCGCTCGCCAGCCTCGACCAGCGCGACGAAGTGCGTGCCCGCATCCGCGATCTGCTCGGCGATGCGGAAATCGTTGCCGGTGATCCCGATATGCCGCGCATCGTTTCCGGTAATGCCGAGGCCGGTGCCTTTCTCAATCCGGTGCTGCTTTATTGCGACCGCCCCTTCGAGGCGAAGGCCGTGCATGACGTCGAGGCTTTCGGCCCGGTCAGCACCGTCATGCCCTATGACCGCGCCGAGGAGGCCGTTGATCTCGCGCGTCGTGGCAAGGGCAGTCTCGTCGCCTCGGTCTTCACCAATGATCCGGCCTTTGCGGAGGAGGTCGTGCTTGGCATGGCGCCGTTCCATGGCCGGGTGATGATCGGCAACCGCGTCAGCGCCAGGACCTCGACCGGCCACGGCTCGCCGTTGCCCGGCCTCGTCCATGGCGGTCCCGGCCGCGCCGGCGGCGGCGAGGAGCTTGGCGGCATGCGCGGCGTCAAACATTACATGCAGCGCACTGCCATACAGGGCTCGCCGACACTTCTTTCAGCGGTCACCGGCCGCTGGGTTGCCGGCGCGCAGACACAGACGGACGGTGAACATCCCTTCCGCAAGTCGCTGGCGGAGCTTCGCATCGGCGATCAGCTGGTCACCGCCACTCGTCGGGTGACGCTGGAGGATATCGAACATTTCGCCAATTTTACCGGCGATACATTCTACGCACATATGGACGAGGAAGCGGCCAGGGCCAATCCGTTCTTTGAGGGACGCGTTGCCCACGGTTATCTGATCGTCTCCTTCGCGGCAGGCCTTTTCGTCGATCCCGCACCGGGTCCGGTGCTTGCCAATTACGGTGTCGACAATCTGCGCTTCCTCACGCCGGTTAATCCGGGGGACACGTTGCAGGTGCAGCTGACCTGCAAGGAAATCAATCCGCGCGTCGATGCCGAGCACGGGGAGGTGCGCTGGGACTGCAAGGTCACCAACCAGAACGATGTTGCCGTCGCCCAGTATGACGTTCTGACCATGGTGGCGAAAACGAGAAGCTGAACCTTTGGGCACGGCGAGGAGGCCTGATCTTGAGTGCGAGATCGGGCCTGTCGGATCACGGGAGATGTGGAGAAGGGCGTCTTGAGTCGTTCGTTGTGGAAAAGAGCGATGGTGCGCGTCAGCGCACGGCTTTAACGCCTTCGAGGATGAGCGTGGTTGCGATATCCGCATATTCGTCGCGTGTGACAGGGCCGTTCGGCCTGAACCACATATAGACCCAGTTCATCATGCCGAAGAGCGACATGGTCACTGGCATCAGCAATGGCCGGTCCCGGTTAAGGTCGGGGTTGACCTGCTGTATCACGCCGGAGAAGCGCTTGACGATTCGTCTTTCGATCGCCTGCAGCTCCGCAAGCTGTTCCTGCGACAGCGCGCTGGTGCCGTTGAGCTGCACCTTGTGTTCGTTATCGCGGCCTTCGTAGTTCTTCATGACGGCCTTCACGAGAAGGCGCAGGCGCTCCTGCGGCGCCACATCGCTACGATCCGCCGCTTCGATCGCGCCGTCGAGTTCCGTCAGGTGCGTGCGGACGATGTCGAATATCAACGCGTCCTTGCCGGGATAATAGTGATAGAGCAGGGCCTTGGAGACATTGCTGTGCGAGGCGATCATCGACATGGAAGCCTTCTCCATGCCCACCTCGGCAAACACCGCCGCGGCACTCGTCAGAATGCCACGCTGTTTTTCCTCGAAATCAACTGCCCGCGTCCGTGCCATGGTCTTCCTGTTTCTGCTCATTCCCGGGTGATTGCCGTGGGAGGGGTGCCGCTCCTCCCTTTACACAGTCAACCCGGTGCCGGACTATTCCGGCTTTTCCTTCATTCATTCTTTCGGGCGGTTGTCCACCACCCGCTTCGCCTTGCCTTCCGAGCGCGCCACGCCTCCGGGCTCATGCACCGAAATCTTCGTGGAAACGCCAACCACGCTCTTGATGTGGTGGGCAAGCTCTTTCGCAGATCCGGTGCGTGCGCCCTCATCGGTCGCGTCCAGCGTACATTCGACGTGAACCGTCATGTTGTCCATACGGCCCGAACGGCTGAGCTCGATCTGGAAATGAGGGGCAAGGCCGCGACATTTCAGGATCTGTTCCTCGATCTGCGTGGGGAAAACATTGACGCCGCGCAGGATCATCATGTCGTCGGAACGTCCGGTTATCTTCTCCATGCGGCGCATGGACCGCGCCGTGCCGGGTAGCAGCCGCGTCAGGTCCCGCGTGCGGTAGCGCACGATCGGCAGGCCTTCCTTGGTCAGTGTCGTGAAGACCAGCTCGCCAAGTTCGCCATCCGGCAGCACGTCACCTGTCACCGGATCGATGATTTCGGGGTAGAAATGATCCTCCCAGATGTGCAGGCCGTCCTTCGTCTCGACGCATTCGTTGGCGACACCGGGCCCCATCACTTCCGAAAGACCGTAGATATCGACGGCGTGCATGTCGAAAGCCTGCTCGATCTCCTGCCGCATCGAATTGGTCCATGGTTCGGCGCCGAAAATGCCGACGGCGAGGGAGCTTTCGCGCGGGTCGATGCCATGACGGCGGAACTCGTCGAGGATGGAGAGCATATAGGAAGGCGTGACCATAATGATGCGCGGCTTGAAATCCTGCATCAAGGTCACCTGGCGTTCTGTCATGCCGCCGGAAATCGGCACGACCGTGCAGCCGAGTTTCTCTGCGCCGTAATGCGCGCCGAGGCCGCCGGTGAACAGGCCATAACCATAGGCGACATGGACGATATCGCCGGCACGGCCGCCCGAGGCGCGGATCGAACGGGCGACGACGGTTGCCCAGGTGTCGATGTCCTTTGCGGTGTAGCCAACGACGGTCGGCTTGCCGGTGGTGCCGGAGGAGGCGTGGATTCGGGCGAGCTTTTCGCGCGGCACGGCGAACATGCCAAACGGATAGGTGTCGCGCAGGTCCTTCTTGGTGGTGAAGGGGAATTTTGCGAGATCCGACAACGTCTTCAGGTCTGAGGGGTGAACGCCGACCTCATCGAAGCGCTGGCGGTAAAAGGGGGAATTCTCGTAGGCGTGGGTCAGCGACCACTTCATGCGCTCAAGTTGCAGCGCGGAAATCTCGTCGCGCGACGCCGTCTCGATCGTGTCGAGGTCGCCGGGGCGGGGGGAAAGGTCTTCCATTAAAATCTCCTCCGAGAATGCGATGGTACCGGCGTCGGCTCTACTCCGGCAGATGGGTACCCTTGACTGTTCGCGAGTGGCCGCGGAATTCCGCAACGTGCTCGCCCTCCTGATTGGTGATGCGGATATCGTAGATCCCGGCCCGTCCGCGGCGCGACACCTCCCGTGCCGTCGCCGTCAGCCGGTCGCCCTTGAAAGCCGGCGCGATATAGGTCACCGAACAGTGCTGGGCGACAGTGCGCTGGTTATAGGTATTGCAGGCAAAGGCGAATGCGGAATCCGCCAGCGTGAAGATATATCCGCCATGGCAGGTGCCATGGCCATTCGTCATGGTTTCGGCAATCGTCATCGTGATCGTCGCCTCGCCGGGCGCGACCGCAAGAAGCTCCATGCCAAGATGGCGGGTGGCGTTGTCATCGTCCCACATTGCTTTGGCGCAGGCTTCGGCCAGTGCCTGCGGGGAAAGGCTGGCGGCGCTCATTTGCCTTTGAACTCCGGTTTGCGCTTTTCGAGGAAGGCGGCAACGCCTTCGGCATAATCGGCGCTGCGCCCGGCCTCACACTGCAGGTCGCGTTCGAGGTCGAGCTGCTGATCCAGCGAATTGGTCGCAGCCGCCTGTATGGCGCGTTTCGTCATGCCAAGCCCTTTGGTCGGACCTGCGGCGAGGCGGGTGGCGAGCGCGGATGCCTCCTCCAGCAACTTGTCGTCATCGACGGCGCGCCAGATCAGGCCCCAGTCGGCGGCGGTTTCGGCTGCAAGCGGTTCTGCGGTGAGCGTGAGCGCCTTGGCACGGGCCTCGCCGATCAGACGCGGCAGGCTCCAGGTGCCGCCGGAATCCGGCACGAGGCCGATCTTGGCGAAGGCCTGGATGAAGCGGGCGGAGCGGGCGGCAAGGGTGATATCGCAGGCAAAGGCGATATTGGCGCCAGCGCCGGCGGCAACGCCGTTGACGGCACAGATGACCGGCTTCTCCAGGCTGCGGATCAGGCGCAGCAATGGATTATAGAAGGTCTCGATGGTGTGGCCGAGATCCGGCACGCCCTTCTTAGGGTCACGATCGCCAAGGTCCTGGCCGGCGCAGAAACCGCGGCCGGCACCGGTCAACAGGACGGCGCGGACATCCGCATCCGCATTGGCGCGCTCGAAACCGGCGCGTAGTGCAAGATGCATTTCTTCGTTGAAGGCATTGAGCCTGTCCGGGCGGTTCAGCGTCAGGCTGAGAACGCCATCGGCAAACGCAGACAGAATAGTGTCTGAATCCGACATGTTTCCTCCCTGTCGCCCTTCCCAGCGGCGACCGTAAAAAAGTTCTTGCATAAACCGGCCGGTCAGTCAATTATAAAACAGCAGACTGGGAGGAGCCAGATATGACCGGACTATTCGAGCGCCATCAACCGACGCTGCAAGCGGCGACTGATGCTGCGGCCAAGCGCGATTACTGGTCGGCCTATCCCGAGGTCCCAAGCGGCAAGATCTATGGCGAAACCGCCAAGGATGATGGTCTAGCCTCTTACAAGGCGCGCCTCGCGCAGCCCTTCGACCTGCCCGGACACCCTGCAGACAAAAGTCCTGTCGGCGTGGAAATCTCTCCCTTCGGCCCGGCGCTCGGCATTACCTATCCCGCCGCATCCCCCGATCTGCTGATTTCGGCGTCTCGCGCCGCCGCGTCGCAATGGGCATCCGCATCGCCGGAGGTGCGCACCGGCATCTGTCTCGAAATCCTGGCGCGGCTGAATGCCAGAAGCTTCGAGATGGCGAATGCCGTTATGCATACGACGGGCCAGGCCTTTGCCATGGCCTTTCAGGCCGGCGGCCCGCATGCCCAGGATCGTGGTCTTGAGGCGGTGGCCTATGCCTATGCCGAGATGAGCCGCACACCTTTGCAGGCGATCTGGACGAAGCCGCAGGGCAGGGGCGAGCCTATCGTCATGGAGAAGCACTGGCGCATTTTTCCGCGCGGTATTTCACTGGTCATCGGCTGCAACACGTTTCCCACCTGGAACAGCTATCCCGGCCTTTTCGCCAGCCTTGCCACCGGCAATACGGTCATCGTCAAGCCGCACCCGGCCGCGATCCTGCCTCTGGCCATCACCGTTGAGATAGCCCGTCAGGTGCTGGTGGAAGAGGGGTTTGCGGCCGACATCGTGCTGCTTGCCACTGATGCGCCCGGCGCCGAGATTACGAAGGATCTCGTGCGGCATCCCGCCATCGCTATCATCGACTATACCGGTTCGAACAGTTTCGGCAGCTGGGTGCGCGAAAACGCCGGCAGCGCCGATGTCTATACCGAAGAGGCGGGCGTCAATTCCATCGTCATCGGCGCCACCGACGATTTCGCCGGCATGTGCGGCAACATTGCCTTTTCGCTGTCGCTCTATTCCGGCCAGATGTGCACGGCGCCACAGGATATTTTCGTGCCGCGCGGCGGTATCGAAACGAATGAGGGTCACAAGAGCTTCGAGGAGGTCGCGTCCGGTATCACCGCTGCCGTCGATGCCCTGCTTGCCGATCCGGCGCGTGCGGCCGGTATCTGCGGAGCGATCGCCAATCCCGACACGCTTGCCCGCATTGCGGCGGCCCGGTCGGTCGGACGTGTATTGCGCGAGTCCATGCCGGTCGAGGGACTTGACGAGGCGCGCACCGCGACACCCCTGATCCTTGCCGTCGATGCGGCCGATACGGATGCTTATGGTGAGGAGCGCTTCGGCCCGATTGCCTTCGTCGTTGCTGTCGACAACGTGACCGAGGGCGTCAACCGCGCTGCTGAACTTGCCGAGCGCAAGGGGGCGATTACGGCCGCACTCTACGAAACAGACGAGGCACGAATTCTCGGCGCAGCCGACCGTTTCGCTGCCGCAGGCGTCAATCTTTCGGTCAATCTGACCGGCGGCATCTATGTCAACCAGAGCGCCGCTTTCAGCGATTTCCACGTTACCGGTGCCAACCCTGCGGGCAATGCCAGCCTGACGGATGCGGCATTTGTTGCAAACCGGTTCCGCGTGGTGATGTGGCGCCGCCCTGTGGCGGCGTGAGAGGAATTTCGACTTAAACTTTTTTCTTTGGGAGGAGAAATCAACATGAAATTTTTGACGACGACTGCGCTTGCAGCTTCGCTGGCCTTTGCCCTCGGCTTTGCCGCGCCCGCTTTGGCTGACATCAAGATCGGCGCCACCGTTTCCGAAACCGGCCCCGCATCGTTTTTGGGCGACCCGGAAGCCAAGACGCTGAAGATGCTCGTGGAAGAGATCAATGCGGCAGGTGGCGTCAATGGCGAGAAGCTGCAGCTTGTCATCTATGATGATGGCGGCGACCCGAACAAGGCCCGCACCTTTGCGACCCGCCTCGTCGAGGATGATGAAGTCGTTGCGGTCATCGGTGGCACCACGACCGGCACATCCATGGCCGTCATCCCGGTCCTTTCTGATGCCGAAGTGCCGTTCATCTCGCTTGCCGGCGCAATCGAAATCATCGATCCGGTCAAGCCCTTCGTTTTCAAGACGCCGCATACGGATCGCATGGCCTGCGCCAAGATTTTCGAGGACATGAAGAAGGCCGGCATCGCCAAGATCGGCCTGATCTCCGGCTCGGACGGTTTCGGCGCTTCCATGCGCAAGCAGTGCCTGGCGATCATCGGCGAATATGGCATCGAGGTTCTGGCTGACGAGACCTATGGCCCGACCGATGCCGACATGACGCCGCAGCTGACCAACATCAAGGGCAAGAATGGCATTCAGGCCGTGCTCAATCCGGGCTTCGGCCAGGGCCCGGCGATCGTCACGCGCAACTATGCGCAGCTTGCCGTCGGCCTGCCGCTCTACCAGTCGCACGGCGTCGCCTCGGACGGCTTTATCGAGCTTGCAGGTGCGCAGGCGGCGGAAGGTGTGCGCCTGCCAGGCACGGCGCTGCTTGTCGCCGGGCTGCTTCCGGAAAGCGACCCGCAGCGCGCCGTGGTCGTCGCCTACAAGCAAGCCTATGAGAAAGCGACCGGAAAGCCGGTCTCGACCTTCGGTGGCTATGCTCATGACGCCCTGCGCATTCTCGTTGATGCGATCAAGCGGGCTGGCAGCGCCGAGCCGTCGGCAATCCGTGATGCCATTGAAGGCACATCGGGTCTTGTCGGAACGACCGGTACGGTGACGATGTCGGCAACGGATCATCTTGGCCTCGATCTCTCAGCCTTTCGCATGCTGAAGATCGAAAACGGCGGTTGGAAAATCGTCGAATAACCGGACCGTGCCGCCGGTCTGCGCCATCAAGGCGCTGACCGGCGGGAACCGTCGCGCCAAGCGGAGGCCCCCCATGCCCGAATTGCTGCAATTCCTTCTGTCCGGGATAACGGTCGGCGCCGTCTATGCGCTGGTCGCTCTCGGTTTCACGATCATTTACAATGCCTCCGACGTCGTGAACTTCGCCCAGGGCGAGTTCGTCATGCTGGGCGGCATGATCACGTTTTTCGCGCATGCCGCAGGCGTGCCGCTGCCGCTGGCCGCGCTCATCGCCATCGTGACGACGGCGGCGATTGGCGTTGCGCTCAACAAGCTGGCGATAGAGCCCGCGCGCGGCGCGCCGGTTGTTTCGCTGATCATCATCACCATCGGCGCTTCGATTTTTATCAGAGGCGCCACGCAGCTCGTCTTCGACAAGCAGCTTCACCGTTTCCCGGCTTTTTCAGGCGACCAGCCGATTGCCATCGGCGGCGCGACCATCCTGCCGCAGAGCCTCTGGGTCATTGCCGGTGCGCTGGCCGTCTTCTTCTGTCTCTGGCTGTTCTTCACCCGCACGCTGATCGGCCGTGCGGTGCTGGCAACCGCCAATAACCGCGTCGCCGCGCAGCTTGTCGGCATCAACACCAATTATGTGATGACGCTCTCTTTCGCCATGTCCGCCGCGATCGGGGCACTGGCCGGCGTGCTGGTGACGCCGATTACGCTGACGGGCTATGATGTCGGCCTTGCGCTGGCGCTGAAAGGTTTTGCCGCAGCCATGCTGGGCGGCATGGGCAACCCGAAGGGCGCGCTGGTCGGTGGCCTGCTGCTCGGTATTCTGGAAGCAATGACGGCCGGTTATATCAGCTCGCAATATAAGGATGCGGCTGCGTTCATCATCATCCTCGCCGTGCTTTTCGCCATGCCACAGGGGCTGTTTGGCCACAAGTCGACGGATCGGGTGTGACAATGCGGTTATCGAACAAGGCAGCCACGCTTCTCATCCTCGCAGCAGTCATCGCGATTGCGCCGGTCTTTTTTCCGTCGTCCTATTATTTCCGTGTCGGCTCGCTGATTTTCGTCAACGGCCTTGCGGTGACGGGCCTCGTCATCCTCATCGGTTATGCCGGTCAGATCAGCCTCGGCCATGCGGGCTTTGCGGGTATCGGTGCCTATGCCTGCGCGCTTGCGCCCGTCCATCTCGGCCTGCACCCGGCGCTTGCCGCCATCCTCGGCGCGCTTGTTTCTGCGGCCATCGCCTATCTCGTCGGTCGGCCGATCCTGCGCCTCAAGGGATATTATCTTGCCGTCGCCAGCCTCGGCTTCGGCATCCTTGTTTCGATGGTGCTTTCGAACGAGGCCAAATTGACCGGCGGGCCGGATGGCATGGCGGTGCCGGAACTGGGCCTGCGCACCATGCTGAAGTCAATCGGCATCGACCTGTCCAACACCGAGTTCTGGTATGCTTTTTCCGGCCTCGTGCTGGTAATCGGCGCCTGGCTGGCGCTCAATCTGTACCACAGCCCGACCGGCCGGGCGCTGCGTGCATTGCATGGCTCGGAAGTCGCCGCCCGCACGGTTGGCGTCGATGTTGCGCACCATAAGCTGGTCGCCTTCGTCATCTCGGCGGTCTATGCCTCGGTTTCGGGCTCGCTGCTGGCGTTGCAGAACAAGTTCATCACGCCGGATGTCGCGGGTTTCATGCACTCCATCGAAATGGTGACCATGACGGTGCTCGGCGGTGCCGGTTCGGTGCCGGGCGCCATTCTGGGGGCTGCGATCCTCACCACGCTGCCGCAGGTGCTGACGATCTTTCAGGAATACGAACAGCTCATGCTCGGCCTCGTGATGATGCTGGTGATGATCTTCATGCGCGAGGGCCTGCTGCCGTCCATCGCGCGCCGTCTCAGAGGGAGGGGAGAATGAGCCTGCTTCAGATAGAGGGTCTCGGCATCGATTTCGGCGGATTGCGCGCCGTCCAGGATGTCGGCTTTTCCCTGAAACCCGGTGAGATCGTCTCCGTCATCGGCCCGAACGGTGCCGGCAAGACGACCCTCTTCAACATGATCTCCGGCGTCTATGCCCCGACGCGCGGCCGTGTCCTGCTGGATGGCGAGGACGTTACCCGCATGTCACCGCACCTGCTCGCCCGCCGCGGCCTGTCGCGGACCTTTCAGAATTTGCAGATATTCCAGTCGATGAGCGTGCTCGAAAACGCCATTGTCGGCCATCATCTGCATGAGCGCGGTTCGGTCTTCGCCGATCTCTTCTCGCTGCCTGCCACGCGTCGCCGCAGCCGGGCGTCGGAGGAAAGTGCGCGGGCCCTACTAGACCGGGTCGGTCTCGGCCGGGCCGCCGAACAGGAGGCGGGCTCGCTCTCTTATGGCGCGTTGAAACGCCTGGAGATTGCCCGCGCGCTGGCGCTGAAACCCCGCGCGCTGCTGCTCGATGAACCGGCCGCAGGTTGTAACGCCGTCGAGACGGAGGAGATCGATCATCTCATCGCGCAGGTCGCGGCCGAGGGCGTGTCGATCCTGCTGGTGGAGCACGACATGAAGATGGTCATGCGCATTTCCAACCACATCGTCGTGCTCGACCATGGCGAAAAGATCGCCGAGGGCGAACCGGCGGCGATTTCGCGCGATCCGCGCGTTGTCGAGGCCTACCTTGGTACACAGGCAGCGGAGGTCCAGAATGCTGACGGTTGAAGGACTACGCTCACGTTACGGCCGCATCGAGGTGCTGCACGGCATTGATCTCGACGTGGCTTCCGGCGAAATCGTTACTGTCGTTGGCGCAAATGGCGCCGGCAAGACGACGCTTTTGAAGTGCCTCTCCGGCATCCAGCCGGTTTCGGCAGGCTCCATCATGTTCCGGGGTGAGGCATTGACGACTGTTCCGGCGCATACCCGTGTGAAACGCGGTCTCGCCCAATCACCGGAAGGTCGCCAGATTTTCACCAATCTCACGGTGGAGGAGAATCTTCGGCTCGGCGCCTATCTCTTCGCCGATGACAAGGTGGAACGCGATATGCAGGATGCCTTCGTGATGTTTCCGATCCTCAAGGAGAAGCGGAACCTTGCGGCGGGCGGCCTTTCCGGTGGCCAGCAGCAGATGCTGGCGATCGCCCGGGCGCTGATGGCACGCCCCTCCTGTCTGCTTCTGGATGAACCGAGCATGGGCCTCGCCCCCATCCTCGTTGCGCAGATATTCGATGTGGTGAAGAGCATGAAGGCGCGCGGTGTCACCGTGCTTCTTGTCGAGCAGAACGCCTTCGGCGCGCTGTCCGTCGCCGATCGCGGCTATGTCATGGAAACGGGGCGCATAACCATGTCCGGCCCTGCCGCAGACCTGATTGCGGACGAACGCATCCGCGCCGCTTACCTGGGAATATGAGACAATGACCGTTACCATCGCCCGCGAAGACACCATCGCCGTCGTCACAGTGGACAATCCGCCCGTCAATGCGCTGTCGCAGGCGCTCCGCCAGGCGCTCGTCGACACGGTGGCGGAACTGGACGCGGATGCGGGGGTGAAGGCCGTGGTACTGCTCTGCGCCGGACGCACCTTCATCGCCGGCGCTGACGTCAGCGAGTTCGACAAGCCGCCGCTTCCGCCGCATCTGCCGGACGTGGTTGCGAGTATCGAAAACGCAAAAAAGCCATGGGTCGCGGCGATTCACGGCAGCGCGCTTGGCGGCGGTCTCGAGGTGACGCTTGGCTGCGCCTATCGGGTAGCGCTTTCCACCGCCAGCCTCGGTCTGCCGGAAGTCAAGCTCGGCATCATTCCGGGTGCCGGCGGTACGGTGCGCCTGCCGCGGCTGATCGGTGCCGCTGCCGCCGTCGATCTGGTGACGAG
>Ga0075033_1000646_pt1 | contig 18610 bp, 19 predicted proteins | sample SynthPrep_5_END__FD_72751 | JGI IMG/M metagenome (GOLD analysis project Ga0075033, IMG submission 72751) | Synthetic microbial communities from Ohio, USA - SynthPrep_5_END_DS10_MetaG | ecosystem: Engineered > Bioreactor > Aerobic > Activated sludge | place: USA: Ohio, Columbus | collected...
GCCACGAACTGCGCACCCCTTTGACTCTTATTCTCGCCCCGTTGGAGCAGCTCTCGGTGGCGATCACGCCGCCGGCGGACTGGCGCGTGCAAATCGAGCGCGCACAACGAAACGCACTGCGCCTGATGAACCGCGTGAACGATATCCTTGACTTCTCCAAGGCCGAAGCAGGCAAGTTTGAGCTGTGTCCGGCGCCCGTTGATTTGAACAAGGCGGTGGGTGTGCTGGCCGAGGACGCCGCCATGGTGGCCAAGGGCAAAGGCTGCACGTTAACCTGCAGCATCGATCCTGCCCTCGGTACCGTGTTCCTGGACCCCCGACACTTCGAGAAGATTCTGCTCAACCTGGTGAGTAATGCCATCAAGTTCACCCCTGCTGGCGGTACGGTGCATCTGGCAGTCACTGCGCTTGATGACGAGCGATTTGAGCTCGCGGTGCAAGACTCGGGCATTGGCATCGCGCCTGACAAATTACCCCTGCTGTTCCAGCGTTTTTCCCAGATCGACAATTCCGCCACGCGGCATTACAGCGGTACCGGTATCGGCCTGGCCCTGGTCAAGGATCTGGTCGAACTGATGGGGGGCGAAGTCAGTGTCAACAGTGAGCCTGGAAAGGGCTCGTGCTTCCTTGTTCGATTTCCTCGGGGAACCGAGCAAGACACGGTGCCGACCGAAGCCGGTCATCTGCATGAGGGATCGTCACCCACCGCAATGATCACAACCGAGCAGCGCCACTTGCTGTTCGACGACGGCCGCCGTGGCAGTAGCAACGACCAGGCGTCCATGGCCGATGCAGACAACGAACGGCACCCGGAACGCACCTCGCAGTCCAGGGTCCTGGTGGTCGATGACAGCCCGGAAATGCTTGGCTACCTCAGCGAGCTTTTGCGCGACGACTACAGCGTCGTCACCGCCGCTGATGGAGAACAGGCCTGGGCCATGCTGCAGCGTCAACCGATCAATGTCGTTCTCTCGGATGTGATGATGCCGGAGCTTGACGGCTTTGGCCTGACCGCCAGAATCAAGGCGAGCGCCGGTTTTGCCCATCTGCCCGTCATCCTGTTGACCGCCCGCGGCGGCAGCGAAGCTTGCATCTCCGGGCTGGAGAGTGGCGCCGATGACTATATCGCCAAACCTTTCTCGCCATTGGAGCTCAAGGCTCGCGTACGCGCGGCGCTACGCATGAGCCAGGTGCAATCCGAGCTGAATGCGAAATCCCGTCAGGCGGGCATGGCCGAGATCGCCACGACGGTGCTGCACAATGTCGGCAACGTCCTCAACAGCGTGAACGTTTCGGCCGAGTTGGTCAGCAGCCAGATGCGCACCTCCAAGGCCCAGGGCCTGGGCAAGGTGGCGCAGATGATGAACGAACACATCCATGAGCTGAGCGATTTCTTCACCCAGGACCAGCGGGGAAAGATGCTGCCCGACTACCTGCTCAAGCTGGCGCAGGCGGTGGCGGCAGAACAGCAGGGCATCATCGAAGAGCTCGAGCAACTCACCAAAGGCATTGACCACATCAAGACCATTGTCGCTGCCCAGCAGTCCTATGCCGTTGCCGTCAGTGTCGTCGAGACAATACCGGTCTCGGAATTAATCGATGATGCCTGGCGCATGAGTGCCGGCTCACGGATGAATCAGGAGGTGACGGTGGTCAAGGACATTGCCGACTTGCCCCTGCTGTCGCTGGACCGGCACCGGGTGCTGCTGATTCTGGTAAACCTGATCAGAAACGCCAGGCAGGCGTTGGACGGCGTGGTCGATCGCAGCCCGTGCATCACGTTCAGCGCCTCCCTCATCGCTGACGGGGCAGTCTTGCGTATCACGGTGGCCGACAATGGCAACGGGATTACGCCAGAGCACCTGACGCGTATCTTTTCCCATGGCTTCACGACTCGCAAAGACGGTCACGGTTTCGGCCTGCACAGCTGCGCGCTCGCCGCGCAGGAAATGGGTGGCAGCTTGACCGTGCACAGCGACGGGGCAGGGCAGGGCGCAACCTTCATTCTCGAGACCCCTCTTGATGCGCCGCAGAGTAAGCGATGAGCATCGAACAAGCGCCCTATGGGCTGGGCCGTGGATAAAGTTCTATCAGGTTCGATTTTCAAGTCAGCTGTGCGCTCCCACTCAGTTCGAATCTCGCGGGCCGGTCTTATCAGCAACCATCATTTTTCCGTACTGGTCGTTTTCGCATCATTTGACGCCTCTTTTTGAAAGCGCAGCAGGGTATCGTGATACGTTTTTCTTCGACGATGGTCCGTGTCATAGCCGCCGTTAGCGGCGACAGTGCCGGCTTGAATATGGTCCAGGTAACTGAACAATCTTCGTGCTGACAGAAAGCTGATCGCATAACCCAGCTTGACCATCTTGTCTTGTAGCGCGTATCCCGGTACCCGGTTATCCATCATGAAGCGCAAGTTATGTTGTTTAATTACATCGCAGTTCCATAAGGTGCAAAAACTTTTCAAGTGGGTTTCTCTGAAAGGCTTGGGGTTTTTAGAGGGTAGCCCCACGTAACGCATGAGTGTTCGGTAGTGGTACTTCATCAGTCGAGTGCCGAACCGCCAGGCAGTTCTTAAAAAACCGCGATTGATCTGTTCTGTACAACCGACTGCCACTGTACGCGGCGTTGCAGTGCTTTGGCTCATCATCATACTGAACACATCGGTATCAAATACAAATGTGTCCGTATGAAGCAGGAATAAGTACGGAGTTTCAACATATCCCAAAATCAGATCAAGGGCTTTACCATGCGCGATATATCCGGCTTCTCGAGGGTGGGGGATCCTTTCTACCAAGTTGATCCAATCAAGTGTCCGCAAGTAGTGGATGCTTTCATCGGCGGAACCGTTATCCACTACCCAGACCGGAACTTGATGGTATATAGCATAGTCGCGTAGCAATCCTAAGCAAAGGCGTGTCATGTGCAGCGTTTTATAATTAACCAGGGCAATACTGAACAAGGCATGTTTTGCCGAATGAGCGTTGTCGTCAGGCATTAGTGAAACACTCCAGAATGATATATCGGTCGTGCGCCGTTTGCGACCCGGCCGGCAGGCTCGATGGGTCGCCATCACCTCATGAGTTGTCGGGGCAGGAGAGGCGCATTAGCCAAGCTTAATAGGTTGTTCTGTTTGGTAGCGTTAATTTATGGTTAAGGTGGGTAAATAACAGAGTGGGAAGTAACTCGAAGCGCTCGTGGTATTTACCATAACCTTACCGACTTCTGACATTTTTCAGGCTGGGTACGTCGTAAGCTTGTTCGTGATAGTGCGCAGTAGTGCTGGCACTGCGTAACCGATAAAAGTGGAGGTGGTTATGTTGAGTAAGCAATTCGCCAATGGCCCATGTGTGTCTCGGCAGCTGGAAATATCTGGCTTGCACCAAGACAGTCTTCAGGATCAATTACGTAAGCTCCTCGGTCATGGTTTTAATTTGATGTTATTTTGCAGCGGCGGCCAATATGGTGGTCGATACTGCCATGTGCAAATACACCATGACAAAAGTGGGATTGAGCTTGAGTTGCATGGCGTATTCGACGAACGCTTCGTGCATGAGGCGTGCCTGGCCATAGAGGAAATAAAGAAGCAAGTGCGCTTGGCGATAGGACCACTTCGAGGTATACCAGCACCTGCTCGGAGAAAAGTACATACAGCCCATTATTGACGAATTACACGGGCTGGCGAAGTTACGCCGCACACGCCAACGGCGGAGCAATCAACGGTCCCAATAGCGCGCTGGTCATGGGCTGCCTGCACGTCAAGTCAATCATTGGTGCTTTCTTCATCCCTGAGTTGGCGGCTCATGGCATCGCAGCTCTGCGACCACGAGGCCAGCCATTCCGGCATCTCTGGCGACCGTTCGGGCAGTCCCAGTTCTCGAACAAACTCGCTTGGCGGAACAATACCTTTCGCTGAACGAAATAGACCTCGCATTACGACAACGCCGATCACTCTGCCTTTGCTCACAAATCGATGCTCCATGAAGCTCCACTTGTCGTCCCAGCCAAGCATCCTTGTGTGGATTTCAAACGCTTCAAACAGTCTAAGCTCACGACGAAATTTACCCCAAGTGTCTCCGACGATGGGCAGCGCCTTTGCTCTAATAGCTACTCGATAGGCGCCACTGCGCAAAACGAAATCCATGCGTCCGACATCGGCCAGGGTGAAATATCGGCCGTTGGTGACATGTCGATTGAAGTCGAGGTCCAGTGGCCAGACGCGCATTCGGATGACGGTTGATTCCAGCGCTTTTGCCGGTCTGCGCCAAGGTCGACGAAGCAGCATGAGGAGAAGTCGAAACCAGAGATTCATAAAGACGCCGATAGTTGAATGATTGGCGTACTTTAAAGTGCTGAGGGGTGAGCCAGGTAGGTCCCTAAATGACTTAATTCTGCGCAAAAGTACATTCCGATCACTCATTCTATGGTTTAAGTTTTTCTAGCGGGTTTCGCAGGCGTCTATCGCGCTATCTGCGGCCTGTGGGTTTCGCGACCTTTGTCCGCCCGTTCTCGGCGATTGCCCAAGGTGCACGGCGAGTCGCTGGGGGGCGTCCTCCCTCGACCCCCTCCAGCAAGCAAGCACCCGAAAAGCTGCAACTGGACGGCTTTTAATCAGTGCCATCTATCTCAGGTCCTCTGTTAGATTAAATATATATAGCTTGCCGAGTGCAAAGCTGTTGGAAGTCATAAGAGGGTTAAAAGGTCAGGCACTAAGCTGCCTTGTGCGAAAAAGTGTCATAAATAAAATTTCTTTTGATTCAATGGGTGAGAACAGGCAGTCAGTAACTTTAAGAAAGTCAATATGCGAAACCATGAAGTTTTATTCATGTTGGTGGCTGAGGAGCCCTGATTTGCGATGCTTGATATTGCTGCAACCCTTCAAGTACATTTCATTTAACTTCCAGTATCAACGCTCACCAACAGGAAGTTACCTTCTTCCCGCGCGCATCAAGATGGTATTGATGCGGTTACGGCGATAGGAGCAAACTGGGTAGGCATATTTTCTGGTATCAATGAAACGTCACATAAATATCGAATTAGAAAATCAAAAGCACAGATACAAGATCTCATTAACCGAGGTGTACTGTATGCAAAATCACTGGGCCTGAAAGTTCGCTACGCCGCCCGATTATCGGCGAGTACAGCTTCGTACATACCGCAAAGCTTCATGTGACCGCCGGCTCCCGAAATAGAAACTGCTATCACTGGATAGACCCGGTTTACTTGAGCGAGTAAGCCGTGCCATGAATCTTATGCGAGCACCTCAACATGATGGGGCATGAGTGGTTGACAGGCGTCGGTCTGATTTTCCTTGGAATAATAACGGGATTCGTCGGGACCAACACCGGTGGCAGTGTGTTTTTGACCGTTCCGGTGATGATCTGGCTGGGGATTGCACCTCAGTCGTCGATCGCCACTGCGCGCCTGGCCTCGGTAGGCACCATCGTTGCCGGACTGCGGCACTTCCATAACCAGGGAAAGGTCGATTATGCGCTGGCCTTTCCAGCTGCGGTACTGGGGTTGGTTGGGGCTCTGGCAGGCGCGAGCCTGCTTCTTCAAATAGATCCCGCGCTGCTGCACAAGGTAATTGGCGGGCTGACATTGCTGCTCGTCGCACTGTCTCTTATAAAAAAACCTCGTAGCGGCGAAACACCTCCCTCAGCGATCAGACGTCTGTTTGGCTATATCCTCTTTATCCCCGTGGGAATGATCGGCGGGCTATTTGGTGGGCAAGCCAAACTCTCGACGTATTTATTCATTATCTTTTTCAGAAAAACCATCAGCGAATCGGTGGGGACCCGCAAAGTCGGTGGGCTGGTTCTCTCCGTGGGTTCATTACTGATTTTCGGCGTCAGCCGCCTCATTGACTGGCAGTACGGATGTTGCCTGATTATTGGCACGCTATTGGGTGCAAATGCCGGCGCGAAGTTTGCCTTAAAGAAGGGCGACCAGTGGATGGAAGCAGTTTTCAATCTAGTCGTGGTCGCGTTGGCATTGAGGATGCTGTTCTGGTGACCAGATCGGATGGGGACTCGCAAATACGTAAATGGCCTCACCTGTTTGCCAAGCCTTCATCCACAAATGGTCATGTCCTGTCTTTCATGTATTCGATCTCACAGGCTGTAGGCGTAAGCTTTGGGTTTTGCTTGCCTGGCGGCGGTATCAGGGAGTGCCAACTAGTACATCACCCAAAATCGAACTCAGGATGTACTAGAAAAATGTTGGGGTGAGTGAGTGTGGGGGACAAATGTTGGCAACAAAAAACCTGCACAAGGCAGGTTCTATGTGGGTTTCAGCGACTTCTTGGGAGGTCGTGGAACGTAATGATGGTGCCGAACCCGGAATCATAAAAAAAATAAGCTTTTGATATGTATAGAGTATTTGCGTTTTGTGTGCTGCTTCTATCCCTAAAAATATCCTAATTTTCCAGGTCTGCTGCGTGTTCGGATCCTGGTCATTTTGTGAAGTGATTTTAGTGAGTTTTTTATTGGAAAGTCCGAAAAAAGTTTGGCTGTAAGCGTCCGCCCGACACCCTCTTGCTGATCAGACCTTTGCCTGCTTCAACCTCTGATTGATCCACTCGCAGTCAAACGCCGTCGGATCGAACCCATCATCCCCATACCACTCCGACATTGCCTCATGCTCAGGGTGATTCGGATCCGCCAACGCTGCCAGAAAATCGTCATGCCCAGGTGCACCACCAATGTCTTCCAGCGGGCGGCACGCGAACGCAAAAACACCGTTGTCATCGCTGAAAGCCATTTCGTTTCCTGCTCACTGTTTAGTGCCCGATCGTGGCACGTAAGGCCGTATGACGTAGCAGAGCGATGCCAGTTGCGATTAGGGTATTCTTCATAAGTGAGAGTCCTGCCTCAGATTCAATCTATGCGCTTAACGATACCGAACCGGCCGTTTTTAAAGTCGCTGGCACGGAGGACATCCGGGGCAGCTTGGTCGCAGCTGTAGGTCGAGTAGCTCACAGGGGGGATTACCAAATCGATCTGAGCTACGATTCGCGCAGCCTGAAGATGAGGCAACGATGTGTAGCGGCTTGGTTATCGCTTCATTTGAGACTTGGAGCCCCATGGAGAATCTGATATTCGCCTTGTGAGCAAAGTCATTCGCTTCGTCGTGGTAATTACCAGGAACGTCGCATAGCTGCTCCAGCTGACAAATCAATCCCCATGCTGACCGCAAATATAAGCGACACGCTGCGGCTGTGAACAACATATGGGCAAGTGAGCAGGCAAGTAAGCTAGGCTGTTCGCACGACAGTCCGTCGATATTCGATGGCCTGAAAATAAAGGCGCTATGAATGTCAAAGCATTTGCTGTTGGGCTGGACCCGTTCCTTGTGCGTGCTTGCTGCCTTGAGCGGCGCGGCCACCATGGCAGTTGCTGCCCCGCCTGAAAAAACCGCTACGGCGCCATCGGACATGCAATCGGTGTCCCTGGCAGGCGGCAAGCTGAAGTTCGTGCTGGAAGGCGTCGAGGCCCGTGCCTTGAACAGCGAGAACGGCGGCACGATGTACTTCGATCCGAAAAGCGAGCGGGCCATCATCGTTACCGAAGGTCCGGCGCCGACTGCGGGCACCACCCCGGACGCTGCGTTTCGCCTTGCCGTGGATACCTTGAAGGAAAAGCAGCAGGCCGCTTCACCCAACTTTCGCATGACCAGCGAGAAGACCATTCAGGTGAACGACTTGAAGATGTACCGCCTGGACGGCACCGACGATTTCAACGGCCTGAAACTACTGATGGCCTCGTTGATGGCGATGAACGATCAGACGATCACCATCATCGAAGTGATGTCCAGCGTAAACGACCCGGCCGGCCATACCGCTGCGTTGAAGAACATTCTGGGCAAGTAAACCGCAGGTTTCCGGATAGTAGGCTGTTGGCTTGCTACGGTCTGTCCATCACAAGGAACCCGTATGAGCTCGTGCGCAAAGCTTGCCCAACTCGGTCGTTCCATAGCTTTAGCGCAATATAAAACTCAATAAATAGCTTTGCCTGCACGCGCTGATCGGATTTCTGGTTCTAAAGGGAAACGCCACGATTTGGCTGCAGCACACTTGCGCTATAGCTTCGATACGAAGCTGCCTTCTAAACTGCGGACAGACTCCTGATACTTCTTGTTGGGTTGCCGCAGTGTGTGATGAATAGAGTGCTTATCCAAGGTTTCAAGGGCACTACATCAGATGTTCGGTCTTGCCGACCACGTAACGCCAATCGGCGCCGCCCAGATCGACGTCTTCCCACCGCATCTGCACTAATTCGCCAGGGCGGACCGGCAACATGACCAGCAGGCGCAACGCTGCCGTCGTTGCAGTCATCCAGACGCAGCGGAAACCTGCCCAGGTCGACTGGCCTTTCGATTGCCGGATTGCTGGTGACGATATGGCGGATCTTCAGCTCCTCGATGTTGCTGAGCGCCACGTTGCGCTCCACCCAGCCGCGGCCCTCGGCAACCCCAGGATGGCGCGGATGATGGTGCGCACGCGCCGGGCCATGGCCAGGGTGCGTTGACGACGCAACTCGGTGATGATCGTAGTGATGTGCTCCAGCTTGATCTCGCTGACCGGTTTTTTGCCAATGGCAGGCAAGATGTGGTTGTTCAGCGCTCCGGTCGACCCGAGATGGATTTGGTCACCAGTTCGGCAGGCTTGAATGCCAACCCTTGCTTGGCCACGTACGCGAAGGTGCGCTCTTCATTGAGCAACTTCGCCTCGATCTTGGCGGTCTTGGCCTTGAGCGGGACGATGTGATTAGCCACATCGCGGCGTGCGCCGCGGGCAATGTCGCGCGCCTCCTTGAGACCAATGTCGGGGTAAGCGCCGATGGAGAAGCGGTTTTCCTTGCCATGCAGGCGATACTTCAATCGCCCAACCTTGGAAGGAGATTTGTCGACCTTGCTTGACGCCCTTACCTCCAAGTAGAGCCCAGGGACTTCGCCATCGGCGTGTTTACCCGGTTCGGCCAGCGAGCGGATCAAGGCATCGCTGAGTTTTCGTTTGAAAACAACCGCAATATCTGGGGGCATCGGTGGGGGCATCCTTTTTAAGGAACCGAAATTTGCCCCCCATTATGCCCCCAGTCACATGCGCTGCTCGAGCAATTGTGAATTCGCGCCCTAGCGGTGATCCACCGCAGTATTTGATCGGGCTCAGTGGTACAACCCCTTTGAAATTGGCAGGTTCGTCCACTTTGCAGATGCTTACTGACGGCCAGCCTGCTGCTATCTACTGATGCATCTCGGTCACGGACATAGTGAATACCAACTTGGATCTGCCAGCGTTGGAATAGGAATGGGGAACATCGGTTCTGGCCACTGCCGAACTCCCCGCAGGGATGACCAGCTCTGTTTCCCCTACCACGCATTTCAGCGTGCCTTTCTCCACATGAAACAACTCAAGCGTGCCCTGAGGATGTCCCTGTGAAGCGAAAAATTCGCCTGGGTGCATTTCCCAACGCCACAGCTCGATCATATTAGGACCGGACGTTCCTGCCAGAAGCCGCGCCGTTCCTCCCAGGTCCCCGGTCCAGAGCGTGGGGATGTCTTGGCTGTCGATGATATGGGCGGATGGGGCTTCGGTCACGTTGACGATGTCTGCAACGGACAGGCCCAGCGCGGCGGCGATTTTGCAAAGGATGCCGATACTGGGGTTCGCCGTACATTTCTCTATTTCGACAACCATTCCTTTGCTCACCCCTGAGCGGCGAGAAAGCTCATCCAGCGTGATCTTCTGTGCTTTGCGCGCCTGTTTGAGCGTGCGCGCAACGGCCAGGCTGACGGCTTGAGCATCAGCGCCAGGGGTAATCGACAGGCTGGTATTCGTGGTCATTGATGAATGTCATGAAAAAAATGTAGTGGGATTCTCGGCCTTTACCAATTGCCCCGTCAATCTGCGCACGCGTTATAGTAGATGATATTGGTCATTATATTGACTTTATTGGTCGTCACTGACTAGCATGAAATGACATTTGGATTTCTGGAGGTTTTTGATGCTGTCCGTACTGCCGTTGATCGATCAAGCCGTTGCAGAATTGGCTCCGGAGTTCAGGGCCCTGAGCATTGTGGTGGACGCTGCGTCACTGACCCATCCTGAGGTTGCTCAGGCAGCCCTGGACCGTGCTTGCAAGGCTGTACAGGAAGGTGGGCCAAGCTGGGGAGAAGCTCACCTGGCCGCATGGGCGGAGACATTCCGAAAGTTCGGCGCCAAGCCGCAGCGTACGCCCTGTTCAGCTGAGGCGCTGCGTAAACGGGTTTTGCGTGACGGAAGCTTGCCTAGCCTGGATCCCATCGTCGATCTCTACAACGCAATCAGTATTGAGTACGCCATCCCTGTTGGCGGGGAAAACATTGAAGCCTATGTGGGCTCCCCTCGGCTCGTAGTCGCTGATGGCACTGAGCCTTTTGACACGATGAAAGAAGGTGCTCCTGCTTTCGAATATCCAGACCCCGGCGAGGTTGTCTGGCGCGATGACAAAGGCGTGACCTGCCGTCGCTGGAATTGGCGGCAAGGTGTCAGGACCCGTCTCGGTGCTGACGCGAAGAGCATGTGGTTCATTCTGGAGAGTCTGCCGGCGATGCCGCTTGAAGCCTTGACGGAAGCGGGGGACAAACTCATCGAAGGGTTGCAGCAAATGATGCCAGGCGTCCAGATCGAAAGCTCACTGATTGGTCCTGGGGCCAAATAGTCCATAGACCACTGCAAGGAGTGATGACGATGTTTACCGGCCTTAGTGCATTTCCTCTGACGCCTATGGATGAGCAGGGTGTGGACGAAAATGCTTTTACTCGTCTTGTGCAGCAATTGGTGGCAGCCAAAGTAGATTCCATCGGGGCTCTAGGATCCACTGGGGGCTATGCGTATCTTTCTCGAGCCGAACGTTCTCGAGTTGCTCAGTTGGCAGTAGAGGCCGCGGAGGGCGTGCCAGTGATGGTGAGCATCGGTGCGCTGCGTACACGCGACGTTTTGCTGCTGGCCGAGGATGCGCAAGCCGTGGGAGTCAAAGCCTTGCTGCTGCCACCCGTGTCGTATCAAAAACTGACTCAGGACGATGTGTTTTCGATGTACGAAATGGTCTCGGCCAACGTCTCAATCCCGCTATGTGTCTATGACAATCCTGGTACCACCCATTTCGAATTTACCGATGAGTTACACGGGCGTATTGCAGAGCTACCCAATGTCAGCTCAATCAAAATCCCTGGCATCCCCGAGGCGCCGCATCTGGCCAGGGAGCGCGTGGAGCGCCTGCGAAAATTGATTCCGAGTCACGTAACTATTGGAATAAGCGGCGATGCGTTTGCCGCTGTTGGAATGAACGCCGGCTGCGATGCCTGGTATTTGGTCATGGGCGGTTTGTTCCCCAATACGGCGCTCGCCATCACACGAGCAGCATTGTCAGGTGACGCCTTTGAGGCTACGCGCCTCTCCGAATCCTTGAAGCCGCTTTGGGCATTGTTCAGCCAATTTGGAGGTAGCTTTCGCGTGATAGCCACTGCCGCGGAGCTACGCGGCATGACTCACTCTCCGAGCCTGCCTTTGCCGCTTAGAACCATCGAAGGGGCAGGACGCAAGCAAATTGCAGCGGTGATAGACGTGCTTGAATTGAGCTGAGCACTGCGGTGAATACTCTGCCTCCTCATGGTTGAGGAGGCAGATATCCAACTGCCTACAGTTTCAAAAACGTTGTGAAATGATCTTGGTATCCCTCCAGGATTTCCCTGGGTAGGATCGTGCTAACACTTCCTCGATGCTGGAGCCCATGAGAAAGCACATGAGCAAGGATTTGCTCCTTGGTCATATTGCCCGGTTTGCCATCCTTGAAGAAAAATTCCACCGGTTCACACAGCTCTTTTGCAGTGACTGATTTTGTGTAGTCAACAAACCATTGATTTGCCTTTGTGAATGCCTCTTCCAACTGACGAATGTCTTGCTGCTGCTCAGTGACGACGTCGTCAAACTTCTCCGGTTTTCCCTGCAGTCTGGCGATGAATAGCTGGTCCACAATATTGATGTGCCTGAGCCAATAACAGGCCTTCTCCATCTCCACAGGGAAGGACTGTGCAACGGGCGCTTTCAAGCACCTGAGTAACACATCCTCAGACCATGCCTTGTACTGATAAAGCGAGTGCAGCAGATTCTTGGCACACATAGTGTTCTCCCATTTTTCAAGCATTGTCGGCCGTGGCACATCCCATGAGCTGGTGCAAAAGGGGGGCTCGTGTATCAGGAACGGAATACCGTTGGTGAGATATTATAGTCGATATATTGACTTTTTTGGTCGTTGGCTTGAAGCTGGATCAAAGGCGATTAACGCTACCGCATTGAATTCCGGCGAAGACCCAGCTTGCAGGTGGCCCGCTCGGGAATAGCTTGAGGGTGTCTTGGATCATGAAATACGTCAGCACACGGACCCCTGGTAGAACGTACGAATTCAGCGAGGTGCTGATGGGGGCGTACGCGCCTGACGGGGGCTTGTACGTGCCGCACAAGGTTCCCCGCTTCAAAAAGGAGGAGCTCTCAAAGCTCGAATGGTTGCCCTTCCATGAATTGGCTCGCTACGTAATCGAGCCCTTTCTGGGAGGTTGGATCGAGCGGGATCAGTTGTCTCGTATCCTTGAGAAGACTTTTGATTGTTTTAAAAGTAACGCAGTGACACCGCTTTACCAGACCGCGAGTAACGAGTGGATACTCGAATTGTTTCATGGGCCGTCAGGCGTCTATCAAGACGTCGGCCTTCAATTGATGGCTCGCTTTATCGATCATAATTTGCTGAGGTCTGGGAAGAAGGCGCTGGTTATAGGTTGTACCGGTGGAGATACTGGCGCTGCAGCAATAAAAGCATTTTCGGGAATGAAGGGCGTTACGCTGTTGGTATTGCATCCTTCCACGGGGTTGACGGCGGAGGACCGCCGACGCTTACTGAGTACGCACGAAGATAATGTTGTGAATGTTGAGATTGACGGAGACTATTCTGATTGTCATCGTTTGTGTGAGCAGTTCCTGAAAAAAAATAATGATGCGCAGCAGCATCTCATTTCGTTCAACTCAGTGCATTGGGTTCGCGTGCTTGCGCACCTGTCGTTCTATTTCTATTCTGCTCTTCAACTCGGTGCGCCTAAAAGAGAGATTGCTTTCAGTGTCCCGACTGGAAATTTTGGCGCCCTGTATGCTGGTTATATTGCCAAGCAAATGGGGCTGCCCATTCGACAGCTTATCGTTGCCACGAATGCTAACGCCGGACTGCATAATTTTCTCCAATCAAATTTTTATAGGCGAAATGAGATTCGTGCTACCAAAATCCCCACTATGAATGTTTCATTGGCCTCTAATTTTGAGCGCATACAGTGGAGCATCTTAAATCGATGCGGAGAAAAAGTAGCTCGTAATATGCAGCTGCTAGAAGGCGAGGGCACTATTCAGTTAGCGCAGGATGAATGGTTGGAGGCACGCAAACTGTTTGACTCACTGGCTGTGGACGATGCAGACGCATTCAGTTGTATTCATGAGGTCTTTGCAGAGAGTGGATATCTGGTCAGTCCCAATACCGCTATCGGCTTGCGCGCTGCACGTATAAGCAGACGCAGCTTGATGATCCCCATGATTTGCCTGGCAACCACACATCCGTCGAAAGTTGGCACTGCAACCCAAAAGTCAGAGGTTGTTGGCCACCTAAATACTGTTGGTGCTCCTGCAGTCGCCGAACAAGACTGTACTTCAATTCCCAACGACGTCAGGTCGCTGATCTCGCTGGTCAGGGCCTTATCCAAAGACACGGAGTCTCACTCGTTATAAGTCCGGAGCCAGAGATGAAACGTGTTTTAGATAAGGTTGATGAAAAGATTTTGGAGGAGCTAACTCGCAATGCACGGTTGGCCCACAACGATATTGCCCTAAAAGTCAATTTGTCCAGGAACGCAGTCAGGCTGCGGATTGAGCGATTGGAGCGCGATGGGTATGTCCGAGGCTACACAATTATTAAAGGTATGCCTTCAGCTGATGCAGGACCCATTAATGCATTAATCTTCGTTTATCGTAAGGATCGTATGCGAGATTCAGAAGTTGTTCGCTCCGTTGGTGCAATGCCTGAAGTTATTTCCTGCAATGTGATGAGTGGCGACCTCGATATTGTACTGACGGTTCAGGCGATGAATGCAGATCGTATCCACAGGGTATGGAGTGAGATATCGACGCTGCCGGGAGTCCTGAATACCGTAACGTCTTTTGTTCTGTCGAGCACAAAATAGCAAGTTGCGCTGTTGCACGAGCATTTTGCTCGCAACAACGTTCTGTTTGCCATATTCGTAAAGTTAAGTTGACGGCTTACTATCTCAGCACCACAACATAACAATGAGAACCCTGTCGTGACTGAATACAAAATTGCGTTGCTTGGATTTGGTGGCGTTAACCGCGCGCTGACCCAGCTTATTGCCGATAAGAATTCGCGTTGGGCCGATGAATTAGGTTTTACCTTGAAGATTGTCGGTGTCAGTGACCTTTACCTCGGTTCGATCATTAACAAAGACGGCCTGGACGCTCGTGAATTGGCAGCAGTGCCTGCTGCTAAAGGCAGTTTCAGGACCCTGGCCGGCGGGACTGCTGAGCCGGCAAACGAAACCGTTATCCGCTTCTCTGGCGCCGATATTGTCGCTGAGGCAACGTTCACCAATCCTGTGGATGGTGAACCGGCTACGACCTTCTGCCGCTGGGCTCTGGAAAAGGGCGTCAGTGTCGTGACCACCAACAAAGGGCCCGTGGCGCTGCATGCACAAAGCTTGAAGACGCTGGCCGATAGCACCGGCGCCCGCTTTGAATTTGAAGGTTCTGTCATGAGCGGGACCCCGGTTATCCGTTTGGCCAAGGAGTCACTGGCAGGCTCGGAAATCACCGGCTTCAAGGGGATCCTCAACGGCACGTCAAACTTTGTCCTCTCCAGCATGGAGACGGGGTTGGACTTCTCGAGTGCTGTCGCAAAAGCCCAGGAGTTGGGTTACGCCGAAGCCGATCCAACAGCGGATGTAGAAGGGCACGATGTGCGCTTGAAGGTCGTCATCCTCGCCAATGAACTACTGGGCGCAAAACTCAAACCAAGCGATGTCTTGTGCAAAGGGATCTCTGAAATCACGGCCAAGGATATTGCCGAGGCGACGAAAGCAAATGCCCGCTGGAAGCTGATTGGCAGCGCAGAGAAACGGAGCGATGGTTCGATTTCGGCATCGGTGAGTCCCCAGCTCTTACCGGCGAACGACGCGCTCTCAGCCGTGAGCGGAGCCACCAACGCAATTACCTTCAACACGGCCATTCTCGGTCCCGTCACTGTAGTGGGGGCGGGGGCAGGTCGTTTTGAAACCGCCTTCGCATTGCTCGCCGACATCGTAAGCATCCACAACCACAAAACCACGTCAGGTAAGTAATCATGAATAGCTTGAGTCTCTCGCTCGCTGCTGATTATAAGGCCATTACGGTGCTCAGCCCGTTTGACGGCAGCAAAGTGGGTGAAGTGGCAGACATACCCGCATCCTCCGCTACCACGATAGTTGACACCGCCATTTTAGGCGCCTTGATTGCCAAGGATCTGCCACGCCATGAGCGTGCGCGTATCTTGGAAAAGGCTTCAAGCTCAGTCGAGCGTGACAAAGACGCCTTTGCCAAACTGATCGTCGCGGAGTCGGGAAAAACGCTGAAGCAGGCGCGAAAGGAGGTGTTGCGCTGCGTCAACACCTTGAAGTTGTCTGCCGAAGAAGCCAAGCGCAACGCCGGTGAAGTCATTCCTTTTGACGCCTATGTCGGGTCTGAATCCCGTCAGGGCTGGTTCACCCGTGAACCGTTGGGCGTCATCGTCGCCATCACCCCTTACAACGACCCGCTTAATCTGGTCGCGCATAAATTAGGGCCTGCCATTGCAGGAGGAAATGCAGTTGTTCTCAAGCCGTCTGAGCTCACACCGCTATCAGCGATCAAGCTGGTGGAGTGCTTGATCGACGCGGGTCTGCCTCCGGTTGTTGTCACCGTCGCGACAGGCGCCGCCGCCCTGGGCAAGGCTCTTGTGGCCCACCGTGCAGTGCGCATGGTGTCTTTCACCGGCGGCTTTGTCACGGGTGAGCAGATCGCTCGTACAGCTGGCCTCAAGAAGCTGGCGATGGACCTTGGCGGTAATGCGCCGGTCATCGTGATGGCTGATTGTGATTTGGATGAAACCGTTGATTCATGCGTGTCGGGGGCTTTCTGGGCGGCCGGACAAAACTGCATCGGTACCCAACGGATCCTCATCGAAGCTTCACTCTATGAAGCCTTCAAAACGCGCTTTGTTGAACAGACCTCTAAGTTGATCGTCGGCAACCCTGCAGATGAGCAGACGGACGTAGGGCCGATGATTACCGAGGCGTCAGCCAAGCGTACCGAGGAAGTGGTCAATGACGCCATTGCCAAAGGCGCCACGTTGTTGGTTGGCAACACACGTAACGGCTCGCTCTATTCACCTACCGTGCTGGAAGGCGTCGACCGCCATTGCAAGTTGTGGTGCGAAGAAGTGTTCAGCCCGGTAGTCATCCTCCAGCGCGTCGGCTCCCTGGATGAAGCATTGGCGCTGGCTAACGAACCTGAATACAGCCTGCATGCCGGGATCTTCACCAGCAATCTGAAGGTTGCATTGACCGCCGCTAAACGACTGGAGGCGGGCGGGGTGATGATCAACGACTCTTCCGACTACCGCTTTGATGCAATGCCTTTCGGCGGTTTCAAGTACGGGAGCATGGGCCGTGAGGGCGTACGTTTCGCTTACGAAGACATGACCCAACCCAAGGTCGTTTGCATTAACGGTGTGAGTGGAAGCTAAGCAACTCACTCAACTCAAGAATGAAACACACAACAATAAAGAGGAAACGACATGCGCCCCGACAAGCACAATCTTTCGACATTATCTGCAGCGACGCTGGCTGTTCATGGCGGCAATGTCGCGGATGTCACCAGTGGCGCCGTCCGTACACCATTGGTCATGGCAAACTCCTATCTCTTGCCGGAAGATCCGGCGACCATGGACTGGTCGAGCCCGGACGGGCTCGTGTACACACGCAATCAAGGCCACAACCAGGTTTGCCTTGAGAAGAAACTCGCAGCCCTTGAAGGGTGTGAAGACGCGGTGGTATTCGCGACCGGTGTTGCTGCCTTGCACTCGGTATTTTTTTCATTCTTGAAAAGTGGTGATCACGTCATCGTCAGTGACATCACCTACCAGGCAGTCTGGCGGCTTTTCGCCGAACTACTGCCTGAACGTTACGGCATTGAGGCAACCTTCGTAGACGTCGGTGACCTGGAATCGGTACGTAACGCCATTCGCCCCAATACCAAGCTGATCCACACTGAAACGATTGCCAACCCCACCACGAAAGTTGCGGACATTGCCGCATTGGCTGAGATTGCACACGCCCATGGCGCGCTGATCTCTGTGGATGCCACATTCACGCCGCCTCCATTTTTTCGTGCAAGTCAACATGGTGTCGACTTCGTCATCCACTCATTGACCAAGTACATCAATGGCCATGGTGATGCCATGGGCGGGGTGGTGATCGGCTCCAATCCGTTGATCAACAAGATCAAGAATGATGCATTGGTTGACCTCGGCGCGACCATTTCGCCGTTCAACGCGTGGATGATCATGCGCGGTTCGGTCACGTTGCCACTGCGCTTGAAGCAATTGCTGAACACGGCCGAAAAGTTGGCCCAGTTTCTGGATGGCGACGATCGGATTGCCTATGTCTACTACCCCGGTTTGCCTTCCCACCCGCAGCATGAGTTGGCGCGCCGGCAATTTGCGGGCAAAGGCTATGGTGCTGTGATGGCGTTTGCCGTAGAGGGCGATCCTGACACCCAGAATCGCTTTGTCTCGAACCTGCGCATCATCACGTCGGCCGTTTCATTAGGGCATGACGAATCACTGATCGTGCACGTAGGGGCAGAGGGTCGAGGTGGCTTTGACAAGTACCCTGAAGAGTTCCGCGAGTATGGTCATTTGCGCTTTTCTGTCGGATTGGAAGATCCAGATGACTTGATCAAGGATATTGCGTTCGCGCTGGACGCAACATTCAAGTGATTTAGTTGATAGCGTCACGGAACTAGGGTTTGGTCAACCCGTCTTTACCCCCGTCGTCGCGGGGGTCTTTTTAATAACGTTGACGTTTTAATTGCGCCTGGCGCGGACAGTCTTTGCGTTTTTATTGTTTGGGAGTTGCTCATGGCTTGGGTGAGTTTGATCATTGCAGGACTATTTGAAGTTGTGTGGGCTTTTTCGATGAAACAATCTGAAGGATTTACGCGGTTAGTGCCCACAGTCATTACATTTGTCACTGTGATTGCCAGTTTCGCGCTTTTATCCTTCTCGATGAAGAGCTTGCCGCTGGGTACGGCGTACACTATCTGGACGGGGATCGGCGCTGTGGGCGCTTTTGCGGCGGGTATTTTCTTCATGGGTGAACCCGCCACGCTGTTGCGTATCGTGGCGGCCGTATTGATTGTCAGTGGGTTGTTAATGATGAAGCTGGTGTCTGCTTGAAAGGCGAGCATTTTGCTCGTGATAACGTTCAATTTGCCATATTCGTAAAGTCG
>Ga0075033_1000653_pt1 | contig 18447 bp, 26 predicted proteins | sample SynthPrep_5_END__FD_72751 | JGI IMG/M metagenome (GOLD analysis project Ga0075033, IMG submission 72751) | Synthetic microbial communities from Ohio, USA - SynthPrep_5_END_DS10_MetaG | ecosystem: Engineered > Bioreactor > Aerobic > Activated sludge | place: USA: Ohio, Columbus | collected...
CGCGTGAAGAGCGCATCAAGAAGCGTGAAGCCGACGCCGCCCATGCCGAAAATGTCTCCTTTGCGGAAAGCCTCGTCTCTGACGGCAAGCTTCTGCCCGACAGCAAAGACAAGGTCGTGTCGATCCTTGATGCCTTGCCTGCCGAAACCTCCGTTTCGTTTGCGGCCGGTGAAACTGCCGTCCCTGTCGCCAAGGCGCTTCGCGACATTCTGTCGGCACAGCCGAAGGTCGTGTCCTTCGGGGCTTTCGACATGCAGGAACCCGGCAAGGCCGATACCGCTTCCTTCGCGTCGGACGGCAAGCCCGTCGATCCCTCCGGCATGGAACTGCATGCCAAGGCGGCCGCCTACCAGAAAAACCATCCCGGTACCGACTGGCTCTCCGCCGTCGCTGCCGTGTCGTAACCGGAGGTCTCCGCGATGCAGTATTTCCATTCCGTCTTCAGCGACACGCTGACCGCCACCACCGCCTTTGATGCCTATGATCTTGTCGATTTCAACGACGCCAAGATCACGGCGGACGATGCCCCGGTGAAGGCCGTGGCGCTGAACCCCGCCACGCCCGGTCTGGATGTCGCGGGCATGATGATCGGTCGGACGCGTCTGCGCGCCCGTGGTGCCATCGCCAAGGGCGACAAGCTCATTTCCGCAGCGGCCGGAGGCGTCAAAACCGCTTCCGGCGCATCCGTCAACGTCTTCGCCCGTGCGCTCACCGCTGCGGCCGATGGCGAATTCGTCGCCGTCTTCGTCTTCGTCAAGTAAGGAACCCGCTTTAATGACCACACTCAACCAGCGCTCTGCCGCAGTTGTCGATCCGATCCTTTCGACGCATGCACGCGGCTATCGCAACTCGACCTTCATCGCTTCGGCACTTCTGCCGCGCGTCTCGATCCCGAACCGCTCGATGCTGACAATCAAATTCGGCAAGGAAGCGTTTCGCAAGCTCAACACCCGCCGTGCGCCCGGTTCGGCCACCAAACGCGTTCAGTATGGCTATGCGGCTGATCCCGTTTCGCTTGTCCAGGACAGTCTGGAAGGCATCGTGCCGACAGAACACCAGCAGGAAGCCGAAAAGGTTCCGGGCATCAATCTCGGCGCTGGCGCCGTCAACATGGTGTTGGATGTGCTTGATCTCAATCTTGAGATCGAAAGCGCCAACATCGTTCGCAACGCGGCGAACTACGATGTCAACCATAAGATGGCGCTGGTCGGTGCTGATCGCTGGACCGACCCGAACTCCGATCCGAAGGCTGACTTCGACGACGCGAAGGAAATGATCCGCCGAAGCATCGGCCGCTATCCGAACACGCTGGCGCTTGGGCCAAATGCGGCCAACGCCCTGAAAAAACACCCGAAGATCAAGGAACAGTTCAAGTTCACGTCGAAGGACAGTATTTCCGACGACATGCTTGCCGCCTATTTCGAGGTCAAGAAGGTGGTTGTCGGTGCTGCCGTCTATCTGCCGGAAACCGCGACGGACGCCGATCTGGCGAACGATGTCTGGGGCAACGATGCAATCCTCGCCTTCGTGCCGGAGATCGGGGACAACTTTCAGGTTCCATCCTTCGCCTACACCTATGAGCTTCAGGGCTATCCGCAGGTCGAGCAGCCCTATTACGAGCGGTCGATCAAGTCGTGGGTCTATCCGACCACGGTTGAGCGCCGCCCGATCCTCACGGGTGCCGAAGGCGGTTTCCTCTTCCAGAACGCTGGCGCGGCTGCGGCCTGATAGGAGGCGATCATGGACGAACAGGAGTTTTCCGTCACCCTGACCGGGCCTGCCAAGGTCCACGGCGTTAGAGAAAAGGCTGGCAAGACCGTCACCGTTTCCCCGACGCTGGCACTCCAGCTTGCCGCCTCCGGCGTCATCAATCCCGAGCTTGCCGAGCAGCTCTCCAGCGCGCTCGACATGTCGGACACCGCGCTGGAGAGCGATTTCCAGAAAGCGGTGGAAGATGCCGCCGCAGGCAGGATCGACGTGCTGAAGGCGGATCATCTGCTCGATGCCGCCTTGCTCGAAAACCGGATTTTCGACCTGACGCGTGATCTGGGTCGCGAAAAGAGCACGGTCAGCACTGCCGTTGCTGATCTTCAGGCCAAGGATGACCAGCTTGTTGAGGCGCGCCAGAAGGTTGCCGATCTGGAAGCGGAGCTGACTACCGAAAAGCAGGCGAAAGCCGACGCGGAAACCCGACTGGTGGAAGCGCAGGCCGAACTGGCGAAGCTTGCCGAACAGTCGGCAGACAAGGCGAAACCCGCCAAAACCCCGAAATAAGGCCCGTTCCGAAGTCTCCCAAGCCGGGCCTTTCGAGCGGGATGGTGCACCACGTCCCATCCCGCTCGTTTTCACTCTCACCCATGGACCCCTCCGATGCCACGTTTTCTAACGGTTGACGAATTTACGACGATGTTCGGCCTTGCCGAAGTCTCGCAGATCGCGGGCATCGGCAATCTGAACGACATGGCCGGTCGCACGCTTGACGTGGCGAAGATCGAAACCGCCATCACCTTTGCCGAAGATATTCTTGTCGGCTATTCCCGCGCCCGTTACGCCGTCATCGAAACCCTGACCCCGGAAACCACGCCCCAGCTCGTCAAGGGCCTGATCGGTGACGTTGCCCGCTACCGGCTGCGCGACAAGTCGGGTGGACAGGGACAGGTCGAAACCACCGTGCGCGAGCGCCATGACGCCGCCATGTCAAACATCAAGGCCATTGCCACCGGGAAATTCGAGCTTCCGATTGCTGGCGAGCCGATCAATGGCGAGGCCGGATCGACCCGCGTTGACGCCATTATTCCGCCCTCCCGTGTGGCCGGTATTTTGTACGGGTGGAATTCATGAGCGAGGTTCTGCGCACCGCCCGCCCGCCGCTCGTCATCGAACAGATTGAAGATGCGCTTCTTCCGCACCTGAAGGAAAACGTCTCCGGCCAATGCAAGGTCGAGAATTTCCCAAACGACCCGAAGCTCTACGATTTTTCCAACCTGCCCGCAGCGCTGCTCATCCACTATGCCGGTTCCCGTTACGCGGCTCCGAAAGGCCCCGCGAACACCGCGCAGGCCCGCGCCATGGAATGGTCTCTGGTGCTGCTGGTCCGGTCGCTGCGCGGTGAAGGCGGCGCTTACACCCACCTTGAGGACATCCGCCTTGCCGTGCAGGGCCGGTCCTTTGCAGGCGCTGGCCCCGCCGTCATGACCCGTGACGAGCTGATCGAAGAGAAGGACGGCGTCTGGCGATGGGAAATCCGCCTGTCCCTGCCGATCCCGGCCGTCGCCCGCAGCAATCCGTCACCAGCGCCGTTCATGCGCCCCGCATTCGCAACCCCCTGAAGGAAAGAAGGACATGGCAAAGTCGCCTGTGAACCGAAAATCCTACCGCTACAGTGGTCCGGTCACGCCGCTGGAAGCGGACGGCACCTCCCGCATGCTTTATCCCGGCACGTCCTATACCGATCTGCCGGAAGAAAACGACACCGTCAAAAACCTGATCGCACGCAAGCTGCTTATTGCCGAAACCGGCAAGGAAGAGGCGCAGCCTGCCGACGCATCCGCTGAAGGAGCCTGATACATGGCGGCAACTTTCCACCACGGCCCGGAAGTCATCGAGCACAAGGACGGCGTGACCGTCGTTCGCGACGTGAAATCCGCTGTCACCTATGTCAACGGCACGGCCCCTATTCAGGACGTGCATGCCACGGCTCTGGCGCGGGAAGACTACATCAACAAGCGCGTTATCATCCGCTCGCGGGCGGAAGGTGCGGCGGCGTTCGGTGTGCACAAGGCCGGTTACACCATCCCGGCCGCGCTCGATGCGATCTTTGATCAGGGCGACGGCGGCACCATCATCGTCAATAACGTCTTCGATCCGGACGTTCACAAGGAAGGCGCAAACCCCGATCCTTCCAAGGTGACGACCGTTGACATCAACGGCACGATTTCGCCTTCCGGTCTCGCCTCCGGTTTTTCTGGCGCCTACGAATGCTACAACAATTTCGGCTATTTCCCGAAGCTCATCATCGCACCTGGCTATTCGCCTGCATCGACGGTTCGCGCCGAAATGGACGTGGTTGCCAGCCGCCTTCATGCGCTGGCGATTGCCGACCTGCCGCTTGGTCTGACGAAACAGCAGGCCGTCGCCGCTCGCGGCGTGGCCGGCACGGCCAACACCTCCAGCGCCCGCACCGTGCTGACCTATCCGCATGTCGTTATCGAAGACACGACAGGGGCGGCGGAAACCCGACTTGATCCGCTGTCGTCGCGGCTGGCTGGCGTCATCATCGCCACCGATCTCAATGAAGGCTGGCAGAATTCGCCGTCCAACCGCGAAATCAAGGGCGTGGTCGATCTGGAAGTGCCGATCAACTTCTATCCGTCCGACTATCAGAACGACACCAACTTCCTCAACGAAGCCGGGATCGTTACCGTCATGCGGTCGTTTGCGACCGGCATCCGGGTATTCGGCAACCGCTCGGCGGCCTTCCCGACCTCGTCGCATGTCGAGAATTTCATTCATGCCCGCCGCATCCTCGACATGATCCACGAGGCGATCATCTTCTACACGATGAATTACGTGGATCGCCTTGGTTCACCCATGACCGTCGAGGCGGCCGAAGAAGGCGTCAACGCCTATCTGCGCTCGAAAACCGGCATCGCCATCTACGGCGGCACCTTCCGCTTTGACCGGCAGAAAAACACCGCCGAGCAGATTGCGGACGGGAAGTTCTTCTACCGGCTCGAATGCCACCCGATTTCGGTCATGGAGCGCATCACCATCGACTCCTACGTCGATACGAAATTCATCTCCAACGCGCTTTCGCTCGCGGCCTGACAGGAGGCATAATCCATGGCACGTAAAATCGGTCAGATCACGCAGTCCGACTGCTACATCAACGAGGTGGATGTCTGCGGTCGCGTGGCCGAGCTGGACTTGGGCGAGATCGGTCATGCCGAGATCGAACACCAGACGCTCGGCATGATCGGCATCCTGAAGCTACCCGGTCGCCCGGTGCAGGCGATTGAGGCCAAGATCACCTTCGAATGGCTGGATGAGGAAGTGTCGCGCAATATCCTCAACCCCACCAAGGTGCACAAGCTCCAGCTCCATTCCTACGTCGATGTATTCGACGGCGAAGGACTGAACAGTAACCAGTCGCACACGCTGATTACCCACATCGGCTTCCAGATGATGAAGACGGGCGGCCGCACTGCCAAGCTCGGGGAAAATCTCGGGCAGGAGCACGATATCTCGATCAGCTCCTTCAAGCAGTCGGTCTACGGCGGCGAAACTCCCATCATCGAATTTGATGCGTGGAACAACATCTATCGCATCAATGGCGAAGACGTCTGGCCGCGCTAGAGCGCGTCCGGACACACCTTGAACCCCTTCTGAGGAACCTATGGTAAAGCGATATTTCCCCTATGTTGCGGTGGTTGGCGCTGTGACCTTCATGCTCGCCTCCCTTTTCTTCACGTCGCCGGTTCCGGCGGCGACGGAAAGTCAGCGCGATTTCTACAGCGTCATCGTCAGCGCCGACGATCTCGGTCCGTTCGTCATGCATGTTTCCCCCGTTGCCATTGCGTCCATGGAGGTGGACGAATTCATGCCCTGGCATCGGGCAATCAGGACGGCACAGCCTCTTGCCCCTGAATATGCCGAGAGCCTGAAGACGGACGCGCTCAACTTCATCGAAACCCGCATGCGCTGCTGACGCGGCAATCCTTCCAGCCTATCCGGCCGCGTTAGAGGCGCGGCCTTCTTTCAAGTTCTAACGTCACACAGGAGACAACAGTGGCAGCAGAAACGAAACTCACCGGCGTTCGCGCCAAGCTGAAGGCCAACAAGGACGCCAAATCCGGCACCTATGATTTTCCGCTGAAGGACTGCGGCGTTACCGCCAGCATCCCGAAATTCATCAATCACGGTCTCTGGATGAAAGCACAGCGCATCGCCAAAGGTGACACTCCGAAGGCACAGGCGGCATTCATTTGCGAGACTGTCCTGTTCGACGGTGAAAAACTCACCATTACCGACCTTCAGGAGCTTGTTGCGGCAGGCGACACGTTGACCCTGATCAGCGAAATTTTCGGCGATGAAGATGACGAGGGAAAGGAACAGACGGCGGCGTAGTCCTGTCGGCGCCTGCCCAGCACCTGTTCCTGTTGGAAAAGGGCTGGACGCATGGCGATCTTAATGCCATGGATGAAGCCGAATTTGCTTGGTGGTATTCCGAGCAGATCGAACTGGAAGAAGCCAAGGCCGCCGCCATAAAAGCCGCTTCAGCCAAGACCTGACCGGAACCAAGTTCCGGTCATTCCCCGATATAGAATGTGCGACCTCTGTTCAGGATATCTGGCCAGAGGTTTTTTTATGCGTTTTGCGATGATTTTCGAAGGGGTGGACCGCGCCACCAAGGTCATGTCGAAAATCATGGCTGCCGAAAAAAGAACCGCGCAGGCCGCACAGGCGGGAGCCAAAGCCAGTACTTCCGCTTCTGCTGGAGCCGTTAGCGCCGCCAGTCGCCATGCGTCCGCCCTCGCAAAAGTAGGTTCCGTTGCTCGCTCCGCTTACAATGGCGTGGTTGCGGGCGCGAATGCCGCCGCGCGCGCTACAGTCGCGTTGCACAATAAGACTGTTGCATTAGGAAAAGCGGGCGTTTCGCAGATCGGCAAGGGTGCGGGCAAGGCTATGACGGGCCTGACGGTCGCGGCGGCTGGGGCTGTCTCCACCGTAGGGCTTGTCTCACTTGCGGCAGGAAAATTGATTGGCGTAGCTGCTCAATTCGAAAAATTTCAGACCATTCTGGAAACCACGGAAGGCTCCAGCACCAAGGCAAAAGCCGCGATGAGTTGGGTCTCTGATTTCACTGCAAAAACGCCCTATGAACTGGATCAAGTCATGGGCAGCTTTGTCGCGTTGCGCGCGCGCGGCATGGACCCGACGAACGGCCTGCTACAGACCCTTGGCGACACGTCGGCCGCCATGGGAACACCGCTGATGCAGGCCGTGGAAATGATGGCCGATGCGGTCACCGGCGAAAATGAACGTTTGAAGGAGTTTGGCGTTACGGCATCAAAAGCTGGTGGCCAGATCACCTATGAATATACCAATGCCGCTGGAAAAATGGCGACGGCGACGGTCGAGGCATCCGACCGCATGGCGATCCAGACCACGTTGATGCAGATTTTCTCCCAGAAGTACGGCGGCGCGATGCAAAAGCTCTCTGGTACCTGGGAGGGTATGCTTTCGAATATTTCTGATATCTGGAGTCAACTCCAGCTTTCCATCATGAACGCCGGTCTGTTCGATTGGATGAAAGGTAAGCTTTCCGGCGTTCTAGATACCCTTAACCAAATGAAGGACTCGGGCCAGTTCGACGTTTGGGCGAAGAACATCTCTGACCGCATCGTAACTGTTCTCGATAGTGCATGGAAGTTCGGCCAAGGCGTCTGGAAAATCATGCAGACGCTTGGCGGCTATCTCGAAACCGCCGCCACCTATGTTGGAGGATGGGAACGCCTCGCCGGAGTGCTGGCAGGTATGGCTTTTGCACCAATGCTGATTTCGACGGCGGCGGGTATTGTGCAGATTGCCGTGGGCCTTTCCATGTTGAGCGCCGCCCTGATGGCCAATCCTATTGTGCTTGCCATTGCGGTGGCTGTTGCGGCAATCGCCGCCGGTGCTACCCTGATTTACATATATTGGGAGCCAATCAAGACCTTCTTTATTGGTCTCTGGAACAGCATCGCGACCGGCGCGCAAATAGCCTACAACAAGCTTGTAGAGTTGACGAATTTCGATCCGCTGGGTGCTCTTTCAAGGGGCTGGACATCGATGTCCGACACCATGTCCCAGGTCTGGGCGTCGATCCCGCCTTTTTCGTGGGATGGCGTTCTAACGGCACTCAACTGGCTGTCCTACATTCACCCGATCCGCTGGCTTGAGTTCATTCCCGGTTTTTCGTGGTCAGGCGTGATCAGCGGGGCCTTGGATTGGGGTTCCTACATCGTCAGTCTCGACTGGACCAAATACCTGCCGTCTTTCTCTTGGCCGGAATTGCCCGCTTTTTCGTGGCCCGCCATTCCCGCGCTGGAGCTTCCAGCTTTGCCTGATGTTGCCGGATGGATCGGAGAGTTTGGTAACGCGGCGATGTCCGCGATCGAGGGGGTTTCGACCCGTATCGGCAATGCATGGGCAAAGGTCACATCGGCCTTCAGTTTCGATTCCGCCGCCGAGATTAACGTCACCGATCCTGCGACGATCCTTGCAGCATCCGAAGCAGCGGCAAAACTGTCGGCTGACATGCAGGGCATTGCAGGCATTGATACCGGCCCCGCCATGGATCGCTTGGCGGCCATCGAGGCGGCCGCCAACCGCATTTTACCCGCCGTCACATCGGCGGTAGGACAGGCGCAGGCCTATCTTGCCGGAGTGTCCTTCTTCGATCAGGGCGCGGCATTGATGGATACCATGGCGGCGGGCATGCGCGCGCGGGCAATGGTTGTCGTTGCCGAAATCCAGCGCATGGCGCAGATGGTGCGCGATCACCTGCCGTCCTCGCCCGCGAAAGTCGGACCGCTCTCCGATATTCATCGCCTGAAGTTCGGGGAAACCATCGCCGGATCGATCCGGGCCGAACCGATGGTAAAGGCCATGCGTGCCGCTTCTGCCGCCACCATGGCAGTGGCTGCTATCTCTGCCCCGGATGTCGCAGCGGCGACGGTTGCCGCGCCGAATGTCGCAACAGCTTCCACCAGCGCTGACGCCGCCCGTGCGCAGGTTGCCCGTGCTTCCGTCCAGTCGGCGGCTCCGAGCGGTGGCGGCAACGTCTACCATTTCAGCCCGACGGTTCCCATTCCGGCCGGAGCCAGTTCTCCCGCCGACGTCAAGGCGGCCGTGATGGAGGCGCTGCGGGAAAGCAGCCGCGAGTTCGCGGAAATGATGGCCGAAGAAGATCGCCGTCGCGCCAGAAGGGAGACTTGAGATCATGCGTCATCGCGACCGGTTCAAAATCCGCAAAACCGCCCTTAAGACCATGGCTGAAGAACGGTCATGGCAGTGCGCTTGCGGCAGCATGCTGGAAGAAGAACAGGAGCGCGATTGCCGTTCTTGCCAGAGTTATCGTGAACAATTGTCAGACTGGACTTGGGAGCTTGCGGAGTGATCTACCTTCTCGGCTCCATTCCCTTCGGTATTGTACCGCTGACCGGCCCTGTGTCGCACGGCATCGAACTGGCGGGCACATTCGTGCAGCACGCCACCACACGGGGCAAACCAGCGCTTCAAGAGATTGGTGAGGAACTGGATACGCAGTCCTTCAGCTTCTTCTTTTCCGAAGAATTTTGTGAACCGGCGGTGGAACTGGCGAAGCTGAAACTTGCCTTCGCGATCAAGTCGCCTTTGCCCCTGTCGCTTGGCGATGGCAGCTTTACCGGCAAGCGCTATGTGATCGAAAGCCTTTCAATCGGCATTATCAAAACCAGCCAAAGCGGTAGCCCCGTTAGAATTGAGGCCACCATGGGTCTATTGGAAGACCCCTTGGCGGGTGGCCTGTTTGCGCAACTGACCTCCATTGCCAAGAGCCGCGCCACGGCGCTCTCCGGCAGTGCTGCAACCAATCCGCAGGTGCGCAAATGACGGTGAAGCTGACGGGGGAATATTTCGAGCACAGGACCATTGCCGGGGACCGCTGGGATTTGCTGGCCTATCGGTACTACGGCGACCAGTACAAACAGACGGTCATTCTTGAGGCTAACCGGCACCTGATCCTTGATGACCTGGCTGTGCCGCAACTCGTGCTGCCGCAGGGTATCACCCTCAAAATCCCGGTGATTGAGGAAGAGGCCACAAATACCAGCCTGCTGCCGCCGTGGAAGCGCGACAACCCGGATTATGGTGTCTAATGGCGACCAAACCCTATTTTTCGCTATTCTATCAGGGCGTCGATATCTCCTCCGATCTCGACCCTATGACCACATCCATCAGCTATACCGACAAGGCCCATGGCGAGATCGATGAAATCGACGTGACCGTGCAGGATAAGGACGGCCTCTGGAAGAATGACTGGCTTCCGGAAAAGGGCGACACCATGACGCTCACCATCTACGATGGCTTGGGTGGAGAATTGCCTTGTGGCTCCTTCGAAATGGACGAGCCGGAAACGTCAGGTAATCGCAGTGGCGGTGACATCATGACGATACGCGGGCTTGCCGCGCCGATATCGAAGCCGCTCCGGACGCAAAAGACCCGTGCCTTCGAAAAACAGTCGTTGCGCCAGATTGTGCAAAAAGTGGCGGGCGAAAACGGCCTGTCGGTCGAAGGCGACATCGAGGAGCAGAATTTCCAGCGGGTAACGCAGCGCCGGGAACGTGACCTTGAGTTTCTAACGCGGCTTGCTGAAGACACGGGGCATTATTTCAGTGTGCGGGGCAAACGGGCGATTTTCACCAGCATCAAATCCGTGGACAGTCGGGCCGCCGCATTGACGATCAGCCACGCCCAGCTCGGCGTGCAACTCCTATCGTACCGTTTCCGTTTCCAGACCGACAAGACCTATTCCAAGGCCAAGGTGACGGCCATGGACGAAAACCAGAAATCCAAGATCGAAGCCGAAGTCGAGGATAGCGACGTAACGACGGGCGATGTGCTCAACATCACCGGAGAGCGGGTGGAAAATGCCGCGCAGGCGGAAAAACTCGCGAAATCCCGCCTGCATCGCAAAAACCGGAAATCGCTTTCCGGATCGGTCGAAATGGTCGGCAATATTTCCGCCGTCGCCGGCGTCGTTGCGGAGACCAAAGGTTTCGGCCGTTACGACGCGCTTTTGGTCATCGACAGTTCCACACACAAAATGAGCCGCAGCGGCTACACAACGGGGGCGCAGCTTGTCAAAGCGAAACGATAGCGAATACGGGCAGAACCAGACAACACGGCGCGGCATCGTCGTTGACCGCGATCCGAAGGCCATGCGCGTCAAAGTCCAGTTTGAGGATGAAGATGAGCTGGTGACGCAATGGATCGACGTGCTCGCCAAATCATCGACCGGCGTTTCCGCCTTCCAGATGCCCGGCGAGAAAGATGAGGTCTGGTGCGCCATGGATGCCAAGGGCGAAAGTGGCTGCATCATCGGCTCACGTTACAATGCCAAGGACGCGCCTTCAGGTGATGCCAATGACCAGGTCGTGATTACGTTTCCGGGTGGGTATGTACGTCTGGAAACGGGTAGCGGCAATCTGGACATCAAGACACCGGGCAACGTCAATCTTGAGGCGGCAGGTGATTTCACGGTGAAAGCCGCGAAAGGGCATCTCGCCTGATGCCGAAGATTGTTCGTCTTGGCGACACTTCTTCTCATGGCGGCGTCGTTGTCTCCAGCGCCGCGAAATGGGACTGTGAGGGGGCGTTGATCGCCCGGAAAGGGGATATGCATTCATGCCCCATTCCCGGCCATGGTGTCACACCCATTGTCTCTGGCTCCGGCAAATACAGTTGCGAGGGAGCGCCTATCGCACGCGACGGCGATACCTGCGGCTGCGGAGCGGTCTTGATCTCCGGGGCGGCGAAATGGGAATGCGACTAAGGCGCGGACTTGTCTTTCTCAGCTTTTGCCGCTAACCTTTTCTCACCTTCAGCAATTGACCGGAACCGAGTTCCGGTCATTTTTGTTTGTGGCGTGCGGCACTGTCTCCGCATGATCGACAAAGACAAAATCACTCACCGCCATTGGTCCATGAAGGTCGGCCGCGCCGACCCCGCAACTGCTGTTGCGCCCGACACCTATGGCGAGATCGTTACGGCGGTCGAAGACCTGTCGCAGTCGATCACCAATCTTATCCTGACGCCGAAAGGTTCGGTTCCGACTGAGCCGGAAAAGGGTCTCGATATTCTTGGTGTCATCGACAGGCACCCCGATATCGGCATTCCCTATCTGACCCGCGAAATTTGGGACCAGATCGCGATCTGGGAACCGCGCGTCACTGTCGAGCGCGTCGTGGTCAACATGGTGCAGTTTTCGCATTTCCAGACGCAGGTATTCTGGCGGCCGGTTCAGTCCGTACTGGACGACCTTCAGGTAACGGAGGTCGTTTATAATGGCTGATCCGGTCAAGCGCACTCTTGCCGAGTTGCGCGAAAATGGCGCTCCCGAATTCTTCGAGCGCGATCCGTCGGTGCTGAAGGCGCAGTTCAAGGCCAAGTTCGAAGCCGTTGCCAACCGCACGCTCTATCCGTCGCAAACGGAAATGTATCTCATTGAAGTCGCCGCCTACGCGCTGTCATTACTGAATGAGGCGGCACAGACCGGCGTTCTTCAGAACACGGTCGTTTTCTCTGAAGGCGTCCATCTCGAAAACCGCGCCGCCAACGTCTCGACCTTCAAACTTCTGGCACAGGCGGCCGTCACCACAATCGAGTTTCGGCTTTCCGCCATTCGGTTGCTGGATACAGTCATCCCGAAAGGCACCCGCGTCGGCGCTGGCAACGCCGTGACCTTTGCCACCGATTCCGATCTTGTCATCCCGGCCGGGATGCTGGCGGCAACCGTCGCAGCAACGGCGACGGCGACCGGTGCGACATGGAACGGTCTCGGCGTCGGTAAGGTGACCGATATTCTCGATCCGGTCGCCTTTGTCACCAGCGCCAGCAATCTGACCGATATTTCGGGCGGAACCGACATCGAGGAGCAAGAGCGTTTTCGTCTTCGCGCCGCCAACGCCCTTCATACGATCAGCAAGGCCGGTCCACGCGACGGCTATCGCGAGCATGTCATGGCGGTCAATCCCGAGATCGTGGACGTTGCGGTCATCCGGCCGGAACCCGGCCATATCGACATTTACCCGCTCATGAAAACCGGTTTGCCGTCTGCGGAGCTGAAGGCGAAAATTCTCGCCTACCTCGATCCGAACACCCGCCGCCCGATGGGCGATTATGTGGTTGTCCATGATCCCGAGCCGGTCAATTTTAATATGGTGCTGACCGTCCGGGTTCGCGAGACGGCGGCCGGTCAGCAGGCGCTGTTCGAAAGCGTGGCGCAGGCGACTTTCCAGCTATGGACACAGGAGCTTGGCGCGCAGGTTGCGCCGTCCGTCATCACGTCAGCCTTGAAAGCCCTGCCGCGTGTCGCAGACGCGAAGCTGACCAGTTTCGATTTCACCGACCTTGCCGCCCATCAGTTCCCGGTTCTGGCATCGCTCGTGGTGAACATCGTGGTGGTGCCGAATGAGTGATTTCATTCCCGCCATCCTTGTTCCTCCTGGCATCAGCGATCAGCGCGACCGTGATTACGTGGAGGCGCTGTCGCAGACGCTCGCCACCTTCAAATCATCCGCGCTTGTCGTTCAGGACGCATTCACGGCCCCGACCGCATTGCTGCCGATCATGGTGGTAGAGGCGGCCCTGCTGGATTTCATCTCTCCGGACATGCGCGAGGATCTGATGCGCGCCATGATCGACGCCGCCCCTGAAATCCATGCCATGCGCGGAACCGTTGCGGGCGTGAGAAAGGCGTTAGAAACCATCGGCGTGTCCGCCCGCTGGACGCAATGGTGGCAGGAAGAGCCGAAGGCGTATCACGATACGCATAAGGTCGTTCTGTTCATCAACGATACCGTCATCAACGGCCATGCGCCGCTCGATCTGCCGAACCAGAAGGCGGCGGCCCGGATTATCGCCGCCGCCAAGCGGCACAGTCAGGACATCGCCATTCAGTACGGTGTGCGAGGTGAAGCAACCCTTCGTGTCGGCGCAGCGTCCCGACGCGGCCGCCATATCCGCATCATGGCTCCGCAGCTCGGCGATGCGGCTTATTCCATTTCCACTTATGCGGGGACAGGAGCTTATGCGCTCCGCAGCATCCGCATCAACGCAAAGGCAGCTTGAGGCATGGCGCAGGCTTATTTTTCGCTCGTCACCACCAATGGCAAGATCAAACTGGCAGATAGCGCTGCCGGTGGTGATCCGGTCGTTATCACCCATTTTGCCATCGGTGACGGAAACGGTGCGGAAACCAATCCGACTGCCGCAAGCACGGCGCTCGTCCGTGAAGTCTGGCGCACGCCGGTGGAAAGCGTCGTCACCGATCCGGATAATCCGTCCGCCGTACTGGTAACCGCCATCATTCCAACTGGTGCCGGTGGCTGGTGGATGCGCGAGTTCGGCATTTTCGATCAGGCCGGAACCATGATCGCAGTCGCAAAACCGGTTAGCCAGTACAAGCCGACCGCACAGGAAGGCCAGCTTGAAGACATTCGCTATGAATTCCAGATTATCATTGGCGAGACTGCAAACGTTCAACTGATTGTCGATCCGTCCGTTTTGATGGCTTCCCGGCAGTGGGTTGAAAGCCGCAAAATCCCGATGGGCCAACTCATGCGCCTGCCTTGGATACCGGTCATTTCCGTGACGCTTTCCAGTGCTCCCGGAAATCCGGCCGTTGGTGATACCTACCTGATCCCTTCTAACGCCACGGGTATCTGGGCAACGAGCGTTGGCAAGATTGCCGAATGGGACGGCACGGCATGGTCCTATCTGACGCCACCCGGCGGTCATGGGATCAGCCTGCCGGATGGCCGCATATTCGAAAGGATCGGGGGCGCTTATGTTGAAAAGATTGCTGTCGATGTCCAATCCGGCAAATGGAACTACGCCATTGCGGGCGGAACGGCCAATGCGATCACCGCCAATCTGACGCCTGCTTTACTGGCCTATACCGACGGCTTGCAGTTTCGTCTTCGCGCCGCCGCCACCACGACATCCACCACGCCCACCATCGCTCTCAACGGGCTGGCCGCCAAAACCGTAGTCAACCCGGACGGCTCGGCGCTGACACCGGGCGCAATCGTCGCAGGCGCAACGCAGACCTACGGTTACGATGCGGCGCTGGACAAGGTTGTTCTGGTCACGCCTTCCAATACCGGCGTCAAGCAGGGTTCCGGCTGGATCAGGCACTCCGACGGCACCTATGAGGCATGGGGTCAGGTCGTATTCTCCGGCACCACCACGCAAGTCGATATCACCCTTCCAATCACCTTCCCGACAAGCATCGACAGCGTCCTTGTGTCGGATGTCGGCGATGGTGTGTTCCCCGGTGCTGGCTTTCCTCAAAGCACGTCTGTCCTTCGCTGCTTTGTCCAGAAATACCTCATCAATTCCAGCACCGGCGCGATACAGGCGAAAAACGGGACAATCATCCTTTGGTACAGATGTTGGGGTAAATGACATGACGCTTTTCTTTTCGCCTTCGGTGAAGGCTTTTTACGACAGCCGCATCCCCGCTGAAATCCCCGCCGATGCGGTCGAGATCAGCGAGGCCGAACATGCGGCCCTGCTTGATGCCATCAACAGCGGCGGTTCGTTCAAGATGGTCAAAGGCCGTCCGGTGGCGGTCGCTTATGCCGCCTCGCTCGATGAGCTGAAGGCGGCGAAGATTGCTCACGTCAGCGAGCTTTTGGCGGCAAGGATGGCGACGGGTTACGCACTTCCGGGCGGTCTGCATATCGCCATTACCGACAGCGTGGAACGGCGTCTGACCTCGATGGGAACCACAGCCGGATTTGCCGTCCTCGGCATCACAACATGGCCGGAGGAATACCAGCGGGGATGGATCACGGAAACCAATGTCCGTTACCCTCTGGCCAAACCGGAAGACGGCGTCGCCCTTGCAACGGCGGTCGGCGCGTTCTCGGCGGCGCTTATCCAGTTCGCCCGTGACATTAAGGATGCCATTCTGGCGACTGAAGACGCCGTGGCGCTCGATGCAGTCGATATCGAGGCCGGGTGGCCCGAAGGAGCGGCAGCATGAACGAAATATTCTATCTGGCCATTTTCGGCCTGATCTGCGGCGCGCTTGCGCTTCTTGGTGGCACAGGGATGCTCATCTGGTTCGTCATCAATCACGTCCGGATCGTCTGACGAAAAACCCGCCCACAGTTCGAGGCCGTGGACGGGTTCTTTTGCCCCACTCATCAAAGGGCGATCTCTAAAACCACCAGCAAGCCTGTTCGGCAACCTCTTGAAAGGCACCCATTATGAAAAGAGTAGAATGCTACCGCGCCGATAATGGTCATTTGGAAAAAGAGTTGGACCGAGCGAAATCGCATGATCTTCACTGGGCGCTTCCGAATTCCGCAAGTAACCCGAATGCCAAGGTACTTGATTGGTCCGATTGCATGCGCATCATGGAGAACGCTGACCTTGTGATGCAGCACCTGAAGGAATTCATTGAACTGCGCGATCAGCCACGTTCATGACCGAAAATCCATCCGGTTTTGACCGGGTGGCTCGGGTGATTCTACGCACCCAAGCGACGGGCCTTAGTTTGCGACCAGACCCGTCTGACAGTGACACAAGATAACCGTCACACCCGCACCCTGCGCAGGGCGGGTTCCTTGTGACTGACTCGCGAGCTTTTTGAAATGGTAAATCTAACGCCGGTTGCTCCGGCTGCACCTGCCGCTCCCTATATCGGTGGCAAGCGCGTTCTCTCGAAAACTATCATCGCCAAGATCAACGCAACGCCTCATGAGGGTTATGCGGAAGTCTTCGTCGGTATGGGCGGCGTCTTCCTTCGGCGTGATCTCCAGCCGCGTATGGAGGTCATCAATGATATCAGCGGCGACGTGGCCAATCTATTCCGCATTCTTCAGCGCCACTATCCGCAGTTTATGGAAACCCTTCGGTTCCAGATCACGTCACGGCGCGAGTTCGAAAGGCTCTCGAAAGTCGATCCTTCCACGCTCACCGATCTGGAGCGCGCAGCCCGCTTCCTTTATCTCCAGCGCACGGCCTTCGGCGGTAAGGTGGCGGGACAAAACTTCGGCGTGACGATGACCGGCGCTCGCTTCAATCTTCTAAAGCTCGCCCCGCAACTGGAAGCGATCCACGAGCGGATGGCAGGCGTCGTCATCGAGCAGCTGCCGTGGCGAAAATTTATCGAGCGCTATGACCGGCCGGGGATGCTGTTTTATCTCGATCCTCCCTATTGGGGGAATGAGACGGACTACGGGACCGGCGTATTCGGCCGCGATGAATTTCGCGAGATGGCCGCCGTGCTGAGCGGCATCAAGGGCCGCTTCATCCTGTCCTTAAATGCCGTGAAAGGCGTCTTTGAAACCTTCTCAGCATTCAATGTTGAGGAGGTTGATTGCACCTATTCCATTACCAGCGCCAAACCTAAGAGCGTTCGTGAGGTTATTATCTCGAACGCCGATTGAGACTTCTGACGAGGAGATGTCGATGAACACAGAATCGCTCTATGACTATTCGCATTGGGAAGCGTATGGCTTTCCTTCGCCGATCCAGCACATTCGGAACGTAGATGTGAAACACGATATTGATCTCGTCAGATTGATCCTGATCCAGTTGCGCGACAAGCCCGATTTGAAACCGTCACCTGTCAGGATCGACGGTTATGAACCGGTGTTTGTCGCCCGCCATGTTATGCGGCTTCACGATGCGGGGTTGGTGGAAGGTTCCGTTCATCGGAGCTTGGGAATGGAAGCTCCTTTGGTCTTCGCCACTGACCTGTCGTTGGAAGGGCATAGTTTCCTTGGCGCTCTGGAATCAAAAGATGTGTGGTCTAGGCTGAAGGAGGTACTTTCGCCCGAAGAGATGGTGAGACTTCCAATCAAGAAGCTGGCTGAAATTGCCGTCGATCTCGGCGTGATGTTCGTCCGCAAGAAACTGGGACTGGATGGCTGAGCGGCCCCTCAGAAAAATTTCTGTCCAGAAGTTATTTTATTTCTGTCCAGAAGGCGGCGGCGCGCCACATAAATTTGGAAAATTACACCATCCACACTCCGTCACCCCGGATTTGATCCGGGGTCCAGCGCGATCAAGTCCTTGATCGCGAAAGACTCTTTTCACGGCGCAGACGCGCCGTGGCTGGATGCCGGATCTAGTCCGGCATGACGGAGGACGGGCTTCCCTCCCTTAAAATCCGGGCTGTGTATCGCTGCTCATTTCACAGCCTTGCCATAACGGGCGAAGCTTTCCGCCAGCGGCGTGGTGCTGGCGCCCGGAAGCTCGGGCCGCTTGTAAACGCCGTCGCGGACATGGATCGGTTCTTCGAAATGATCCTTGATCCACGGAATATATTCGAGAATGGTCGAGGCCGGATGCCAGTAGCTCAGATGCACATGCACCTGGCTCATCTCGCCGGCATGCGGCACGACGGGCAGGCGATGGGCGAGCGCGAGATCGGCGACCTGAATATATTCGGTGATGCCGCCGAGCCTGGTCACATCCGGCTGGACATAGGCAACCGCGCCCGCATCGATGAATGAGCGGAACGCATCCACCGTATAAAGCTGCTCCCCGAGCGCGATGGGAATGGACGTATTCCGCGCCAGCCGCGCGTGGCTCGTCACATCGTCATACCAGAGCGGCTCCTCGAACCAGTAGATATCCAGATCTTTCGCCGTCGCGCAGAAGCGCTGGCAGGTCGGCAGGTCCCAC
>Ga0075033_1000654_pt1 | contig 18442 bp, 15 predicted proteins | sample SynthPrep_5_END__FD_72751 | JGI IMG/M metagenome (GOLD analysis project Ga0075033, IMG submission 72751) | Synthetic microbial communities from Ohio, USA - SynthPrep_5_END_DS10_MetaG | ecosystem: Engineered > Bioreactor > Aerobic > Activated sludge | place: USA: Ohio, Columbus | collected...
AGCGTAAGGCGCTGCTGGAGCAGGATCCTGACCGCAACCCGGTCGCCCTGCAGCAGGTCCAGCAGCAGATCCTGGCGCTGGAGCAAACCCACCGCAACAGCATGGCTGTGATTGGCAGGCAGCAAACCTTCGAATCGCAAAGCAACTGGACGGGCATGGTCGACAGTCTGCGTACCAGCTGGTCGAGCGGGCTTACCGGGATCATCAGCGGTACCATGAGTACTCAGGGCCTTCTGCGCGGGATCTTCACCAGCATCGGCACAGCGTTCGTTGAGAACATGGTCACCAAGCCGTTGATGGCCTGGATGTTCGGTGAGACGGCTAAAACCGGCGCGACGGTAGTGGGTGTAGGCGCTCGAACGGCTGCAGAGGCAGGCGGTGCGGCCATGTCCGTAGCGATCTGGGGCGCAGCCACAATCAAAAACATCATTGCCAGTGCCTGGCAGGCCATGGCTGGTGCTTTTGCAGCCATGTCAGCCATTCCAATCATTGGTCCGATCCTCGGCGCGGCGGCTGCGGTTGCTGCAGGCGCGTTCGTATTTGGCCTGGTGAAAAACGTTGCTTCGGCCGAGGGCGGCTATGACATCCCTGCCGGTACCAACCCCATGACACAACTCCACGAGCAGGAAATGGTGCTGCCCAAGCAATACGCCAATGTCATTCGCCAGGCAGCCAATGGGGAAGGGCAGTTGGGCGGTTCTGGCAACAGCTATCACTACCACGACAGCAGCGGCCGGATGTCGCCCGCTGATATTCGGCGGGGTGCCCGGGTGCTGGCCGAGGAAATGCAAAAAATGCGGCGCAACGGCGCCATCAAAACTTAGGGGGGCGAGATGTCGTTAGGACCTTTTTGGCCGGCGCGCTGGATCGCTAGTTACCCCGATATGGGCGCGGCGGTTGAAGGCGTTCTGCCGCGCCTGCCCGGGCAAACCCTGCTTTCAAAAAAGGCGCCTGAGTGGAGTACCGGTGTGCAGAAAGCTGCCAGTGGTCGACGCCGGACAACGGCTTACTACCCGGCGCCGCTGTGGTCTTTCCAGCTGAGTTACAACGCCGTGCGCAAGCGCCCTGGGTTGGATGAGTGGTCGAGGCTGATTGAGTTCTTCAATCAGCGCAAAGGGCAATTCGGCGAGTTCCTGTTCTTCGACCGCAGTGATCACCTGGTAACGCTTCAGCGCTTCGGCACCGGGGACGGCACCACGCGAACATTTCAGCTTTCCCGGGAGATTGGGCACTGGGTAGAGCCGGTCTACGGTGTCGTTAATGTGGATGTTGTGACCGTCGGGGGCGTTTCCACTTCCGGATACAGCGTGGATGAGTTGGGGCGAATTACCTTTGCGCTGGCCCCGCCCATCAACGCGGTGCTGGTGTGGAGCGGGGCCTTTTATTTTCGCTGTGCTTTCGAGGCCGATTCGCTCGACGGGGCTCAGCCTTATCGCGCGATTTGGGAGCTCAAAAACATCGCGTTCACGAGTATCAAGCCATGATCGATGCCACACCTGAACTGAAATCCTTTCTGGCCACGGCGCGCAGTTTCGTCATGGCGGATCTGTACACGATTGCCCTGGCCAGCGGCCAGGCGCTGCGTTACACCGATGCGGGTTTGCAGATCTTCTATGCCGGACAGAACTACTCGGCCAGCGGGCCGCTGATCAAGCGCACCGGCGTACGTGCGGTGCGCGGGATTGAGGTCGACACGTTGAACGTGACCTTTACCGCCGGCATGGACGACACCGTGTTCGGCGAGCCCTTGCTGCCATTCATTGCCGGCGGCGGTTTTGACGGTGCCACCCTGAACCTTGTCCGAGCGTTTATGGCGGACTGGCGGTCGCCCGTGGTGGGCACGGTCACACGTTTTATCGGGCGGGTCGCCGAGGTGGATCCTGCCGACCGCGAGCAGGCGACGGTGACAGTAAAGTCGCCGATCGAGCTTCTGGATACCAACGTGCCCCGGGGCGTTTATCAGCCCTCGTGCCTGCGCACGGTGTACAGCGCCGATTGCGGGGTGAACCGTGCCCTATTTGAAACCGTGGGTGTGGTCCAGGGCGGCAGCACGGCCCTGCGTGTGAACTCCAATGTGCCCGCCACCCAGGGCTGGTTCGACCAGGGCGTGATTCGTTTTGTGAACGGCGCCAATGCAGGAGTGACAAGAACCGTACGCCGATTCACTGCCGATGGCGCCGTGACGATGATCCTGGGCCTGCCAGGCGTGCCAGTGGCAGGTGATCAGTTTCTGATTTACCCGGGTTGCCCACGGACGCTGGATGCCTGCACCAACAAATTCGGCAACCGAGCGCGGTACCGGGGGATGCCGTTCATTCCCGTCGCGGAGACATCGGTATGAGCCCGTTCGAAGTGCTGCAGCGTGATGCCGTGGTCGCGCAGGCTGAGCTCTGGTTGCGCACGCCGTACCAGCACCGGCAGCACCTGCTCGGCGTCGGCGTCGATTGCGCATGGTTGCTAATTGAGGTGTATCACGCCGCCGGGTTGATTCCCTCGATCGATCCCGGGGCCTATGCCCAGGACTGGCACCTGCATCGCAGTGAGGAGCGTTATCTGGGCTGGCTGGAGTTGTACGGCCGGCAGATCGATACGCCACAGCGTGGTGATGTCGCGATCTGGAAATTCGGCCGGACCTTCAGCCACGGCGCGGTTGTGGTCGATGAGCATCGCATCATTCACGCCTATCGGGACATCGGCGTCGAGTTTGCAGATAGGCGTGAGGAGCGGCTCTCCAGCCACACCGTGCGTTATTACACACTTAACCGATATGGAGTCAGCGATGGGGGGCAGCAGTAGTACCATTTCCAACAGTGCAACGCGCATCAACGCGCTGCAGATCCAGAGCAGTGCGAGTGGCAAGCCGATCGCCTGGATCGCCGGCCGCAATCGCATCAGCCCTAACCTCATTTATTACAGTGACTTCGAAGCTGTCGCCAAAACCACGACGAAAAAGTCGGGAGGTAAAGGCGGGGGCGGAGCTACTCAAAAAGACACGACCTATACCTATTATGCGGCGCTGATCCTTGCGGTCGGGCGTGGGCCGCTGGGTGCCATTCACCGTGTCTTTCGCGACAAGGAAGTATTCACATCGCTTGCTCAAGTGGGTTTGAACTACGCCAATGGCACTCATGATCAGGCCGTGTGGGGTTTTCTTCAAACTCGCCACCCTGCCGAAGCGATTGCCTATTCCGATACGGCCTACGTGTTTTCCAGCAGGTACCTGCTCAACGATAATGCCGGCGTCCAGAATCATACCTTCGAGGTGGACGGGCGTTATCAGGTGCCCGGGCTACCGGATGCCAACCCGGGCGATTTCCTGCCGGGGCTTTTGCTCGATCCATTGGACGGTATCGGTTTTACCCCGGCATGGGTCGCGGATATGTCGAACTACCGCAACTATTGCTTGGCGGAAAACTTACTCTTGAGTCCGGTACTCGACGAGCAGTCGCCGGCGAATGAGGCGATCGCGCGCTGGTTGCAACTGACCAACAGCGAGCTGGTGTGGTCCGCCGGTCAACTCAAGGTGATCCCCTACGGCGACCAGGCCGTCACCGGTAACGGCGTGACGTGGTTTCCGAACATCACGCCGGTGGCGGATCTGACCGATGACGATTTCCTTTCAGAGGACGGTGAGCCTCCGGTCTCGCTCAAGATCAAGAGCCAGGCCGACAGCTACAACGAAGTGTCGCTGGAGATCCTTGATCGCGATCACGAGTACAACACCGACGTGGTGCGTGCGCCTGATCAGGCTGCCATTGAGCAGTTTGGCTCCAAGCCGATGGACACCATCAAAGCGTACGAGATCTGCAATATCGCCATTGGAGCCCATGCAGCGCAGTTGCTGGTGCAGCGTAAGCTGTATGTGCGCAATGAATATGAGTTCTCCCTCGGCTGGCAGTATGTGCTCCTCGAACCTATGGACCTGGTCACGATCACTGAGCCTGGCTTGAACCTGCATCAGCGCCTGGTCCGGTTGATTTCGGTTGAGGAGGACGAGCTGGGTAAGTTGGCGATCGTGGCCGAGGATGCGTTGCTGGGCGTCGGCAGCGCACCCAACTATCCCGTACAGAGTAAAAGCGGTTACCAAGGCAATCAGAATGTCGCGCCAGGCCCTGTTCTGACTCCCATCATGTTCAACCCGCCCGAGAGCTTGCTGCCCGCCGGCACATTGCAGATCTGGGGCGGTGTTGCCGGTGTGGGTGAAGCCTGGGGCGGTTGTGAGATCTGGATCAGCGCTGATGGCGACAGCTACCGGTTAGCGGAGACGATTTACGGCAGGGCGCGCATGGGCCAGTTGACCGCAACGCTTGCATCCGGAAGCGACCCCGATACGGTCAACACCTTGTCGGTACAACTTGCAGCGGCGACCGAGCTGGCAGCGGCCACGACCGCCGAAGCGGACAGTGGCGCCACGCTGTGTTGGGTGGCAGGTGAGCTCTTGAGTTACCGCGACCCGGTGCTCACGGGCATCGGAGGCTATGAGCTGAGCTATCTGCGACGCGGGCGACTTAGCACATCGGTGTCAAGCCACTCGGCGGGCTCACCCTTTGTGCGGTTGGATGATGCCGTCTGGAAGTACAGCTACACATCCGACCAGGTCGGCAAGACTGTCTGGGTCAAGTTCCGCTCATTTAACGTGTTCGGTCGAGCGCTTGAGGATCTGGCGGATGTCACCGCCTACAGCGTCACGTTGTCGCCGGCTCGGGTAGCGCCTGATACCGCGCAAAACCTCGCCCTGGTGGGTGCCTTCGAGGCGCCGTACTTCACCGTCAGCTGGGTGGCCGGAGCTCGTGCCGAGGATCGCTTGGTGCGTGTTCGTCACGCGGGCAGTAATGCCCTCCTGCGAGAGGTGGCGACCACCAGCACGGCATTCACGTACCAACGTGAAGATGCGCTGGTGGACGGCGCGCTCATTCGCAGCTATCGGGTGGAGGTCATCGAGCGCAATGCTGCAGGCCAGGCACAGTTGGTGTCGTTGTTGGTCACCAATACGGCGCCGGCGCCCGTTACCGGAACCGCCGCCACGGTCACTGGCACCACCACCGCGGATGTCAGTTGCGCGGCCAGTGCAGCAGCAGACACGGCGGGCTATGTGTTTATGTATTCGACAGAGGAGGACTTTGATCCGGCAACCGCAGGAACGGTCGGCTATCAAGGCGTATCACGTACCGGGCAGATCACGGGACTGACGCCAGACACCACGTATTACCTCTGCGCTGCAGCGTACGACACCTGGAGCAGTGTACGCAGTCACCTCAACTTCGCCCCTGCGATCACCTTCAACACCTGATAGAGGCTCATCATGCAACCTATTCAATTCTTTGCCGCAAGGGCTGAAGACGGCGTGCTATTGCCCGGAGCAACGGTGAGTGTGCTTGTCTCGGGGAGTGAGACGTTGGCGCCGCTGTTTTCCGATGCGGCGGCGACCGTGGTTCTAGCCAATCCCATGCATGCCGATGCCAGTGCGCGGGTGTTCTTCTACACCACGGCGGCCCGCATCGATATTCAGATTGGTTATGCGGGGTACCGAGCGCCGCTGCTGCAGGGCATCGGTACCAGTGATCCGGTGGATATGATCAATGCGGAAATTGATCGTCTCAACCGCGATATGGTCGATGGGAAAGTGCATGCCACTGTCGCTGCAGGTCTTCTGGCGACGGTCGACGGCCAGTCTTTTTACGTCGAACCCACCTCGCCAGATATATCGCGCAGTCTGTATGTGCGGGTCAGTGCCACGGAGGCCAGGCACGTCTCCGATGATCCGTCAGTGGGTTACATCGCAGAGATAGACGTGCGCACCTCGGCCGTTGAGAGCGGCACGTTTAACGGCTTGGAGCTACGGTTTGTTCGACTGGCCGTAGAGTCCGGTTACACCTGGGCGCTGGTCGACTCGGTTGGGCGCATGGCGCTGGGGTGCCGGGTGGATGGTTCACTGGTGGGTAAGTTCATGCTGCGCGACGGTACCGTCGATCGCAGCACGCTGAAACTCGACCTCGACGGATTCATCGCCAAGGCGTTGGATCCTCAGTCGGGATACGCGTGGGCAGTGATCGATACCCTGGGCCGGATTGGGCTGGCTCTTCGAGTGGACGGGACCGTTACCGGGAAATTCTTGCTCGGCACTGGTGCCGTACCTCGCAAAGCGCTGGGGGCCGATCTGTCGGGCTTCATTGCGGTTCAACTGAGTCCAGAGTCCGGCTATGTCTGGGCCGTCGTCGATGCGGTTGGCCGTATTGCGCTGGGCATCACCACAGCCGGCAAAACGGTGGGTAACTTTGATATTCATATTCCCGATGTGACAGGGATTGAATACCTCAAGCCGGTGCACGATCTGCTCTGTGTGGGAGATTCCCTGACAGCCAATAGCAGCCAGGTCACCTGGCGCGAGCAACTTGCGCCACTGATCAGTGCGCGGACCATTGTGAATGGCGGTATTGGCGGCCAGACGTCTCGCCAGATCGCCGCGCGTTTCGGTGCTGGTACCGCACTGCTGACCGTCACGGACAACCAGATCCCGGCCTCGGGTTCGGTGACGGTCACGGCGTTGAGCACCTTATTGCTGTCCACGCCCGCGACCAATTCCGGCACCTACACGTTGCCAGGTACCTTGGGCGGCATCCATGGGACGCTGACGTGCACGCACAGTGAGACAGGGGACTCGTCGGATGTTTACACGTTTGCTCGGGATGCCGCCGGAGACGCCCGATACAGCGCGCCCCAGTCGCCGTTTGTACCCGACGTGCCCGGCGACGGGTTTTACACAGAGATTATCTGGATGGGTCGCAACAACCTCGACAACATCGAGCAGATCAAGGCCGACATCCGGGCGATGGTGGGTGTGCAGAAAACTGCTGAGAAGCGCTACCTGATCATCACGCCGCCGCTTGGCGGCAACCCGACACCGGGGACGTCGACGGGGGAGGGTGTTGGTACCGCTACCTACAACAACTGTGTCGCGCTGGAAGATTGGGCCACCACCGAGTACGGCGATCGCGTGATCAAGATCCGCGAGTGGCTCATGCAGTTCAACGACGGCAGCGCCGACGATCTCGACGATGTGGCCAAGGGCGTGGTTCCGCGTTCGCTGCGGCTGGACATCATCCACAACACCACGATCAGCAACGGGCATATCGCCCGTCGCATTGCCTATGAAATTAACCGGAGGTTCTGGTAATGGCCGGACAAAAAACCGTACTGGATGGCATCACCTTCACCGATACGACGTTGCCCATTCTGCGCTCCGATGCGTTGCTGAGTGCGGGGTCGCTGTATCTGTTCGACTTGGGGCATAGCTTGGGTGGTGTGAGCGGAGTGCCGGCAGCGGGTGCTGTTATCCCCAATATCGCTTACGCCGAAGCCGCAGCGGTGCTTGGCGCTGGCACTGAGAGCAGCTTGGCCGGGGTGTTCAGCAGCAACGCGGTCGCGGCCGACGCATTGATTGAGCGAACGCCCAAGAAGGGCCTGCACGCCATTTACAGCCAAGTGAACAACACGGTGAGTGGTCATGGATCACAGATCAACGTCGCAACAGCGATCCGTGACTACATCATCGCGAACAAGACCCACCTGTTCTATTTCTCGGTATGGGCACATCGCACACGCGCTGCGCTCTCTACGGGGCATCGATACATGGAGATCGGTAGCGGCGGTAACTTCCTGGGGTACATGAGTGGCGCCGGAAACACAGGCAAGGCTTCCGGGCTTTACAACTTCGTCGGCGGTGCCAATGCCGTGGCCAACCGGTACTCCTCTATGCGAGCGTCTGCGGGGAGTGGTGATACGGTTGCGGCAGCGGCCGGGAGCATTATTTTCGGTAACGGTGGATCTGGCTCCGCGCTGACCAATCAATGCCCCTCGGACATCTTCTATCGTGGCTACTGCGAGGATCTGACCGTATCGGGGCGAACCTACTCTGACGTCGACGCCCTCGACAAGGCGTTATGGGATGCCGCTTTCGCTGCAGGTGGCCGGTTTGCTGGAGACACCTTCACCGCCCCGTCGACTTTCCCATAGCTGGCCAGGTAAACCTATAAGCCCGCCGCAACTCATGGTTTGCGGCGGAAGCGGAATTTTTCCCAGCCGTTTTTGAACCTGAAAGTTCCGGTGTCTCCTCTGAGAGCGTAAAGGCTTGCTCTGTACCAAGCAGTGAATCGAGAAAATCCAAGACGTCTGATTTTTTTGTAGACCCAAACCCATCCGTGGTGATTGGTAGTTTTGGTGGGTCTCAACACCATTGACGCGTTCCTTGTAGGGTTAATTTGGCGCAGATGATAGCGATGTGCCCTACCGCAAAGGCTGTCAATTAATAACGGGGCGGAACTTCTTATCATCACAGGTTTTCTGGCCCCATTCATTTGAGTGGAGCACCGTTTAAAACGAACTCAACAAAGTTTATTCCACCTCTAATGCCCGCCGTTGTGCGGGTTTTTTTCGTCTGGAGAAAAGGGCATGGCACGACTATCGACCACCCAAGCGGGCAGCCGCAATGCGCTGGCCTTCCTCGACATGCTCGCTTCGTCCGAGGGGACCAGCACATCGCCGGCCACGGCCCTGGATGGCTATGACGTCATCGTGACGGGCATCGACAGAAAGCCTGAGGTCTTCACAGATTTCAGTGATCACCCCTTCGCAAAGGGACGGCGCTCGAAGGTCATCAACAGCAAGGGCCTGACATCTAATGCCTCGGGCCGATACCAGCAAATGCTGAAGGACTGGCCGTATTACCGAACGTTGCTGGCCCTGCCTGACTTCAGCCCGATCAGCCAGGATCTGCTTGCTCTGCAACACATCCGCGAATGCCGTGCGTTACCGGACGTGCATGCAGGCCGGATAGAAACAGCGATCGCAAAGTGCCGGAATATTTGGGCAAGCTTGCCTGGTGCAGGGTATGGCCAGCGTGAACATCGGCTTGACGACTTGATCCAGCAGTACCGCTTGGCGGGTGGAGGTCTGTCATGACGGCATTACGGAAAGTGTCCCGCTGCCTGGCCCAAGCCGAAGCAGATCGGCTGTATTTCGAATGCCCGGGATGCGGTATCGCTCATGGTGTGTCGCATGGAAATGGGCCCGGGCCACGGTGGGGGTGGAATGGCAATGTGGAGACGCCGACGTTCACGCCAAGCATTCTGGTCCGATACAACAGGTCGGACGGCCCGAGGGTTTGCCATTCGTTCGTGACCGGTGGGCGAATCCAGTTTCTCCAGGACTGCACACACCATCTGGCGGGGCATACCGTCGACCTACCCAATTGGGAGGATGAGTAATGCTGACCACACCACAGAAATTGGCAGTTTTGTTGATCGCTATGACCATTGCGTTCGGCGCGGCCTGGCAGGTGCAAGCCTGGCGTTATGCGGGGCAGCTCGCGTGGCAGGCAGCGCTGCAGACTGACGATCTAAACAATATGACCCAGGCCGCGCTCCGTCAGCAGCAGGCCGAACAGGACAAGCGCCTGGCCACAGAGCAACAACTCGCCGTCTCCGATCAACAGCACACTCGAGAACTGACCGATGCCAAACGTAACCAGGCTCTATTGCGTGACCGCCTTGCTACTGCTGATGTGCGGCTGTCAGTCCTTCTCGACGCCACGGATTCAGCCAGTGGCTGCGACGTGCCTGCCTCCCCCGGCGCCGTCAGCGTGGTTCATGCGGCCCGTCGAGCCCAACTTGACCGAGCGCATGCTCAACGAATTATCGCCATCACCGATGCCGGCGACCAAGGATTGATCGCCTTGAGGGCGTGTCAGACCTACGCAAAAGAAGTCTCTACATCGAAATGAAAGGAGCGGACGAGCTGGATGCGCCAACATCCAACCCGTCCACCTTCCCCGCAGAACACACCTGCAAGTCCAGCCAAGGCTCCTGCTTCGTGCACAAAGCGAAATTAGCCTAGCACTGTTTATTCATACAGCAAAGGTCTTGCTTTTATGTCCACCCCTATCATCCCTTGGATGGGCGGCAAACGCCGCCTGGCCGATCGCCTTATCCCGCTCTTCCCACCTCACGAATGCTACGTCGAAGCCTTTGCCGGCGGCGCCGCGCTCTACTTCATGCGTCCTCAGGCCGCACCGGTTGAAGTCCTCAACGACATCAATGGCGACCTGGTGACGCTGTACCGCGTTGTGCAGAACCATCTGGAAGAATTCGTGCGTCAGTTCAAATGGGCGCTAAGCTCCCGCCAGGTGTTTGAATGGCAGAAGATGATCCGCCCAGAAACCCTCACCGACATCCAGCGCGCCGCACGATTCTTCTACCTGCAGCATCATGCCTTTGCCGGCAAGGTCACCGGGCAAACGTTCGGTACCGCGACCACTGGCCCAGCCATCAACCTGCTGCGGATTGAGGAAAACCTCTCAGCCGCTTGGCAGCGACTTTCAGGCACCTACGTCGAAAACCTGAGTTGGCTAGAGTGCGCAGAGCGCTACGATCGTGACTACACCTTCCACTACATGGATCCGCCTTACTGGCAGACGGCCGGTTATGGCGTGGACTTTCCCTTTGAGAACTACGAGCGGATGGCCGATTTTATGCGCCGCTGTAAGGGCAAGGTGATGGTCAGCATCAACGATCATCCGGACATTCGCCACGTATTCGAGGGCTTTCATTTCGAGAAACTGGATATCCGCTACAGCAATACGAATCAGCGACAGTGCAAAGCCGATGTAAGCGGTGAGTTGGTGATTTTAAACTGGGCTCCCGAAGAATTAGGTTGTCTTTTTTAAACAGTGTTCAACGAATTGCTGATCTAGTGGTGCTTCTATCTTTGTCATCGCCCTAATATAAGCACCACAGGTTTCAGCAGCTGGACACCTTGTTTCGTTTGGTTTTTCGAACCAATTGTGAGAGATACAAGTTCCGCTATGAAAAGTGATGTGCTCTTCCAGAGGAAGTTCGCGTATCAATATTTTACCCGCGCACATTCCGCAAATTTGAGTGGTTGTGTGGGGTTTCAATTGATTGTTAAGAAAAGAAAATACTTGTCCTAAGAATTTATTAACTTCAAAAATCAGAATTTCAATTTTTCTCAATATGTCCGGGATGATTAAAGGTTTTCCTTCGATCTTTATTCCTGTATGCATATATTGGATGCTTTTGTTTTCTCTGTTGAGGGTGCAGCTGCCCAATTCTGAGTGGGTGAGTTCATCTCTAATTCTGAGGAGCTCTTCGTACCAGTTGGCAGAAAGAAAAGCGTTTTTTAGTTCATCAGGGAAATCGCTGCCTAGCTCATGATCCCTAATTCGTTGAAAAAGTTTCCGAGTGGAGTCGGGTATTTTTCGGCATTTTCTATAAATACTGACAATGATTTTTCGAGTGCAGTCAATAGATGAGTATAGTTCCGTAAAGACTTCTTCCGCTACAGCAGTAAATTCTGCGGAGTTGATCGCAGCTGTATGTCCGTTTTGATTTAGTTCTTCTTCATCAATTTGTAAGTTTGGGCTGAGTTTGCAGGCAAGGTTATATAGGATTTGGGCTTTGTTAAAGTGGTTTGCGACTCCGGTTATTGCCTTGGTTGTGTCGCTGCTAAACGTATGTGTGCCCATATAGAAAAATTTAAACTTTGAAAGTGTTCCCCATTTTTCGGGTTGAAAAAAGATAGCAGTAGGTGCTTTCCGCATTACGTTCACTCTTGATTGAGTCCGACAAAGTCTTGGGCGGTACAGTGTTATATCGAACTTCAAAGCTTATTTGGTAATCCATTTCGCCACAATGGATGTGGCTTAATTAAATCAGCTCTGTGATTACGAACGCTATCCACGACCCGTTCGATCCCGGTTGGTAAGCTCATGAGTTCATAAAAAAGGGCTCGACTCTAAATAATAATGTCATTCAAACAATAATTTAAAGTCAAAAGGGGAGTCATACAATTCTCCCCTAGTGCTAAGAGCCTACCTGTTTAGCTTCTTAATTTGGCGAAGCAGGTTTCTCATCCAACGATCACCTGGGCGGTTCTTCAACTCGGCGTCAAGCCACGATTCGCCTTTATCCAAGTAAGTTGTAAGTTTTTTGGAGTCGGGAAACTTTCTCGAGTATTTAATAGCTTGTTCCGCAAATATTTTTGCGTGATAAACCTTGCGATAGTCGTCATCATAGCACTTTTGCAAAATTTCCATGCTTTCGTCTAATGTTGCAAGTACTTCTGGCGTGGCCATCTTGTCATAGTTCGCTGCGAAGAGAATAACGGCATAAGAATTTCTGATAGTTGGGTTGTTATGGCCGGTCATCCCCCTTGCCTCGTCTATCCAAGAGAAAGCGAGTTCATAGTTTTTCTTCTGAGAAAGGTACAGAGCACCCTGCTGTTTTAAAGAGTGCGTTGGGTCGCGTCGAAATGCAACGTCATAAAACCCTAGGCCGTCTTCCCACTTTGGAAAAGCTCTTCCTATGGTTCGTGCGTCATAGGCTGCCCTTCGGAAAATATCGTATCGTGATATCTTAGTCGGAGAAACTTCAGAGTGAAACATTTCCAGCATTCGTCTCAAGTCATGAGCGGGAACTCTGCTCATAACTACCTCCGCTACAGCTCTGGATCTCGGAACATAGAATGCTTGCTCACTGTCGGCTAGGGTCCCTTCGTATGGAGATAACAATGATCCCATAGACTCTAAGATGTTAAATGCTTCCATGGCAGAGAGGTTGAAATTTCTAACAAAAGCAGATGCAATGTCAACCGACGTTGGAACGCGGCATGCGTGTAAATAACACGCCATCAAAAGCACGTCATGCTCCGCAGGCATGCTCAGTTTCATACTTTTGATTGCATTAATAAATCTATCAGCTAATGAGTTTTCAGTTATAGTTGCAGTGATGACATCAAAAAATGTAGGCTCAGCACCGGATGCGAGTTGGTCGTCGGATTGACTAAATAATTTGCGTTTTACATCGTTAGGGATGCTATTTTGAACTGCCTGAGTATCGATTTCTGAAAGACCTGAGACATCCAGTAATTTGAATGATCTTGTTGGGAATCGGTGTGAAACGCTATCGAATATGTAATCTCTCTCTGTGGCAACAATCTTAATATTCTTGCTTTTTATCAAGATTTGAATTGCTTCGGATGCATCAGCTGCATTATCTATAAAGGCTAAGACTTTAGAGTTTTTATTGTCTATGTCGCGAACCAAGAGTTTTGCTTTCTCTGGTGTTATTTCATTTATATAAAAAGATGTGCCCAGTCCTGTTAGCCCAATTGCCAATTGTTTGAGTAATGTAGATTTACCTGTAACAGGCCCGCCAATTAAAACCACATGCTTGGAACCTAGGATTGAGTTTTTTGCTGCTGCGAAGTGAGCTGTCTCATGAAGTTTACCTGAGTATATGTCATACCAAGTTGGTTCTGCTCCGAGGAAGAATTCTGTTAAAGATCGAACCGGTACTGTCGCTAGTTGAGGGATTTGATACTCTCTGAATATGTTCCCAAGTGTATAGTTGTTTTGTGTGAGAGTGCTGGCTGCAGTATTTGCACCTATGTACTTCAGTAGCTCCTCTGTCTCCGATATTATGATTTGGAACCCTAAGGACGAATAATACTCTATTGCTTCCTCATCGTTTTTTCTCAAAACAATCCATGCGTCGGCTTTTTTTCTACCTCTGGTAGATTCTTTTGCAAGGGCTTGTAGTACACCAGCGTCCTCAACTCGATATCCCCAATATAAAGTGGGAGTGGTTTGGATTCTGCCTATATATCCAAACCACTTGTCTTTGTCTCGCTCAAAGCTCGAAGCAATTTCGATAGGGGAAAATGCGAAATCAGCATCTGGGTAAGCAACGGAACCATGCAGGGCTACGTAGTCTATTGCGTTAGATCCGGATATTACCGGACCTCTTAACTGAATGTCATTAATATAATACTTATAGCTGTCTTTGAATATATTAAAAACAAGGTCGTCAATATTTGTAGTAAATATTGCCTTGATATTCGCTTTTTCAAGTTCGTTATAGGAAGGGGAAAACTTTGTTACTGTGAATCTTGCCTTGAAAAAGTTTACTAGTTCATCTTTGTTTGTGCTTGACAGTATTTGACATAGCTGTGCTAGATTTAAAGCTGATGGCTTCTTACGTTTGAAGTGATCAAGGAGTTCAAGTTTTAAATCATCACCAACTGGAAGTTTTTTGTTGTCCCCTTCCGCTAAGACTGAAAATCCCGCACCGAGAAATAGATTTATTCCTTCCGACAAACTATGACGAAAAAGTGCTTCGTTCTGAATTTGCATACTTACTCCCTGTATTTACCATCTTAAATATTCAGATGCTAGCCGTTAGCCATGGTCAGACGCAAGGCTGAATGTGTTCGTGGCATGGACGCGAATCGTGTCATCTAGGAAATTATGCGATTTACGTAATGAAGGGTGTTGGTTTTCCCTGTGCGGTCTGTGCAAACGGCTAAAGTATTTTGAGTTGAAAACTCATACGGTTCATCAATCGGCTCACCTAGCACGATCCTGAGGTCAGCTCAAGAAGCTGATGCTTCGCCGAGATTCGTACCCCGGAGTTTGGCAAAGCCCTGTTTGATATGGCTGGCGTTTTCCCAATGATTTTCAGTGCCCCACGTACATTCTCACCGACCTCTGGCATACCTTGCCATTCGGTTTGTAACGTCAGATCCATCAATGCGGCCTCCAGGGCCAGTTGATTGGTGTACATCCTCTCCAGCACATCCGATAACGAATGATCACCCGGTATGGTTTTGACGCCTTTCGAGGATAAGTCCAAGCATAGTACCGATAGTACCCCTGTCCGGCGGTAATTGCGGCTTGCTTAAAAATTGCTACGGGTGCTGGTGCGCAACGGGTTGTATTCGGAGCCTGCGGGGCGTTTGGGGAGGCCTACGTCCAATCCATCATCGGACGGATCGTTTCTCTAGAGCCTCGAGCGCCGAGCGTGGGGCAAAAATGGGGCAAACCATACGCCAATCTATGCCATCCAATGCCAAACGCGTTTATGCAACAGATACATGCACGCATTACAGCCAGCAACCACGGGCCTATCCGCTAAAACCGCGCTCATACCCCTACACAATTGGGGTGTGCTTTGTCAGAGACGATTGGTTCGTAGCTTCGCCAAGCCCTGCTTGATGTGCCCAGCGTTTTCGCCGATCACGAATAGAGCACCACGTACGTTATTACCAACCTCATCCAAGCCTTGCTTCTCGCTTTGGAGCGCTAGCTCCATCAGAGCTGCTTCCAACGCAAGCTGATTTTCGTACATTCGTTCAAGCAAATCCGGGAGTGAGTATGCTGCTGACATGTGTACGATCCCACCTAAAAAGGGCTAAGCATAGCAGCGGCCTACCAAATAAGTGCTTGCCTAAACGCGGCCAGGACCAGAATGTTCATCACCAGTTTTGGAAAATACGGAGGTTGGGCGCCTAATCCCTTACCGAATATTACATTTCTTGCAACACCACTTGGCCCATTACTGATAAATTCCCGACCATACCTATACATAACGTCCTCACTGAGTGAATGAGCATGCGCATAATCCTATCGGGCATATTCCTGTGTCTGGCATTTTTTGCCCCGATGGCGACCTCCGCTTCACCAAAAAATCAAGACATGATCCAGCAAATCCAGACATTGGACGAGAGCGTCGCAATACTCAAGGAGGTCACGAGCAACAGGCTCGATGCCCAGGATAAACGTATCGGTGACCTGGGCATCTCGACGGCACAGCAGGCCAACTACATGGGTGCCATTTCGAATTTATCTACACTGGTTGGAATAGGTATCACTGTCATCATTGCAATTATTGCGATCATTGCCGGTCTTGCCGTTTACGTCAGCGCGAAGAACCGTGCAGTAGCAGAAGCCAAGGAAGCAGCTCAGCAGTGGTTTAAAGAACATAGCGTAAAACATCATGAACAGATCGATGCACTGCAGTCAGAGATGTTGGCACTCCGGAAAAACACTACCGATGCACTGCAGTCAGATATGTTGGAGCTCCGAAAAAACAATACTGATGCACTGCAGTCAGAGGTCGTAGTGATCCGGAAATACATTACAGATACGATTATTGAAATTGATCGGGAAAGGAATAAGGTCAATCATCATGCAGAGCAAGTCCGGCAAACCTTTGATCAGACAGCCCGGATTTTTCTATCCCAAATCGGCAGCAAAGATCAAGGTTCACAACGACTAACTGACCCGACAACCGTCAATGCTGTTCGAGAAACCAGTCAAGCCCTGGAATTGAAACCGGAAAAGGAATTCTCGTCAGGTGATCATTTTGCCCGCGGCCTCGATGAATACTTTGCTCATCGCTTAGATTCAGCTTTGCTCAGTTTTGAGAAAGCTATAAAACAAGCACAAGCGGAATCGCTTTTGCCTGAGAAACGCATCAACCTCATGATTGCTCGTGCGATCACTCTCGGCGAGCTCGGTCGTAGTGAGGAAGCAATCGCCGTCTATGACGAAATCGAACAGCGTTACGGCCAGGATGAAAGCCCTGCACTGCGCGAACAGGTCGCGATGGTGCTCTTGAACAAGGGCGTCAGACTGGGCCAGCTTGATCGTGGTGAGGAAGAAATCGCAGTCTACGACGAGATCGACCAGCGTTACGGCCAGGATGACAGTCCTGTACTGCGCGAAGAGGTCGCCAAAGCGCTCGTCTATAAAGGCATCACTCTGAGTCAGCTTGACCGTGTAGAGGAAGCAATCGCCATCTATGACGAGATCTACCAGCGTTACGGCCAGGATGGAAGCTCTGCCGTCCGCGAACAGGTCGCCAAGTCGCTCTTGAACAAAGGCGTCAGACTGGGTCAGCTTGGTCGTAGTGAGGAAGAAATCGCCGTCTACAATGAGATCGACCAGCGCTACGTTCAGGATGACAGCCCTGCAGTCCGAGAACAGGTCGCCAAGTCGCTCGTGAACAAAGGCGTCAGACTGGGTCAGCTTGATCGTGATGAAGAGGAAATCGCCGTCTATGACGAAATCGACCAGCGTTACGGCCAAGATGACAGCCCCGCACTGCGCGAACATGTCGTCAAGGCGCTCACCTATAAAGGTATCACCCTGGGTCAGCTTGACCGTAGTGAGGAAGCAATCGCCGTCTATGACGAGATCGACCATCGTTATGGTCAGGATGACAGCCCCGCAATGCGCGAAAAGGTCGCCGAAATGCTCTTGAATAAAGGCCTCAGACTGGGTGTGCTTGATCGCGGCCAGGATGAAATCGCCGTTTATGACGAAATCGACCAGCGTTACGGCCAGGATGACAGCCTCGCACTACGCGAACAGGTCGCCAAGGTGCTCTTGAACAAAGCAATCACTCTGGGTCAGCTTGACCGTAATGAGGAAGCAATCGCCGTCTATGACGAAATCGACCAGCGTTACGGCCAGGATGAGAGCCCCGCACTGCGCGAACAGGTCGCCAAGGCGCTCTTCAACAAAGGCCTCAGACTGGGTCAGCTTGATCGTGGTGAGGAGGCAGCCGCCGTTTATGACGAAATCGACCAGCGTTACGGCCAGGATGACAGCCCCGCACTGCGTGAACACGTCGCCAAGGTACTTTTGAACAAAGGGGTCATACTGAGTCAGCTTAATCGTTTTCACGAAGAAAACGCCGTCTATGACGAGATAAACCAGCGTTACGGCCAGGATGACAGTTCCACACTACGCGAACAGGTCGCCAAGGCGCTCTTGAACAAAGGCATCACACTGGGTCAGCTTGATCGTGTTGATGAAGAAATCGTCGTCTATGACGAGATCGACCAGCGTTACGGCCAGGATGAGAGCCCCGCACTGCGCGGACAGGTCGCCAAGGCGCTCTTGAACAAAGGCATCACGCTGGGTCAGCTTGATCGTGGTGACGAAGAAATCGCCGTCTATGACGAAATCGACCAGCGTTACGGCCAGGATGACAGCCCCACACTGCGCGAACAGGTCGTCAAGGCGCTCTTCAACAAAGGCCTCAGACTGGGTCAGCTTGATCGTGGTGTGGAGGCAACCTCCGTCTTTGACAAAATTGACCAGCGTTACGGCCAGGATCAGAGCCCCACACTGCGCGGACAGGTAGCCAAGGCGCTCTTTAACAAAGGCATCATGTTGGGTCAGCTTGATCGTGGTGACGAAGAAATCGCCGTCTATGACGAAATCGACCAGCGTTACAGTCAGGATGAAAGCCCTGCAGTCCTCGAAACAGTCGCTATGGCGCTCTTGAACAGAGGCCTCACACTGGATCAGCTTCACCGTGATGATGAGGCAATCGCCGCCTCTGACGAGATCGGTAAGAGCTAAAGTAAGAATTACAAAGTCCTGCTTTCGCGCCCGATCTCAGCTAGTGCGACCGGTTGAAAGGGTCGATATGCCGATCAATAGGGCAAAATCTTTGCTTATCTCTAGGCTACAGCGTCACCTAAGCTAGACTTGGATACCATGATCTTTTCAACAAAACCGTAGCAGAATCGCAAATTATCTGCGGCATGAAATGCAATAGTTACTTCTCTGAGTAGG
>Ga0075033_1000663_pt1 | contig 18144 bp, 13 predicted proteins | sample SynthPrep_5_END__FD_72751 | JGI IMG/M metagenome (GOLD analysis project Ga0075033, IMG submission 72751) | Synthetic microbial communities from Ohio, USA - SynthPrep_5_END_DS10_MetaG | ecosystem: Engineered > Bioreactor > Aerobic > Activated sludge | place: USA: Ohio, Columbus | collected...
AATTAATTGAGACTATATATTGGATACTAACTTTCAGCGTCACGCTTGATGTAAGTTGCGATACCTGCCATACAAAATTCGGTTAACCTTTTTGCTTGATCTTCTGCTGAGCAAGAATATATAGCGGGCATATTTTTTTTTAATAACTCAGGCTTCACAGACCAGGGACTGGATATTGTTAAGCAAGCAATCAGCGCTTCTTGTACTTTCGGATCCGCTGGTACCATACCTAGATGCCTGGCAACAACCTCTTTCATTATGATAAATCGGGGGCGGATAACATTTTCTTCAAAAGCCTCTGCTACGCCAGACGGCATAAATGCTTCCCTGATCAACAACTGATATTGCCAAGCTCCGCTGTGGACTATCGTATCGTAAAACCGGTTGTATAAAAAACCTGCAAGCGCATCTTTTGCTGATATGCTCGGTGAGGTCAATTGCTCGAAGCTTGCCGAGGATGAAATAACTCTTTCCGCCTCCATTAACACTTCATGATATAAACCTTCTTTACTACCGAAATGGTAATTAACGGACGCCGGGGTCACACTGGCCACCCAGCAAATATCTTTGCTGGAAATTGCTTGATAACCATGCTCAGCAAACATTATGCCAGCATGCTTAATTAACAGTGCCCGAGTATGATTGCCATCGGTACGATTTTCTCGTTGGTAGTTCTTGTTTTTTATCTTCGTCATTGCTCTATTCTGTAAATTTAAATGAGCTATTATTATCAATATTTAACAAGGCTTTGGTTTTTTAAAGCACTATATCGATTTACTAATCGCTAAGCTCTGATTTTTATATTAAAACTAATGGTTAATAGTTTTAAACGCTATTTTATCCGCATGGTCATACATTAAGTGGCAAGTACAAGCTGCTTAATGCGGATGCTCCAAGTAACACAGCACCAAACTGGCTAACATATTGGCTATACCGAAGACCCACCTTAGTGTGTCGAAATTTTGCCCCTAAAAAAACAAACACATAGTAACAGGGTAAGCTGACAACCAAAAAGCACACCCCCACAACTAGGCTGGCAAAAAACCTCTCTGTACCATAATCAGGAAGCAACGAACCCGCACTAAAAGCGATTACCCAGCCTTTGACATTTAGCCACTGAAAAAGTGAAGCCTCGCGATACGTTAAAGGACGCCGCTGTTTATTAGTAGATGTTGGTACGCTAACTAATAAATTTAAGGCATACAATAGCAGAAACAGCGAACCACCTAACCTGACAAAAAAACTTATCATAGGGAAATGTGCCGTTAATTCGGTAATGCCCAAGCTAATTAATACAATCTTTACCGGATACCCAAAGCAAACCCCAAAATAATGAGGTAAGGTAGGTTTCAATCCAAAATTAATGGCAGACAGTACCAACATAATGTTATTCGGGCCAGGGCTAAGACAAGCCGCCATAGAAAATAACGCTATTATGCCTAACCATTCCAGCATTAAATGCTCCTACAGAGGCTAAAAGTTAAATAGCATAACACCCAGCCCGAGGGTGTTTTGTCTATGATTGTAGTCCAATAAGGTTTCGCCATAACCTGAAAAAAATTGAAGGTGTAGCCTCAGACTTTCTGGATTTGAACGACTTAGTGGATAAGTGAGATCCAATTGCCAGGCACCACGGCGGTGATTGTGCCAATTTAAACGTCTGGTTATCGTGGCTGAGCCAGGGCCCGGAACCCAGGAGAACGATACTTCTGATGAACCGATATAGCGTGTGAGGTCCGGGTTATCGTCGTCTTCTCGTTTTTCTTTAATACGTCTGTTGGTTTTAAGGAATAACCCGAATTGTTCATGCTCTAATGCTAGTGCAACATAATAGCGGTTCCAGCTTCTGGACAGCGGTTCACTCTGCCCATTAGATTGGTGCACGAAACCCAGTTGTACCATGTTTATATTCCAGCCGAAGGGGAGCGGCTGTAAATAATTTAACGTAGGGATCACGTAAATAATTTCAGGTTGGTAATCTGTACTTCTAAATGGCGCGGAGTCTTCACTATTCCATACTTGCCAGAGTGATGTTTGTGTATAGGCAAACCAAAGATCGGCATCTGGCAGCAGCACGTTTTCAAGCATTTTTGCACGCAATGATAACTGAATTTTGGCTTCATGAGGCTTATAGTTTTCTTGTAGATCTGCGGCACCTAAGGTAGGCGTTGTCGGTTGCTTGTTAATATTGGAGCTGTAATGATAGGGCAACACAAAATTAGCTTGGTAGGTTCGGACCGTATAGGTACCGCGTTTGTCCTCAGGTGATAATTCCCACAAACTTCTGAGCACCGAACCAATATCTGTTAATTCGACTGCCTGCGCCGATTCTTCGGTGCCGGGTAAGTCAATAGTAGATCCGGTCAGAAACCAATCGTCGTAACATTGCAGCCGTTTAATATCAGCAAGGTTTTTGCAGTGTTCCTGAGCATAAATGCTGGTTGAAAAGATAGCTGTTAGCAAGGCCAATATTGCTTTAATCATGCTGTTTCCCCGTATTTTATAGAATTATCCCCAATTGGCAGCACGGCATTGCATCTATTGTTAGCGCTTTTTCTGATGCGGCATAGTCTACTATTTTCGTCTGATGTTGAGTGTACAAGCTATAGATTAAATTTAAATTTAAATTTAATCAATGAGTGGTAACGGAAAAAACCTTGATAAGGGTTAGATTCTGCCGTTGGTTGACTGGCTTTTTGAATGACTAAAGTGAATGGCTTAGCAAAAAAATCAAATAAAATAAATAAGTTAAATAGGGTTCTGTATTTTTATAGGTTGCCATGAATAAAATTCAGTGTGCTTATGCATTGGTAGAATTTATGAAATGTGTTGGATATCGATCTTTTATTGTCGGGTTGTTTTGGATCAATAATGTGATAAATTAAATTTGAATTTAAATTTTAAATTGTTATTGTGCTATTTATATATTCCGAAACTGACTACCGGCAGCGGGTTTGCAGTTTACGCAAGTTGTTAATTTTACGTTTGATAATTAACTTTACTGGATCTGAGTTTCCACATCCCAAGGAAAGCAAGGTATGCATATATCTAAAAATATTCTAAAACTGCTCGCTGTTGCAGCTGCTATTATCATTGTCGCAGTTTTGCTGGTGCAGAAATACTGGTTTTCTGAAACAACAGCTAACGATATCGCTACAGGTAACGGTCGGGTTGAAGCAACAGAAATTGCTATTTCAGCTAAAAATGCTGGCCGTGTCCGGGAGATTTTAGTGAATGAAGGGGATTATGTCGCAGCCGAACAGGTGGTGGGTTATATCGAGTCGGAAGCACTCATTGCACAATTGCAGCAAGCTGAGGCTCAGCAGCGACAAGCTGTAAATGCAGTTAGTACCGCATACAGTCAGCTAGCACAGCGGAAAAGTGAAAAGGCAGCATTGGTTGCGGTACTTTCCCAACGCGAAGCTGAGCTAACAGCGGCATTAAGCCGCTCTCGTCGCACGAGTTCCCTGGCGCTGTCTGGTGCTGCATCAAAACAAACTGCAGAAGATGATGTTGCTCAACTGCGAAGCGCTGAAGCGGCTGTTGCCGCGGCAAAAGCCCAGATAGATGCAGCTGACTCTGGTATTGCGGCGGCAGAGGCGCAAATACAGTCGGCGAAATCTGTTACAGAAGCGGCAGAGGCCACAGTAAACCGAGTAAAAGTAGAACTACGGGATAATGTGTTGAAAGCACCACGCGCCGGACGGATCCAATACCGAGTCGCTCAGCCAGGTGAAATTGTCGGCAGTGGTGGTCGCATACTGAATATGATTGATCTGACTGATGTTTATATGACCTTTTTTCTACCTGCTGCACAAGCCGGACGTATTGCGATAGGTAGTGAAGTGCGGATTATTCTGGATGCGGCGCCACATGTTTCTATTCCGGCGCAGATATCCTATGTAGCTGATGTTGCTCAATTTACCCCAAAAACGGTAGAAACTGCCAGCGAACGTGAAAAATTGATGTTTAGGGTGAAAGCTCAAATTCCCCCTGATGTATTGCAAAAACATATCACTCAGGTAAAAACAGGTTTACCTGGCGTAGCCTGGGTAAAGCTAAGTACCGATGCACAATGGCCTGCACATCTCCCTGAGCGAGTTACGCCATGACTGTCGCTCGAATCAAACTAGTAAGCCTGCACTATGGTAAAAATCAGGCACTGAAAAATATAACGCTTGAAATCCCATCTGGCAAAATGGTGGGGTTACTTGGTCCGGATGGGGTAGGGAAATCCAGTTTATTGTCGCTACTGTCTGGTGCAAAAAAGATACAGGCTGGGCAGATAGAGGTGTTAGATGGTGATATGAGCAGTAAAGCGCATCGCGACAAAATTTGCCCTCATATTGCTTATATGCCGCAGGGGCTCGGTAAGAATTTATATCCTACCTTGTCGGTGGAAGAAAATTTACAATTTTTTGCCCGTTTGTTTGGTCACTCTACTGCAGAGCGTCGTCGCAGAATTGACGATTTAACTAAATCAACAGGGCTACATAAGTTTCTTGACCGCCCTGCGGGTAAATTATCTGGAGGCATGAAACAAAAGCTTGGATTGTGTTGTGCACTAATCCATGACCCGCAATTTTTAATTCTGGACGAACCGACGACAGGTGTAGATCCACTCGCCCGCAGTCAGTTTTGGCAGTTGATTAGCCGGATTAAACAAGACTATCCGCAGATGAGTGTGGTTGTTGCCACCGCCTATATGGATGAAGCTGCCGCTTTCGATTGGCTGGTTGCCATGGATAATGGTGAAATTCTAGCTACCGGGACTCCAGAGGAAATACTTGTCCGAACCTCATCATCTTCGTTGGAAGATGCCTTTATTAAACTTCTACCGGAAGAAAAGAAACGTGGCTACAAGCCAGTCGAAATAACACCTCTTAGCGGAGATACAACTGATATCGCTATTGAAGCAGAGAGGCTGACGATGCGTTTTGGCGACTTCACTGCCGTTGATAATGTCAGTTTTCGTATTCGTCGTGGCGAGATTTTTGGTTTTTTGGGATCAAATGGTTGTGGTAAATCTACTACGATGAAAATGCTTACCGGCTTGATACCAGCAACCGAAGGTAAGGCTTGGTTATTTGGTACGGAAGTCGATCCCAGAGATATCAACACCCGTAAACGCGTTGGTTATATGTCACAAGCGTTTTCATTATATGGTGAACTGACAGTAGTACAAAATCTGGTGTTACATGCCCGGCTGTTCCATGTTGCGGAGCAAGATATTCCTGGCAGGGTAGCCGAAATGATCATGCGTTTTGATTTAACTGCAGTGCCAGATGAACTACCGGAAAGCTTACCTCTTGGTATCCGTCAGCGCTTGTCATTGGCTGTTGCTATGGTACATAAGCCAGAGTTACTGATCCTGGATGAGCCGACCTCTGGCGTTGACCCTATTGCCAGGGATAATTTTTGGCGCTTGCTGACTGCTTTATCCAGGCAGGATCAGGTGACTATTTTTATTTCTACCCATTTTATGAATGAAGCCGAACGTTGCGACAGAATGTCGATGATGCATGCCGGAAAAGTGCTGGACAGTGATAAGCCTGCGCTACTGATGCAAAAACGCGGTAAAACAACGTTAGAAGCGGCCTTTATTGATTACTTAATTGAAGCCAGCGGTGACAGTCAAGCAGCAGAGCCTGAAATAGTTGATGTTACGACACCAGCCAAGAGCAAAGTGTTGACCTCGCCAAAACAACTTTTTAGTGTCCAGCGTATGCTCAGTTACATGTGGCGCGAAGCGTTAGAGTTACGCCGCGATCCGGTAAGAAGTACCCTTGGCTTAGTCGGATCACTCATCCTGTTATTTGTAATGGGTTTTGGCATCAGTATGGATGTAGAAGATTTACGCTATGCCGTATTGGACAGAGATCAAACGGTATTAAGCCAGAATTACACCCTTAGCTTGTCGGGATCCCGATATTTCTTAGAACAGGAGCCACTACGAGACTATGCAGAGCTTGATAATAGAATGCGTAGTGGCGAGCTTGCTTTAGTGTTGGAGATACCGTCTGGTTTTGCTAGAGATATTGAACGGGGAACCCCCACTTCGGTTGGAGCCTGGGTAGATGGCGCTATGCCACAACGGGCCGAAACAGTTAAAGGTTATGTACAAGGCATACATCAACATTGGCTGACGGAGCAGGCCCGTCTGCGAACTAACAATAGCGTGAGTAGTGCCGTAGGTATAGAAACTCGTTACCGCTATAACCCTGATGTGCGTAGCCTGCCAGCGATGGTGCCCGGCATTATTCCGCTGTTGTTACTGATGATGCCGGCAATGCTAACGGCGCTGGCAGTAGTGCGGGAAAAAGAACTGGGCTCTATTCTCAACTTGTATGTTACCCCGGTAACAAAAATAGAGTTTATGCTAGGTAAGCAGTTACCCTATGTTGCTTTGGCGATAATCAATTTTTTGTTAATGTGTTTGCTGGCTGTTACTTTGTTTGAGGTGCCCATTACCGGTAGCTTTATCACCCTGCTGTTTGCAGCTGTTTTATATTGCATTATTGCTACAGGCTTGGGGCTTTTAGCTTCAACGATTACTAAAAGCCAGATAGCGGCTATGTTTTTTGCCATGTTAGCCACGATGATCCCAGCAATACAGTTTGCCGGGTTATTGGATCCGGTATCTTCAATGGAAGGCGCTGGCCGCCTTATTGGCGAGCTTTACCCTGCGACTCATATGATTGACATTAGCAGAGGTGTTTTCAGCAAAGCGCTTAATTTCAGTGATTTGTATCATTCGTTTTTACCATTGGTACTGGCAATACCCGTAATTCTTACTGCGGCGGTGTTATTGCTGAAGAAGCAGGAGCGTTAGTATGCGAATATTAGCTAATATTTATCGCTTAGGGGTGAAAGAACTCTGGAGTTTAAGGCGTGATAAAATCATGCTATTTCTGATTTTCTATACCTTTACAATATCGGTTTATACCGGAGCCACTGCTATGCCAGAAACATTGCATAAAGCCCCGATAGCGGTAGTTGATGAAGATGCTTCACCACTTTCTGCCCGAATTGTATCGGCGTTTTATCCGCCACAGTTTAACATCCCCGAGTTAATTTCTCTGCAGCAGATGGACCCTGGAATGGACTCAGGCCGTTATACTTTTGTGGTTAATATACCACCTAACTTTCAAAGCGATATTCTAGCTGGGAACATAACCAATATACAGCTCAGTACAGATGCAACCCGAATGAGTCAGGCATTTAGCGGCAGCGGTTATATTCAGCAAATTATTATGGCGGAAATCAGCGAATTTTTGCAGCATCAGCGCGGCCTGGCGTCAACCCCTGTAGATCTTGAATTAAGGGTTAGGTTTAACCCCACGTTGGAAAAGGTGTGGTTTGGCTCCGTCATGCAGATTATCAATAATGTGACGATGCTATCGATTATCCTGACTGGCGCCGCCCTGATACGAGAGCGTGAACACGGTACCCTAGAGCATTTGCTGGTAATGCCTGTTACACCCACAGAGATTATGCTGGCAAAAATTTGGTCGATGGGCGTTGTAGTGTTGTTTGCGGCCGCGTTTTCTTTGACTTTTGTGATTCAAGGCGCTTTAAAGGTACCAATTGAAGGTTCTGTCATGCTGTTCCTGCTGGGCGCTGCTTTACATCTGTTTGCAACAACGTCATTAGGTATTTTTATCGCAACCCTGGCTCGGAATATGCCCCAATTTGGCATGCTGATGATACTTATCTTATTGCCGCTACAAATGCTCTCAGGCGGTTCCACGCCAAGAGAAAGCATGCCTGATGTAGTCCAAAATATTATGTTGGCTGCACCCACCACTCATTTTGTTAGCCAAGCGCAGGCTATTCTTTATCGTGGTGCCGGCTTGGATGTTGTTTGGCCCCAATTTCTTTGGCTAGTGATTATCGGCAGTGTTTTATTTGCCTTTTCGTTATCACGTTTTCGTAAAGCTATCACGCAAATGGCGTGACCAGCTATCTGCTAAGGCCAGCATCCGTTTATTTCTTAGTCTTAATTTATTTAATGGCTGCAGTGTCTTCTAAATCGTCGAGCAGGATACGCTTAATCTCTAAAATAGCCGCAGCGGTTTCCTGAACACTGTGGCCAGAGACAATAACTGTTTCAGATACCGCTTCAGGCAGGTGAGCGCTTTGGTAGGGAACTAAGCCATCATCACTGTCTTCTAGCTTTCCATCAGAGTGCGTTCTGGCAATGATAGAGTGATAGTTCACTGTCGAAGATATAGGGAGCGTCGCAGCAGCCAAAATGAAGTCATCATCCGCGTTTAAGTTATCAACACTATTGGGGAGGTAAAGCGGTTTTTTTTGACTTAAGGCGGGATCATCAGCGCTGCCTTGAAGCACATCAGCAAAATCTTCGAGAATAGTTAACGGCAGTTTGATCATGCCTGCGACAAAACGGCCTAATCTTTGTCCTGCAAAGGGAGTACCTCGGTGAGGTGCGGCAATAAAGATTGCCCGAGACACTTCAGGCATAGGAGAGAATTTTAATATTGGGCCTAAGCGCTCTTCAATGCGCTGCAGCTGTTTGGGTTTGAACTCAACATCCTGGAGCAATTCGTGCATTAGGTTGTCACTAGACGAAACCATTAGCCGCGCTATAACACCGCCCATACTGTGGCCCATAACGACCATGTTTTTTGATGCTGTCGCCGAACCTTGTGGATCATAATGATGAAGCACTGCATTGATAGTATTGCGGATCTCGAAGTGATTAATCGGGATAGGAATATTAGTGGGGTAATATACCTGCCACACCTGAAATTTTTTGCGCAGTATTTCATCACCCATTATTTCATTTGCCACGTTTACCCAAGCTTCAGGGCTACTGGCCAGCCCATGGATCATTAAGATAACCCTTCGGTCCGGATCATATGGCTGCATCAAGTATACATGTGGTTTGTCGAAGTTTTGCTCACGGCCCAGTAAGGTACGTATCGACTGCCGGGCAAAACCCGCATGAGCCAGCCACAGCCCATAGCCTGCGGTAAAGTGTCCGGCTAAAGGGATATGTTGCTCGTATAGCTGGGTAGCAAAGTACCGGTAAGGATCATACACCGCGAAAGTCACTTCAGTAGTGGCTAAAATATCTGCAAGGGAATCACTTTCAAAGCGCAATAAAGCGGTAACAACCGGGTACGGCATCTCGCTCCAGGTCGGTCTGGCTGCAACGTGATCTTTGCTATCGCTATTTCTGGTTAGAACGCCAGCATTAGTTTTCACGCTTCGGTCAGCAACCAACTCTGCACCAAAACCATCGCGTCGATACTGACTGCGAAGCCCCGTAAAAGCTAGAGAGGGAGCGGCAAATAAGTTATGGATCGGTTGCTCACTTTGCGCAATATTGGTTCCTGACAAATCTGTTTTGATTAACCAGCCACTCATGGAAAATGGGGCGATGTCAGAACTGACATTACTACTCTGTCCATGCGCTTCAAACAGAATGGTAGCCGTCTCTTGCACGGCTAAATTGTAATAATCACGTACCTGAGTTTGCCTGTCTTCAAATGCTCGCTCTCCGGCAGAGCGGTTAGTAAAAAACAGATAAGCATAAGCATAGCGGGCAGCTTGCAGCCAGGCATGCAGACGTGCTTCGGCGGCTGTTGTTTGCGATGTTGACAGCGCCTGCTGCACCCACAGTTCTGACAAAGTAGATAAACGTCTTTCATCATTAATGCCGCTTGTTTGCAGCAGTGTGGCAATGCATTCATGGCCCGGGTTATCTAAATTGAGACAGGCGCTAACATCTAATCCAGCTACTTTTATCGTCTCTATAGAGGCCGCACTAGGTCTGTTGCTGGTAAGCACATCGCCCCGTTTAATTCTGATGTACTCGTCAGTATTCATTGAGCGAACGGCAACCGGGCTATCGAACTGCTTTAGGGTACTGCAGGCATTAAGTAAGGCTGAACACAGCAGGATAAAAAATAGCCAGGCAAGTTTGTTAAAGCCTAAGGTCATTACTAATCCTCTTTGGAAATTGCGGCTATATCAGTTCTGATCGCACGGGAAAAATTGGGATCTTCGTTGGCTTGTTGCGCGCGAACATTAATATAACCCGAAGTTTGTAACTGACTATAGCTATAACCTGGTATTAAAGCGCCCTGCTCATAAGCATACTCGGCAAAATGGCCTGACAACAAAAGCCGGTAATCTAGGGGTATACCTGGTGCAATCTGGCGGGCTAGATCAAACACAATGGTTGTACAATTGCTTGTTAGGGTATTGTAAAACTGCGGTGTGGTGCGCAGTGACTCTGCCGTTGTCAGGTAACCCAAAAACAGGGTACGAAGTTGCTGCGGGTTTAATGCCAAAGGATACAGATAAACGTCCTCTTGGCGGGCATTACTTCTGGTTAGGATAATGTCTCGTTCATCTGCTGCAATAATCACTTGCTCAAATTGTCGGAAGAAACCGCCTATGGCGGAAAAGGACTCATGCCGCTCTTTGCGGATCTCTAACGAAAAAACCAGCTGTTGGCCGTTATCAAAACCAAAGGACACCAGAGTATGTGCAATATGCGGCCCCATCCAATAAGAGAGAATCAAATCGGCCGAAACCAACTGCTCTAAATTGTAGTGGCGGGTTTGCCAGTTTGCTGTGTAGTCGCTTTCACTACGCCATTTGAAATTACGTACATTATACAGCGTAACCTGGTTACCCTGCATCTCCGATTTAAGCAAATAAGCAACATCATCAGCCCAGTCACGTTGATGAGAGGGGGTAACAGTTTGCCACCAAATGAGTAATATTGCGCCTAAGAGCAGGTAAGCAATCAGCAAGTTGCGCATTCTTCGCCGATATCTATACCCTAGCGTTATTACACAAGCGATACCTAAGACACTCCAGCATGTCAGGACAAACAAGCTTACAGCAAAAGGGAAATCATATAATTGATACCATAGCGCCAGGCTTCCACACGCCGTTGAGATTAAGAGTATCAAGCCAACTAGCAATCGCAACATAGAGATATACATAGAGTTTCCAAAGTTATAGCCAACACCATAGCAACGCAGCTATGTCTAAACCAGTATCTTCGAGACCAACCAGGGGGGCTCGCAACCTAAATAGTTAATCTGCATATTTAAGCCAACAACGGCTTTGGCTTGACATGCTAATTAAACTACGATTAAATTTCGGACTGACTGGTCAGTCCGAAATTTATCTTAACCAAATAGAGTGATATATGAAAGCCAAAATTAATGAGAGTGAACCTAAACGGGTACACAAGAGTGCCGGGCAACGAGAAGATGAGATTCTGTTTGCCGCGTCACAAGTTTTTGCTGATCGCGGTTATCAGAGAGCCGATGTTCAAGCGATTGCTGATCTGGCGTGTGTTGGTAAAGGCACGGTTTATCGCTATTTTTCAACTAAAGAAGTGTTATTTAAAGCGGCGATGCATTATCAGTTGAACTTACTAGTCAGTCGTCTTGAGGTCGTGCGAGATAACCATCTTGAGCCGCTGAGCCGGCTTTATGAAATGATGCGAGTATTTCTTAAGTACTTTGACCAGCATCCTGAAACAATAGAACTTTTTGTACATGAGCGCGCCGAGTTTGGCCGTGAAATTATGCCGATATATTTTCAGCTAAAAAATGAAGAATCTCATAAATGGTTGTTTATTTTCGCCGATATCCAGCAACATTACCCAGTAAGACCTGAGCTGAGCACGGAAGAGATGTCTTCACTGTGTGGTGAGTTATTGCACGGTAGCCTCTATATGACCATGGCAAAGCAGCCTCCAGTCACAGCAGTTAGCCGGTTAGAACAAGTTTTTTCATTTTATATACACGGCATTATGCAGATTGACGACCCGCTAAAGCTTATCCAGCGACAGTAACAAGTTTTTTAACATTGTACTTTTTGTAACTACGGAGAAACCCCCTATGACGTTTAATACCAAGCCAACTTTGTCAGGCAGAAAAAGCCTGAGCTGGCTTAACATTGCTGGTATGTTAAGTGCAGTTTTAATGTTAAGCGCCTGCGGTGGTGAAACATCAGAAGAGAAAAGCGCCGCTGCGGCGCCAGCGATGCCGGTAACAATTGCAGAAGTCACGACGCAAGCGGCAACTTACCAAGTGCAATACCCGGCCCGGGTAAGAGGGGCCAGGGAGGTTGAAGTGCGGGCGCAAGTCAGTGGTATTTTGCAACAACGACATTTTGAAGAAGGCAGCTTTGTTGAAAAAGGCCATACCTTATTTCAGTTAGACCCAGAGCCCTTTCAACTGGCGCTCGACACGGCAACAGCAGAGCATGATGAAGCTACAGCTAATCAGCTACAAGCACAGCGAGAATGGGACAGGGTAGCTGAGCTTTTTAGGGAAAATGCGGTGAGTACCCGAGAATATGATCAGGCTCAGGCTCTGTTTGCAGCAGCGAATGCGCGACTTGCCCGTGCCGGTTCAGCTTTAAATGATGCGCAACGAAACCTGCGTTATACCAGAGTAGAGGCACCAATAAGTGGCGTAGTAAAAGTTGAAACTGTGTCTGAAGGAAATCTGATTACGCAAGGCGCAATTCTTACTGAACTGGTACAGATAGATCCGGTTCAGGTGCATTTTGCTATCCCGCAGACTGATATGTTGCGCTATCGCGATAATACCATTGAGCAGCGTGCTGCAGTTGAAAACATCCAATTCATCTCAGAGCAGGGTGCAGCATTCGCAATAAAAGGCACGCTAAATTATCAGGCGCCTAGCGTTGACCCTGCCACTGGCCGTGTATTGCTAAGGGCGATTGTCAATAACGCCGATAATAACATGCTGCCAGGTCAATTCGTACGTGTCGCACTGAATCTCCAGCACTTCGAGCAGGCTATTTTAGTCGAACCCAGTGCGATCAGCCAAGGGGCAGAAGGCCCACAAGTCTTTGTCGTCAATAACAGTAATCAGGCTGAAGCTAAAAAAGTGACTCTTGGTCCGGTTATCGACGGTAAACAAGTCGTCCTCACGGGCTTACAAGCAGGCGATAAGCTGGTGGTTAATGGTCAGGTTGCCTTGCGCAACGGCGTTGCGGTACAGATCACTAACGGCTAATCAGCCAACAAGGACTAATAATTATGTTACGTTTTTTTATTGACCGACCGCTTTTTGCATCGGTTATCTCTATTATTATTATGATCGCCGGCATCGTTGCCTTAAGGGCACTGCCCATTGAGCAATATCCCGATGTTGTACCACCGCAAGTCGTGGTCACTGCAACCTACCCAGGGGCCAGCGCTGATGTATTAAGTAACTCAGTAGCGACACTACTGGAGCAAGAAATAAACGGCGTAGATGATATGCTGTATATGGAAACTTCCAGTAACGATTCAGGTATGTTGCAGATAACCGTTTCGTTCCAAATGGGCACCGATCCGGATCAAGCGACCATTAATGTTAATAACCGGGTGCAAGCTGCTACCGCACGCTTACCGCAAGCGGTTCGCGATTTAGGGGTAAGAGTTGAATCGCGCTCCACCAATATTTTGATGGTTATTGCTCTGTATTCTGATGACAACAGCATTAGTGAACTAGATATTAGTAACTATGCACTGCTCAATGTCTTGGATGAGTTGGTGCGGGTAGAGGGGGTAGGTAATGCTTCTCTGTTTGGTGCACAAGATTATTCAATGCGCATCTGGACCGATCCGGCTAAATTGGCCGAATATGGTTTAAACTCGGCGGATATTACCAATGCAATACGCGATCAAAGTGCGCAGTATGCTGCCGGGCGTTTTGGTGCAACACCCGGCCCGTCCGGTATAGCGTTTACTTACACCGCTACCACCGACACTCAGTTAACTACGCCGGAACAATTCTCTCAGGTGATTCTACGTTCAGATGAAACAGGTAATGCTATTCGACTGGGGGATGTGGCGCGTATAGAGTTGGGAGCGCAAGATTATGGTTTTTCCGCTGCCTTTAACAACCAAGGCAGTGTACCGCTGGGGGTATATTTGCAGCCGGGTGCCAATGCGCTCGAAACGGCTCAGAATATTCATAATGTGTTAAATGACTTACAACAGCAATTTCCGGCCGGATTGTCTTATCAGATACCCTACGATACCACTGAGTTTATTCAGATTTCGGTGGATGAAGTTATCATAACCTTGTTAATAGCAGTGGTGCTTGTGGTATTGGTTACCTTTTTGTTTTTACAGCATATTCGCGCCACCTTAATTCCGGTTGCGGCGATACCTGTATCACTTATTGGTACTTTTGCCGGGATGCTGGCGTTAGGCTTTTCTATTAATATGTTGACGTTGTTTGGTTTAGTGTTGGCCATCGGCATCGTGGTAGATAATGCCATTATTGTGATGGAAAACGTTGAGCGACTTATTGCTGAAAAAGGCATGACAGCGAAAGATGCAGCCATCGAAACCATGAAGCAGGTTTCCGGTGCGGTGCTGTCTTCCACCTTAGTGCTGGTAGCTGTGTTTGCACCGGTGGCTTTTCTGGGCGGTTTAAGCGGCGAGCTGTATCAGCAGTTTGCGGTAACTATTGCCGTATCGGTCGTGGTGTCAGGTGTAGTTGCACTAACATTAACGCCCGCTATGTGTGCCTTATTGTTAGATAAACAAAGCCACAAAGTCTCTGCGCCTTTTGCACTGTTTAACCGGTTTTTCGATAAGCTGACGAATGGCTATGTGGCTGGTGTATCATTTTTAATCCGGCGCTGGCTGCTTGGCATCGCCCTTTTTATCGGTTTTAGTCTTGTCACCGTGGTGTTAGTCAGCCGTATGCCAACTGGCTTGGTACCGGCTGAAGATCAAGGTATAGCTCTGGCCGTTGCGCAATTACCTCCAGCCTCCTCATTGGCACGCAGTGAACAGTTTCGTGATCAGCTGTCAGAACAAATTCTGGCAATGGATGGGGTAGAGGATTTTATTGCCTTTGCCGGTTTTGACATTTTAACCAGCTCGATGCGCACCAACTCGCTGGCCGGTTTTATAAATTTAAAAGACTGGAGTGAACGTACCGGTGCAGGGTTAAGTGCGCAGGAAATTGCACAAAAGATTATGGGCATGGGCTTTGGTATGCAAGAAGCCAATGTGTTTGTTTTTGTGCCACCACCCATTCAGGGGCTGTCTTTAACCGGTGGTGTAGAAGGCTATATGCAGTTACGCGGCGAGGCTGATCCAGATGCACTCAATAATATGGCGCAGCAGGTGGTTGCGGCAGCAAATCAGCGGCCGGAATTAGTCGGTGTGCGTAGTATGCTGGAAACCAATGTACCGCGCTATATGCTGCAAGTTGACCGCGAAAAAGCTCAAACTATGGATGTACCTTTAAACGCGCTGTTTAGCACCCTGCAAACTACCTTTGGCTCCAGCTACATTAACGATTTCTCTTACCGGGGTCGCTTGTGGCAAGTCAATATGCAAGCAGACGGTGAATATCGTCAGTCACCGGAAAATCTGCGGGATGTCTATGTGCGGGCAAACAGCGGTGCAATGGTGCCGGTAAGTGAGCTAGTGACCGCAGAACGCGTGACAGGTGCTGATGTGTTGAATCGCTTTAACCTGTACGCTGCAGCTAAAATTATGGGTGATCCCGCTCCCGGCTATACCTCCGGCCAAGCAAAAATGGCACTGGATGAGGTTATTAACGGTTTTCGCGATCAAGCTAATATCCAAATGGGCTGGGTCGGCGAAGCTTATCAATTAGACGCTGCGTCTGGCGCGGCCGCTTCAGCTTTTGGGTTGGGCTTGTTGATGGTTGTGTTAATACTTATTGCGCAGTATGAACGGATTAATTTGCCGTTTGCTGTTGTTACTGCCGTACCCTTTGGTGTTTTTGGGGCGGCGCTATTTTCAATGCTTCGGGGATTCCCTAACGATGTCTATTTTCAGGTAGGTTTATTAGTGCTTATTGGTTTAGCTGCCAAGAATGCGATTTTGATCGTCGAGTTTGCGGCGCAAAACCGTAAAGAGGGGATGAGCTCTACTGATGCTGCTATTACTGCGGCACGCCAACGTTTTCGGGCGATTATCATGACCGCCGCGACTTTTATCATCGGGTGTTTACCACTGATGTTTGCGTCAGGTGCAGGTGCAGCGAGTCGTCAGGAAATCGGCACTGTGGTGGTAGGTGGCATGATAGCTGCCAGTTCACTTGCCTTATTCTTCGTACCTTTGGCCTATAAAGTGTTAGAAGACTTTAGTGGCTGGTACCGGAATAGAAACGTTAAATCATCTGCTATGCAAGGACCTGAACATGAATAAGCACAGTTTAAAATTGACCTTAGTGGCGGTGAGTATGGCCGCTGCCAGTTTGCTTAGTGGTTGCACTATGGGGCCTGATTACGAAAAGGCGGATATCGCGTTGCCAGATCAGTGGTTGACTTCTATGCCAGAGTTTGGCGGGCAACAAACCAATTGGCAAAGCTGGTGGCAGCAGTACGATGATCCTGCATTGAGCGCTTTGGTTGAGCGTGCGTTGCAAGATAATCTGAATGTGCAACTTCAGTTATCGCGCATAGAGCAAGCTCGCGCTGAGCTGGGTTTTGAGCGCGCCAATCGTTGGCCAACATTGTCTGCACAAGCTTCTGCCGGGCGAGAGCAACAGCCCTCAGCGCTTATGGCTGAAACTTCTGGTGGTAGTGTTCGTAACCAATACAGTATGGCGGGGATGCTGAGTTACGAAATTGACCTGTGGGGGCGTTTAAGTCGGCAGCGCGAAGCTGCCAGTGCCTTGCTGGAGCAATCAATATTAGCAGCAGAGGCCGTCAAGTTAGCGCTGATTACAGATGTCATCAGTTATTACTTTAGCGTACAGGCCTTGCAGCAACAACTGGTGACACTGCAAGCTAATATAGATTCATTAAATCAAACGCTGACAATAGAACAACGCCGCTATGAGATGGGGGCCTCGGACCAATTAACATTGCAGCGCAGTAAAGCTGCCCTAGCTTCAGCAACGGCCATGCTGCCAGATTTGCAAGAAACATTGCAGTTAAGCCAAAGCGCCCTTGCCATTCTGGTGGGGTATAGTCCACAGGAACTGCTGAGTAAAGTGAGTTTTGGTCAGCGCTCCCTGGCGGATTTAAGTATACCGGATAAGCTACCTGCGCATACTCCATCAGAACTTTTATTAAACCGACCCGATGTGCGGGCGGCGGAAGCTAATCTGATGGCGGCCAATGCCCGGATCGGTATTGCGCAAGCCGCCCGATTTCCGAGCTTTAACTTGAATGCTGTGGGAGGTAGCTCTGCCCTAAGCAGTAGTGATTTGTTTAGTTCTGGTGCAGAGCATTGGTCAGTAACCGGGAATCTAGCAGCACCACTATTTGATTTCGGTCGGTTGGCGCGGCAGGTTGAAAGTGCAGAGGCGCAGCGTGAGCAGGCTAATGTCGCTTATCAACAAACAGTACTTGCTGCTGTGGGTGACGCGCAAGATGCTATTTCGCTATTACACATTTCAGCAACACGGGCACAAGCGTATACAGAGCAACATCAAGCCCTGACCGAAAGTTACCGGCTGGCGCAGTTACAGTATAACGCCGGAGCGATAAGTTCTTTTGAGTTATTAGCCAATCAACGAGAGCTATTGAATGCCGAAATTTCTGTTACCGATGCCAAGCGTCAGCACTTGTTAGCGTATACCACGCTATTTAAGGCTTTTGGCGGCAGTTGGCAAACTGAGAACTGAAATAGTAAGTTATCTATTTTAATATAAGACCGATAAATTAGCCCGGCTTTACGTAGTGTAAAGCTCGGCCAATTTGAGATATTAGGGTATCTCAGGTAGAGCTACAGATGCAGTTTAATGGAGTGAGAGATAGTCTTAAACTTTACGCACAAACTCTGATTTCAGGCTCATGGCACCAAAGCCATCAATTTTACAGTCGATATCATGATCGCCTGCTACCAGCCGGATATTTTTTACCTTGGTGCCAATTTTAACGACCGATGACGATCCCTTAACTTTCAGATCTTTAATCACGGTAACCGTATCGCCATCTTGCAAGGTATTGCCGGCACTATCACGAATGACAGTCGTTTGTTCAGTAGCGTTCACTTCATTGGCTGACCATTCATGACCACAAGCTGGGCACAGTAATAAGTCGGCATCCTGATAGGTGTAGTCGGCTTGACAAGCCGGGCAGGTGGGTAAATTTGACATAACAGACTCCGTTTTTGGCTGCCTCTGGCAG
>Ga0075033_1000668_pt1 | contig 18062 bp, 16 predicted proteins | sample SynthPrep_5_END__FD_72751 | JGI IMG/M metagenome (GOLD analysis project Ga0075033, IMG submission 72751) | Synthetic microbial communities from Ohio, USA - SynthPrep_5_END_DS10_MetaG | ecosystem: Engineered > Bioreactor > Aerobic > Activated sludge | place: USA: Ohio, Columbus | collected...
AGTTTTTTCAGTTTCTGGAATTGTTCTAAACTGAAAAAGAGACTATATAACTCCACATTGAGAGTTAGGAGACCAGCATGCGTTTGACCAAACAGACCAACTATGCCGTTCGCATGTTGATGTATTGCGCTGCGAATGAAGGCAAGCTGAGCCGCATTCCAGAGATCGCCAGGGCTTACGGCGTATCTGAGCTGTTCCTTTTCAAAATCCTGCAGCCACTCAACAAGGCGGGCCTGGTAGAAACCGTGCGTGGCCGCAATGGCGGCGTGCGGCTTGGCAAGCCTGCCGAAAAGATCAGCCTTTTCGACGTGGTACGAGTGACCGAAGACAGTTTTGCCATGGCAGAGTGCTTCGAGGACGGCGCCGTTGAGTGTCCGCTTGTGGACAGCTGTGGCCTGAACTCGGCGCTGCGCAAGGCGCTCAATGCCTTCTTCGATGTTCTCGCGGAATATTCGATTGACGATCTCGTCAAGGCGCGCCCGCAGATCAACTTCCTGCTCGGTATCGACACGGAAATGCCGAAGGCCATGCCCCTTCCCGCCGCCTGATCACGCAAATATCAGAACAGCGAAAGCCAAAGCCCGTGCCCGAAGGTCGCGGGTTTTTCTTTTATAAAATACTCATGAAATACAATATTTTTGGCGATGCAGGTTGACGCCGCCAGACGAAACGGCGCATTTGGTCACGAGCTTTTTCAAGCAACCAATCAGCGTCGCAATGATCATCAAGCCTGAATTCCATACATTTGCGCTTACCGCCCTTGTCGGCAGCATGGGCGCACTGCTCGCCAGCCTGCTCCATGTTCCCGCCCCCTTCCTTTCCGGGCCGGCACTTGCCGTAACGATCACCGGACTGGCGGGCGTAAAGCTCGGAATTCCCGCCTTCATCCGCAATGCCTGTTTCGTCGTCGTCGGTATTTCGATGGGAACGAGCGTAACGCCCTCGGTCATCGATGCGGCAAAGACATGGCCGCTGAGCTTCGTCGTCGTGCTCGCCGCCGTCGTCATCATGCTCTATGTCGCCTATTGGATCCTGCATTACGGTTTCGGATATGACCGGACGACGGCGATGCTGGGCGCCTCCCCCGGTCACCTCAGCTATATCATCAGCCTTGGGGCGGAAACGAAAAGCGACCTTGCGACCGTCAGCATCGTACAAAGTGTCAGAGTACTGGCGCTGACGCTTTCCGTACCGCTGATCGTCGAATATTTCGATCTGGTCAGCACCGAACCGCTGATGACCAACCCGCCAATGGGTCTGCTGACCCTGGCGCTGACCATCGCCGCATCGCTTCTGACCGGCTGGCTTTTCCTGCGCTGGAGATTTCCGGCAGCCCTGCTGCTTGGCGGCGTGGCCGTTTCGATCGGCACCCATATTACCGGCCTCACAGAGGGCGGCGTTCCCACTTGGCTCAGCCTGCCAGTCTATGTACTGATCGGCTGCCTCATCGGCACGCGTTTTTCCAACGTATCGCTGATGGAAGTGCGCAAAGGTTTTCTGGCCGGCTTCGTCGTCACTATCGCCGTGATGGTGATCGCCGGCAGCATTGCCTGGATGATTTCCAGCGTCACCGGCGTTCCGCTCAATGCGGTGATGATCGCCTATGCGCCGGGCGGTCTCGAAACCATGGCGGCCATGGCGGTGATGATGCATGCCGATACCGCCTATGTCGGCTCCCACCATGTCATCAGGCTTCTGTTCCTTTCCGTACTCATGCCGCTCGTCATGGGCAAGGACGCCCGCAAGCCGAACGACAAGACCTGACAGCACCCAGCCGGAACCGCCAGCGCTAAAAATCCGAATGGCGTGCAACCATTTTTCCTCACGGCCGTTGATATTTCGCCGCAATTGCGGCGGCGATCTCTCGCCTGTTCGGCAGGCTGACCCACCGGAGGAACATTCATGAACCGCTTGATGACGTTGACCGGCGCCGGACTTGCGCTTGCCCTTTCTGTTTCCATCGCTCAGGCGCAGGTGGTTGTGTCGTCGAAGATCGACACGGAGGGTGGCGTCCTCGGCAACATCATCCTCGCCGTGCTGAACAAGAATAACATCGAGACGACGGACCGCATCCAGCTCGGCGCCACCCCGGTGGTCAGGAAAGCGATTACGGCGGGCGAAATCGATATCTACCCGGAATATACCGGCAATGCCGCCTTCTTTTTCTCCAAAGCCGATGATCCGCTCTGGAAAGACGCCGCAAAGGGCTATGAAGAGGCGAAAACGCTTGATTACGACGCCAACAAGATCGTCTGGCTGACGCCATCACCGGCAAACAACACCTGGGCTATCGCGCTGCGCAAGGATGTCGCCGACAAGAACAATCTGAAGTCGCTTTCGGACTTCGGCAAATATGTTACGGGCGGCGGTGAGGTGGTTCTTGCCGCATCTTCCGAATTCGTCAATTCTGCCGCTGCCTTGCCGGCGTTTCAGACGACCTACGGGTTTACCTTGAAACCGGAGCAGCTGATCACGCTGTCTGGCGGCGACACGGCGGCCACGATCGCAGCTGCCGCCAACCAGACGAACAATGCCAATGCCGCTATGGTTTACGGCACCGATGGCGGTATCGCGCCTTCGGGGCTTGTCGTGATGGAAGACGACAAACATGTGCAGCCGGTCTATCAGCCTGCGCCGGTCATTCGCGAGGAGGTTCTGAAAAAGAACCCCAATATCGAGGAACTGCTGAAACCCGTCTTCGAAAAACTTGATCTGGCAACGCTGCAGGAGCTGAATGCCCGTGTGCAGGTGGGCGGCGAACAGGCCAAGACCGTGGCGCTCGACTTCCTGACAAAGAACGGTTTCGTCAAATAATCACCTGTGAGACAATGAAGCGGGATGGCGAAAAGCGGGGGCGGTTTTCAGTATCCGGCCCCAGCTTAGCGCCCAGGGGGAGCGGAACTTGACGAAATGGCCTGACAAGGTGGGTGTGCTGATTTCGTGCCTGCTGCTCTACGCGCTTTTCGCCTCGCCCTTCATGATATTCCGTGCCAATCGGATTGTTCAGGGTGAAGCGCGAACGATCTTCGAAGCCCTTACCCCTATGGCCGCAGCCTTCCTTGTCGCCATTATCCTGATTGCCGCCTTCATCGCGTTCTTTCGCTTCCCGGCGCGGCTAAAACTGGCGGCGGCGCTGGGAGGGCTGGCGGCACTGGCGATCTTCGTCGGCCAGGCAGCCTCTGCCCTGATACCGGAGGGTAACAGTTTTGCCCGCGTCTCACCTGCCAGCGGTTTCTGGCTGATGTTTGCCGGGCTGGCGTTGCTCGCGACGGACTGCATTGCCCGTCTCCAGCCGAAACCCGCCTTGCGAATTTTGCTGTTGCTGCTGGCGATTGCCTCACTTGCAGGGATCTTAACCAGCGGCCTCTGGAATGATCTCTCCATCATCAAGGAATATGATGGCCGGGCAGATATATTCTGGACCGAGGCCCTCCGGCATGTGGAACTTGCAATCGGCTCGCTGATCGCGGCAACCGTCGCGGGCATTCCGCTGGGAATACTCTGTTACAAGGTCGAACGGTTGCGTGCCGGCCTGCTGAACAGCCTCAATATCATCCAGACCATCCCGTCCATTGCCCTTTTCGGTCTTCTGATCGCGCCACTCGGATGGATCGCTGCCACTGTGCCGGGCGCGGCAAAGATCGGTATTGCCGGCATCGGCATGGCGCCCGCTTTTGTGGCGCTGTTTCTCTATTCGCTGCTGCCGGTCGTTTCCAACACGGTTGTCGGCCTTTCCGGCGTCTCGCAGGCGGTCCGGGAAGCGGCACGCGGGCTCGGCATGACACCGGTGCAAAGGCTGTTGCGGGTGGAATTTCCGCTTGCCATGCCGGTCATCTTAACCGGTATCCGCATCGTGCTGGTGCAGAATATCGGGCTGGCGACGATCGCCGCGCTGATCGGTGGGGGCGGATTTGGCGTTTTCGTATTTCAGGGCATCGGGCAGACGGCCATGGACCTCGTGCTGCTCGGCACCGTGCCGACCGTTCTCCTCGGTTTTGCCGCCGCGATCACACTCGACGCCCTCATCGACAGCAATCTCTTCAGCGCAGGCGGAAGGCAACAGGCATGATCGAGATAGATACCATCACGAAACGATATGGCGATGCAGCCGTCGTGGATCAGGTGTCGCTGACGGTAGCGCCGCGCACCGTCACCGTCATCGTCGGCACATCAGGATCGGGAAAAACCACGCTGCTGCGGATGATAAACCGGCTGGTGGAACCGACCTCCGGCACGGTCCGGATCGACGGCGAGGATGTCAGCACTATGCCGGGTTACAAACTGCGCCGACAGATCGGCTATGCCATTCAGGGCCATGGCCTGTTTCCACACAGAACGGTGGCGGAGAATATCGCCACCGTTCCGCAGTTGGTCGGCTGGGACCGCAAACGTATCGAGGCGAAGATCGATGCGCTGATGCACCTCTTCCAGCTTGATCCCACGCTTTATGCGGACCGTTTTCCGCATGAACTTTCCGGCGGTCAACAACAGCGTGTCGGCGTGGCGCGGGCGCTCGCCGCAGAGCCGAACATTTTGTTGATGGACGAACCCTTCGGCGCGCTCGACCCGGTGATCCGCGCCAAGGCACAGAACGATCTTCTCGATATTCAGAAAAAGCTCGGGGTCACCGTCGTCCTCGTGACGCATGATATGGACGAGGCCTTTCATCTGGCGGACCGTATTGCCGTGATGGACAAGGGGCGCATCGTGCAGGACTGCCCGCCGGCGGAACTGGTGCTGAAACCGGCAACCGATTTCGTGCGAACGATGATCGGCGAAAACGAACGCGCGCTGAAACTGCTTTCGGTTCTCTCCATTGCCGACATCGTGGAGCCGGGAAGCGCCGAGGGCGAGCCGCTCACCGAACATACAAGCCAGCGCGATGCCCTATCAGCGATGTTATGGGCGGGCTGCGATGTCTTGCCGGTGGTCAAAGACGATGGCCAGCTCACCGGCCGGGTGCGGCGGGACGTTCTCCTCCAGCGTGCTGCCGGAGCCTCATGAAAAACGCAACCTCTTTGCTTGCAATCGGATTTCTGGTGCTGGTGCTGATCGTCTTTCTTGCCGCGCCGCAAATCTTCGCGCCGATATTTCGCCCTCTCGTGCAGGCCAATGCACCGGCGATCTACACCCAGGCCAACCTGCTTTCCCTCACCCTTTCGCATCTGACCACCGTGGCGATCGCCACGGGGCTGGCCACATTGGTGGCGGGTGCGCTCGCAGTTCTCGTCACCCGGCCTTTCGGGGCGGATTTCCTGCCGCTGTCGCGCAGCATCGTCAATATCGGCCAGACCTTTCCCCCCGTGGCGGTACTGGCGCTTGCAGTGCCGATGATCGGTTTTGGGGAGAAACCGACACTTATTGCGCTGTTTTTATACGCGTTGCTGCCGGTGTTCGAAAATACGCTGACGGGGCTTACCACCCTGCCCGCCACGGTGATGGATGCCGCCAGAGGCAGCGGAATGACCGGCTGGCAGCGGCTTGTCAAAGTGGAACTGCCGCTTGCCTTGCCGGCCATTCTCGCGGGCATCCGGCTTTCAGCAGTCATCAGCCTTTCAACCGCCACCATCGGCTCCACGGTCGCCGCGCGCACGCTTGGCGAAGTGATCATCGCCGGGCTACAATCCAACAATCTCGCCTTCATCCTGCAGGGCGGTTTGATCGTCGCCGCACTGGCAATCCTGATCCACTCTGCCTTTTCCGCGCTGGAAAGGACCGCAGCCCGCAAAACCGGGCACTGACACGGGCTAGCCTCGCATTTTTATGTTCCCGACGTCAGCCGCACATGTTAGGGGCTGACCGTCGAAACAGTAACATCAGAGGTTCGGGTGACACAGGCAATCGTCGTGATGGGAGTGAGCGGCTCTGGCAAGTCCACGGTCGCAGAGGAACTGGCCGAAAAACTGGGCATTGCCTTCATAGAAGGCGACAAGCTTCACCCGAAATCCAATGTCGATAAAATGTCCGAGGGCATTCCGCTGACGGACGAAGACCGCTGGCCGTGGCTTGACCTGATCGGCGCGGAACTGCGCAAGGGCAGCGAAGGCAACGGTGTCGTCGTTTCCTGCTCGGCACTCAAGAAAATCTACCGCGACCGGCTTCGCACGGCCACCGGCAGCCCGCTTGCTTTTGTTTATCTGGATGGCAGCCTGGAGCTTCTCAGCCGGCGCATGGGTGAACGCAAGGGCCATTTCATGCCGCTCTCGCTGCTTCAAACCCAGCTTGCCACGCTGGAAGTGCCGACCGGCGAACCGGGCGTCGTAACCGTCAGCATCGACACCACACCGGACGAAATCGCGAAGAATGCGCTTTCCGGCCTTAAAACGGTGACGTTCTAACTCCTTGTGTGTTGCATTTCCGGATGCGAAACCGCTTCACGCTTTCGCTGGAAATGCTCTAAAAGCCGAGCCTGTCCCGCATGCCGTACCACCAGGCGCCAAGCATGGTCAGTGGCACGCGGAAGGTCTTGCCGCCGGGGAACGGATAGTTCGGCAGCGAACTCCAGACATCGAAACGTTCGGCGTGGCCGGCAACGGCCTCGCCCAGTATCTTGCCGAGCAGATGTGTGGTCGTGACACCATGGCCGCTGTCACCATGCGAAAAATAGATATTGTCCGAAAGCTTGCCCATATGCGGGATGCGCGTCAGCGTCAGCGCAAAATTGCCACTCCAGGCGAAGTCGATCCTGGTCTTTTCCAGTTGCGGAAAGGTCTTCAGCATGTTCGGGCGGATAACGCCCGTCAGGTCGGCAGGGTCGCTGCCGCCATAACCGATGCCGCCGCCGTAAAGCAGGCGGTTATCCGAGGTGCGGCGGTAATAATCGAGAATATAATTGGCATCCTCGACGCAATAATCGGCGGGCAAAAGCGCCTCGATCAGATCGGCATCGAGCGGCTCCGTCGCCATGACCTGACTTGAGACCGGCATCATCCGCTCGCCGATTTCCGGCAGCAATGTGCCGAGATAGGCATTACCGCAGACGAGTACATATTTCGCCTTCACGCTGCCCGTCGCCGTGCGCACCACGGGGTTTGCACCCTGTTCTACCGAAATGACCCGCGAATTCTCAAAAATCCGCGCGCCAAGGCTTTCGGCTGCCGCCGCCTCGCCCTGCACCAGATTGAGCGGGTGGATGTGCCCGCCCAGGCGGTCGATCATGCCGCCGGCATAACGGTTGGACTTTACATAAATGCCGACATCCGCCCTGGAGACCATCTCCAGCCCACCATGGCCGTGCTTTTCCCAATGGGCCTTGTGAGCCTCCATCTCGCGGATCTGTTTCGGCGTGAAGGCGGCAAAGAAGCCGCCATCGACGAGATCGCAATCGATGGCATATTTGGCGATGCGGCTACGGATGATCGCGCCGCCTTCCAGCGACATTTCCCCGAGCTTCACCGCCTTGTCGTGTCCATAACGACCGGCGATGGTTTCGAGATCACGGCTATAGCCGTTGACGATCTGGCCGCCATTGCGGCCCGAGGCGCCGAAGCCAACCCGCACACCTTCCAGAACGATGACGGCATAACCGCGTTCACTGAGTTCCAGTGCTGCGGAAATGCCGGTGAAACCGCCGCCGATGATGCAGACATCGGCTTCCAGCGCGCCTTCAAGCGTCGGTCGCACGGATTTGACATTGGCGGAGGCCGCATACCATGAGGATGTGTGGCCTGGATTGGGAATAGTCGTTACCTCAGCCATCTCACACCGTCCTGATATAGGCGTCATATTCGACGTCGGTTACACGCAGGGAAAATTCGGAAAGCTCCTGCTGCTTGCAGGCGGAAAACAGCGTGCGGTACTTCTGGCCGAGCGTCGCATAAGCAAAGCTCGATCGTGTGAAGCGCTGCAGGGCGTAGTCCCAATTGGTGGGCAGCGGTTCGTGGTTGATGGCATGGCTGTCACCCGCGATCGCTCCGCCGGGCTGGCGCTTTTCCTTCATGCCGGCAAGTGCCGCACTCAGGATCATTGCGACAACGAGATAGGGATTGGTATCGGCGCCGGCGACCCGGTGTTCGATACGCGTCGCGGCCTTGCTGGCAACGATGACGCGCACCGCCGCCGAGCGGTTGTCGATGCCCCAGGAAGCGTAGGTCGGCGCATGTTCGCTCGGTGTCAGGCGGCGGTAGGAATTGGCATGGGGGGCGAAGATCGCCATGCTTTCCCCCATATTTTCCAGAAGGCCGCCGACCGAATGCATCAGTGCATCCGAAGGGCCGTTTTCGCCGGCATAGATATTCCTGCCGTCCCTATCGAGAACGGAAAAATGCACATGCATGCCGTTGCCGGCCTGCAAGCCATAAGGTTTGGCCATGAAGGTGGCGTCGAGCTCATGCCGCCGCGCCACGCCCTTGACGATGCGTTTCAGGAAAACGGCGAAATCGGCGGCCTGCAAGGCGTCCGGCACATGGTTGAGGTTGATCTCATATTGCCCCGGCCCGTTTTCCCGCAGCGTCGTATCGGCAAGCACACCCTGCGCCCGGCAGGCTGTGGCGATATCATGGAAGACATCCTCGAAATCCTGCAATTCGGAAATCGACAGAACCTGGGTCTGGCCCGTGTGCCAGCGTCCCTCGCGGCTGTGCGGCGGGCGCACGGGATCAAGCGCAGAGCGGACTGGATCGATCAGGTAAAATTCAAGTTCGGTCGCCACGACCGGCGTGAGGCCAGCCTTTTTATAGGCGCTGAGAACCTGCGACAGAACATGGCGCGGATCGCCATAAAAGCCGGTTCCATCCGGGTTTCTCATCGCCAGCAGAACCTGCGCCGTTGGACGGCCAAGCCATGTCACACGCGACAGCGTGCCGGGAACGGGGAAACAAAAACCGTCCGGATCGCCCGTACCTTCGGCAAGGCCTGCGGCGTGCACATCCCGGCCCCAAATATCCAGTGCATAAACGGAGCGGGGAATGGCCATTCCCTTTTCGAGCACGTCGATTGCCCTCTCACGCGGAATCCATTTGCCGCGCGGAACACCGTTCGCGTCTATGACGAAGGCTTCGAGAATTTCGATGTCGGGGTTGTCGGCGAAAAATTTCTTTGCTTTTTCAATATCATCCATCATGCACCAGCAGGCCGTTTCTCTTCTGTTTCGCGCGCAGAAGCGCTTCGCTAACGAAAATCATCCTGCTGCTGATAAATGAGAAACCTCGCCACCATGATGACGCTTGCCCCTTTTCCCCTTTGCATGGGACCATGTTACGTGGCCTGTCACAGGAAGGCCAGCGGATTTAGCTATTAGGGATTGAACCTTTCAGGGCGATAAGCGTCGATGGCGATAACAGGCGTTTCGCCCAGCATGGTTTCCGCCAGCACACGACCGGTGATCGGTCCGAGTGTGAGGCCGTGATGGGCATGCCCGAAAGCGAACCACAATGTCCTGTGCCTTGGCGCCTTGCCGATGATCGGCATCATATCCGGCGTGCAGGGACGCGCGCCCATCCACGGTTCCGCATCCAGCCTGCCGCCGAGGGGAAAGACGCTGCGAGCCACCCGTTCGGCCCGCTCGATCTGTACCGGGGATTTCGGCGCATCGCGTTCGGCAAATTCAGCACCCGTCGTCAGGCGGATGCCTTTTCGCATCGGCGCCAGGAAATAGCCGCGCTCGGCATCGATCAGCCAGTTGTTGAGCTTTGTCCCTTCCTGCGGCGCATAATGCATGTGATAACCACGCTTCACCCCGAGCGGGAAACGATAGCCCAGCCTCTCTGTCACCGTATCTGCCCACGGACCAAGCGCCACGACGGCATGTTTCGCCTCAACTGCGCCGGTTTCGGTACGCACCGTCCAACCGCTTACCGTCTGGCTGAGCGTCGATGCATCACCCCGGACAAAGGTTCCACCGTAGCTCTCAAACAGTTTGAGATAGGCGAGCGTCAGCGCGTGCGGATCGAGCACGGACCAGGGGTCGTTCCATTTCAGGCCGCCGACGAAATCCCGGCTGAGATGCGGTTCAGCGGAGGCAAGCTCTTCAGCATCGAGTTTCGTGTGGGAAATGCCGTGGTCCCGCGCCAGCCGCTCGGCGAAGGCATAATCCGCATCCCGCCTTGCGGCAGTCCTGTAAGCCTCCATCCAGCCGTTTTTCACGATCAGATCGCCAGCCTTCGCTTCATCGATCAAAATGCTGTGTTCGGAAACCGAATGCTCGATTAGTGGCGCATAGGCGCGGGCAATCGCCCCGTGGCGTGTGGCTGCGGAATTATACCAGTAGCGGCCGAGGAAAGGCGCGATCTTCGGCAGTGCGGAGAGGTGATAGCGAGCATCGATGCTGTTGTTCAGGGAATAACGCAGCAGCAGGGCGATATCCTGCGGGAAGGCGTAAGGCACGACGCCTTCTCTCTGGATCAGCCCTGCATTACCAAAGGAGGTTTCCTCGCCCGGCCCGCGCCGGTCGACCAGCACCACCGATTTGCCCCTTCGGGCCAGTTGCAGAGCGACGGAGACCCCGATGATCCCCGCTCCCAGAACAATCACATCCGCTGCCATGACAATCAATCCGTTTCCGCGTCACATTGCCCCCGCAACATGGGTCGGCATTTTCCGCAAAGCAACAGAAAAATCATTGCCTTAATAGAAGCGCGATGCGCCTACTGGCTCACCGCTTTGGTTTCGACAGCCTCAATATTGAAGGCGGCCGCCAGCAGCGCCCTGGTATAGTCCTGCTGCGGGTTGGCGAAAATCTCCGCCGCCGGGCCGCTCTCCACCACCTTGCCGTGACGCATGACGATCAGGTCGTTGGCGAGCGCCTTTACCACCTTCAGATCGTGGCTGATGAAGAGGTATGCGAGTTCATGCTTTGCCTGGAGATCGCGCAGCAGATCGACCACCTGCGCCTGCACGCTCATGTCGAGCGCGGATGTCGGCTCATCCAGCATGACGAAACGGGGTTTAAGCACCATGGCGCGGGCGATGGCGATGCGCTGGCGCTGGCCGCCGGAAAATTCGTGCGGATAGCGCCAGCGGGTGGCCGGATCGAGGCCGACCTCTTCCAACGCGACGGCGACACGTGTATCGCGCTCATCGGCGGACAGGGACCGCTCGTGCACCTTCAGGCCCTCGGCGACGATTTCGCCCACCGACATGCGCGGGCTAAGCGAACCATAGGGATCCTGAAACACCACCTGCAGCCGGTTCCTGAGTGGCTTCATCATCTCATAGGAATAATGATCTATCGACTGGCCGATGAAGCTGATGCGTCCCTCAGATGCGATCAGCCGGGAGAGAGCCAGACCAAGCGTCGTCTTGCCCGAACCGGATTCGCCCACCACGCCCACCGTTTGGCCGGCGCGCAGGGTAATATCAATGCCATCGACCGCCTTCACATGGTCGACAACCCGGCGCATCAACCCGGCCTTGATCGGGAACCAGACCTTGATGTCGTCACCCTGCATGACCACCGGTTTGCTGGCATCGGAATGCGGCGGCTCGCCTTTGGGTTCGGCTGCAAGAAGATGGCGCGTATAGGCGTGCTGAGGATCAGTAAACACCTGCTCCACGGTGCCGGTCTCGACGATCTTGCCCTTGGTCATGACACAGACGCGGTCGGCAAATTTTCGGACAATACCGAGGTCGTGGGTGATGAACAGCATGGACATGCCGTGCTTCGTCTTCAGATCACTCAGAAGCTCGAGGATCTGCGCCTGCACTGTCACGTCGAGCGCAGTGGTCGGCTCATCGGCGATCAGCAGTTTCGGCCGGTTGGCAAGCGCCATGGCGATCATCACACGCTGCCGCTGGCCGCCGGACAATTCATGCGGATAGGCTTTCAGGCGCTTTTCCGGTTCGCGGATGCCGACCTGCAGCAACAGTTCCAGCGTGCGCGCCCGCGCCTCAGCCCCGGTGATTGCCTGGTGCAGCTCCAGAATCTCGCCGATCTGCCGCTCGATGGTGTGGAGCGGATTGAGCGAGGTCATCGGCTCCTGAAAGATCATGGTGACGTCGTTGCCGCGGACCGCACGCAGGGAGCGTTCCGGCAGGGCCAGCATGTCCTTGCCGTCAAACAGGATTTTTCCAGACGGGTGGCTCGCCGCCGGATAGGGCAGCAATTTGAGGATGGAATTCGCCGTCACCGATTTTCCGGAACCGGATTCGCCAACGAGGGCAACGACTTCGCCCGGCATGAGGTCGAAGGAGACGTGATCGACGGCGATGCTGGTCGCGCCGCCCTGATGAAATGCCACGGAGAGATCCCGGACGGAGAGAAGCGGTTGGGTCATGCACTGAGGCTTTCGAGAAGGAACGTTAGCGTTTCGGCGTCAGGCCGAATAATTTGCAATGGTCTCGCGTGCTTGACGACGCCGTATCTGGTGTGGGTGAGGTTATATTCTCCGCGAATCCCAAAATCATTGGTGAGAAAATGCGAGCAACTCAATCCTATAGCGGTGGAAAGGTGGATGGCGTCCGGCAGTTTTATGGAAGGATATTGCGCTCGTAAAACCGCAGCATAGTGCAAAATCGGCATCTCCACGGGAACGACCTTGAGCCAATCGCTCGTCAGTATCAGGTTCTGATATTGATCTATCAGTTGATCGTTTCGCTCTTTATAGGGTTTTACGACAAGCTCGGAAAACGTAAGTTCGCTCGTTACGAATGCAGGCGCGTTGGAATTGTCGACCAGAAAAAGGCTTGGGAGCATCGCCCGCGTTGCCTCTTCGCCCTCCACTGCCATGATAAAAATGTTGGTATCGATGTAGACCTTTTCAACGCCTTCCATCAATTATCCCACTCATCGCGAAGCTCGCGAATACGGGCAACTGCCTGTTCGGCCGTGACGCGCCGCGTATTATTTTTTCGATACTCCGCCATGGCGTTGACGGCTTCCTCGGCGCTCAAAGATCGACGCGGCGCATCTGCCAATGCTGCGAAACCGGAGAGCGCATCAGCATCCAACCGAGGCGTATCCTCGACTTCAACCACGATTCGAACCATGGCCCCTTCATCGAGTCCTTCTCTGAGCTCCGGGGGCAGTTTGCTAACGGGATAGTGCTCTCTGACCACTCTATTCATTTGTCTTCACCCGTAGTGTCAATATTCGCAATCCTACTACAGAGCCTTTCAAAACACGACACTTCGTCACCGGAACGTCTTGCGTGGATCGAAGGCGTCGCGCACCGCTTCACCGACGAAAATCAACAGCGAGAGCATGATGGACATGGTGAAAAACGCAGTGAGGCCAAGCCAGGGGGCCTGAAGGTTGTTCTTGCCCTGCGCAATCATCTCGCCCAGCGACGGCGATCCCGGCGGCATGCCGAAGCCGAGGAAATCGAGCGAGGTGAGCGTCGTGATCGAGCCGGAAAGGATGAACGGCAGGAAAGTCAGCGTCGCCACCATGGCGTTGGGCAGAAGATGCCGGAACATGATCGTCCAGTTGCCAACGCCAAGTGCACGGGCCGCACGGACATATTCAAAGTTTCTGGCGCGCAGGAATTCCGCTCTCACGATGCCGACGAATCCGACCCATGAGAACAGCAGCATGATGCCGAGCAGCACGAAGAAGCCGGGTGGAAGAATGGCCGCGATGATGAGCAGGATATAGAGCACCGGCATGGACGACCAGATTTCGATGAAACGCTGCAAAAGCAAATCGGTCCAGCCGCCGAAATAACCCTGAATGGCGCCGGCGGTGACGCCGACAAGGGCCGACGCGATCGTTAGTGTCAGGCCGAACAGCACGGAGATGCGGAAACCATAAATCATTCGCGCCGTGACATCACGTGCCTGATTGTCGGTTCCGAGCCAGTTGAGATTGCCAAGCGTGCAGCCGGGATCGGCATTCCCCTGCGGGTAGGCCGAGCAACGATCTTTTTCATCCATCAGCCAGAAAGGCGCGGTGGGCGCTGAATGCGGAATATTGGAATTGACCGTCTGGTAGGAATAACGGATCGGCGGCCAGATCATCCAGCCATTGGCGTTGATCTCATCCTGGATGAAGGAGGATTTGTAATCGGTCTGGGCAAGGAAGCCGCCGAATTTCTCCTCGGGATAATCGACCATGACCGGCACCAGAATCTCACCCTTGTAGGAAGCGAGAATGGGTTTGTCATTGGCGATGAATTCCGCGATCAGGCTCAGAAAAAACAGGATCAGGAACAGCCAGAAGGACCAGTAACCGCGCCGGTTCGCCTTGAAATTCTGCCAGCGGCGTTTGGTGGTCGGCGAAAACCACGGGCGCTTCGGCTTTTCTATCGTTTCGGCTGCGGCGGTATGGGCGAGCGTCATCACACGTCCCTCCGCTCGAAATCGATGCGCGGATCGATCCATGTATAGATGAGGTCCGATATGAGGCCGACAACGAGGCCCATCAGTGAGAAGATGAAGAGCGTGCCGAACACGATCGGATAGTCACGGTTGACGACCGAGAGATAACCGAGGCGGCCAAGGCCATCGAGCGAGAAGATATTCTCGATCAGCAGCGAGCCGGTGAAGAAGGCCGAAATGAAAGCGCCAGGAAAACCGGCAATCACGATCAGCATCGCGTTACGGAAGACGTGGCCATAGAGAACCTTGCGTTCGGTGAGACCCTTGGCGCGGGCGGTGACGACATATTGCTTCTTGATCTCGTCGATGAAGGAGTTTTTCGTCAGAAGCGTCGTCGTTGCGAAAGCCGAGAGCGACAGCGCGATCAATGGCAGCGTCAGGTGCCAGAAGTAGTCGATGATCTTCTGCCACCAGTTCAGCTGGTCAAAATTATCCGACACCAGACCGCGCAGCGGGAACCAGTCGAAGAACGATCCGCCGGCGAAAAGCACGATGAGCAGGATACCGAACAGGAAGCTCGGCACCGCATAACCGATGATGATGATGCCGGAGGTCCAGACATCGAACGTCGAGCCATCGGAAACGGCTTTCTTGATTCCGAGGGGAATGGAGATGATGTAGGAGATGATCAGGATCCAGAAACCAAGCGACATCGACACCGGCAGCTTGTCGATGATGAGATCGATGACCGAGGAATTGCGGAAGAAGCTGTCCCCGAAGTCGAAGCGGATGTAATTCCACATCATTTCGAGAAAACGGGTAAGCGGCGGCTTGTCGAAACCGAACTGCTTCTCGAGCTTGGCGATCAACTCCGGATCAAGCCCCTGCGCACCGCGATATTTCGAGCCGCTTTCATCGAAGCCGCCGGATTGACCCATGAGATCGCCGCCGCCCGAGAGCCGGTCGGAGGCGCTGTCGCCCTGCCCCGTGAGCTGCGCGACAACCTGCTCCACCGGCCCGCCCGGCGCGAACTGGATGACGAGAAACGAAATGCCCATGATGCCGATGATGGTCGGGATCATCAACGCCAGACGTCTGAGGATATAGGCGCCCATCAGCCTCGGCTCCCGGCCGACACGTCAGCGGTTTTCGTTTCTGTCAAACCCGGTCCTTTCCTGAAAGCGCTTGCCTGCGCCTTAAGCGATTCGTTTCGCCCTATGTGAATCAAGCCTTCGGCGCGAAAGCAAGGCCAGCGTCAGTTTCCGGCCTGACTGGACCACCATGCGTCCGGAAAACCGATGCCGTATTCAGGCAGGTTTTCAGGACGCGTGAGTGTATTCCAGTAAGCGAGGAACATCTCGCCGCGGTAAAATTGCGGAATGACGTAGCTGTTTGCCAGAAGCACCCGGTCGAGCGCCCGCGCCGCGGCCACCTGTTCATCCCGGTTGGGCGCAAATATGACCTTTCTGACCAAAGCATCGACGGCGGGGTTCTTGATGCCGCCAAGGTTGTTGGATCCCTGCCGATCGGCGGCGGCCGAGCCCCAGAAATCCGCCTGTTCGTTGCCGGGATTGGCCGATGTCGCCCAGAGTTTGACGGCGATGTCGAAATCGAAGCTGCGGGTGCGGTTGGTGTATTGCGACGCATCGACCGTGCGGATCGTGGCATTGATGCCGATCTTCTTGAGGTTCTGGACATAGGGCAGGATCGTTCTTTCCATACCGGAGGAATCGATCAGGAATTCCATATCCAGCTGCTGTCCGGTTGCCGCATTGACCATGCGGTTGCCGCGCAGCTCGTAACCGGCCTCTTTCATCAACTTCACCGCCTCGCGCAGATTGTCACGCTGCTTGGCAGGATCGCCTGCCACCGGGTTACGGTATTCGGTGGTGAAGACTTCCGGCGGAACCTGGTCCTTCAGTTCCTGAAGCAGTTCCAGCTCGCGCCCGGTCGGCAAGCCGGAAGAGGCGAGCTCGCTGCCCATGAAGAAGCTGTTGATGCGCTGGAACTGCCCGTAAGCGAGCGTGCGGTTCAGCTCCTCGAAATCGAAGGCGTAATTGAGCGCCTTGCGCAGTTTCGGGTTCTGGAACTTTTCACGACGCATGTTCGGCACGAAGGCCTGCATGATGCCGACGGAGCGATAAATGTTCGGCAATTCTTCCTTCTTGACGCGGCCTTCCTTGACGGCCGGAAAATCGTAACCGGTAACCCAGCGGCTGGAAGAGGCTTCCTGGCGGAAATCGACCGTACCGGACTTGAAGGCCTGGAATTCCACATCCTGATCGGAAAAGAAATTGTAGGTGATGGTTTTGAAATTGTTCATCCCGACATTCACATTGACGTCCTTGCCCCAATAGTCGTCGCGACGCTCATAGGTCATCGTCGAGCCGGGAGACAGGGACGCGATCTTGTAGGGGCCGGAGCCCATAACCGGCTCCAGCGTGCCACGGGAGATATCACGCGGCTTGCCGTCTGGGCCGGCAGCTTCCCACCAGTGCTTCGGAACGATGAGCAACTGCCCGACGATCTGCGGCAATTCGCGATTGTTCTTTTCATCGAATGTGAAGGTGATGTCCCTCTCGCCACTCACCTCCGCCTTGGTGACGTGGGTGTAATAGGTGGCAAGCTGCGGGCTCAGATCCTTGGCCTTTTCGAAGCTGAAAACCACGTCCTCCGGCGTCACCGGCTTGCCGTCCGCCCATTTGGCCTCCGCCCGTAGCCGGAATGTCGCCTTCGAAATATCGTCGGGATAGCTGACGCCCTCGGCCAGAAGCCCGTAGGAGGCTGACAGCTCTTCTTCCGTCGATTTCATCAGCGTATCGAAAACCAGCGAAAGGCCGGTCGCCGCCTCGCCCTTGGCGAGTAGCGGATTGAGCGTATCGAAGGTTCCCGTCGTCGACATGCGCAGCGCACCGCCTTTCGGGGCCTTGGTGTTCACATAGTCGAAATGATCGAAACCATCAGGATGTTTCAGTTCCCCGACCGTCGAAATCCCCTTTCGCCAGACATCGCCCGACTGGGCGAAGGCCGCCGCCGGGATCAGCATGGCGGATGCCGCAAGGGCGATCAGAAGGCGGGATTTCAGTGGAGCCAATATCATTCGGGGCGGTTCCTGTTTTGTGTTTGTTGCGCAGAGCATAAAACAAAGATTGGCAAAAAACAGATGCTTCGACTCACAAGCTCTTTATCGGCACCCTTAATTCCCTGCTTTGCACAAACAGGGCGAAACATGGTTTCAACAAAATCCCGTTCCAGTTTATCTTAAGGGGAAGAGAATCATCTGATCGGACGGACACGGCTATATGACGGCGGGATCATCGAGAGTTTTCAAGGCGGCCATGCTGGCGATTTCGGTCGTTTCCGCGCTGCAGTTGCAGATGGAAACCGCATCGGCCGAGGACCGGCCCGCGAAAGAAGTGTTCGGCCACACGGCGCTGCCCTCCGCAGCGGCCTCCCAGCCGATTGGCTCCTATGCCAAGGGCTGCCAGTCCGGCGCCATCGCCATGCCGACCGACGGTCCCGGCTGGCAGGCCATGCGGCTTTCGCGCAACCGGCGCTGGGGCCAGCCGCAGCTGATTTCCTTCCTCGAGCGCTTTTCGCAGGATGCGCAGAAGATCGGCTGGCCGGGTCTGCTGCTCGGCGATATTTCCCAGCCACGCGGCGGGCCGATGCTGACCGGCCATGCCTCGCACCAGATCGGCCTCGATGTGGATGTCTGGTGGCGGCCGATGCCTAATCCCCGGCTGAGTGTGGAGCAACGCGAAACGGTGCCGTTCATCTCCATGCTGGACAAGAGCAAATTTTTGACGGTCGATGATCGCAAATGGTCGCCGCTCAATGCCCGGCTGGTGATGATGGCGGCGAGCTAT
>Ga0075033_1000685_pt1 | contig 17761 bp, 15 predicted proteins | sample SynthPrep_5_END__FD_72751 | JGI IMG/M metagenome (GOLD analysis project Ga0075033, IMG submission 72751) | Synthetic microbial communities from Ohio, USA - SynthPrep_5_END_DS10_MetaG | ecosystem: Engineered > Bioreactor > Aerobic > Activated sludge | place: USA: Ohio, Columbus | collected...
ATCTGACATGAACGATCACAACAACAATATTCAGTTGGAAACCGCCATGACCACGACCACCATGACCATGATCCAGGCCCTGCGCTCGGCCATGGATGTGATGCTTGAGCGTGACGACAATGTGGTGGTGTTCGGTCAAGACGTCGGCTACTTCGGCGGCGTGTTCCGTTGCACCGAAGGCCTGCAGACCAAGTACGGCACCTCGCGCGTATTCGACGCCCCGATCTCCGAAAGCGGCATCGTCGGCGTGGCCGTGGGCATGGGCGCTTACGGTCTGCGTCCGGTCGCCGAGATTCAGTTCGCCGACTACGTCTACCCCGCCTCCGACCAAATCATTTCCGAAGCGGCGCGCCTGCGTTATCGCTCGGCCGGCGAGTTCACCGCACCGATGACCCTGCGCATGCCTTGCGGCGGCGGCATCTACGGCGGCCAGACCCACAGCCAGAGCATCGAGGCGATGTTCACTCAGGTTTGCGGTCTGCGCACGGTCATGCCATCCAACCCGTATGACGCCAAAGGCTTGCTGATCGCCTCCATCGAAAACGATGACCCGGTGATCTTCCTTGAGCCGAAACGTCTGTACAACGGCCCGTTCGACGGCCACCACGATCGCCCGGTAACGCCGTGGTCGAAACACCCGCAAGCCCAGGTGCCGGACGGCTACTACACCGTGCCGCTGGACGTCGCCGCGATCACCCGTCCGGGCAAGGACGTGACCGTGCTGACCTACGGCACCACCGTCTACGTCTCGCAAGTCGCGGCCGATGAATCCGGCGTTGATGCCGAAGTCATCGACCTGCGCAGCCTGTGGCCGCTGGACCTGGAAACCATCGTCAAGTCGGTGAAGAAAACCGGCCGCTGCGTGGTGGTTCACGAAGCCACCCGCACCTGCGGTTTCGGCGCCGAACTGGTGTCGCTGGTGCAAGAGCATTGCTTCCATCACCTGGAAGCGCCGATCGAACGCGTCACCGGTTGGGACACCCCCTACCCGCACGCGCAAGAGTGGGCGTATTTCCCAGGGCCGTCCCGAGTGGGCGCAGCGCTGAAACGGGTTATGGAGGTCTGAATGGGCACGCACGTTATCAAGATGCCGGACATCGGCGAAGGCATCGCAGAAGTAGAGCTGTCGCAGTGGCACGTCAAGGTTGGCGATCTGGTCGTTGAGGATCAGGTGCTGGCGGACGTGATGACCGACAAGGCGATGGTCGATATTCCATCGCCGGTACACGGCAAGGTAATTGCCCTCGGTGGTCAGCCGGGTGAAGTGATGGCGGTTGGCAGTGTGCTGATCAGCATTGAAGTTGAGGGTGCTGGCAACCTGAAAGAGTCCGCCGCTCCTGTTGTTACGAAAGAGCCTGTTGCGCCGAAAGTTGAAGCGGTTGTTGAGAGCAAACCTGCTCCAGCCGCCCCACGTCCGGCTCCTGTTTGCCAAGGCCCGATGGTTGCCCGCGAAGCGGATGAGCGCCCACTGGCCTCCCCGGCCGTGCGCAAACATGCGCTGGATCTGGGCATTCAACTGCGTCTGGTGCGCGGTTCCGGCCCGGCCGGTCGTGTGCTGCACGAAGACCTTGAAGCCTATTTGGCGCAAGATCAGTCCAACGCTTCGGCACCAGTGGCCGCCGCTTACGCCCAGCGTAACGACGAAGAACAGATTCAAGTCATCGGCATGCGCCGCAAGATCGCCCAGCGCATGCAGGACGCCACTCAGCGTGCCGCGCATTTCAGCTACGTCGAAGAAATCGACGTCACCGCGATTGAAGAACTGCGCGCACATCTCAATGAAAAACATGGCGCCAGCCGTGGCAAGTTGACCTTGCTGCCGTTCCTCGTTCGCGCTCTGGTCGTTGCCCTGCGCGACTTCCCGCAGATGAACGCACGTTACGATGACGAAGCCCAGGTCATCACCCGTCTCGGCGCGGTGCATGTCGGCGTCGCCACACAAAGCGATGTTGGCCTGATGGTGCCGGTGGTGCGTCACGCCGAGGCGCGCAGCCTGTGGGACAGTGCTACAGAAATCTCGCGTTTGGCCAACGCCGCGCGTAATGGCAAGGCCAGCCGTGATGAACTGTCCGGCTCGACCATCACCCTGACCAGCCTCGGTGCGCTGGGCGGCATCGTCAGCACGCCGGTGCTGAATCTGCCGGAAGTAGCGATCGTCGGCGTGAACAAAATCGTCGAACGGCCAATGGTCGTCAAAGGCCAGGTGGTGATCCGCAAGATGATGAACCTCTCCAGCTCGTTCGATCACCGCGTGGTCGACGGCATGGACGCGGCGCTCTTCATCCAGGCCATTCGTGGCTTGATCGAACAACCCGCCACTTTGTTTGTGGAGTAAGGCGCGCATGCAATCTCTGAACACTACGCTGCTGATCATTGGCGGCGGCCCCGGCGGCTATGTAACGGCGATCCGCGCCGGACAACTGGGCATCCCGACCATTTTGGTTGAAGGCCAATCGTTGGGCGGCACCTGCCTGAACATCGGCTGCATCCCGTCGAAAGCGCTGATTCATGTGGCTGAGCAGTTTCACCAGACCCGGCATCACAGCCAGCATTCGGCGCTGGGCATCAGCGTTTCGGCGCCGACGCTCGACATCACTAAAAGCGTCGAGTGGAAGGACGGCATCGTTGATCGCCTGACCACCGGCGTCGCTGCACTGTTGAAGAAGAACAAGGTTCAGGTCATCAACGGCTGGGCCAAAGTCATCGACGGTAAAACCGTGGATGTCGGCGACACGCGCATCCAGTGCGAGCATCTAGTGCTGGCCACTGGTTCGACCAGCGTCAATCTGCCGATCCTGCCGATTGGCGGGCCGATCATCTCCTCCACCGAAGCGTTGGCGCCGAAATCCGTGCCGAAACGTCTGGTCGTGGTCGGCGGTGGTTACATTGGTCTGGAACTGGGCATCGCTTATCGCAAGCTCGGTGCCGAGGTCAGCGTGGTTGAAGCGCAGGATCGAATCCTGCCGGCATATGACGCTGAACTGACGCAACCGGTGCATGACGCGCTGAAGCAACTGGGCGTGAAGCTGTACCTCAAACACAGCGTGCTGGGTTTCGATGGCACCTTGCAGGTGCGCGATCCGGAGGGCGAAACCCTGAATCTGGAAACCGATCAGGTGCTGGTCGCCGTCGGCCGCAAACCGAATACCCAGGGCTGGAACCTCGAAGCGCTGAACCTGGATATGAACGGTTCGGCGATCAAGATCGACAGTCGCTGCCAGACCAGCATGCGCAACGTCTACGCCATCGGCGATCTGAGCGGCGAGCCGATGCTGGCCCACCGCGCCATGGCTCAGGGCGAGATGGTTGCCGAGTTGATCAGCGGCAAAACCCGTGAATTCAACCCGACTGCGATTGCTGCCGTGTGCTTCACCGACCCGGAACTGGTAGTGGTCGGCAAGACCCCGGACGAGGCCAAGGCTGCGGGGCTGGACTGCATTGTTTCGAGTTTCCCGTTCGCCGCCAATGGCCGGGCGATGACGCTGGAGTCAAAAAGCGGCTTCGTGCGCGTGGTCGCTCGTCGGGACAACCATGTGATTGTCGGTTGGCAAGCGGTGGGCGTTGGCGTGTCGGAGTTGTCGACAGCGTTTGCGCAAAGCCTGGAAATGGGCGCGCGGCTGGAAGACATCGGCGGCACGATCCATGCGCATCCAACCCTGGGTGAAGCGGTGCAGGAAGCGGCGTTGCGTGCCCTGGGGCATGCGTTGCACCTGTAGCTGCGTTGATCGTTCCCACGCTCTGCGTGGGAATGCAGCCGGGGACGCTCTGCGTCCCAAAAGCCGAACGCGGAGCGTCCGATGAGGCATTCCCACGCAGAGCGTAGGAACGATCAAGCGTGGGAACGATCAGTGGAGCGAATTCCGGCTGCGAAACCGCTCAAGAATGAAGTATTGTTGTGCCCATCCAAAAAACGTCAGAAGCCTTGAACCGTTTCGGCGGTTGTTCAGTGATAGAGGGTGTCATGGGTAACGAAAGCATCAATTGGGACAAGCTGGGTTTTGATTACATCAAGACCGACAAACGCTATCTGTCGTACTTTCGCGATGGCGAGTGGGACAAAGGCACCCTGACGGAAGATAACGTGCTGCACATCAGCGAAGGCTCGACGGCCCTTCACTATGGCCAGCAATGCTTCGAAGGCATGAAGGCCTATCGTTGCAAGGACGGCTCGATCAATCTGTTCCGCCCGGACCAGAACGCCCTGCGCATGCAACGCAGCTGCGCGCGTCTGCTGATGCCGACGGTCGACACCGAGCAGTTCATCGAAGCCTGCAAAGCCGTGGTTCGCGCCAACGAACGCTTCATTCCGCCATACGGCACCGGCGGCGCGCTGTACCTGCGTCCGTTCGTGATTGGCGTCGGTGACAACATCGGCGTGCGCACTGCGCCCGAGTTCATCTTCTCGATCTTCTGCATCCCGGTCGGCGCCTACTTCAAGGGCGGCCTGACCCCACACAACTTCCAGATCTCCAGCTACGACCGCGCCGCCCCACAAGGCACCGGCGCAGCCAAGGTCGGCGGCAACTACGCTGCCAGCCTGATGCCGGGCTCGAAAGCCAAGAAAGCCAACTTCGCCGACGCGATCTATCTGGATCCGATGACCCACACCAAGATCGAAGAAGTCGGTTCGGCCAACTTCTTCGGGATCACCCACGACAACAAGTTCATCACCCCGAACTCGCCGTCGGTTCTGCCAGGCATCACCCGCCTGTCGTTGATCGAACTGGCCAAGACCCGTCTGGGCCTGGAAGTGGTTGAAGGTGATGTGCTGATCGACAAGCTGTCGGACTTCAAGGAAGCCGGTGCTTGCGGTACAGCTGCGGTGATCACCCCGATCGGTGGGATCAGCTACAACGACCATCTGCACGTGTTCCACAGTGAAACCGAAGTCGGCCCGGTGACCCAGAAGCTCTACAAAGAGCTGACTGGCGTGCAGACCGGCGACATCGAAGCGCCAGCGGGCTGGATCGTCAAGGTTTGATCTGAAGGCAATTGATGTAGAAAAGCCCTCCACCGAGTGATTGGTGGGGGGCTTTTTTATGGCGTTTGGCGGGGATTGTTGTGTAGGGCTTGAGATCTTTTCCCCCTCACCCCAGCCCTCTCCCCCAGGGGGGCGAGGGGGAAAGGGAGCCGATCTATGTGGTATTCAAAATCTGAGTTCGACGCGGACTTTCAGGTCGATGGATCAAGTCCAAACACCTCGGTCGGCCCCCTCTCCCTACGGGCGGTCCGACGTTTCGGGAGGGCTGGGGCGAGGGTATGCTTTTAGCTCTTCAAGGCAATCCGTTTGCCTGCACGGTTGGCAATCCCACTCGCCTGCCCATTCTGCTGCTTCCCCATCCGCGCCTGCGTAATCAACCCGGGAATCAACTCCCCCTCCGGCAGATTCTTCCAGAATCGCGCCGGCAAATGCCCCTGCATGACCTTCTCGTTCAACCGCGCTGGATTAAAGATGTGGCTGTAATAGGTCAGCCAAAGATCACCATGAGGATCGTCGACATTCTGCGCCAACTGCTGCCATTCCAGCGGGCATTGACGCTGATGGATCAATTGCTCGCCATCGTAATAGACCCCGTCACGCGGGGTGGCGATCAACCAGCGATGGCGACCCATCCGCCCAATAAAATGCTCACTGGCGCTGTGCAGAATGTCATGGGCCGGCTCATGCCACGCCACGTATTGCGGGCCTGCGCTGGATGACGGTCGCTCGATGAAACGCACAAACGCATGCAGATGATGAGCTTCCCGATGCACTTGTTTGATCCGCCGCTGCAACTCACTACCGAGTTTGTCACCGGCCATCATCGCCGTACGGTCACCGTGGCTGACGCGCCACAGCACTTCATACAGCAAACTCCAGCGTTGATCACCGCGATAACGCGAGGCCTGTTCCAGGGTGTCGAGCAGCGCGCGCGGAATACGTGCCTGAAATGGCCCCTGCCCTTCAGGCACCGGCTCATCACTGGCAAACAGATCACCCACACCTTGCGAGGCCCAGCTCACCAGACTCGGATCGACTTCATGGCTCAGCAGCCAGCGCGCCTGCTGGCGCCAGGTGTCGAACAGGTCGTCGCAATCGAGATTGATCATCCCCACAACCCCATCTGCTGCGGCATCGGCCGGTCACGCAATTGCTGATAAAGCATATGGCTGGTGACCTCGGCCTGCTGCGGGTGATAGTCGCTGGTGATGATGAACGGCTTGGCCTTGGCCAGCACGCAGCGCATGCGCGCGACGTCTTCGTAACGGATGCGCCGCTGGCGGCGCAGCTCGACCAGTCGTTCGGTGGTGCGCAAGCCGATGCCGGGAATACGCGCAATCAGGGACGCTTCGGCCCGGTTCAGATCGAGCGGAAACACTTCGCGGTTCTGCAACGCCCAGGCCAGTTTCGGGTCGATGTCCAGCGCCAGATTACCCGGCCCCTTGAGCAATTCATCAGCACTGTAGCCGTAGCTGCGCAGGAGAAAATCGGCCTGATACAAACGGTGTTCGCGCATCAGCGGCGGCGCGGCCAGCGGCACGCTTTTCGGGCTGTCGGGAATCGGGCTGAAGGCCGAATAGTAGACCCGGCGCAGACGGAAATTGCCGTACAAGGCCTGGGCGCTGTGAAGGATGGTGCTGTCATCGGTGTCGTCGGCGCCGACAATCAACTGTGTGCTCTGCCCGGCCGGGGCGAACTTGGCGGAGCGCGGTTCGTTCAACACGGTCTGCACGCCAGTGTAGATGGTGTTCATCGCCTGTTTGATCGAAGTGATGTCCTTCTCCGGTGCCAGCACTTGCAGGCTGGCATCGGTCGGCAGTTCGATATTGACGCTCAGGCGATCGGCGTAGCGGCCAGCCTCTTCAATCAATGCCGGATCGGCTTCGGGAATGGTCTTGAGATGGATGTACCCGCGAAACTCATGCTCTTCACGCAGCAGCTTCGCCACCCGCACCAGTTGCTCCATGGTGTAGTCCGCCGAACGAATGATGCCGGAACTGAGAAACAGCCCGCTGACGCAGTTACGCCGGTAGAAATCCATGGTCAGCGCCACGACTTCCTCGGGGGTGAAACGAGCGCGCGGAACATCGCTGGAGCGGCGGTTGACGCAATACTGGCAATCGTAAAGGCAGAAATTGGTCAGCAGAATCTTCAACAACGACACGCAGCGCCCGTCCGGCGTGTAGCTGTGGCAGATGCCCATGCCATCAGTCGAGCCCAGCCCGCTCTTGCCCTCGGAGCTGCGCTTGGGCGCGCCGCTGCTCGCGCAGGAGGCGTCGTACTTGGCGGCGTCGGCGAGGATGCTCAGCTTGTCGATGATTTGCATGGCGCGGGCTCTATACTGTTTGCATATACAGTATAGGGTCGACAGCGGTGATACAAGGTGGCAGATGCGCCCCTCGTCGGTCAGAAGCTGAAAATCAAAAGATCGCAGCCTTCGGCAGCTCCTACAGGGATTCGGTACGGTCGGAATTTATCGGGTGGGCACGCTTTACGGCTGGCTGCGATCTTTTGATCTGCCCGTCTACCGGCCACTCAACGCCAAACCGCGCACCGATCTCCTTGCGCCCCGCCGCCGTCAACGCCAGCGCCCGACTGTCCAGATCCTGGGTCACCCACTTGCGCTTCAACGCGGTCTGCAACAGCGCCGCCCCCAGCGAACCACCGAGATGCGGCCGGCGCATGCTCCAGTCCAGGCACCGACAGGCAAACTTGCGGCGCAGGCTGGTCAAATCCTGCACGTCTATTCCCAAACCAAGAAACAACGCCTCGCCGGTGTCACTCAAACGATACGCCTGCTCGTCGCTTGCCACCAACCAACCAGCCTCGAGCAAACGGTCGTGCAGCAACACCGCCAGCGTCCCGGCCATGTGGTCGTAGCAAGTGCGGGCGAATTGCAGGCGATCCGGTGTGTGCGCCTTGAACGTCGGCGCGGCGTTCTGGCCAATCACCATCAACGCTTCCAGCGCCTGCGCCACGCGCTGATCGGCGAGGCTGTAATAGCGATGACGGCCCTGAACATGCAGGCGCAGCAGTGCCAGGTCCTTGAGTTTCGCCAAGTGCACACTGGCGGTCGAGGCGCTGACTTCGGCGATCGTCGCCAATTCAGTGCTGGTGCGGGCGTGGCCGTCCATCAGCGAACAGAGGATTTTCGTTCGCGCCGGCTCGGCGATGGCGGCAGCCACTTGGGAAACGCCGATGTCTTGATGCTCTGCGTGCATAGTTCGCTCCCGGACGAATCATCGTCGTTGCGCAGTGGAGATAGTAGCAACACTTTCCCCGCCGACAAGGATGCAAACCATGAACCCGATCAGCGCAGCAACGCACGCCGATCCTTATCCCTACTACGCCGAACTGCGCGCAGCAGGTGGACTGACGTTTCATCCAAAGCTGAAACTGTGGGTCGCCAGCAGCGCCCGGGCGGTGTGTGCGGTGTTGGCCCACGCCGATTGCCGGGTGCGTCCGGCGCAGGAGCCGGTGCCCAAAGCAATTGCCGAAAGCATGGCCGGCAAAGTCTTTGGCCAACTGATGCGCATGAATGACGGCGAACGCCAGCGCTGTCCGCGTTCGGCCATCGAGCCTGAGCTGGCAGCGCTAGACCTTGAACCAATCAATGCTTTGGTCGCCGCACGACTGATCACAGCGGATACCGACGGTCTGTACAAAGCCATGTTCCGTGGCCCTGTGTGCGTGGTCGCGGGACTTTTGGGATTCACACCGGCGCAAGCGCGGGCGATCAGTGAATTGACGACGGACTTCGTCGCCTGCCTGTCGCCGTTGAGCAATGATCTGCAATTGGCCGCAGCGGACGCGGCGGCCGAACACCTGCGCGGCTACTTCATCGAGTTGCTCGCCGAACCCGCCAGCGACTTCCTCAGCGCGATCCAGCAGCGCTTCACCGGCGATGAGGAAACCTTGATCGCCAACCTGATCGGCCTCTGTTCACAGACGTTCGAAGCCTGCGCCGGCCTGATCGGCAATACGCTGCTGGCGCTACGTCGGCAGCCAGCGTTGCGCGGCGAATCCATCGAAGCACTGCTCAGCGAAGTCCAGCGCTTCGACCCGCCCGTGCAGAACACCCGGCGCTTTGTCGCCGCGTCCTGTGAGATTGCTGGAGTACGTGTCGAAACGGGCGATGTGATTCTAGTGCTGCTGGCCTCGGCCAATCGAGATCCGGCGCTCAACGAACAGCCGGAGCAGTTTCTGCCACAGCGCGCCAACCGCCGCAGTTTCAGTTTTGGCAGTGGCCGGCATCAGTGTCCGGGGCAAGCGTTGGCGATGAGTATTGCCGGGGCGACGGTGAGGGAAATACTTGGGCGAGGCATCGATCTGAATCGCTTGAACTGGCACTACCGGCCTTCGCTCAATGGGCGCGTTCCAATGTTTAGCGATGTCGGCGCCTGAAACTCCGCATTCGCGAGGAGGCTCGCTCCCACAAGGTTACGAGGTGTACACACTGTTGAAATCACCTTGGAAACTGTGGGAGCGAGCCTGCTCGCGAAGAGGCTAGCCCAGTCACTGCAAAATATGGCTCAAACCGCCCACTGCAAAATCAACCAGCTGTTAGCGCCGCTGATCACCACAAACAACCCCCACGCCAACACCCGTGTCGGCCAGCGATTCACAAACGGCCCCATCAGTTGTTTGTCGTTAGTCATTCGAATGAGTGGATACAAGGCAAACGGCAACTGCAGACTCAACACCACCTGACTCAACACCAGCAACTTGCCGATCGCGTTATCGCCCATCAGCCACACGCCGACGAATGCCGGAATCAACGCCAGTCCGCGAGTAATCAAGCGCCGCTGCCAGCACGGGATCCGCAGGTTCAGATAACCCTCCATGATCACCTGGCCGGCGATGGTGCCGGTGAAGGTCGAACTCTGCCCCGATGCCAGCAGCGCGACGCCGAACAACACGCTGGCCAGCGCGCCGCCCACCAGCGGGTCTAGTAAGTGGTAGGCGTCCTGAATATCCACCACCTCGGTGTGCCCGGACTGGTGAAAAGCCGCCGCAGCGAGAATCAGGATCGCCGCATTGACCAGCAACGCCAGGGCCAGCGAACCAATGGTGTCGATGCGCGCCAGTTTCACCGCGTCCTGGTTGCTTGCGAGGTCCTTGCCGATCATCCGCGTCTGCACGATCGAGGTATGCAGATAGAGGTTATGCGGCATCACCGTCGCGCCGAGAATACCGATGGCCAGGTACAACGGCGCCGCCTCGCTGATCGCCGCCAGCGACGGTTTGAAACCTTGGGCGACGTCCGGCCAGTAGGGTTTGATCAACAGCAGTTCGACGAAGAAACACACGCCAATGGTCGCGACCAATACCAGCATGATTGCTTCCAGACGGCGGAAGCCGCGATTTTGCAGGGCCAGCACCAGCAAGGTGTCGAACGCCGTCAGGGCAATGCCGAAGGTCAGCGAACAGCCGAGCAGCAAATGGAACGCCAGCGCACACCCAAGCACTTCGGCCAGATCGGTGGCGATAATCGAGATTTCCGCCAACACCCACTGCAAGCGCGCAGTCGGCGTGCTGTAGCGCTCGCGGGACAGTTGCGCCAGATCGCGCCCGGTGGCGATGCCCAACCGCGAACACAGGCATTGCACGACCATGCCCGCCAGACTCGCCAGCAACACCACAAACAACAGGCTGTAACCGAAGCGTGAACCGGCCTCGATGGCGGTGGCCCAGTTGCCCGGATCCATGTAACCGATAGACACCAGCAACCCGGGGCCGGCGAAACGCAGCACGCGTTTGAAGAACGAGGCATTGGGATCTACCGCGACACTGCCAGCCACTTCCGGCGGGCAAAACGGCGCGGTGGCGATTTTGGGCAAGCTGAATTTCACGCACACATCCAGAAACAAATCGGAAAGACGCAGCTTAGACGTTTCAGCCGAAGCCTAAAAGATCAAAAAAATCTATCGACTCACACCCAACAACTGCTCACGCAACTCGGGATTGCGCGTACGCGGATCGAGCCAGATATCAAAAAAAGCCCGGGCAAACAGCGGGTCATCGATCTCATGCTGTAATTGCTGGCCGACAAAAAACCGCGCGCCCTGCCCTGGCAGATAGACCCCAGTAATCCGCGTGCCAGCCTGCACATCGACGAACGATTGCTGCATCTGTACCTGCCAACCGGCCAATTGCGTCGGGCTGACGCTACTCCCTGACAGTCGTTTGATTTCATCGACGCTGGCCTTGACCAGGTCGTCGCGAGAAATGTTGCGACGGTAAATCAACTCCAGCGCAAACGGCTGGTCGTCGTCCAAGGGCCGCGCGGCGCTCCACAGGCGTGCGTTGTAGACATCGAACCCGAACACGCTGAAATCACCGGTGCCGATGATCTGCGCGCCGGGCACGGCGTCCTGCCAATTGGCCCAGGTCGGCGTCAGCAACAACGCCCACAAGCCGATGCCGCAGCATCCTCGCACCAGCTTCGGTGTTCTTCTCATCGCGGCATCGACTCCGGTAAACCCTGATACACACAGCATAGCCGGGTATCGCCCTCGATAGTTTGTATACAAAAACTGCGCACATAGGCAGCAATCGCCGATCGACAATGCTACCGTGGCCTACCCTCAACGGACGGAGACACCTGCGTGCTGATCCTCAAACTGCTGCTGATTCCCGGTTTTCTGCTGCTGATTTCCCTGGCAGGCAAACGCTGGGGGCCGAGCGTAGCCGGGTGGCTGTCGGGATTGCCGGTGGTGGTCGGGCCGATTCTGTTTTTCCTCGCCATCGAGCAGGGTCCGGCGTTTGCCGCGCAATCAGCGGTGGCGGCGTTATCGGCGATGTTCGCGATGATTGCGTTCTGCATCACCTATGCGCAGGTCGCGCAACGGGCGAACTGGCCGTTGGCGCTGACGGCGTCGCTGTCGGTGTGGGCCGTCATCGCGGGGGTGTTGTCACTGATCCCGGCGTCGCTGCCGTTTTCCGTGGCGGTGGCGGCAATTGCGCTGCTGGCATCGCCGTATCTGTTTCCCACGGTGCAACCGGTGCTCAGCGGCCCGGCGCCGAAGTCGGACAAACTGATCTGGCGAATGATCGCCGGCGCCGCGTTGACACTGGTGGTGACGATGCTCGCCAGCACCGTCGGCGAGCGCTGGAGCGGTTTGCTCGCGGTGTTCCCGGTACTCGGCAGTGTGATGGCGGTGTTCTCGCAACAAACGCGCGGCCCGGCATTTACCGCCGCATTGTTACGGGCGACGGCGACCGGCATGTATTCGTTTTCGGCGTTTTGTCTGGTCTCGGCGCTGACCTTGCCAAGCATGGGGCTGAGTGGATTCGCCGTCGGTGTCGCGGTGTCGGTGGCCATGCTCGGCGTAACCAAACGCCTGTTGGCCCGTCCGTTGGCGAAAGCGCAGGCGCAGTAACCGCTCAGACGATTCGCGCTGGAACGCCCGCCCTCCTCCGTGGGATGATCGCCCGCCTCGCGCGACCATCCACCGGAGATTCACATGTCATTGTTGAGCAAAAAAGCCGTCGTCCTGCTGGTGGCGGCCCTCGCCGGTTTCGGCGCCCTCCACGCGCAAGCAGCGAAGGAAAAAGCCAGCGCCGAGAAAGTCACGATGCTCGATGGCAAGTTCACTTTTGTGCTGCCTAAAGGTTTCATCGCCGACCCGCTGCCGGCCAGCCCGAGCGGGACCAAGGGCACGATGTACACCAACGAGGCCACAAAAACCGTGGTCATTACCGCTGAAAACCAAATCCCCGAAGGCCAGCACGTCAAGGACAACGACGGCCAGTTCCTCGACAGCACCGTCTCGAGCTTCATCGACGACCAACGCAAGGCCCTGCCGGACTTCAACAAACTCAGCGAAAAAAGCCTGACCCAGAAAGGCACCGGCCTTGGCCTGCGTCAGGTCGACAGCACCGCGACCCAGGGTGGTGGCCAGACCCTCAACACCACGCTGATGGCCGGCTCCGGCACGAAGATGGCGTTGGTGCAGGTGATCTCCCGCGCCAGCGACAAGAAAGGTCACGATGCTTTGGTGAAAACCATCCTCAAGGATTGAGCTGCTGCAGCCAGCCACTCAAGTCGCGCAGCTCGGCCGCACTGATACTGTGGCCGACGCCGGGATAGGCATGGAACTGCGGCTTGTAACCGAGTTTCTGTAGTTGCGTGTTGGCCTCGGTGCCGTTTTTATACGGCACCGGATCATCGGCGGTGCCGTGGCCGATAAAGATACTCAGCGGCAACGGCTGCTGCTCGCCTTTGAGTTCAGCTTTCAACACTGGCAATAAACGCCCGCTCAACGCAGCGATCCCGCCGACAGCGACTGGCGGCCGCAGCCCCACTTCGTAGGTCATCATCGCGCCCTGGCTGAAACCGATCAGGTACACCTTGCTCGGGGTGGTGTGATATTTCTGCGCCGCTTGCGCGACAAAATCGCGCAGTTTCTGGCCACTGACTTTCAGATCATCGGTCTCGCCGTTGTAGGCACCTTCGCCTTTCTTGCGAAACCACTGGAAACGTCCTTCGCCCAACGACAACGGCGCCTGCACCGACAGGTAGTTGTATTGCGCCGGGAGCTGGAATTTCATGCCGATCAGATCGGCTTCGTTACTACCGTAGCCGTGAAGAAAAATCACCAACGGACGCGCCTCGGCGTCGGCGTGCACCTGTTCGATGTACTTGAGTGGCAGATCGGATTGCAGCGTGGTTTGCGCCTGCACAGCACTGGACGCCAGCAGGGTCAAGAGAGCAAAGACCTTCAACATAGAGCCTTCCTTCACGGAGTGTCGGGTTCGGGGGGGAGCCTAACATCCTGCGGCGTGGATCCAAATTCGGTGGTGCTGTCGATGCCGCCATCGCTGGCAAGCCAGCTCCCACAGGATTTGTGTGAACACAATGTTTGTGAACACCTTCAATCACTGGGGGAGTGTCGGGTTCGGGGAGAGCCTAAAATCCTGCGGCGTGGTTCCAAACTCAATGGTGTTGCTGATGCCGCCATCGCTGGCAAGCCAGCTCCCACAGGATTTGTGTGAACACAATGTTTGTGAACACCTTCAATCACTGTGGGAGCTGGCTTGCCAGCGATGAGGCCAGTACCCCCAATGAAGGTTTATATATTGGGTTTGCTGATGGCCCCTTCGCGAGCAGGCTCGCTCCCACAGGGGAATGCATGTCCAGGGTGGGAGCGAGCCTGCTCGCGAAAGGGCCCGCGAATCCGACGAAGATCTGTCAGTCGTTGGTCAATTTCCCCGTCCGAAACGCCACCCGCCCCGCCACTTTCGCCTGCCAGATCCCCGGCTCGGTATAGCGCCCGCGATCCAGCGCAAACAACACGCCACTGGTGCCGGCACGAACAGTGGTCACGCGATCCTGCAACGGATCGACCACCTCGAACAACGCATCGCCCTGCTCCACCCACTCGCCAGCATTGCGCAGGAAACTCACCACACCATGGTGCGGCGCGAACAGGTATTCGGTGCCCTCGAACGGCAGGCCTTCGCAGCACTCGCTCGGTGCCGCCGGCCACTCGCCGCTGATAAAACCCTGCTCGGCGAGGAAACCGAGAATCGCCTCACAATTGGCTTGAGCCTGATCGACCCGGGTGTCGCCCATGCTGCCCAGTTCCAGCGTGGTCGCCAGGTTCGCCGCCGGAATCGCGGCATTCGGGAATGCCCGCGCCAGACGCAACCACGGCGTCGAGCAGGATTCATCGAACGAGCTGCCACCGGAATCTTCACACAGCAGCGCCACGCCGGCCTTCAAGCGCGCCGCCAGCGATTGCCACTGTGGCCAGTGCTGCGGCAGCGCGTACAAGTGAATCGCCGCGTCGAAATCACAATGCAAATCGAGGGTGATGTCGGCATCGCAGGCATGGCGCAGCAACAGGCGATGCAAGGCTTCCAGTTGCGAGGCCGGTACCGGCAGTTCATCGAATACCTGGCCCATGGTTTGGCGGATCAGCGCAACGTTGGCCTCGGCATCCGCGCCCAGACGCTCACCGATCAACGTCCCGACCGGTGCGCTGAGTTCGACGAAGGCGCGGTTGAAATTCTTGCCGCTGCCCAGTTCGAAGCGGCCCATGTGCGCGCCTTGCACATGTTGATCGAGGCCGATCGGGTTGGCCACTGGCACCAATTCGATCACGCCCTGCAAACGGCCTTGCTGCTCGAGTTGGTTGAGGCGTTGCTTGAGTTCCCACGCGGTGCGCATGCCCGGCAGTTCATCGGCGTGCAGGCTGGCCTGGATGTACACCTTGCGTGGGCCGGCGCCATAGCGGAACACACTTAGCGAACGTTCGCTGCCCAAGTGGCTCCAGGGCAGAACATGGTCGATGCGTTGCATGGGTAACTCCTCAATATCTGGATCACAAAGATCCCCTGTAGGAGTGAGCCTGCTCGCGATAGCGGTGGGTCAGCCAACACATTCATTGAATGACACACCGCTATCGCGAGCAGGCTCACTCCTACAAGGGTCTCATCACAATTAGAGCGCAAAAAAAGTGGCCACCGCGCAAACGGGGCCACTTTTTTCTACGGCGTATTAATGGCCGTACACATCAAAGTCGAAGTACTTGTCCTGGACTTTCTTGTACTCGCCATTGGCGCGGATTTCGGTGATGGCTTTGTTGAATTGCTCGGCCAGCGCGGTATCGCCCTTGCGCACTGCAATGCCGGCGCCGCCACCGAAGTACTTGGCGTCTTCGTAGGTTGGGCCAACGAATTCAAAACCTTTACCCGCGTCGGTTTTCAGGAAACCGTCGCTGAGGTTGACCGAGTCAGCCAGCATCGCGTCGATACGTCCGGAAACCATGTCGAGGTTGGCTTCCTGTTGCGAGCCGTAACGCACCAGGTCGATCCCGGCTGGCACCAGCACTTCGGTGGCGTAACGGTCGTGGGTGCTGGCACGTAGCACGCCGACTTTCTTGCCCTTGAGCTCGGTCAGCGGGTCTTTGACACCGGAGCCTTCCTTCATCACGAAGCGCGCCGGGGTGTGGTAGTACTTGATGGTGAAATCGACGTTTTTCTTGCGGTCGTCGGTGATGGTCATCGACGACAGAATCGCGTCGATCTTCTTCACTTTCAGCGCCGGGATCAGGCCATCGAATTCCTGCTCGACCCAAGTGCATTTGACTTTCATCTGCGCGCACAGCGCATCGCCGATATCGACGTCGAAACCGGCGAGTTTGCCGTCAGGGGTTTTCATCGAGAATGGTGGGTAACCGGCTTCGATACCGATGCGGATCGGCTTGGCGTCTTCGGCCACGGCGGTCAGGGACAACATCGACAGTGCCAGGGCACCGAACATCACTAGCTTCTTCATTTATAACTCCTGTGTGCGGAGGCTTTTATTGGCAGCTTTCGATTCAGCGTTCGGTCATGGCCAATTGGCTACAAAAACCGAAGTGGCCGGCAGTCTATGGCGGCGCGCACAGGGTAAATTGTGTTTAAGCGACAAATACTTATGAAAGATCGGCGCACCGATTGACCGGGGTCAACGGGTGCGCCGTCGTGGTGCAAAGGCTGTAGGACAAGCGCATTTCCAGCGCAGAAAAACGCTGACTTCCCTGTAGGAGCTGCCGCAGGCTCGGGCCGCGTTCGGACGATCTTTTGATCTGGCTTTTTAAACACCAAGATCAAAAGATCGTCCGAACGCGGCCCGAGCCTGCGGCAGCTCCTACAAGGGGATCAGCATTCGCAGCCGATGGCGGTTTTGGCGGCTTGCTCAACGCTCAGTTGAAAGCCTTCATCCAGCCATCCGGTAACCCCGCCGATCATCTCCTTGACCGGATAACCCAGCGCCGCCAGTTTCACCGCCGCCTTATTCGCGCCGTTGCAGTGTGGGCCGGCGCAATAGACCACGAACAGCGTGGTTTTCGGGTAACTCGCCAGTTCCGCCGCCGTCAGCAAGCGGTTCGGGATATTGATCGCGCCCGGCACGTGCCCGCGCTCAAAGGCCAGCGGCCCACGGACATCGACCAGGACAAAATCAATCTCGCCAGCCTCTTGGCTACTGAACACGTCGGAACAATCGGTTTCGAAAGTCAGACGATTACTGAAGTGCATCAGGGCGATCGCCGACGGCGCCGCAGGGATGTCGCGAACCAGACTGACCATGGGTGTTGCTCCTTTATCTGAACGGGTGTGAACAGACTTTATCGAGCGGTCGCTTGCGGCTACAGTGGCGCACAAGACACTCACCGGGAATTTTCCGCCAAATGCCGACATCACCAGGTCTGGTTGCGATTCTGGCCTACGACGGCCTCTGCACATTCGAGTTCGGCATCGCCGTTGAGGTCTTCGGCCTGACCCGGCCGGAGTTCGATTTCCCGTGGTACAGCCACGCCATTGCGGCGGTCGATCAAGGCCCGATGCGCGCCTTGGGCGGCATTCAGGTGCTGGCCGATGGCGGCCTGGAATTGTTGGCCGAGGCGCGCACCATCATCATTCCCGGCTGGCGCGATCGCAACGCGGCGGTGCCTCCAGCATTGATCGACGCGCTGTGCCAGGCCCATGCCCGGGGCGCGCGGTTGCTGTCGATCTGTTCCGGTGTATTTGTGCTGGCGGCCACCGGCCTGCTCGACGGCCACGGCGCCACCACGCATTGGCGTTACACGGCTGAACTGGCGCAGCGCTTCCCGGCGATTGCGGTCGATCCGGATGTGCTTTATGTCGATTCCGGTCAGTTGATCACTTCGGCCGGCAGCGCTGCCGGAATCGATGCCTGCCTGCATCTGGTGGCGCGGGACTTCGGCACGCAGGTCGCCAACTCGGTGGCGCGGCGCCTGGTGATGTCGCCGCAACGCACCGGCGGTCAGG
>Ga0075033_1000724_pt1 | contig 17006 bp, 20 predicted proteins | sample SynthPrep_5_END__FD_72751 | JGI IMG/M metagenome (GOLD analysis project Ga0075033, IMG submission 72751) | Synthetic microbial communities from Ohio, USA - SynthPrep_5_END_DS10_MetaG | ecosystem: Engineered > Bioreactor > Aerobic > Activated sludge | place: USA: Ohio, Columbus | collected...
TGCCTGCCTCAAGGATGAGCGGTTCCCCCAATTTTTTCCAGACGCCCACGGCGTCCTCCGAAAATCGGCTCCCCCACTCCCCGGCTCCGCCGGTCGCTCACGCGATCCCTGACCCCGCCATCCCCTCCCGGCCGCTGTCATCGTCTTTCACATACAAGGAGATCAGACGATGACCTACGACATTGAAATCCAGATCGAGGAACTGCGGGCCGAGCTTCGTAACGCGTGCGACGCCGGCGAGCGTCGCCAGATCCAGGCCGAGCTGGATGCCGCTCAGGCAGAGCTTGATGCCCTTGTCGACGAAGAGCCGCCTCATTGAGGGCGGCTTACGAAACCAGGAGCACCGGAGTTCGGTCTCCGCGACCCTAATGCAGGCGCGACCAAGGCGACGCGCGTTCCTGCAATCAGTTTGGTGTTTGCGTCCCGGGATCAAAGGCTGTCAGCTTCCAGCTCTCATCAGGGTCATCGAGAAGGCTTTCGAACCCCTCCCAGGTATCCTTGCCATCTACCCAAAACTGCTGGATCTGCTTCCACTTGCGATCGGCGAGAACCTGCATTTTGGCAATCATTTCAAGTTGTGAGCGGGAGAAGATAACGTCGTCAAGATCCTCGACTTTAAACGTAATACCCCCGCTGGCGTCGTAGACGACACGAAACAGCTGCATGTCGGCATCAAGGATGAACATGGATACCATCGGATCGCCATCCTCGCTCTTGGTTACGATCAGGGTGTCAATCCGATAGCCGCGCGTCGCCATGAGCAGTGCGCTGTCGATAGTATCGTTCATTGGTCCAATTCCAGCTGATGCTGGCCTCTGTGATTGGTGGGTCATCCTATACGGCCAGCCCTGACGCCAGAACCCGTCGCTAGTAGTCCACGTGTCTGGAGCCCCGAGATCGCTTTGTCTGGGGCAGCGGATAGCATTGGGCATCATCGACCGTTGCGGTTCTCCTGCGATCCCATTTCATCGACATCAGGGATGGTGCGGATCGATCGTCCTGCCGCAACCTGATGCCGCCAGAATTTTCCCCGCCTTCGGCTTCCTCGCGACACAAAATTCAGTCGGCCTCAGGTCCTCCGCTACGCTGCGGCCGTTCGCGCCTTCCCATCGCGCTAGCGCAATGGGGTCCCACGGTGCAGCACTCCTTCCCGATCCGCAATCTCATCCCCGCGATGAAACGCAATCACAGGAGAAACATCATGCAACAACTCGCTAAATTCTTGCGCCACACCGGCCGCCGGCTTCGCGCACTTGACAAGATCATCTGTCACTTCTTCCGCAAGGGTAAACTCGGCCTGAAGGTCGCGATCAAGATCCCGTTCTTCGTCGAGATCGAAGTCAACTTCGAGACCGATTGGAACCGGCGCTCGTAAGGCGTCAACCGGCCCGCTTCGGCGGGCCGGTTCCTCAGCACCATGGTTGGCGCCGGCCCGACCATGTTCTGGCAAGGCCCTCGGCGACCAGACGGTCGCCAAGACTCCTGCCATCTCTAACGAGGACCCGAAGCTTGCGGCCGTAGCGATCCGTATCGCGGCCGGGCCAGGCGTGAAGCTGGAACGGTCCTTCATTGACGAGCTCGATCAAGCGGTCCGTCGCCCTATTCCCGAGTGCAAGCTCAGAACTGCATCTCGGGGTACTGATCTCGGGTGCATCGATATCGGCAACTCTCACTTTCTGCCCGTTGAGCCAGAGCGTGTCGCCGTCAACGACACAGTTTCTTCGAATGCTGGAAGAGCACTTTGCGAAACGAGCAGTAACCGTGTATTGCGAGGCTTCCACGAACGTGGAGAGCGATGTCGCGCCTAAAATGAGTGCAATGAGAGCGTAGCCTGTAACGTGTCGGCTCAACGGGTCGCCCCCTGCTGCAGGATGTCAGAGATCGCGGAACGATCCAGCTCACGGTTCACTGAGCATCTCGTTCGATAACCTCGCGCCCGCTTCTGACGGGTCAGGTCCAGAAAAAGGTTGACGGCATCCTGCTCCCGCTCGAAATGGTGGATCAAAGTCTGGCCCTTGGCGCCGATCCGACCCCATCGTCTCGTCAGGCAAAGTTCGCCGAAAAGGTTGGCGTCGATCGACATGGCATAGAAGCGGGCCATGTTCTTGGCGCGATCCGTGCGTTCCACATAAAGCTGATAAGGTTGTGCGATCATGACCCAGGATCGCGCGATCGAAATCCACGGTCCAACGACTTTTATGAATCGGTTTCGAGTCATCGATTCAATCGAGTGAAGGGTCTCCAAGGTCAAATTCCGGGCGATCCGCCTTCGGCGTACGGCTCTATTCGCCGCGGCGAACGAAGCCCGCAAGCGGTCTTCGCCCATTCGGGTCACGATCCTTTCGCGGTCGCGCCACCGGCGCTCAGTAGCCGATATAGCCGAGGACATCGCCACCATAATATTCCCCTTCGTCATCTGCCTCCGCGATGACGTCGCCGGTCTCGGTATCGACTAGCGACTGATCAGCGTCCCGGACAATCGCGACGATATGATGGAGCCGGCATTCTGCGATCGCTTCTCTCGCCGTGACCTGCGCTTGGCATGCTTCCCAGTATCTCATATCCGGTTCCCTGCATTCTGATCGGGACTCACTCTGCAATCTCGACCGGTTCAGGCTTCTTGTGGAACCGGTTGTCTCCGACGCATGAGGTCATGTCGTCACGGCGGAACCACATCGCGCGACCACAGCGCAGCGGTGGGTTACCCCCTGTGAACACAATCTGTTCGTCGGACCGCATCCTCAGGACTTCATGCGGCTGGATCAGGGGACGACTCGCAAGTTGCTTCGACCGCGTTCGCGACGAACCGCGCGCCTGGAAATTCCGGCTGACCTGATCGATCTCGACCGTCGTCGTACCGCAGCGACGGGAGATATAATCGGCCGTTTCCGGGTCGTTGATTGCCGCGAACGATATCCAGCTCGCGCTTTCGAACCACTTGCTCGTCGCGTCCCGGCCGCCGTAAGTTTCGCGCATCTGGCCGATGGACTGATAGATCATCGTCAGGGTAATGCCGTATTTGCGGCCCGCATCCCGCGCGGTCTCGAGAATACGCATGAAGCCCAAGCGTGCGACCTCGTCGAGAAGGAAGAGGGCCCTTCCCGGCATCGCTCCATCCCGATTGTAGATCGCGTTCAGAAACGAGCCGATGATCACACGCGCCAGGCCCGAATGGGTCTCAAGCGTCTTCAGGTCGAGGGCAACGAAGACATCAGTCTTTCCGTTCGCGATGTCGTCCGTCGAAAACGTTGATCCCGAAACCAGGCCTGCATAGTTCTGATAGCTCAGCCAGTGTGTTTCCTTGATCGCATTGGCATAGACGCCCGAGAATGTTTCCGGCGTCATGTTCACGAAGGCCGCCACGTTCTCCTTGACGAAATCGGATTCGGAGTTGTCGTAGATCTCCTGCAACCGGGCTCTGAGCACCGGCTCGGGTTCGGAAAGGTTCGTCCGCACCGTGCGCAAGGTCTGGCGTTCCTTTAACGTATGCCCGGACAGGCAAACATCGGCAATGATTGCTGTCAGCAATTGCAGACCGGAGGCTCGGAAGAAGTCGTCGCGCACGCCACTGGCGCGGCCGCTATCGCTCATGATCCAGGAGGCGACCGCCGCGATGTCCTCTTCTTTTGTCCCGCCGTGCCGGCCGATCCAGTCGAGGGCGTTAAACCCGACATCTGGATTTTTAGGATCAAGCACGACGACATCACGACCCGCGGCGCTGCGATGTGCTTTGACCATCGGCGCCACTTCGTTTGATGGATCGAGCACGATCAGCGTGCTGCCCCACTTAAGCGCCGTTGGGATCGTCACCGAGGTCGTTTTGAAGCCGCCGGAACCCGCAAAAACGATGCCGTGGCTCGACCCGAACGATCCATCAAAGCAAAGGAGCGGTGATTTGCCTCCAGCGCCCCAAGTCTCTTTTGCATCCGCGCGAAACGAGATCGCGGCCGTGCTGTCGCGGTCGACGCGGTAACGCTCGCCGACGACAATTCCGCCACCTTCCCCGAACAGCCTTTCGGCTTGCGGCAATGCCATCCATTCCGCTTCGCCATACAGCGCCCGCTTGCCGCGGATGCGCTTTGGTTCCGAGCGTGCAAAAGCAGCGTTGCCCAACATCGCGACACGCATTGCAAACAAGCCGCAGAAGAAGGCTGCGGTGGCGCCGCCCATGGTCCCGGGATCGAGATAAGATAGAGCGGATTTGCCTGTCGGCACCTGACCGGCGAATTGCAAGACCCGAGCGCTTTCGCGGATGGTGGCGATCACAATGACCGTCGTCGACCCTATGGCGACACCACATCCGGCAGTCTTGATGTTGATCGAACCATTCGCGGCAAAAAGAGCAATGACGCCGATTGCTGCCGCCAACGCATAGGGCAGGGACAAGCCGATGCGCCCGAGCGTCATCTTCGCTTTCGCCGTCGATCCGAAAGCCGCAATCCACTGTTCGATCCCCGGCAATAACAACGCAACGGCTATCATCACCAAGGGCGGGATGACAGCAAGAAGGGCCCTAGTCACCTTCATTGCCAAACGCCTCCGCGCCGATTGCGATCAGGCGGGACCGCTCCTCTTCATTGCCGGCAATCGCCTTTTGCGCTTCGATCAGAACACCCAGAAGGAGTGCGCGCTTTTCGTAGCGAAGGCCTGCTTTTACGATCAGGCCACCCAGCTCGATCTTCTCGCGGGCGTCTTTCTTTCTGGCCTCTGCTGTCGTGAGCCGCTGCATGCGTTCAAGCCTCGCCACCTTGGCCCGAAGCCGCGCCAGATGTGTGCGGCGTGGTTTCCGACTGGCCGCTTGCGCCAGCCCCTCCCCTATCCTTCCCGTTCGATCCGCCCTTGCCTCCGCGAAACCGCTTCGCCACGTCCTCGAACGCTGCCTGAAGCTCTCCGTCCTCGATCTCGATTTCTCCAAGCCCTGCCTTCAGCGCAATGCGCCCGATGCGTTCGGCATCGCGTGTTTCCGCCTGCTTCAACTGTTCCTGCAGCCGCGCAAGTTCTTCACGGATTTTGGAAGTCGGTTTCTTCATCGCGATTCAATCTCCAGTCGTCTTAGTAAGGGTGCGAGCGAAGACTCTTCGATTTCCGTGCAACAGGACAGGTACAAATTTGTACCTCGCCAAAGCGCCAGCATTTGGCGAATGATCCCGCCGTTCCGAAGGAGCGGATCCAAGGGCGCAATTATACGTCGCTGACGCGACGCACTGCTTGAAGGCCCTGGCGGGGCCGGATCTCTCCCGACGAACATGTTGAATTCATTCGGAAGATGGAGCGCCTTACCCGTGGCAGTCCCGCATTTTTCAGTCACCGTCGTTGCTCGCGGCTCCGGCCGCAGCGCGGTGCTGTCTGCGGCCTACCGTCACTGCGCCAAAATGGACTACGAGCGCGAGGCCCGCGTGATCGATTATTCCCGCAAGCAGGGACTGCTTCACGAGGAATTCGTGATCCCGGCCGACGCCCCTGAATGGCTTCGCGCGATGATTGCGGACCGCTCGGTATCTGGAGCTTCCGAGGCCTTCTGGAACAGGGTCGAGATGTTCGAGAAGCGGTCGGACGCGCAGCTCGCCAAAGACGTGACGATCGCTTTGCCGATCGAACTTTCGGCCGATCAGAACATAGCCCTGATGCGGGATTTTATCGCGCAGCATATCACAACCAAAGGCATGGTCGCCGATTGGGTCTATCACGACGCACCCGGCAATCCGCATGTGCATCTGATGACGACCCTGCGGCCACTGAGCGAGGATGGTTTCGGGGCCAAGAAGGTTGCGGTTGTCGGTCCCGACGGCAATCCCGTTCGCAACGATGCCGGCAAGATCGTGTACGAGCTTTGGGCAGGCGGCGCCGAGGACTTCAACGCGTTTCGGGACGGCTGGTTTGCTATCCAGAACCGGCACCTGGCGCTTGCTGGTCTCGATATCCGCGTTGATGGCCGTTCGTTCGAAAAGCAGGGAATAGACCTGACACCGACGATCCATATCGGCGTTGGCGCGACAGCGATCGAGCGGAAGGCAGAGACGGCGCAGGTGGCGGGCGCGGCCCCATCGCTGCAGCTCGAACGGATCGAGCTGCAGCAGGAGCGCCGCACGGAGAACGCCAAGCGGATCCAACGCAATCCGGAGATCGTGCTGGACCTCATCACCCGGGAGAAAAGCGTCTTCGAAGAGCGCGATGTTGCCAAGGTTCTCAACCGCTACATCGACGATGCGGTGCTTTTCCAGGATCTGATGGCGCGGATCCTGCAGAGCCCGCAAACGCTGCGGCTCGATCGTGAGCGGATGGATCTCGCCACCGGTGTCAGGGCCGCCGCAAAATACACGACGCGGGAGCTGATCCGTGTGGAATCCCAGATGGCCAATCAGGCGGTATGGCTGTCGCAGCGATCCTCTCATCGTGTAAAACCAGCGGTACTGAACAGCGTCTTCACTCGCCACGATCGCCTGTCGGACGAACAGAAGATTGCGATCGAGCACGTAGCCGGGCCGGAGCGGATTGCTGCCGTGATCGGCCGCGCCGGCACCGGCAAGACGACGATGATGAAGGCGGCCCGCGAAGCCTGGGAAGCGGCCGGCTATCGCGTCGTCGGCGGTGCGTTGGCGGGCAAGGCGGCCGAGGGGCTGGAGAAGGAAGCGGGCATTGCCTCCCGCACGCTGTCCGCCTGGGAACTCCGATGGAATCAGGAACGTGACCGGCTCGATGAAAAGATCGTCTTCCTCCTCGATGAGGCAGGCATGGTCTCGTCCCGACAGATGGCGCTCTTCGTTGAAGCGGTCACCTCGTCCGGCGCGAAACTCGTTCTGGTCGGCGATCCTGAACAGCTTCAGCCGATTGAAGCCGGTGCTGCTTTCCGCGCCATTTCCGAGCGGATCGGTTATGCGGAACTCGGGACGATCTACCGCCAGCGCGAGCAGTGGATGCGCGATGCTTCCCTGGATCTGGCGCGTGGAAACGTGTCGGCTGCACTCGATGCTTACGCGCAGCGGGATTTGGTGCGGACCGGGTGGACGAAGGGCGACGCGATCACGGCATTGATCGCCGACTGGGATCGCGAATACGATCCGGCGAAGGCGACCCTGATCCTCGCCCATCGCCGTGTCGATGTGCGGCTGTTGAACGAGATGGCGCGCGGCAAGCTGGTCGAGCGAGGCGCGATCGAGCCCGGCCATGCCTTCAAGACTGAAGACGGGACGAGGCATTTTGCGGCTGGCGATCAGATCGTCTTCCTGAAGAATGAAGGTTCGATAGGCGTCAAGAACGGCATGTTGGCGCGTGTTGTCGAGGCGCAGCCAGGGCGCTTCGTTGCTGAGATTGGCGGCGGTGAAGATAGACGCCAGGTCGTGGTCGAACAGCGCTTCTACACCAATGTCGATCACGGTTACGCCACCACCGTCCACAAGAGTCAGGGCGCCACGGTGGATCGCGTCAAGGTGCTGGCGTCGAGCACGCTCGATCGGCACCTGTCCTATGTCGCCATGACTCGCCACCGCGAGGCGGCCGAGCTCTATGTCGGCCTGGAAGAGCTCGCGCAGCGGCGTGGCGGCGTGCTGATAGCCCATGGCGAAGCACCCTACGAACACAAGCCGAGCAACCGGGCCAGCTACTTCGTGACGCTGGGCTTTTCCGATGGTCAGGAACGGACCGTCTGGGGTGTCGATCTCGCGCGAGCGATGGAAGCGTCTGACGTCAGGATCGGTGATCGCATCGGGCTCGAACATGCCGGCTCACAGCGCGTCACGCTCCCTGATGGCAAGGAGGTCGAGCGAAATTCCTGGAAGGTCGTGCCGATCGAGGAACTGGCGATGGCCCGCCTCCATGAGCGGCTCTCCCGTGCGGGATCGAAGGAAACGACGCTCGACTATCAGCACGCCTCGCACTATCGCGCAGCGCTTCGCTTTGCCGAGGCGCGTGGCCTCCATCTCATGAACGTCGCCCGCACCGTCGTACATGACCGGCTGCAATGGACGGTCCGTCAATCGTTGAGGATCGCCGCGCTCGGCGCGCGCCTTGCAGCCGTTGCGACAAGGCTCGGCCTTGGCGGAGCGACGTCTACCGCATCGACAACATCTGCAATCAAGGAGGCAAAACCCATGGTCTCAGGTACGACGACCTTCCCCAGGTCGGTCGCTCAGGCGGTCGAGGACCGGCTCTCCGCCGACACTGGCCTGAAGGACAGCTGGCAGGAGGTTTCCGGCCGCTTCCATCTCGTCTTCGCGGATCCGCAGGCGGCCTTCAAGGCAGTCAATGTCGATGCCATGCTGACGAATGACACGATTGCCGCGACGACGATTGTGCGGATTGCCGAGCAACCGGAAAGCTTCGGCGCGCTGAAGGGGAAGACCGGGCTGTTCGCAGGAAGCGCCGAAAAGCAAGTGCGTGATATCGCATTGGTGAACGCACCGGCTCTTGCCCGAAACCTGGAGCGTTATCTCACCGTCCGCGCCGAAGCTGAGCGGAAGTTCGAAACTGAAGAGCGGGCGGCCCGGCTTAAGGTCTCGATCGAGATCCCGGCCCTGTCACCATCAGCCAAGCAAACGCTGGAACGCGTCCGGGACGCGATCGATCGCAACGATCTTCCCGCAGGCCTCGAGTTCGCCCTGGCCGACAAAATGGTGAAGGCTGAGCTTGAAGGATTTGCCAAAGCCGTGTCGGAGCGGTTCGGAGAACGAACCCTGCTACCGATTGCTGCGAAGAGCGCCGATGGCGAGACGTTCCAGAAGCTGACAGCCGGAATGAACCCAGCCCAGAAGAGTGAGGTGCAGTCGGCCTGGACGAGCATGCGTACGGTCCAGCAGCTTGCCGCGCATGAACGAACGACGGTGGCGCTCAGACAGGCAGAAGCTGCCCGCCAGACGCAGGCCAAGGGGCTGTCCCTGAAATGACGGTCACCAACCACCACTACATCTTGAAATATCGCCAACGCCGTGTCGCGGGCGCCATGCTTGCCGCGGCAGCAGGCTTCCTGACACTCGTTTTCGCCTGTGGCGGAATCCTCGGTTTACGGATCAACACAACGCCGAGTGAACCGCTCGGCTTATGGCGCATCGTTCCGATCTCGCCGTCCTCCATCCGGACGGGAATGACTGTGTTCGTCTGCCCACCCCACAACGAGAGGATGCGCGAGGCCCTTAGACGTGGCTACCTGCGACGCGGCCTGTGCCCAGGAGGATTCGGGCCGTTGATAAAGACAATCGTCGCGGTGGCTGGCCAGCGCATCGAGGTGACGGATCACCTGACAGTCGACGGTACAGATCTCGCCGGGTCGCGGATCGTCGATATGGATGGACAGGGCCGCTCGCTGGCCCCCGATACGAGCGGGACCGTGCCGCCGGGATCGGTCTATCTCCATTCGGCTTTTCCAGGATCCTGGGACTCACGCTATTTCGGGCCAATTCCCATGTCGGGTGTTATCGGCGTGGCGCAGGAGGTGTGGACCTATGCGCCGTGAAAGCCTGCTGACCGTCCTTCTCATGTCAATGTCTGTTGCAATCGGCGCGGTCGGATGGAGCGGACAGGCGGAGCTCCTCCCCGTTGCAATCCTCTTTCCGCTCGTCTGGTCCAGGTCCCCGACACGGATCGCCGCGGCGCTCGTCTCCGCCGGTTATTTCCTGGCGGCGTCCCGTGGGTTGCCGGTCGGGGTTGCCCAATTCTTTGGCGCGGATCTCTGGGTAGGTCTTTGCTTCTGGATCGTCGCCGCGGTGTCCTTTGTGGCAGTCCATTCTGCGCTATGGGCCGGGTCACACGGCCTAGGGAAGGCACTGCGATATCTGTTGGTGATGGTGCTCATGGCTGTGCCGCCCTTCGGAATTGTGGGGTGGGCGCATCCATTGACCGGCGCAGGCATTCTGTTTCCGGGTTGGGGCTGGTGGGGACTGCTTGCAATGACAGCCGGCCTGACGGGTCTCGTAACCCGACACGGGCCGGCTATCGCCATCGGCCTTGCAGGTCTTTGGCTCTGGTCCGCCGCATCGGGGACACAGCAGATTCTAACTGAGGGATGGCGGGGTGTCGATCTCGAAATTGGTGCGAGCCTTGGTCGCGATCAGTCTCTTTCTCGGCAACGCGATCTGGTCGAAAAGGTTCGCATTGCGGCTGACGGACAAGAAGCAGTCATCGTTCTTCCGGAAAGCAGCCTTGGCTTCTGGACGCCGACGCTTGAAGGCTTCTGGCGTAACCAGCTGCGAAACGCCCAGATCACGGTGATCGCCGGTGCGGCCCTCGTCGATCCCGATGGCTACGACAACGTCATGGTGGCGATCGATGCGCGAGGAGGGCGCATCCTTTATCACGAGCGCATGCCGGTTCCGGTCTCGATGTGGCGGCCGTGGGAGCGTTGGACCGGCCAGGTCGGTAGCGCACGAGCCAGCTTTTTCGAGAACCCTGTGGTCGAGGTTGCGGGAAGGAAGATCGCGCCGCTGATTTGCTACGAACAACTCGTCCTATGGCCAGTTCTCCAGTCAATGCTGCATCGACCTGATGCGATCGTGCTGATCGGTAATGGCTGGTGGACGGCCGGCAGCAATATCGTCGCGATACAGCGCGCAAGCGCTAAGGCGTGGTCCGATCTGTTCGGAACTCCGCTCATCATATCCTTCAACACTTGATCTTTGGAGCCATCGTTATGGACCCTGCCTTCATCAAGGAATGCGCTGACCCAGGGCTGAAACCTGCTATTGTCTAGCAGTTCGTATCAGCAGTCGGTTCTGGCGATCCGCTCGCGATAACCGTCAAATCGGGTGGACGGCTTATCCTCGTCCCCAAGCCGAAAAACCCCGACGAAGCCATGGAGGTCGTCAGACAATATGTCGGCCAGGCGGTGGTGCGTGTCGGAGTGACGCAATTCCCGGCGGGCGTTGGCATCAAGGATGTCTCGGAACTCGGACCAGAACTCGTCGAGCCCTGCGGGAATCTTCGTATGGGGTCTGCCATGTTCGTAAAGATCCTCCGGATCGTGAGCAAGTGGTACGGAAATCCAACGAATGCCGAGGTATTTCCGCAGGTGTTCGACGATGCGGTCTACGCCTGGAACACCGGTCAATTCGAAGGCCAGGCCGTGTTTCAGGCTGAGGACCCGGGTGGAGCTATCGCGGAACAGGGAGACAGGGCAAAGGCGGTGGAGCCTGGACCTGCAGATGAAACACCGTCTGAAAGCGAGGCGGTGCCCTCTACTGAAAAAGAAGCCGGAACGGCGGGGATCAGAATCGATCTCTCGCGGATCAGCGGCCAGAAGTAGGTCCGAACAGCAAGTCCCGATGTCAAGGATCGACGATCGCCACATTGAGGTCGTTGAGAACGCTGGCGAGACCCGGCGCTCGAATCAGCCTGGTCGCACCAACCGTTTTCAGTTTGCCGACGGACCGGTCGAAAACCGCAAGATTGGTATGCCCATTAAGTCGCGACGGGTAGATGATCCCGTCAATTCGATCGGCATGGTCATGGAAAGCGACAGCCCACTCGCGTGCGAGAGATTGTCTGGATGACTTCGCCACATCTGTCGGCACACCCATCTTGATCGGACCATCGTCGCGCAGATCGACGATTTTCAGCGCCTCGACGACCTCAATCTGCGCGTATTGTCTGTCGTGGAGTTCGCTCTCTGCGATTGGAAGATCTCCGATCAGTCCGTCGCGCTGGTCCCGTAGCACGGCCTCGAGGAAGCAGACCTTGACGGTATCCCCGAGGTAGAGAACGCCGAAGCGATTGTCGGCCTTGCGGCGGCGCGGATCGCTGAACCGGCTCGGCGTCTTTCCGAAACCAAGCGGATCAGGGTATCGAGCGAGGTAGATGCGGCCGAACAGTGATCCGGGCACAACGACATGCAGGTGCAGTTTTGATGTCTCGAAACCGGCAGGCGGTACAATCTGTACCATTTACCGGAAATCTCGTCCGACACTTTCCGCGGCGCTAAGCACTTGCTCAGTCCGCCCCCGCTCCAGAGCCTGGCGGCCGGTCATGCCATCCAGTTCGCTTTGTGGTTGGATCAAGAAACGATACACCGCCCATGCCCCACCCAGTCGTTCATGTAGGATCGGGAGCGCAGAAAACGGCTTTCCATCGGAATCCATTTGCCAATCGGGGAAGCGATATCCGCGCTTGGCACCGTCCAATCCGAGGACTTGGCCGTTTTGCCGTTTGGTGTTGACGGTAACCCGTGTCGTTCCCAGCAGGCGCGCAAAGACCTCAGCACTGAGCATGTCGGCGCCGCCTAAGATCTCCGCTGCCTTCGAGCGCCCGCGAGCACGCGCCGCTGCAAGTGCTTGCTCCAGTTCTGCATCCGCACCGTCGCCTTCCTGTACAAGTGTCGGCACAACCGTCGCTTCCTCTTCGACGGGGGTAACGACCATCTCACCTTCCGGATCGACATCGACGCGAAAGCTCACACGCCGGCCGGCGGTGCGGCTTTTTGTGATCGCCTTGCCATACTGCTGCAACAGCGCCTGCACGCGCTTCGGTTTGTCGGACAGCACCTTGGATGCATTATCCGGAACATTGATCTTGAAGCCGCTCATGCCTTCAGGCAACGCGCCGGCGCCTGTAGCCAGAAAAAAGGCCATCGAACGATCACCTGCATCGCGCTGCCGTCGAGGGCCGCTTCGATCGCCGGATTTTGCCTTAGGGGATACCATAACGTTGCCTCCGTGTGTCTCTTTATATGGCAAAATCGTTAAGTTCGTCAAGTTGGTAAAGCAGAGGGAGACATGTGATGATCGCAGCTGACCGCGAAAAACCACTTTGTCCGGGTAGAAATTAAATCTAATAATTGATTTCAAACAAAAAGCGATTAGAACCCAAGGTGGAATTGTCAGTTAAAAGCGGTTGAATATGCTTCGATCTTCGCAAAAACACTGTTTGATCGCACCGCAGTCAGTTTGAATGTGGATGCTTTCATTGAGCTAGACAGGATTGCGATCGATAGAGGAGAATATACGTGACCAAGTGGGTCGAAAAACTTCTCGATGTCACGGCGATAGGGAATGATCAGTCAATGCTTAAGGGAGCATTGGCAAACCTTGCCGACAGATTTGATTTTGTGGGATACGCTTTCGTAAATCTGCGACCCGGGCAGGCATATGCCGTTTCGAACTACGATCTCGAATGGCAGAAGATCTACGATCAGCTCGATCATCGGTTTATCGATCCAGTTATGCGGAAAGCTCAGCTCGTCAAGCGAGCATTCGCGTGGTCAGGCGAGCACGATAAGGGCGCCCTTTCCAAAGAGCAGAAGAAATTCTTCTCGGACGCATCCGACTTCAACATTCGGTCCGGAGTCTCGATACCGGTCGCGACTGCCAACGGTGCCATGTCCATGCTGACCTTTGCCTCGTCGAAGCCGGTAATCGCAAATGATACTGAAATCGACGCAATCATGGCTGCTTCTGCGGTTTCGCAACTGCATACTCGCATCGAATTTTGCGGGTCACTCCGTCTATTGAGGAAAAGGTGATCCTGACACCGAAGCAGGCAACCTATGTGCGATGGCTTTCACTGGGGAAGACTGTCGAGGTCATCGCCGAGCTGGAGCAGGCAAAATATGCCGGCGTGCGGTCCGCGATCGACGATATCAGGACGCGCTACAATCTCTCAAACCACGCCCAAGTCGTTGCGTTGGCGATCCGTCGCGGACTGATCTGAGCATGCCTCGGTCAAACTTTCGGCGTGTAACCCAGTAAACTTAGCAGCGTTGTTAGTGCTGACATCTGAGCATGCATTCGGATTGTGGCCTCGAGATAGGTGGTGTGGGCCTCCCCACCTGCTTGCTTGCCAGCCTTGATTTCTGCAGGCAGTGCGTTGAACAGGGTCTCCGCCTGTTCAACAAGATCCCGGTGTTCCCGGATTGCGTCGATCGTTAGCTTCTCAACGATAGACGTCGGAAGCCCATCGAGCAAACCGATAAGCGGTTTCAGATCGATCAGATCCCTATTCAATCGTTCATTGCCGTCCATCGCTACTCCAAATCAAGAATGCGCGGTACGCCCCCGCATTGATCCTGACCCCTGGCGATCGGGGAGTTTGTAACCGAGCATACTCAGCCCATGGACCTTTAGTTCCGAGGAACCTGGACATGCGTCCACGGCTCCCCGACCATAGGTCGAGGAATCTGGAGCCCTAACGGCGGGCACCAAACCGGTATGCTTCGGGTTACAAAGCCCGGAGGCAGCGCGTACTGCCACATCCGCGCTTATAGCGAGATCGCGCCGCCCGCGCCACCGCAGATTTGTTGCTGGATCAGGCATCGAATCCACGAGTGTATTGATGCCCAATAGTTATGAGCTTCTGGACTTGCATTTTTTGTTGCAGTGCAGCAAAGAGTTGCAGCCTCGCAGGGTCATGCGCGCTACTGACGCACGGTCAATACTTTGGCCGATCAAATATATCTAGCGCAACCCGCTCACGCTCATGGAATCCCAGATTGCAAAAGTCGAAGGTAGATTATGATGAGATCGCAAGTCGGGTGTCTGAGGTAAGCTTGGTCGCCGATGCTCTGGAGATAGTGCAGTCCGCCTACTGCATCGACTTCGTCACCTATCATCTAGCGTCCACGATCGTCGGCTCCTTCGATGCGCCATTCGTTCGGACGACCTATCCGGAGGCATGGGTTTCAAGATACCTTTTGAATGGATATGTCAGGATCGACCCCGTCGTGCGCGAGGGATTTCTCAGACAGCTATCCTTCGATTGGCGGGAGCTCGAACTAACCATCGAGGCATTGCCTTTTCTCGAAGACGCTATGCGACATGGCGTCGGGCCGTTCGGCCTATCAATTCCCATTTCGGACAAAGCTGGCCGCCGCGCCATTCTCTCTCTTAACTCGAGGGGGACTGCGCACGCTTGGGATCAGCTTGTCGAGACATATCGGGGTGACTGGCTAGATCTCGCGCAGCTTGTCCATCAGAAGGCAGTGTTCGAATTGCATGGTGAAAGTGATCCCGTGCCGGCAATCAGCGCTCGGGAACGTGAATGCCTTTACTGGAGCGCGCTTGGAAAGGACTACAAGGACATCGCCCTAATCCTCGATATATCTCATCATACAGCCCGGACCTATCTGAAGTCGGCCCGTACAAAACTCGGCTGCGCGACAATATCAGCAGCAGCCACGCTCGCTCTGAAGCTACGCTTGATCAGCATCTAAACTTCGTCGCGCGAAGGCACTGCAATACCCGCATTTGAGCGAGCCCATCTGCGGGAATTTAGTCTCCAGCATGTTCGAAGCATCTTCCAGCCGCACAGAAAAGGCTGGAGAAATCGATGTTCATTTTGATTGAAGCCCACCAATACGCACGGTACGAAAACCTGATGAATCAGGCCTTTCGCCTACGCAAGCGCGTCTTTCACGATCAACTTGGATGGGCTGTGAAGATCACCGATGACAGTGAGAAAGATGAGTATGATGCACTGCGGCCGGCCTACCTGATGTGGTGCAATGATCGGTGCGATCGGCTCTATGGCGCCGTCCGCTTGATGCCGACGACCGGGCCTACCCTCCTTTACGATGTATTCCGAGACACTTTTCCTGACGCCAGCCTTGCGGCACCTGGCATCTACGAGGGGACGAGGATGTGCATCGACGAGGCGAACCTCGCGGTCGACTTCCCAGACCTCGACAGCAGCAAAGCCTTCTGCATGCTCTTGCTCGCGCTTTGCGAATGCGGGTTGGCGCATGGGATCAAGGCTCTCGTCTCGAACTACGAGCCGCACCTCGCCCGGATATATCGCCGTGCCGGGCTGAGAGTCCATGAGGTTGGTCGTGCAGAGGGATACGGGCGTTCACCGGTTTGCTGCGGAATCTTCGAGGTATCGGAGCCGGTCCGAGTGCGTATGCAGCATTCCCTCGGCATAAAAAGCCCGCTGTTCACAGGATACCGCGCGCGGGGCTTAGCTGCAGGTCAGGAGCCTGCTAGGGTCTCCGCCTAACAATATCATCTATTGGCATGTCGCGGCCTGTGCGACATGCCAGCTCAATTCGAATAGATGCCCGGGAATACGATATCCTGGTCGACGAGCACGTTGAACTTGTACCCGGGCCGGATCTTAATCGTTGGCTGGACATTGAGGTTCTTCGAGATTGTCTGCTCAGCAACTCGGCCAAAGGTCTCAGCGAAATTCCGACGAGCAGCGTCCGATGCGGTGTCCTGCGTGGCGAGTGTTGAGCTCTGCGGGACTGCCATATCAATTCCCGTGCCGATAAGCGCGACCAACACTGCTGAGCCGAAGGTGCGGAAATAATGATTGTCCACCTTGTCGGAGAACCCGCCGTAGCCCTGCGAATCTGTTCCAGCCATCCCGCCAATTTGGAGGGTCGACCCGTTGGGGAAAATGACGTCGGTCCACACCACAAGGACCCGGCTTTGACCAAAGGAGACCTTGCTGTCATAGCGGCCGAGAAGTTTCGTTCCTTGCGGCACAAGCAGGTAGTGTCCGCTCGCCGTGTCGTAGATGTTCTGGCTAACCTGTGCGGTGATGCGACCAGGCAGATCCGAATTGATGCCGGTTATCATCGTGGCGGGGATAACGGAGCCTCGTTTCAGCTCATAGCGAGACATTTGCGGTACGACGCGGTTTGGCAGATATCCCAACTTTGCAAGATCTGAGTTGAAGAATTCTTCTTTCGCAGTTTGGCTGTTCGGATCGATGTTTTGACCCGTGAGACCGGATTTCATTGCCGCAGAGTAAAGGTCCGTTGCGCTGTTTGCGCCAGTTGCGTCAGATATTCTGCCCGACGTCCGGCCATCTGTTTTCACCTCCTGGACCTCTGAAATGTCGACCTTCAGCGGTGAATCCAAGGCGGTGGCGCGGGCTTGGAGGCTCGCCATGCGCTGGCGCTGCTGCTCGCGAAATATCTGCTCGCGCTGTTCACGGAGCATCCTGGCGTTCCACTCTTCGTCCGTCTCCGTGTGATTAGGCATGGAATAAGGACCCCGCACATGGGGTGATCGGCGTCCAAACGGGACCCCCATCTGCAATGGGGTTACAACAGCCTCCGGTTTCATCGGAGGCTTTTTGTTCGGATG
>Ga0075033_1000739_pt1 | contig 16627 bp, 15 predicted proteins | sample SynthPrep_5_END__FD_72751 | JGI IMG/M metagenome (GOLD analysis project Ga0075033, IMG submission 72751) | Synthetic microbial communities from Ohio, USA - SynthPrep_5_END_DS10_MetaG | ecosystem: Engineered > Bioreactor > Aerobic > Activated sludge | place: USA: Ohio, Columbus | collected...
GGGAAGAATGACGAAAGTGAAAGAACCTCTTTGGCCAGACGAATATCCTGATCGTTTTATCGATTGCCAAGAAGCTCTAATGCCCGGTTTTCTAGTCCTTCTGGAAAGCGCTGTCGCCTCTGGTTGGACTGAAAATGAGGCGATAGCCGCGCTTACTGAGCTCGCCGACGGCCGCTGGCTTGCTAATGGCGAAAACATTGACCTTCAGAGAGTTCTGGCATCCATAAAACGCCGTTCTTGACTCTTCTGCGCAATGAGAACAATATAGGAACACCAGCCCTAACAATACGTGAGACCCAACGTGCCTGTTCGCGCGAATGCATCCACTTTGGCCGAGCTTCAGGACGCAATCGACAAGATCGAAGGCGTATCTCGAAGCGAACGCAAGGTACTGCCTTTCGGAGTGCCGGCGATCGATAACCATCTGCCGTATGGTGGGCTCGCCTATGGCGCCATCCACGAAATCGGCGGAGGCGGAGGCGATACCGTTGTCGGCGCGTCATCGGCATTGTTCACAGCTGGCATTGCCGCCAGGACAACCGGCAAAGTTCTGTGGTGTCTGACGCGCACAGATTTGTTTCCACCTGCGCTTGCCCAAGCCGGCCTCGATCCCAACCGGGTTATTTTTGTGGAATCTGACAACGAGCTGGGCGTTTGCGAGGCCTTTGAGGAAGCCTTACGGTTCGGCGGACTTGCGGCCGTGGTCGCGGAGATGGTTCGCTTGCCCATGGACATTTCTCGGCGCTTCCAACTGGCGGCCGAAAAGACGGGGACTCTCGGTCTTGTCCTACGCCGATGGCGCCGGCAACAAGAAGCTACGGATTTTGGCAACCCCACAGCCGCGGCGACGAGATGGCGTGTTAGCCCACTTGCCTCAGAGCCGTTACCTGTAGAGGGTATCGGCCGCCCGCGCTGGGTGCTGGAAATGATACGGCAGAGGGCAGGGGAATGTTTCGATGTTGAAGTGGCCGCCTGCGATCACAGAGGGCAAATGGCCGAAGTCGAACACTGGCGGCATTTCAGACCCGGTACGGTCGCTTCGGTGGGCTGGAAATGAAGCACAGGCGCGGAATAGAACTGGCGGGCCCGGGTCGTGACGAGGTCGTGTACGTCGGCGCGCTGGCCGAAGCTCTACACAAGACCTTCGACGACATACGAGAGTGGGAAACTCTGGGCGCGCATTGCGCCAATTGTGAACGAGAAGGATGGTTGCTGCGTTGGGAGCTCCAGCGTAAGTGGGGTGCAGGTACCTATATAGGATCTCTTACTGGTCGGCTAAGATGTCGGGCTTGTGGAAACAAAAAGGGCAACAACTGGATATTGGGGCGGCTGCCGCGATGACGATCGGAGCCAGATTCGATAGGCATCTATACATTACAGAAGTCGTTTATTGCCAGTGCGTATGAAATCGTCATATGCGGCTAGTGTCGCCTTAACTTTGGGGGTCAGGGCATTTCGCAGATCCTCGTATGCGAGCTGATCTTCGCTACTGACCACAAGGGCGCGATCAATATTCCAGTCTGGCTGCATACAGAACCTACCCGGACCATATGAGAAGAAGTGCATCGACGTAAACTTCGTTAATTCGTCGAGACATCTTTCCAGTTCGTCTGCCTTAGATTCCATTGTCGCGTCATTAAACTTGTTCGTGGTCGCCTCTAGGAGGTAGTAGGCTTGATTCAATAGTTGGCCTTCTTGCGTCGTATAAGCGTGATCATCGATAATATTTGATAGAGCGCTTTTAAATCGAGGTTCTGAAACCGTTATAAGGAATTGGTTGAATATCGGCGCATCATGCCCACGAACTCGAGCGTATGCTGCGTCCTCTCTAGCCGTCGCGGTTCGTTTGCTCATGACCTCCAGCCAAGACATCAAGAGATGGTAACTTAGCCCCATCGCAACAAGAACCACTGACCACCAAGGGCTCGCAGTGCCTTCCATCTGATAATCAAATACGATTTTGACAATCGCCTGAACGAGCGGCATCCATATTGGTGTGAACAGAAGCCCTACACCACCACTGACTACGATAAGTGCAATTCTATTGTGGGGGAGGCCTCGTACAGCGGGATAGACCCGCAGAAACAAATCTACGATTAGGTTGCCCCATTCCCTGATGTTTTCTCGATTTTTTGACAACTTCCTGCCCTTTGCAAATCTCCGGCCCGGATATGGCGCAATTTCAGAGCTTTGTCTCGGACAAGGTGTGCGAAGTAAGTTTTCTATCTGGGTTTCGCTCGTGCAGCTGCGGGCGATATCGAGCCCTGCTAGGAGGACCAGAAACTGAAGCCCGATGACCTCGACATGTTAAAGGTCAATTGCTTGGCGGACACGCTTCAAGCCCTCATCGGCATTTGCGTACACGCCTTCGCGAATTAGTATCTCGCCAGTGGAGGTCAATACCACCCATAAACAGTTTTCTAGTGGATCGTCCTTTGGAACGAGCGCGCTTAACTCGGGATCGTTGCTCGGTCCAACTACTGCCACGAAGTGCTGGTCAACAAGTCGTTTCGTGGTTTGGTATTCCATGAAGTATCCAAGGGAATAATCAAGCTTGCTGTGCGTAGGGTGGTCTGGATCATAAATAACAATAAAAACCATCGTGTTCCGCTCTGCGGCTTCGGCCCGAGCGGACTGCAAATCATCGTGTGGAGCTCGCAGGAAGAATTTGTTGGTACTCAGTTGAGGATCGGCTGATGGTGATGTTATCGCTGCCGCGCGTGATGCTTGGATCCAGCGGTTGAAAGATTTCGGCATATAGCGAGCTGCCAGCACTCTCCCTCTTGGGCTGTCCAGCAACTTTCGTTCAACCACTTCGCTATCGAGCTGCAGATACTCAAAGTCTGGCTGAAGAGCACGGAGGGTCTGACCTAAGCCGCTGCTTGGGAGGGTGGAGTAGAACGAGACGAAGCCCTGGCAACGGTGCGTGTATAGGCGGTCACGAATATTGATTTCGTCACCCGGGCTGACGGATGCGCCCGAGTGCGCTTTGTGTTTACAGCTCACCAACCAACGAACAACATTCACACCACCTGGACCTGAGCGATCCTCTTCGACGATAAGATCGCGACCACCATCTGCGCCCCGGTCTGGTTGTTCAATAATTCTAAAACCTTCAGAGTCAAAAAATTCCCTTGCGAAAAGTTCGAAGCGATCTCTGTCGGGACCACTCTGTGCCGACGCAATCTCGGTGAAATCCAAAGCTGCCATGTGTATCAATATCGCCTGTGGTAAGCGGAAGTCAGTTATAGGAGCGCCGTTTGGGCGAGGACTGTGAATGTCTGGACAAAATGTTAGCGCCGCGCAACCGGTTTCATTCTCTATGTAATTACTTGATTAACCGATTGATTTCAGTTGCCGAACCGGAGCATTCCATAATAGTGTTTCACCAATTGTAGGAAACAACTGATTATGCGAACCCCTCAAGGAAAAACCCGGTAGATGCGCGAGTGGTTTCCGCTTACGAACTATGAATTCTACGCCTTCGTTTCATCGGGCATGTTGCTTGTTGCGACGGTTGATTATTGCTTCACGGGCGAGATTTTAGTTGGCCGAACAGATTGGACGATTGTTCAGGGGGTTTTTTGGACGATTGTCTCTTATGTATTGGGACAAATTTGTGCAGCTCCCTCAGCTACTCTTATTGAGTTTGTTCTGGCTCGAGGTTTCCTGCGTTCTCCGTCTGCTGTCGCTCTTGGCATCGGTAAGAGGAGATGGCGGGACTATGTGGCAGCCTGGCTGTTCGCCAATCGCGAATATGCTCCGTTAGCTAAACCCGTGCAGGACCGCATCAAGAACGCGGCCAGCGCAAAACTTAATGTGCCGACAGCTACTCTCACCGCAGAAGCCATTTTCCAGGTCGCCTTCCCAGCGGCGAGAGAAAAAGAGGATTCCATTAAGCGCCTGGATAGCTTCCAAAATAACTACGGTTTTTGTCGCAATATCTGCTTCGTTGGAATAGTTGCCACTTTTATGCTGAGCTATCATTACTATCAGCAACCTACTGAAAAAGGTTTCTGGATTCTGATTGCAGCGATTTTCACGGCAATAGGGATGTTTGGCCGTTTTCTGAAATATTATTCAGCCTACGCGCGCCAAGTATTGACTGCGTACAGTCATAGTATTTCCTAGTCCTCCTGCGTGTCAGGATATGGTAGGCTTATTGCGGCCGACCATCCTTGACGTTCTGGCGCATTGCGATAAATCCGTTTGGTACCTCGCCCGTCCCCGGTGCTAAGCACTCTTGCTCCACGGTGCCGGAGGCCACGTATCGTTGCTTTACGGGGGTGGCTTGGGTCTTCGCGCGCCGCACTGATAATGGCGGTGAATTGGCCTTTATCTTCTTCTGGAGGGCTATCGAGACGCTCCCCTAGCCAACGATCCAGAATTTCGGTCGATACGTTGCGGCGTGAACCGTGATGAGGCGTTTGAAATCGGTTAATACCAGGCAATGTCAATCCAGCCAAAGGTGCATAATCTGCGGCTTCGTCCATTCCTTCACGGCCTGCATCTGCGGTCAACAAAATTTTGTCATTGTTCAGATGGGCGAACTGAACAATGCTCATCTCGTTTTCGTTGGATGTGGCTTCAGGAGAGAACTTTTCTTCGCCCCAGCCCATTTGGATATACGCTATCGCTTTTTTTGCGACCTCTACTAATGCATCGAGGCCAAACCAATTGATACCTCGTGCCTCTTCGATCACCTCAGGTGTTCGATCGGAATGCGCAACAAGCTCAATGAAGCGCTGTCGGCTGGGGGCTAGCACGGTAAAGGCTCCGATGGTTGCCCCTTGAAATGCGTCTCGGATATCGACGCCTTGTTTGATGGCGAGTTTTTCGATGTCATCCAAGTAAGGATAGAGCCGGTGCAAGCGGCTTTCGAGGTGCGGGATGGAGTTGCATGTAGGGAAATAGTGGATCATGTCCGCTGCGTGGACCCACGGGCGATTCATCCAGAGCGTGCCGACTTCGAAATTTTCGAGGATCTTAATGATCCCTTCTGCGTGGTCCTGATCAGGATGGGTAACAACAACATGATCTATCTTATCGGGGTTGCCGTAGTGCTGCCTGATGTGGGTCACCAAGGCGTCTCCGGTAGCTGCGTATCCTGCATCAACAACGTGAATAGAAGTTTGCCCCCACCGCTCATAGCGGATTGCGATTGCATCGCCGCTCTTACTCGTATGGACCTCTAAGAAATCGAGTTCGTAAAAATCAGCCATGGTTTCTACCTTTCTGATACACTTATAAGGCGAAATGTCTAGAATATACAATGCAGCTCGAAGGAATGCCGGTGTAATGCACATAAAAGTTATGCAGGTCACTGGCGTGATCCTCGTCCATGTTAGTTACGATAACTCTCTCCAGGTTCGTAACACCCTGCTGGGGTAAATAGACCGAAGGACGCCAGCCTGTCGTGGGGTTATGCCCAGCATCAATCAAGAAATGTTTGCCATTGTCCGTTGAAAAAAGGTACGCCCACCGTGTTCAACGTCGAATATTGGGATCCAGTGATTCAGTTGTTTTGCGCCGACGAACCTTCAACGCATGAAGGCGTTCTGGCGGTGGCACTGGTGCCAAGACCTGCCAGTTGCAAGCCGCGTGACCGATGGTTGGCTGCGAGATCAGCGGAAGAGGCTCAGTGTTGCGGCCATTCGATCGGCAATGGTTGTTGCGAATAGTGAGCTTATTGTCCGCTTTGGGCCGAAAGCGGCCTTAGCACAAGGTGAAGACGATGAAACGAGTTATGTTATAACATATCGCATAATCTGTATTATGGAACTAAATCATTGATTTTATTATTGAAGTTCCTTCTTGAGCGAATCCGCTCCGCTATGCAGTAGAACGAGGCATGAAGCCGATCATCAATACGTCAAATTCCTAGTTTCACATCAAATTCTTGAAAGCCACCTTCATTCCAAGCCGCTAAAATTGCCCCGTTCCCCCAATTTGGTAATAAGGGAGCCGCGCCGTCGCCTCTGTATTCGTAGCAGAGGCGGCGGCTTTCCAGCTTCCGCCCCTCGCAGACGGCTAAGCCGGGCTAACCCGGCTTCCTTTGATAATCAGAACGGCCAGTAGCTGGCGATCAATTGATACCATTGCTGCAGATGGACCCAAGCGACATCGAGCGCTGCGCCCACAACAAACACCACAACGAAAAGAAAGACAGCCACAAAGACCGCTGGGACTACAGAACCGGCAAGTTGCGCGTCCTCGTCAGCGACTTTCTGCTCGTAGACCATTTGAAGAAGGCTTTTTCCGTTCATCTTACCGTTCCTGGTCGTCTCGATCGCGCTTCTCTTCGCGCTCCTGCCTTAGTTCATCAAGGCGGTTCAACTGCCTTGCCGCAGGTTCCGCCTGTGAGGCTTCGCCTTCTCGGACTGCTGCCTTTTCTTCTACCACGGGACCCGCAGTGGGAGAAGTCTCGACCTCGGCAGACTTGTCATCGCGCTCCGGGAGGACTTCGGCTTCCCACTTGCGCCGGTCAACCAGTTCAACCGACCTGACCTTTTTACCCTCAACTTCACGGATGACGGTCTTCTCGACCTTCTCCATACCGGCTTCTCGCAGCGTGATGGTGTCGCCCTCTTTCGCGTCGGCATGCGAGAGTGCATCTGGCAGGCCAACACCCCACACTGTACGCTCTCCTTCAGCCGTTCGAAGAACAACATACGGCGACGTTTCGTTTTCGGGCTTGTCCTGATACGGCTTGGAGCCTACCTCGATCAGCTCTCCGGTCACGCCCTCGCGGAAGCCCGCCCGGCTCTTTGCGGCGGCTGTTGCAGCAACCTTCTCGGCGGTAACTTCGCCCTTTTCGCTTTTTGGCCCTGCCCGGTTTTCAGCAGCAACAAGCTTTTCTTCAATGTGCCGGATCTCGTTCTTCAGGTGCGACTGTTCACGCCGACTGACTTCCTGCCAGTCCAGTTCGTTAGGCTGATAGCCCTTGACGGCGATACCCCTCGCCTGTCCTTCAAGCCAGGCCTCTCGCCTAAATTCTTTTGAGCCCGCGATTTCAACGCTCGTCCAGCCGCGATGCGCAGCGGTATCGATCATCAGGCGAACAGCGGTCGGATCGTAAATTTTGCTCCGCAGTTTTTCGCCGGCATCTTGGAAGACTTCGCGAGTGGCCTTCGAATTGGTGAAAACACGAACGGCGCCATCTGCTGCGTGCTGCAAGAAATACTGGCTGGTGATTTCTGCAGGCAGGGAACGTGACGGCTTCTGCTCCCCTTCACCGCTCTTCTCGGCCGCAGCTGGGACCGCAGGTTCGAGAGATTGTTTGACGTTTGCCTCGGCCGCCGAAATGCCTTGCTTGATGTTCGCCTCGACCGCTGCGACGCCTTCTTTGAAGGCCTCGTCAACGGCTTCAAGAACACGAGCCACGGGGCTCAAAGTTGCGATCGACGAGGCCAGATCTCGAACAATGGAATTCGGACGCGCCTTGGAGCGAACATCATCAAGTTCCTCCTGAAGCTCAATCACCTTTCGGCGCGCTTCGACCATGTTTTGCGCCCGCTCCGAAATAAGGCTGAACTGCTCCTTTTCGTCTTCGTCAATCAACGACCCGTAGTTGGCGAGAGCCTTAGAAACATTCGTTTCGTAGGCCTCGAAATCTGCCCTTGTCATGTCATCACTCATTACTTCACCCTCTCTGACAATATCCGCCAAATGCTGGCGCGCTGCATCTTTTACGCTTTCGAACTCACCACGCATGGCCGACACTTCCAGACCCGCAAGGCTGCTGCGGATCGCTGAAGACAGCCTGGCTTCAGCAGCCAAGGCAAATTGGACCACCTTCTCATCCTCGGAACGATCGGCGACAGAAGACCATGCCCTTTTCGCGTCGAATGCGTGCTGAAGACTCTGCTCGGTGGTCGCGACCGTCCGGACCTCGGCTCGCTTATTGTCGTAGCGCGTCTGCGCTGCGGGGCTAGTCCCGACATGACTAGTTCTGCCCGTAGTATCGACTGCCCTCACCTGGTTGCGCGTGAAGGCAGGCGAGGACGCCATTTCGCGGCGGTCAGTCATTTCCATAGCTATACCGTGGTCCCTTGCCTTCTCGGCCAAGAGCGCTCGCCACTGCCGGAAAATCTGCGGGCTGGTCTCTACCCGTTCGCCGTGCTGGTTGCGCATCACCACGAGAGCATGAACATGGATGTGTGGCCGCTTGCCACCTTCGCTCTGCTCCTTCGGATCGTGCATCGGGTCATGCATCGAAAAGGCGTATTTAAAGCCCTCGAATTGATGCGCCAGAAAATCACGGGCGGCGTTCTCAAAAGCCTCTGCGTTCGTACCAGCGCGTGCGGAAAGGATGACGTGCATAACGTCCCTGCCCTTGCGACTGTGCAGTTCAGAACGCCATTCCTTCTGCACGAGATCGCCGGCGGCCTTCTCCGTCTCAATAGCGCGGCCACGGTCGTCTCGGACGCCCGCATTGGCCTCAACAAGATCCCGCACCCTTGCCGTACCGTACTCAACGCCATTGCCATATCGCGAGAATGAAAATCTCGACGCAGCACCGTTTACTGTGCGGCCCTTATCGAACCGGCCTTGGACAATTTCTGCTGCAACGTCGTCACCAGTTAGCCGTTCGCCCTCCTTGCTCCGGAGAACCAGGACACCTTGAACATGGAGCACGCCGCGAGCCGGCTGCTCAACCGCATAGGCAAACCTTCGGTTTCCCAAGCCGCCCTCAAGGACATGGCGCACCGCGCTATGCACGTCCTCTTCGCTTCCTATGGCGTCAGTTTCTATTCGAACTGTGAAACTCGCGATGTCCCGGCTTTCATTCCGGTTCTGGAAAAGAGGCTCCCACTCCGATTTAAGCGCTGCGAGCTCTCCTCTGCTGCGCAGGCGCTCTCCGGTCTCCGTCTCGATCGCAATCTCGCCTTTACGCGAAACATACTCCACCATAGCACCGAGCCGACCGCCGCCACCATAGGAAGCCATTTTTACAACGGCTGGCTGACTGCCTTTCGCCACGGCTTCAAGCCGTTCGACCAAACGTCGGGGAGCGGGCACGCTCCCCTCCCCCATGGCTCCCGGCATCCCGTCGTACCGCGTCGGCCGTCGCGGCTTCCCCGAAAGAGGGGCTTGGCCCCCTCCCCCGCCACCCCGGCGCTTGAATAATTCGTCTTCCAGACGCTTGTCCAAAGCCGCAGCAGTGGCTGAGTTCGCAGCCAATGCAGCGCGTCGTCCCTTAACCTCGTCTTCAAAAACCCCGGGGAGCCGACCGTTCATGCCTCGCCTCGGCGCGATTTACCGGCTCGCATTGAAGCGTTGCGCAGTTCCAGGCTCAGTTCGTCAGCAATGATTTTGACGTTTCGAAGAGCAATTTTCACCTCCTCGGGATCCACGACACGCCCAGCGTTTAACGATCGCGCCACCTGGTTGAGATTAACACCGATCTTTCGCATGTCTTCATGAAGCAAAAAAAGGATGGCGCGGTCCTTGTCATTGAAGACCGGACGAACGCCTGCACCCTCCAGGGAAAGCGACCGAAAGAAAGCGGAAACGGTCATTCCGGCTTTCGCTGCTGCCTCCTGGACAGCCGAATATTCGGCGCCGTTTAGACGGAAGTTAATCCGGCGATCCTTACCAGTCGCAGACGGTCCAACCGCGGATGTCTTCCCACTTCTTGCCATCGACAATCAATCAATCAAAACCATCGACGGCCTGTCCGTCGATGCGGTAATTTTGTACGACAAAATTACGTATCCTGCCAACATAATAATCAATACGATGGTTTAAAATCGATGAGGATTGAAGCCGCAATTTCGCTTTGCGAATTGCGTCCGTTTTCTAGGCGGCCTTCGGCCACAAGGAGCCTCCGGATGGGCGCTCACCAGGGTTCACCTCGGGGCCGCTGAAGGCTCGTTCCTGCAACAGTCGTGCTCATCCGCAAGGGACGCTGCGCTCTTTGCCCTTGCAGACTGCGCGCGGCCTGCTGCTGGATTTCGCCTGCGCGGCTCCGGGGTTCACACTTAGGGGAGTAAGCTCTCTGACATTGAAAACAATGGGTAATTGCGTGACTATTACAGTGAAAGGTGTAAACATTCGAACCGCGTTTGCAATATAACTGTGCACTGTTTTAGTGGTTTACAGCTTCCGCATCTCAATGGTATCAATCGAAACCGTTTTGAATGTAAACCTGCTTCACAGTGATTTGGTTTCACGCAAGACAAGTTCTCTATCGAACAGCGAAACCGGTTCGCTGGAAAACTAGTTTCACATCGACTTGTGTTGCAGCGAAACTTGTTTACAACTTAATAGGCATTCTGTTGATATGTTACACAGGGAAAGCAGTTTCACAGGTCGCAGGGATTACTGGTCCAATCGCCGCAGTTAAAACAGTTTCGCTCTTTCACTGGATGCGAAACAGATCGCCAATGGCGATCGAGAGCAACGAGGGATATGACGATGACGCTCGTATACGGAACGATGAGTTCGAAGGGTGGGGCAGGGAAGTCTACGATCGCGATGACGATCGCAGGAGAGTATGCCATCCGCGAGAAGAAAGTGCTGCTGGTCGATTCCGATCCAAGTAGAAACCTCGAAGCTTGGTGGCGGAAATGCGAACAAAGGGAAATGCAGCCTGAGAATGTCGATTTCGCTTCTGCGCTCCAGACCAAGGCGATTGAAGATATCATCCGGCGAAAGTCGGACTATGATGTGATCATCATCGATACGGCTGGTCGGGAATCCGTGGTTCTCACCAACATCCTGAATTATGCGGATGTAATTGTCACGCCAGTGCAGCCTGCGCCGCGCGTATTCGACGCGATGGTGACGGCTATGCAGATCGTGGACGAGCACAACGCGCAGAGCCAGCGCAAGGTGAAGCATTTTGTTCTGAGGACCAGGATCACCGCCATCAACCAGAAGTCCGACGACTACAAGAACATTCGCGGGTACATCGAAAGAGAAGTGCAGGCGGGGCGGTCTGATAGCATCCTCCTGAACAGCGAATTGTTTGAACGAAACATCTACAAAGACATCGAGCATGGTTTCGGCACGGTCCAGATGCAGGACCTGACCGAACCAGTGAGGAAAGCCCGGGTTGAAGTGATGGCCATTATGGCGGAGATCGAAAGACACTTATCCGGTGAAGAGCAGGAGGCCGCGTGATGGTGAGACCAAAAATCACTCTCGATGATATTCCGGTAGCGAAACCACGTGTCCAGCGGGTCGAGACGACTGTGCCTCTTCCCGAGCCCGAGCCGGCTGCTGTGACGGAAATTAACGGAGCAGATAGCGGCGTTGCCGAGGCCGTTTCCGAAACTCTACCAGCTCGGCCGGTTGAGCCTGCAATCACGTCGCCGAAAGCGGATGCTCCCAAGACGCCAGCGACAAAAACTCAAAATGAACGCGGGGGGCTGCGGGCATTGAAGGCGTTGCGGCCCCAGAAGGGTGATTACGTTCTCAGCGTTTCGCTAGAAGAGAGGTTGAGAGACCGGCTCGCGAGGGCGTCATTCGAAAGCAAGGTCAAACAGACAAATATTGTACGCGAGGCGCTGGACGAGTTTCTTAGAAAAGAGGGCTATTAGGGCTAACGTGCCTCTTTATTAGCCTTGTTTCACATCTTTTTTAGATATTATGGTGTCGGGGGAATCGACGTTGGCTTGGAGACTCTATAGACCTCGCAAATCAACTCCTCTTGAAGTCTCCAAACGTGAACAATTTCATCTAAGGAATCCCGCGTGGAAAGCGACGACGTTTTCAACGAGCAAGACGAAAACCAGCCTCCGGAAGCAGTTCGCGCCTACGCGAAGAAATATGGGCTTGTGCCCGTTTTCGAGCCAAAGCCGCTAAAGCAGGCGAAGAAAGGGGCGGGGGCTGCCGAAAGCAGTCGAGCCACCACTATTTATCGCAAGCCTGGCTTTGAAGGCGTTCTCTCGTTACCCGAGATTGAGCGCCGCATTGGCGAATATCTGCGCACGGTACGCGACAGTCGCGACATCTCACAATATGATTTCGCCGTACTCCTGGGTATCACAGGGCAGGTGTGGGGCCGTTATGAGCGCTCTATGTCGTCGCTCGACGTCTCGCGCCTGATTGTCCTGACAGAGCTTCTGGGGCTGAAGCCAGCAGATCTTCTCGCTTACGTCGCGCCACACCTTTTTGGCGATACGCCAGAAGGCGCGAAAGACCGCATCGAGCTAATTCATCGTATTTGCGAGCTTCCGGACGAGACCGCCTCGAACTTGCTTGGCATGGTCAAGCACCTGGAAGGCGTAGCCAGAGGAATGAAGAAAAACTAGTCGGCGTTCCGCCGGCGTTGAAAGTTAGAAGCCCCCTTTCGGGGGCTTTTTTTGCGCCATTCAGTCCTTGGCCTGCCAAGGAATGATTGCTTGCAGCGAATGATCGTCCTGGTTGGCGAAGCGGCCGAGGTTAGCGTTGAATTTGATCTCCTTGATCGAGAGCGTGAATTTCGTTTCGCCGTTGGCATTTGTGCCTTGCCAGATGCCGCCGACCTCGAGCTCGAAACCCCTGGGGGATTTTCCGAAGATCCGGTGCGTCGGCGCTTTTGCGTTGTTCGAGTGAAAGGGCACTGCCGAGATCTCGATGTCGTGGGTGAGGGTGGAAATCCGGCCGGTGCCTTTCGCGTTTGCGATGTCGTCGCTGTCGAACTGGATGAAGTTGGTGAGCTTGTTGGTCATGGTAGTGTTCCTCTTTTTGGGTTGCGATGATCGTTCACAAAGCATGGCGGTAAGGTGCACTGCACCCGAAGGGCCGCAGCGGAGCGGAGGAGGCCTGATCGCGGTAAATTTGCTGCGCGAGGAAGCCGCAGGCGGGGAAATTTATTGCGAGCTGGCTTTGCCGTAAGCCGGCGCCATGCGAACGAGCATTCTGAGCAACCCATTGAGAGGAATACGTGCGCCGATATAGCTTTCAACCCTCCCGATCGTCGCACAATCACGCCCCCCAAAAGGCTCGCTGATTGAACGTCGCCGGCACCTCGATCTGGCCTCACGGGATTCGGCCGACAAAAAACGCGCACCACAGTTTCGAGACCACCTGGTTACGAGCGGCCGGGGGCAGCTGGTTTGCTTGCTCGCCGGAACTCGGAAGGTTTCAATATCTCGGCGGACCACATGCCAGCGTTTGCCGCCTTCGCCCGCTGTTCCGTTTCGACATACTCGCCCAGGTTCATGCCGTGCTGCCGTGGAAGATACCGGAACAAGGTCTCGGCCAAACCTGCGGCGACGATCGCTAACCCGATGTCTCGGCCGCTTTCGAAGCATTGCGCGACCAGACGGCGATATTGATCCGTGTCGATCACTCTGCAGGTGATATGTTTTCCGTCTGCGATCTCCCGCATGAAACTTGGGGTCAGAACAAGAGCTGCTCGAAATCGTACGCTAAGACCGAACGGAGCGGGAACGTCATGCAGCGCGGAGGATTCTTCCAGGAAGTCGCAATGGCCTGAAGCCTTCGGGCATCTGCTGCTCGGTGTCCCAGGAATAGATGCCGGTGAGATTTATGTGCTCCCAGCTGAGTGGCGAGACATGCTTGAGCAATATGTCGGGGATAGTTCGACCACTTTGACGCAGATGGGCTACGGCACGGCTGAGATAAACGGTATTCCAGTGGACGATGGCGCTGACGACAAGGTTGAGGCCCGAGGCACGGAATGCCTGACTTTCGAACGATCGGTCGCGGATTTCGCCGCGCTCATGGAAGAAAACGGCCCGCTTGAGCTTGTGGGCGGATTCTCCTTTGTTAAGACCGGCTTGACATCGCCGGCGAAGTGCCGGGTTGGAATACCATTCGATCATAAACAGGGATCGCTCGATGCGCCCGAGCTCACGCAGGGCTTTCGCCAACTGGCTCGGTTTCGAGGATGCCGCCAGCTTTTTGAGGATCATTGAGGGCGCAACAGAGCGTGTCGTGATTGATGCCGCCAGATGGAGAAGGTCATCCCAGTGTTCCAGAATGAGGGCGGTATTGATCGGCGCGCCGATATGGTTGGCCAGTGCTGGATATGAGTCGGCCTTTTCGAAAGTATGGAACTTCCGGTCCTTGAGATTGCGCAGCCGAGGCGCAAAACGCTTTCCGATCAGAGTGAAGAGGGCAAATACATGATCGCTCGCACCTCCGGTATCGGTAAAGTGCTCCTCGATCTCCAGGATGGTGTCGTGGTCGAACAGGCCGTCGAGAACATAGGCTGCCTCGCTCTCGGTCGGGCTGATCGGCAGAATGCTGAAATAGCCGTACTGATCGGAAAGGTGGCTGTAAAATTTCGAGCCTGGCTCGCTGCCATAATGCAGGTTGATATCACCGCGTTTGGCGGCACGATCACTGGCCCGGAAGAACTGACCATCAGATGATGCGGTCGTCCCTGTTCCCCAGAGCTGGGCGTGGGGATGACGCGCATGGGCGTCGGTCACACATGCCTGCGCTGCGCGATAGGTTTCCGTGCGGGCATGGAACATGCGCATCCATCCGATCTGATGGGCGCTGATCCCCTTGGAGGCTCCGGCCATACGTTTCGGGCCAAGATTGGTGGCGTCCGCGAGCGTGCCGGCGAGCATGGCCGGAATGTTTTGCGGTGAATCGCCCGTTCGAACATGGGTGAACTGGTCGGCAAAGCCGGTCCACTCATGCACGTCTCTTAAGAGATCCGGCACTTCGACAAGCGGATACATTTCGCTGAGTTCGATATTTAGTTCATCGGCTGCAGCGGGCACTTCGCTCGCCAGCGGTGTTACAATCAGGGTTCCGGCATCGAGACGGACGCCTTCAAGTTTGCCGTTGCGGGCGCGATGGGCGAGACGTTTCAGATTGAAGTCCAGCAATTGTTGCATTTCGGTGAGCCAAGCCACCCCGTCGCGCTGCACACCGAGCCCAAGCTGGTCAGTTTCCTTCAGCTTGGTAAAAGTAGGGCGGGGCATGAAATTTTCATTTATCGGCCGGAACGCCCTGCTGCCTTCGACCCAGATGTCGGCCGAACGAAGCCGCTCGCGCAACGCTGCCAGTGTTGCAATCTCATAGAGACGGCGATCGGCCTTTGCCTGCCCGAAGATCAGTTTACGCTCCGCCGCGCCGAGATGAGCGATCGGGACACGTTCGGGAAGCACGCGCCTTCCTTCCGCGTAAAGGGATCTGAGTGTTTCGATCGCTGCCAGCAAAGGATCATACCGACGACTTGAATGGAATGTGAAGGTCAGGAGGAACCGGCCTGCATAATTGCGAACATTGGCATATTGCTCAGCTGCAATAAGCAAGGGTGAGGCGTCATTGTCTTCCACCATCGCCGCAAGCGTCGGCTTTGCCTGCACCAAGCGATGCCAGCCGACGTGGCGGTCGAGCGTTTCAATTGCATCTTCATCATTGTCATTGGCGCACTGAAGAGCCGATATCGTGTCGAGAAACAGCCGTAGTGCCTTAGCCGTCTCCATCCGGGTGTTCACATGGCGCTGCTTCTTGCGGTTATTCGCCTGCGAAAACAGCCTGCCGATCAGCTTGATGAACATGGTGACTGCGGCGTCGGTGAGCTTTTGCCCAAGCTTGATGATCTGCGCGATGATCGTCGCGCGCCGCCGACTGGCGTTGAAGTCGGCGGCAAGCCATGCCGGTGTCACATCGCCCTCCCGGACCATCTGCTCCCAGCGACCGGAGTGGATGCGGGCTTGTAGTCGGGGATCGATATCGAGCGCGCGGATGAAAGCGATCCTGTCGGTCAGCGTGACCAGGTTGGTTGCTCCCGGAGCATCTGGCGCAGATCGCAGCCAATGGAATCGCGTCTGTCGTATCTCGGGATCAACCGTCAAAAGATCATCGAGGGATTGGAGCTTTTCGGCTGAAAGGCCCGATATCAGGGCAGCCTCGGCGCGACGGCGGGCTATTACGCGGCCGGCAAAGCCGATCCGCTCTATTGTGTCAGGTGCGGGAAGTAACACCTTCCGCTCCCGCAGCGTGGTGACAATAGCTTGGGCAATAGAATGGCCCTTGTCCGTTGCGGTCGCCGTTTCGACGGCGGATAGTAAGGCGGCGCGCCGGTCCTGTGCTGTTGCTGTTCGTTTTCCAAAATAGGAAAGCAAATGCGCGATATGCTCGCGGCGAGTTTCCTCCCGCCTGGCATAGGAACGGAAACTCTCCGGATCAGCATCCAATTGTTCGGCTATATAATTGAGCATCGCCCTCGGCGGAATTTCGTGCACCATGAGAGCCCGGCCCGGATGCCGCATCATGCAAAGCTGGACAGCAAAGCCGAGCTGGTTATGTTTTCGCCTGCGGACTTCGATCTCCAGCCGGTCCGATGGAGATAGAGTGTAGTGACGGATCAGACTATCCTCATCGGTCGGTACGCCGAACAGCTCCTGTTGATCCTGAATTTTGAGAAACTTCCGCCGCGCCATTTTTTACTCCATACAAACTTGCGTCGATGGTTCCGGGCATGTCCGGAAACGGTCGTTTGAGTACAGGCCTAAATCACCCTGTCCACAAATTATCTTGACTTATTTGTGGACAGGCATCACCTTTCGGACAACCTATTCGGACGAAATTGAACCTTATGCCACGCACCTTTGCCTATGTCCGTGTCTCCACGACCGGACAGACCACCGAAAACCAGATTCAGGAAATCGAAGCGGCCGGCTTCCACGTCGAGCCACGCCGTATAGTC
>Ga0075033_1000742_pt1 | contig 16530 bp, 15 predicted proteins | sample SynthPrep_5_END__FD_72751 | JGI IMG/M metagenome (GOLD analysis project Ga0075033, IMG submission 72751) | Synthetic microbial communities from Ohio, USA - SynthPrep_5_END_DS10_MetaG | ecosystem: Engineered > Bioreactor > Aerobic > Activated sludge | place: USA: Ohio, Columbus | collected...
CCAGCGGATCGAACCCTGCCAGCCCGGTCAGCGGCGGCGCACTCCCCACGCCCTGAGCAGGCACCGCAGCAGCAGCGGTGCGCTGTCCACTTGTGCTGAAGAACAGGGATGACGCTGCCGCTTCTCCGGTTTCTTTGAGCTGTGCCAACCGCTCGGCCTCGGCCGGATCATGACCGGGTTGCGCATAGCTCAGCCCCTGCTGCTCGGCACGCAGGATCGGCCCGCCCAGGTCACCGGGTAACGGCTCTCCCAGTAGCGGTATTTCCGGCAGCGGTGCTGGGGGCAGTTGGGAGTAATCGGCAGGCAAACGGGCCAGCCCTTCGGAGGGCGAGACACGTTCGACGTTATATAACTCGGTCGACTCGCTGACTCCCCGGCGCTGTGGCGTTTGCAATGACCAGAGTGTTGCCCCGAGCAGCGCGGTCGCCACACAGCCAACCATGACCACCAGCATGCGCCGGTTCAGGCGCGTAACCGGGCGAGGCTGTGCACGTAGCGTGACCTGCTCCGGTGTGACTTTCGGCGGAACATCGGCTGCCGGCTGGCGGGTTACATTATCCGGGTCCATGCTCAATCCCTCCGCACGCCGTCAGTGCGCTCAATGCGCACCACATCGCCCTTGTCGCCTCCCAGGCGCAGCTCAGCCGCACCGAATAACCGGTCCACAATGTAGTACGGTGAACGAAAGCGATAGTTCACCAGTTGACCATCACCCTGGGCACCGATGACGAACAAGGGTGGCAGTTCGCCCTGAGCGATACCGGACGGAAACTGAATATAGACTTTTTCGCCATCATCGAAAGCGCGCAGCGGCTTCCACGGCGCCTGACTGCCACTGATCGCGTAACGAAAGCGAATGTTCTCCAGCGCCAGGCCGGTATCGAGTGGTGCCGCTGCACGCGCTACCTGCGCCTGACGCTGCAAGGCCAGCATGCGGTCGCGTGGATAGTCCCAGGACACCGACGCCATCCATGCCCGCTCGGTTGACGTCAACTCGATAAGATAGGTCCGGCGGCTGGTGGTGATCACCAGATTGGTTTTCAGCCCGGAACGGATCGGCTTCACCAGCACATGGATGCGCAGTTCATCTCCCATTCCGCTGGAAGTATCACCGACAATCCAGCGCACCGTGTCACCGGCGGCGACCGTTACCAGTTCTTCACCGGGCTGGAGTGCAATCACCGTGACCCGCTCGGGACTGGTATAAATCTGATACAGTGCGCCATCGGTAAACGGCCAGACCTGGATCGCATTGATGTAGCCGTCACGTGTGGGAGCCATACGCGCTTCCTCATTGGCACGGGCGACACGCTTGCGCTCGTCCTCTGGTTCAGATGCTGCCTCCGGTTTCCCGGCCTCGGGCAAGGGCATCAACTGTCCCGGCAGTGGTAAAGGCTCCGGCACCGCGATCACCTCTATCGGCAAGGGTGGTTCGGGCAAGGGGTGTGCCTGTACCGGCTCATCCAGGCTAATGGTTGGCGGCTTGCGCGCTGTGGCACAGCCTGCCAATACCACAGCGAACACAACAATGGTGTAAAAACGCAAAGACGGATTCATGGCCTGTCTCCTTCGGTTGAGTCAAGTTCCCGGCTCCACGACAAGCCGGTGACATAGATACCCAGTGGATTGCGGCGCAGCCGCTCCTCGGTGCGCGGTGTTTGCAGCACGATGGAAACCACCGCTGTCCAGCGTTCCACGCCCGCCGCCGCGCCATTGACGTAACGCCGCTCCGTCCAGCGCACCTGAAACGATGCTTCGCTGGCACGTACCACGCTGTTGATTTGCACGGTCACGGTTTCCCGGCCGATGCGCGCAAAGGGATCGTTGGCACGGGCATATTCATTGAGCACGGCCGCGCCATGGTCGGTGGTGTAGTCGTAAGCGTCCAGCCAGTTCTGCCGCACCACGACAGGATCGATGGACAGCGAGCGCACCAGCGTGAGGAAGCGCGCCAAGTGATGTGCGATTTGTGCATCGTTGGCCCGGTAGGGCGTGGCCGCTTCACCGACGGTGCGCACCTGCCCGCCGTGATCCACTTCCACCACATAGGGCGTAACGATGGACTGCGCCGAGCGCCAGATAAGGCCGGCTGCCATCAGCAGTGCCAGTGCGAGGCAGCCAAAGGCCATCAGCCGCCAGTTCCTGGCTTGTACGCGGGCGGAGCCGATACGTTCATCCCATATCTGTTCCGCCGCCTGATACGGCGTCGCCGGTTGTGGTGTGTCGGCATAGCGCACTTGTGGTCGTTTGAAGCGCATGGCGGGTTCTCCTTATGAATTCGATGGGTCGCGCAAGCTGGGGCCACTGCCTGCGCCACCGCCGTCACCACCGCGCAAGGTGTGCGCGACGGTAGTTGCAGCCTGGGAAAGCTGCTGGCGGCGTTGCAGGCGTTGTGCCCAGGCGGGTTGCCCGGTGTTGGGAGCTTCGGATGCGGTGCTGGCGGTAGCAGTGTCAGCATTGTTTGACGCAGTTGCCTGCGCTTTCAGCGAGCGCATACCGGCAGTGATCCGTTGTCCGACCGACTGCGCGCCGCTTCGGGCGACCTTGCCCAGTCCTGCTGCCGCACCTTTCAAACCACCACCGGCCGAGGCAGAGCCCGCGCTGAAGGCAGACGTTGCACCGCTGGCTGTTGAGGCCATTGAGCGTGCACCCCCGACAGCCATCCGGGCAGCACCGGGCGCCATTCGTGCCCCGGCGGCAACGGCACCACCCACGCCGCTGGCGGCGGCACCCGCCGCGACGGCTGTTCCGGCCATTGCCAAGGCTGTTCCCGCCGCCGCGCCCGCACCAAGTTGCGGTGAGCCGGACACCAGACCGGTAGCAATGCCCGGCCCGAAAATGCCAAGGGCCAGTAACGAGAAGGAGGCGAGCATGATGACCAGTGCATGGTCGATGGACGGTTCGTCCGGCGTGGCCTGAAACTCCGAGAACAGCCCCGAGCCGATACCAATAATTACCGCCAGTACCAGCACTTTCACCCCGCAGGACACCACATTGCCCAGCACCTTTTCGGCCAGGAATGCGGTCTTGTTCCACAGCGCGAACGGCACCAGTACAAACCCGGCCAGCGTGGTCAGCTTGAATTCAATCAAGGTGATGAAAAGCTGCACGGCCAGGATAAAAAAGCTGAGGATCACCACCAGCCAGGCAAGGAACAGCACCGTGATGACATCAAGGTTGGTGAACACGCCCGGAAAGCCGGTCATGTCACCAATGTGCTCCATGATCGGCGCGGCGGCATCAATACCGGTCTTGGCTAGGCGGCCCGGTTGCAGGAATTCCGTTTGCGTGAGCGTCGAGCCCGATGCAGTCAGCCCCAACCCGGCGAAAGAACGGAACACGATGCTGGCCAGCCAGTTGAAGTTGCCAATGATGTAGGCGAATACACCAACGTAGAGCACTTTGCGTATCAGTCTGGCGATCACATCATCGCCTTGGCCGGTGGCGTGGCTCATTGCCCAATAGAGGCCCGCGATGGTGATGTCGATCACGATCAGCGTGGCGGTGAGAAATGCGACCTCGCCACCCAGCAATCCGAACCCCGAGTCGATGTAGCTGGAGAAAACCACCAGGAACCGGTCAATAACCGCCACGTCGTTCATTGCAGGCTCCTTACTGACCGTAGAAGCGGACAGGCTGTGGCGTGTAAGGCGTGCCTTCGCCAAGGAAACGGCGGCGCACTTCGCGTGCGCGTTCGGCCTCTGCCGCCTGACGTGCCAGTTCCAGCGACACGGCACGGTCTTGCGTCAACTGGAGCTGCTGTGTCTGGATCGCCTGCTTGGCTTGCAACGCCAGCAGTTGATTGGTGGCCTGCGTCGCTTGCAGGGCACCGGCGGCTGACTGACTTTGCCCGACCAGATCCGCCAGTACCCCTTCATCCTCACTGAGGTTCTGCGCCACCTGCGCCTGTACCCGCATCGCGGTGTGCAGGCCGTCGAGTGTGTGCCGCCAGCGTTGCTGCGAATCCTGCATCATTTGCTCGCCGCTGACGGCGGCGGCATAGTGCTGCGGGTACAACCGGGCAAATTCCTGGTCCAGATTGTCAACCCGGAACGCCAGCCCTTCGGCGCCCGCAATCAGACGTTCGAGGGTCGCCAGCGTGGAGCGCAGGCGGTTGAGTGTGTTGTAGTCCAGCCGCTCCAGATTCCGTGTCTGATGGATCAGCATCTGTGCTTCGTTCTGAAGCTGTCGCACCTGATTGTCGATTTGTTGCATGGTGCGCATCGCAATCAGCATGTTCTGGATCAGGTTGGTCGGGTCAATCACGGTGAACGCTGTTGCTGGCTGCACTACCAACAATGCGCCAGCCAGTACAGTGATCAGTGACAGAGAACGCAGGCGGGTTTTCATGGCGAAGTCTCCTGTGACGGGTGGAAAACAGCAGGTGCCGACGGCAACAGGTCGGCTGCCCAGTCAAGGCCGCGATGGCGTAGCCAGGTCGCGGCAAAGTCGGTCGCACCGGGGGCTTGCCGGATACGGTCAATATCGCGCTGATCCTGCGGCGTGGAAGCACCGGCAAACGCCAGCGTCACCGGCCCCAGGTCGAGGTCGAACAGGCGGTTGCCCAGACGGGATTGGTAGTAGTAATCGCGTTTGGGTTGCGCGGTGGCCAGGATCTCAATCTGCCGGGCATTCAGCCCAAAGCCTTCGTAGATGGTGCGGATTTGCGGCTCGGTCGCCTGCGGGTTGGGCAGGAAAATACGGCTGGCACAACTTTCGATGATCGCAGGCGCGATGCTGGATTCCTTGATGTCGGCCAGCGATTGAGTGGCAAAGATCACTGACACGTTTTTCTTGCGCAGTGTCTTCAGCCACTGGCGGATACGCGAGGCAAACACCGGATCATCCAGAAACAGCCAGGCTTCATCCAGGATCAGTAAGGTGGGTGCGCCGTCGAAGCGTTCCTCGAAGCGCGCAAACAGGTAGCGCAACACCGCCAGTACGGCGGCGCGGCTGCTCATCAGTTCTTCCATCTCGAAGCTTTGCACGTCGGCACTGCCCAGCCGGTCGTGGTCGGCATCCAGCAGGCTGCCGTGGGCACCGCCGAGCAGGTAAGGTGCCAGTGCCTGACGCATGGCATTGTTCTGCAACAGCACTGAAAACCCGGTCAGGGTGCGTTGTTCCACCGGCGCACCGGCGAGACTTTCCAGTGCCGACCAGATGGCGGCCTTCTCGTCGGGGCCAATGTCCAGACCTTCCTGCTGCATCCGGCCTTCCAGCCACTCGGCGGCCCAGGCGCGGTAATGTTCCTGATCAATGCGCGCCAGTGGCTGGAAGGCGATGTCGCCATCCGTACCCAGATCGTAATGCTCACCGTTAAGGCCGAGGATGGTGGCGCGCATCGAACGCCCCATATCGAACACGAAGATGCGCGAGCCACGATAACGGCGGAACTGCATCGCCAGCGTGGCGAGCAGCACGGATTTGCCCATGCCTGTCGGGCCACAGACCAGCGTGTGTCCCACGTCACCGATGTGTGTCACCAACCTGAACGGTGTTGAGCCGTCAGTGCGCGTGACAATCAGCGGCGGGCCATCGAGGTGCGCATTTTTCTGCGGCCCCGCCCACACCGCCGACACCGGCAGCAGATGCGCCAGGTTTAGTGTCGACACGATGGGCTGGCGCACATTGGCGTAGGCGTTGCCCGGAACCGACGACAGCCAGGCATCCACGGCATTGAGCGTTTCAGGAATGGTGACAAAACCACGACCCTGGATAACGCGCTCAATCATGCGCAGCTTTTCATCGGCGACAGCCGGGTCGGCATCGAGCACCGACACCGTCGCCGTGACATAACCGAAAGCGACCTGATCACTGCCCAGTTCCTGCAAGGCGGCATCCGCATCAGCCGCCTTGTTGCTGGCATCGGTATCGACCAGTGGCGACTCCTGCTGGAAGATGGTTTCTCGTACCAAGGCGGCGACATTCTTGCGTTTGGCGAACCACTGGCGGCGCAGCCGGCCGAGTTCTTTTTCCGCTTCGGCCTTGTCCATGCACAGAAAGCGCGTGCTCCAGCGATAGGCAAAGCCCAAGCGGTTCAGGTCATCAAGCAGCCCCGGCCAGGTCGAGGTCGGAAAACCGCGTACCGAGGCCACGCGCAGGTGCATATCGCCCAGCATCGGGGCCAGCCCGCCGGTCAGCGGGCTATCGGCCAGCAGCGCATCAAGGTGGAATGGCTGTTCCGGCACGGCCACGCGATGGCGGCGCGTCGAAATGGTGGCGTGCAGATAGGTCAGCGTCTCACCATCATCGAGCCAGGCAATCTCCGGCATCACGCCGTCGAACAGGTCGAAACAGCGGTCTGTTTCGGCCACGAACGCAGTCAGCCGCTCGTGCCAGTCCACCCCGCGCTGTGGCGTGTTCTCGTAGAGCAATCCGGCAGCGCGGGCGCGGGATTCTTCTGACGGCAGGTAAACCAACGTCAGGTGATAGCGACTCTCGAAATGGCTCTGGTCTTCCTCAAACACCGCGCGGCGTTCCTCATCCACCAGCCACGACAGCGGCTCGGGAAATTCAGACTGCGGGTAGTCGGCCGCCGCCAGCCGCTCGGCTTCCACGAACAAGGCCCAGCCCGATCCCAACCGGCGCAACGCATTGTTCAGCCGCGCCGAGGTGGTGATCAGTTCGCCCTGCGTGGCGCTGTCGAGATCCGGCCCGCGAAAACGCGCGGTGCGCTGGAACGAACCGTCCTTGTTGAGTACGACACCCGGCGCCACCAGCCCGGCCCACGGCAGCCAGTCGGCAAGCAGTGCCGGACGCTGGCGGTACTCAGTGAGGTTTAGCATGGCCGTTTCTCCTACACGTCCAGCAGCGGCTTGTGTTTGATGTGCCGTGCAAACACCTGCATAAACTGCGGATCAACGCGCGCACCCCACACCGCCAGTGAATGACCAACCAGCCACAGCACCAGGCCAGGGATCCACAGTTGCAGGCCGAGGCCCACCGCGGCGGCCAGCGTGCCATTGGCAATCGCCACGGTACGCGGCGCACCGCCCAGCAGGATGGGTTCGGTCAGCGAGCGATGCAGTGGCACTTCAAAGCCCGCCGCGAATTCGTCGGGCGCGCTCATACCATGGCCCCGCCGGAAAAGCTGAAAAACGACAGGAAGAAGCTCGATGCCGCAAACGCAATCGACAGGCCGAAGACGATCTGGACCAACTTGCGAAAGCCGCCACTGGTATCACCAAACGCCAGCGCCAGACCGGTGGCGATAATGATGATGACCGCCACGATGCGGGCGACCGGCCCCTGAATGGAATCCAGGATGGCTTGCAGTGGCCCCTCCCAGGGCATGCTGGAACCGGCGGCCTGCGCCGTCGCGGCGTAGCACAATAAGAAGACTGTCAGCACCAGCGTGTGCAGCACCCGCTGTGATGATGGATTGGCAAAAATACGGAAGGCATGTGTCATGGTTGTTCTCCGCTAGTCGTTGAAGGAAACGACGCCAGTGCGTCGTCGAGCTGGTAGCCCTGACCATCGAAGCCGGTCACACGGGCGATGGTCTGGACCTGACGGGCGCGGCCACGCCCGGCGATAAACACAATGATGTTCACCGCCTCGGCGATCAGCGCCCGAGGGGGTGTCATGGCAACTTCGAGGATCAGTTGTTCAAGGCGCAGCAGCGCACCGTGGGCGGAGCTGGCGTGAAGGGTGGCAATACCGCCAGGGTGACCCGTGCCCCAGACCTTGATCAGGTCCAGCGCCTCGCCACCGCGTACCTCGCCGACAATCACGCGGTCGGGACGCAGGCGCATGGTGGCACGCACCAGTTCAGTCATCGACACCACGCCTGCGCGGGTGCGCAGCGGCACGTGGTCGCGTGCCGAACACTGCAATTTCACCGTATCTTCAAGCACCAGCACACGGTCACCGGTGGTGGCAATCTCGGCTAACAGCGCATTGGCCAGCGTGGTTTTGCCGGTGCTGGTGCCACCGGCAATCAGGATGTTCTGCCGCGCCCGCACCGCGCGGCGCAGAAGGTCAGCTTGTTCGGCACTGAGGATGGCATCGCTCACATAGTCGGTCAGGCTGATCACGCCAACCGCGCGCTTGCGCAAGGCAAAAGCCGGACCCGGTGCTGCCGGCGGCAGGATGCCCTCGAAGCGTTCACCGGTCTCGGGTAGCTCGGCTGTCAGCAGCGGCTGACCGCGATGCACTTCCGTGCCCACATGGGCCGCCACCAGACGGATGATGCGCTCGCCATCGGCGGCGGACAGCGACTCGCCTGTGGCGGTGCGACCCGATGACAGCCGGTCAATCCATAGCGTGCCATCCGGGTTCAACATCACTTCCATCACATCCGGGTCTTCCAACGCGGCGGCGATCAGTGGCCCCATCGCCGTGCGCAGCATACGGATACGCCGGTCCAGTGACAGGGCCGAGGACGACGGCTGTTGTGCCGGGGTGCTCATAAGGTCGTCTCCCCGGTTTGCTCCTGCGCTTCGGCGAGCGCGACCGTCTCGTCCAGTTGCTGTCTGTCAGGCTGGATTTCCTCGTAAACATCACGCACCAGGCTGCGGCCACGCAGCACATGGCGACCGAGTTGTTCGATGAATTGCTCGAAGCGCGCCTTGCCCTGTGCCTTTGCGGCCTCCTGGTGTGCCTCGGGCAATGGCGTGCTGACGGTCAGGTAATAACGCACGTAGAGCGCCAGTGTCTCGATCAGGATGTTCTGGTCGCGCTCCAGCTTCTCGAACTGGCGCGACAGGCGATCCAGCCGTTTGGCCATCGCGGCTTCACGCTTGTCCGCCGCATCCGGCGAGAGCCAGGAAGCCAGGGCGGCAGCCACAATCGAGGACTTGGATACGCCTTTTTTCGCCGACAGTTCTTCCAGGCGTCTGGCGTGATCACGCTCAATAAACAGGTTCAGGCGATGGCGGGAGTGAAGTCGGCTCATAGCTGGATTCCGTCGTCAGGGTCGAGGGCGGCCAGCCGCGCCGCGCGGGTCAGGCGCGGGTCAAGCTGGGACGGGAGCGGCAAGTCGTCGTCATCATCGAGTAGCGCCAGATCACTGTCCGCACCTTCGGGTATGGGGTGATAGGCAACGGTTTCAGGCAACTCCGGTTGTTGACGCAAACCACCCTCGCTATGGTCGCCAGGGTTTTCATGTGTCACCGGTACAACCGATTCCGGCACAATCACGCTTGCACTCCAGTCATCAGGCCGTGGCGTCGGGGTGTCGGCGTAGCTTCCCGGCGTCAGCACCGGTGGCGGCAGTACACGGGATATGAAATTGGTGTCAGCGTAATAACGCAGTTTCTTTGCCTTGATCGGTGGATGGCCCGACACCATCACCACCGCGTCATCCGGTGGCAATTGCATCACTTCGCCGGGGGTGAGCAAGGGCCGCGCCGTCTCCTGACGTGACACCATCAGGTGCCCAAGCCAAGGCGCCAGCCGGTGGCCGGCATAGTTGCGCTGTGCGCGCAATTCCGTGGCGGTGCCGAGTGTTTCGGAGATGCGTTTGGCGGTACGCTCGTCGTTGGTGGCAAAGGTCACCCGCACATGGCAGTTGTCCAGAATCGAATGGTTCTGGCCGTAGGCTTTGTCGATCTGGTTGAGCGATTGTGAAATCAGGAAGGCGCGCAAGCCGTAACCCGCCATAAAAGCCAGCGCACTTTCAAAAAAGTCGAGCCGCCCCAGGGCCGGGAATTCGTCGAGCATCAATAGCAGCTTGTGCCGGCGCGCCACGCCGTCGCTGCCATCCAGTGACTCGGTAAGACGCCGCCCGATCTGATTCAGGATCAAACGGATTAAGGGTTTGGTGCGATTGATGTCGGACGGCGGCACTACCAGATACAACGACACCGGATGTTCGGCGGCAATCAGGTCGGCGATGCGCCAGTCACAGCGGGAGGTCACATCGGCTACTGTGGGATCACGGTACAAGCCCAAAAACGACATGGCGGTCGACAGTACCCCGGAGCGCTCGTTATCACTCTTGTTCAGCACTTCGCGTGCTGCCGACGCCACCACAGGATGCGGTGCATTGCCCAGATGTTTTGTGGTCATCATCCGGTGCAAGGTGATTTCAAACGGGCAAGCCGGATCGGAAAGAAAGTTGGCGACGCCGCGCAGCGTCTTATCCTTGTCGGCGTAAAGCACATGCAGGATGGCACCCACCAGTAAGGCGTGGCTGGTTTTTTCCCAGTGATTGCGTCGCTCCAGCGCACCTTCGGGATCGACCAGAATGTCGGCGATGTTCTGCACATCGCGCACCTCATGCGCGCCGCGCCGTACTTCGAGCAGTGGGTTGTATGCCGCCGAACGGGCGTCGGTCGGGTTGAACAGCAGACAGTGAGAAAAACGCGAACGCCAACCGGCCGTCAGGTGCCAGTTCTCGCCTTTAATATCATGGATGACGGCCGATTCAGGCCAGCTCAACAAGGTGGGGACAACCAGACCCACGCCCTTGCCGGAACGTGTGGGGGCAAAGGTCAGCACGTGTTCCGGCCCTTCATGGCGCAGGTACTGGCGCTCGAACTGCCCGAGGAAAACACCGCCCGGACTGGCTAACCCGGCTTTGCGGACTTCAGCGGCATCGGCCCAGCGTGCCGAGCCGTAGGTAGTGACCCGGCGCGCCTGACGCGAGCGCCATATCGACATAGCGATGGCAACCACCACGGCCACCATGCCGCCGGAACCGGCAATGACGCCACCCTGAAGGAAAACATCGGGCGCATAAGCGTCGAAGAAAAACCACCACTCGAACAGCCGCCACGGGTGATAGACCGGCGTGCCAAACAGATCGAACCAGGGCAACCCCAGGCGTGCCTGATAACCCAGGGCGGCGGCCGTCCACTGCGTGGCAGTCCACACCCCGGCGATCACAATGCCGAACACCGCCAGCACCTGACCATACAGCACACTTGTCGCCTGCATTCCAACCTCCAGCACTCTTCCGTGCGTCACACGCATCAGATTGGGTGCTGGATTGGTGTTATTCAAAGACTAATATCGGCGCAATTCAGAACAAATATGCAATATTTCCTGCTGGATAAAAGAAGAAAAAAACATGGCGAGCGAAAGCGTATTGCAGCGTGTGGTGCAATTTATGGAATATTTTTTAGCGACTGAGGCCGCTGTGGCCAGCAATCAGAATACGGGTTCTTCCTCTGGCGGTGTGTAAGGCACTTTGCCATCCCCCATAAAGCGGCGCCGTGTGGCTTCAGCCACGGCATTGCACAGTTCTGCCCCCAGTTTTGCGTAATCAGTTTGACACTGCTCGCGCAGCGCTTGCAGGCGCTCGGGGTTGGCAATCAGCGATTCCACGGTGTCCGTAGGTGCCGGTTCACTGCAAGCCGTCAACATCAATGCCAACAGCAGAATAGATCGTCTTTTCATTCGTCGTTCTCCCTGGTTGAATGGGGTAGTTGTACCGAGGCCAATGTCGAATGCGGCCCCGTTTCTATCGGGCTTACCCGATCGATAAAGCGGCTCAGGGTTTCGGAGGGATCGGTATCACGCCGTAACAGATAGGTGATGAGCATGGGTGATCGTCCCGCCAAAGGCCGGCTCACCACATCAGGATTACGGCAAGTGGCAACTTGCGAGGCACCGACCAATGCCAGTGCATAACCCGCTGCCACCAATGTCAGCATTAGATCAAGCGAAGCCACTTTCTCCGCGACCAGTGGCTCCATATCCACCCGGCGCAGAAGGCGCGCAATCTGCCGGCCATAGCCTTCGCATAACTGCGGATCGCACATGACCAGGGGATAACGCAAAACCTCATCCAGGGGAATGCGCTTGTGCGTCAGCAGAGGATGCCGCGCAGGTACAGCAACGACCAAAGGATCACTCCACGCAGGTTCAGCAATAATGCCTTCGCCTACATCGGCAGATTGTGCAAATCCCGCATCGTAGAGATCGTCATGCAACCCTCTGAGTTGCTGTGACAGTGAGACTTCAAACAAACGCACTTCGACTTCCGGTTCATCCTGCCGGCATTGCGCGAGTAACGCTGCCAGGCGTGGCGGCGTGATGCCGTCTGATAACGCAACACGCAATTGGTCGTGATACCCGGCGGCAACCGCTTTGACACTGTTACGAGCCTGCTCCAATGCAGCAAAGACGCGCGGGGCATGATCGAGAAACAATCGACCTGCACGGGTCAGGCGTGTACTGCGGGTCGTCCGGTCAAACAGTTTGACTCCAAGGTCTTCCTCCAGCTCCTTGATGGCGCGAGACAGTGGCGATTGCTCGATGTGCAGGCGCTCGGCTGCCCGGGCGAAGTGGAGTTCTTCGGCAACAGCAATGAAACAGCGCAGATGACGTAACTCCATTCTGGAAACCTCAACTTAGACCATCTAAAGGGCAAAGAGATTGACCTTGGTAGCGGCGCAGGATGAAAAAGACCACAATGCTCACTGCACCGATCAGTGCGGCCGCCGAAAGCAGAACCATGCTGTGTGATGCACTGAACGCATGTCTGCCTGCCTCCGCCAGCGCCTGTTCATACGGGCCGCCTAAGGCTTGAGCCGCCATCAGCGTTTCACCGATGGAGCGGGCCGCGGGCGCGGCGATTTCCTCAGGGATGCCATCGGGCACCAGGATCGCTCTCTCATAGCTGGATGCCAGAAGAAGCCCGAACCCGGCGATGCCCAACCCGGTGCCGAGATCGTAGCTGGTTGCTTCAAGGGCGCCCGCAGAGCCGGCCTTTTCCGCTGGTGTGCTGCTCATGATCGCTACTGAGGAGGCTGTCAGGCCGATGCCGAGGGCGAGTCCTAAGGCAGCCAGCATCAGAACGACGCTAATACTCGTTTCTTCGAAACTGCTGTACGCTAACCCTGCCAGGCTGGCCGCAGCGACAAACAAGGAGAGGCTGGCGACCAGCCGCAGGCCGATCACGCCAAGCATCAGACCTGCGAGCGGGCCACCGATCGCGGAGGCAATCATGAGAGGTAACATGAACAGGCCAGCCTGTAGTGCCGTGTAACCCAGGACAAATTGCAACTCCTGAGCCAGCATCAGTTCAACACCGGCAAGAGAGCCCATCACCACCAGCGCCATTACCACGCCCGCGCTGATCGCGGGCTTGGCAAACAGGCTTATATCGAGCATCGGGTAACGCGAGTGCAACTGCTGGTGGACGAACCAGGCCAACATCCCCACTCCGGCGAGCAGCGCGGCACTGGTCGTCAGCACAGAGCTTTCGGTCTTGAATCCTGACTTGATGGCATACACCGTGGCCATGATGCCGACCATCAGAATCAATGCCTGCCCAATCGTCCAGTTGCCTTTGCCACGGATTGCTCGTCGAGGCGCGTAGGCGATCACCAGCGGCATGACGACCAACATGACGGGCACATTGACGAGAAACACCGATCCCCACCAGAAATACTCAAGCAACGCCCCCCCGACCAGTGGCCCGAGTGCAGCGCCGGCGGAACCGACCGCCCCCCACATCCCAAGCGCAATGGCACGTTCCCGCTCGTCCTCAAAGGTCTGCCGGATAATGGCAAGTGTGCACGGCATTGCCATCGCGGCACCAACGGCCATGAAAGCCCGCGCACCAATCAATGTGCTGGCGGATGGCGAGAATGCGGCGAAGACCGATCCAAGCAAGAAGATCGTGAGTCCCAGCAACAACAAACGGCGATGCCCGATTCTGTCGGCAAGCGTTCCCATCGGGATGAGCAGGCTGGCCATCAACAACGGATAGATGTCGATGATCCACAGGACTTCTGCGCCGGTGGCCTGCAATGCCAGCGTCAATGACGGTACGGCGACGTGAAGTATCGTCAAGTCCAGGACGATAGGAAGGAAGGCCAGCATGACTGCCAGCAGAACCAGCCAACGATTTGGGCGGGAAGAAGACAACAATGAATAACCCCTTCTATTGCGCTTTTGCCATGAGACCTACAGGTTCCTGGCGGACCGTTCCTGTTTTTATTGCTGACTTCACCATTGCTTCTTCAAAGCGTTTTTTGATTTCGGTTTCGATTTCAAAGCCCTCACAACTGGACGTAATCGTCATAGTTAAGGTCTTGTTAACTGTAATAATAGAGTAGGTATAGGGATTACCATCCTGACTGATGCTAAACTCCATATTCTTTACTTTCCCGGTGATGCTCGGCGGAAGTTCGACCAAACCAATATTTGATAAAATACTCGTTGTCGATTTAAACTGAAATTCGTGAAACTCATGTAGAATTTCTTTTTGCTTTGCAATCGGCAGGCCGGAACATTTTATTTGCATAGATTGCATTTGATTAATGCTCTTCTGAAAGTATTCTTTATTTAGCTCTTTTGTTTGCTTATTTACCATTTCCACAATGCCTTCAAAGGGTAACGTCTCACCCAGGTAATAGCCTCCACCTGTTGCAAAATTACGAAATGTTTTGACTCCGAAATAAGGACGGCAGTCACCTGCGAAACCAAAGGAAATTTGTTTATTACTTTTTCTTGCGTCTCTTTCTTGTGCAACTATATCCATGAGCTGTGCCTGGATATAAGTATTCAGAGTTACGCCGTACGACTTTGCAGCTGTCTTTAAAGGAGTTAAATCAAAATGCAAAGTGGTAACATGCGGTACTGCAAGCTTCGAACCTTCATGCCTATATGCCACGACGGTCTCTTCCTCGCAGCTTTCCGCAATCTCATTCATCTCAGACAAAGTCGAAAACTTTTCAAAAGCATTGATGCTTTCTTCAGCAAAAGGCCTATCCCTTACATCAACTCCATATCCTTTCTCCACTTTAATCCCCATTAATTCGTAATAACGAATTAAAATTCCTTTGGCAATTTCTGTTGTAGAACGACCATCAGTAATGAAGTGCATAGCTTCTACTTTAAAATGCATATCTCCGTAAACCACACGTACAGAATGCCTTGAAGCCTCAAGGTAGTATTGCTCATAAGGATAAAGGCCTTTATCTTTTTGAATAAGAGGTGTTTCTTCCAGAACTTCATGGTAAAAACAAGTTTCTGTTTCAACGAGCTTGCCGTTAACGATCGGTATACGCTTGAAAATATCATTAACAGCCAGCTGCAATATTTCTGGCTCTATCTCTTCGTGCAGATAAACAGAAATCGTATAATTGTTAGGGAAATCTTTATTACTCGTTCCTGCATAGAGTAATCCGATTGGGTCCATAGTGACTCTTGCACCTGGTTTAAGAATTGAGTTCATAAGTTCTTATCCTCTACCAATTGATAGCAATGTAGTCACGTGCCAGCGTAGCTGGTCACGTGCAGATTCTTGGTCGACATCTCAGCGGGGGAGAGTCATCACTGTATCGCTTCTTTCTGGCTGCCCTTCGTTTGTCCCGTGCCAGCCGCCGCCCAGCGCCCTGAACAAGATCGCCAGTGCAATCTGCCGCTGCGTGGTGATGTCGATCAACGCAATCTGACTGGAAAATGCACGATGCTGCGCATCCAGGTAACGCAGGCTGCCATCCACGCCACCCCGGTAGCGGGCCTCCGAAAGCCGCATGGCTTCCTGGCTGCTCTGCGCCAGTTTGCGCATTGCTTGCTCCTCGCGGCGTAGCGTGTCGGTGACCGCCAATGCATCGGAAACCTCGCGGAACGCGGTCTGGATGCTCTTTTCGTAGTCGGCGACGGCGATCTCCTGTCTCACCCCGGCCAAGTCAAGGTTGGCGCGATTTCTCCCACCGGAAAAAATCGGCAACGTGATCTGCGGCATGAACGACCAGGCGCGTTGGCCGGAGTCAAACAGATTCGACAGTTCGGCACTGGAGCTGCCGAACATGCCCGTCAGCGAAATGCGTGGAAAGAATGCGGCGCGCGCGACTCCAATGTCGGCATTGCGTGCACGCAGCCGGTGTTCTGCCGCCTGGATGTCGGGGCGGTGGGTAAGCAGTTCCGATGGCAGGCCAGCCGTGATCTCCTGCACCAACAACGTGCCGGGGCTCGGCAGAGCGGGCAGGTGCGCATTGATGTCGCTCACGCCCACCAGCAAGCCCAAGGCGTTGCTGGCCTGGCGGAATTCGCGGTCGATGCGCTCCAGATCGGCCTTAGCCTGCTCCATCAGCCCCAACGCTTCCTGATAGTCGAGCGCGGTTGCAACACCCACTTCCCGGCGCTGAGCAATCAGCTTCAGCGAGGCCTCGCGCGACTCCAGGGTTTGGGTGGTAAGCAAGTAGCGGTTCTGTGCACCGTCACGGGTCAAGTAGGCCTGGATGACTTCGGCGACCAAGCTGATTTGTGCAGAACGGGCCGCGCCTTCCGTCGCCAGGTATTCTTCCAAGGCTGCTTGCGACAAGCTGTGGACACGTCCGAACAGGTCCAGTTCGAACGCGGCCAGACCCACGCCGGCCTGCCAACTGCTGTGTACTTGCGACTGGCTGGTCATGCTCAGATCGGCCGGTGAGCGTTGGCGCGTACCGCTGCCCTGCGCCTCGATGCCCGGCAGGCGATCGGAGCGCTGTATGCGGTATTGCGCGCGGGCCGCTTCGACGTTGAGCAGCGTCTGACGCAGATCGCGATTATTGGCCAGCGCCAGGTCGATCAGGTTACGCAACTGCTCGTCGGCAACAAACGACTGCCAGTCGAGCGATGCCGCTGACG
>Ga0075033_1000770_pt1 | contig 15953 bp, 21 predicted proteins | sample SynthPrep_5_END__FD_72751 | JGI IMG/M metagenome (GOLD analysis project Ga0075033, IMG submission 72751) | Synthetic microbial communities from Ohio, USA - SynthPrep_5_END_DS10_MetaG | ecosystem: Engineered > Bioreactor > Aerobic > Activated sludge | place: USA: Ohio, Columbus | collected...
ATGGTGAGCATCCGCGGTGTGGGAGTTTTGGCGAATGATCAGATCAGGAACCGCCATGAATGTTCCCCAATCAACTAACATTTTATTTTAACTACAGAATTTCTGGGGATACCTCAGGCAAATGATATCGATGACTTTATAAATGGGCGGATATGTGGGAGCACAGGCTACGGTCATTTTGAGTATGACTATGAGCCGCATGATGCAATTGACCGCATGATAGATGCTTGTAATCCAGAATGCATGGATTGTGGAGAAGGCGCCGATGATTGCGATTGCCCTAATTTTATATATGACGGCAATCGAGGTGAGTTCTCAGGAAATGTTGACCCAAATTTTAATTTTGACGATGTTATGTCAAACATTAGCGGTACACGAGAGGGGAGTAAATAAATCGGCATGTAACAAGGCCTTAAAGTCGGATTCGTAACAGTTGGCTCGGTTCCGCTTCGCTTCACATTTTAGCCAACTATTACTCACCGCTTAAGGCGGCGTTAGTGCGTCAAGCAAAGCTTGACAGGCGTAGCAAGAGAGGAGTGGCTCGGGGCTACTCCCTGATCTCAGCGTTATACATCATGGTTAATCAAATGAAATCGTTTTTATTTTCGGCATTGCTGATGGTCTGTTTTACGTCAAGTGCTGAGACACCATATGAATTACCACGAAGCTCAGTAATCGAGCTTGAAGAAAAATCTAGTGGGCGTATCTATCCCTTGTTTATTCAACTGCCACCTTCCTACACGGCGAATACTGACCAGACTTACCCGGTAATTTACCTTACCGACGCGCATTACAGCTTTCCAGTTGTGAGTGGTGCCATGCGTTTTCCCATGAACAGCGGGGTGATGCAGCATGCAATCATTGTTGCTGTGTCTTATGAGAAAGGTGCGGCTGGATCAAATAGCAGAATAAGGGATTTTACACCGACAGTGGCTAAAGCGTGGAAGCAGGAGACTGGCAATGCTAAAGGGCATATGATCTTTCTGCGTGATGCAGTCATGCCGTTTATTGAAAATAGTTATCGAGCGAGCAAAACGGATAGAACCTTTGTCGGTAATTCACTAGGTGGTTTGTTTGGTGCCTATGTGTTGTTAACTGAACCGGATCTTTTTTCAAACTACATTCTAGGTAGCCCATCTGTTTGGTTTGACGATAGCGCGATATTAAGTACTTCATTTTCAAAACCACAAACGAAGATAAAAGTGTATTTATCCGTAGGCGAGTATGAAACTCCAGCTTTTGGCGAAGGGCAAGACATGGTTGCAGGAGCTGTGCAACTTAGAGACAAGATTGCTGCATATCGTAGTAAAGACATCGAGATTAACTTTTCAATCGTCTCAGGTGCAAGCCACGCCATAGCATTCCCGACTACAGCCATTCAAGGCTTGGATTGGGTATATGGTATAAAACGGAAATGATGTATAACAAACCGCGTCATTCGGAGCCTTCGGCCCTTGCGGCGCTCACAAGTTCGCACGCATGCGGTGGGCGTTAAATTTTAATTGAGTTAAGTGATGAACATTGAGCTTCTAAAAAAAGCAGATCACCTAAAGCTATTAGAGATCTGGGAAGCATCGGTCAGAGCAACCCATGATTTTTTAGCTGAAGATGATTTACAGGAGTTAAAACCATTAATTCTTGAGCAGTATTTCGACGCAGTTGATTTAATGTGTGCTAAAAATGGCAATGGTGAAATACTAGGGGTTTTGTGGCGTGCATGATGGCAATATTGAAATCTTATCCGCTACTGTATATGGCGCTATAAAAATTTAACAAGGCCGCGCTTGCTGGCGGTGTTAAGAGGCAAAAACTGTGGAAATCGTTTCTCTGGCTGATAAAAAGGAGTTCATTGCTGAATTGGCAGAGCTTCACCATGCAGAATGGAAGCATCTGAACCCGACACTCACTCTGGCTGGGCGAGTTGAAAAAATCTCTGCAGCTGCACAACGAGAGGGGATCCCGTCAATCTTTATCGCAATGTCCGAAGGTCAGCTTGTTGGTTCGGCGGCGCTAGTGCTGCACGATATGGGCACAAAGCCGGATTTATCCCCTTGGTTAGCAGCCGTTTATGTGAAAGAGGGCTTCCGGCATCAAGGCATTGCAACGAAATTAATTGCTCGGTGTGAAGATGAAGCCGCTCGCTCAGGAGTTAATGCCTGGTATCTCTATACCGAGTTTGCGTCGAAACTTTATGAGCAGCTCGGCTGGCATCATATGGAGCGATGTGAATACAAGGGCGTGACGGTCGATATTATGCGTCAACAGCTTTTGTAGAGGCCTCAGTTTTTGTAGCGGTCTATGGATAACCGGCATATTGTGATATTTGATGGCATCTGCAATTTTTGCAACGGCGCAGTAAACTTCATTATTAAAAGAGATCCGAATGGGATCTTTGCGTTCACGCCTATGCAAAGTGAGCTAGCAGTGGTATGCCAGCTCTGATGGCCTTGGAAAAGTTATTTTCCTGATTCGTTTGTTGGGCATCTAACAAGCATGGCAACACCCATACCGCCGCCAATACACAAGGTAGCTAAGCCTTTTTCAGCCTGTTGCCGTTGCATGGTATGCAGCAGTGTTACCAGAATACGGCAACCGGATGCACCAATCGGATGCCCCAATGCGATAGCTCCACCGTTGATATTGACTTTCGCCGGGTCTAACTGCAGCGCCTGGCTAACGCATAATGCCTGAGCCGCGAAGGCTTCATTGGCCTCAATAACCTCCAGTTCAGACCATTGCCAGTGGGTTTTAGCCATTGCTTTTTGGCTGGCGCTAATTGGGCCACTGCCCATTATTTCCGGGGCAACGCCTGAGCTGGCGCTGGCTTCGATATAGCCGAGAATAGTTAGGCCGAGTTGCTTCGCTTTAGCCTCCGATGCCAAAACCACAAAAGCGGCACCATCGTTAATGGTGGAGGCATTACCCGCGGTCACAGTACCATCAGCTTTAAAAGCGGGCCGCAGTTTTGCCAGGCTGGCAGCCGAGCTGTCGGGGCGGATTTGCTCATCTGTCGCGAAAGTTAGCATCTGGCCTTTGCCTTGTGGCACGTCGATGGCAATAATTTCAGCCTGAAAATCCCCCCGCAACTGTGCTGCGGCAGCTTTTTGCTGCGATTTTAAGGCATAACTATCTTGTGCTTCCCGGCTAAATTGCCATTTTGTGGCAATATTTTCCGCGGTAATCCCCATATGAAAGCCATGTATCGCGTCAGTCAGGCCATCGGTCAGCATAGAATCCAGTAGCTCCCAGCTCCCCATCTTCATTCCTTTACGGCTTTTTGGTAACACATGAGCGGCCTGACTCATTGATTCTTGCCCGCCGGCTACAATTAACTCGGCATCACCGTTGGCAATGGCTTGGGCAGCAAGCTGTACCGCTTTTAACCCAGAGCCGCACACTTTGTTGATGGTAAAAGCAGGTATGGTATTCGCTAGGCCGGCACGCAGGGCAGTTTGGCGGGCCGGGTTTTGGCCGCATCCGGCAGTAAGTACCTGCCCAATAATCACTTCGTCTACCTCGGCGGCTATTTGCGGATAACCCGCCAGCAGTTTAGCCAGTAACTGGCTGCCGATATCTACTGCGCTCAGCGAGGATAAGGCGCCGGCAAAACTGCCAATGGCACTGCGCTTGGCTGCTACTATTGCCACTTTTATTGCCACTTTCATGAATTGGCTCCTGTAGCAAACGTCATTTCGGGAACCTGAGCGGGGATGACGAGTTTGCCAGCGGTTTTTGCCTGTACCTCAGCTATGCTGACTCCCGGCGCTAATTCTTTTAAAACAAAGGCGCCATCCTGAACTTCCAGCCAGGCCAGATCCGTTAAAATTTGCGTTACGCAGCCTTTGCCGGTAAGCGGTAAGGTGCAGTGGGGTAACAGTTTAGATTCACCGTCTTTTGAGGCATGTGTCATCACAACAATAATATTGCTGGCACCTGCCACCAGATCCATAGCGCCGCCCATGCCTTTAACCAGCTTGCCTGGGATCATCCAGGAGGCGATATTACCTTGCACATCCACTTCGAAAGCGCCTAACACCGTAAGATCAACATGCCCGCCACGGATCATGGCAAAAGACTCGGCAGAGGAAAAAATAGAGGCGCCTGGGATAGCGGTAACGGTCTGCTTACCGGCATTAATCATATCTGCATCTACTTCTGCTGCGCTTGGAAAAGGCCCCATGCCCAGCAAGCCATTTTCAGATTGCAGCATGACCTGAATATGTGCCGGAACATAGTTTGCAACCAGTGTCGGAATACCAATACCCAGATTGACGTAATAACCATCCTGTAATTCGCGGGCGACCCGCATTGCCATTTGCTCTCTGCTTAATGCCATAGCGTGTTGCTCCTTATGCTGTTCTGATGGTGCGTTTTTCAATACGCTTTTCGTATTGGCCTAGTACAACCCGATCAACATAGATCCCTGGGGTATGGATCTGTGCGGGGTCCAGCTCGCCGGGCTCGACAATTTCTTCCACTTCTACCACCGTGATCTTGCCGGCCGCGGCAGCCAACGGGTTAAAGTTTTGCGCGGTATGGCGGTAAATAACATTACCAAAGCGGTCGGCTTTCCAGCCTTTCACTATGGCAAAATCGCCTTTAATGGCATGCTCCAGGATGTATTGCCGGCCATTAAACAGCCGGCTTTCTTTGCCTTCTGCTACTAGGGTTCCAGCACCCACTGCAGTGTAAAACGCCGGAATACCGGCACCGCCGGCCCTTAAACGCTCGGCCAGTGAGCCTTGTGGGGTGAGTTCTACTTCCAATTCACCGCGCAGCAGTTGGGCTTCAAACAGCGCATTCTCGCCAACATAAGACGAGATCATTTTGCGGATTTGTTTGTTATGGAGCAGCATGCCCAGGCCAAAATCGTCTACACCACAGTTATTTGACACCACGGTCAGGTTGCGGGTATTACGCTGTTTAATTTCGGCTATCAGGTTTTCCGGAATACCGCAAAGCCCAAAGCCGCCTGCGAGCAGTGTCATGCCATCGCTGAGTCCTGCCAGTGCGTCACTGAAGCTGCTAACAACTTTATTAAATCCAGCCATAGTATTGTCCTGTTGCATTAAGATGTTGTTAGAGTTTGCATTAATTGCAGATATTAATTAAATTGAAAATACAGGCTTATTGATAGGTTTTGTTTATTAATGACAGTAAAACAATTACGCGCCTTTTTGGCTCTGGCCAGCACGCTAAACTTTGCTGAAGCCGCGGCGAAACTGTGTTTATCACAACCAGCCTTAAGCCTGTTACTGAAAAACCTGGAACAACGGATTGGTGGTCGCTTATTTAACCGCAATACCCGTCAGGTAAATTTAACTGCTGAAGGAGCGGCTTTTTTAGCTACGGCTAAGACGCTCCTGGCAAACTGGGAGGATGCGGAGGAAGAACTGCGGCTAAGGTTTGCTTTGCAACACGGCAAACTGGTGTTAGCGGCTATGCCGTTTTTTGCGGCGACCTTATTACCTGAGTTACTTGGGATTTTTCGCCAGCGTTTCCCGCAGATCAGTATTGAAGTGCATGATGTGCTGGCAGAGCGAGTGACTGAGTTGGTACAGCAAGGTCGTATTGAGTTAGGCATTACCTTTGAACCAGAGCCTGCCACCGACTTGCAGTTTTTTCCGTTATATCAGGATCAGTTTATTGCCATCGTCCCAGCCGACTTGGTGAAACCGTATACCAGCTTGACCTGGCAGCAGCTATTACAACACGATTTTATTACCTTGCAACAGCCCTCGGGGATCCGCCGCTCTGTGGTGCAAGCACTGGCTCAGGCAGGTATTGAATTGCAGGTAACCTTTGAGGCGCATCAGTTAGCAACTGTGGGCCGTATGGTTAGCAGTGGCTTAGGGGTGGCCGTGGTGCCATCATTATGTCGGCAGCAAATGCAGGAGCAGGGCGTGCAATGTTTAGCCATTACTGAGCCTGCAATTATTAAAACCGTTGGGGTATTGTGTCAGCCGCGTTCCAGACTGTCAGCCGCAGCCAATGCTATGCTGGATGTGTTATTGGCTTATCAGCACTCAGAGTGCTGATAAGCCAGCATCTATTATTGTGTTTTTATAGCGAAGCACTGATATTTCATTTCCAGATATTCTTCAATACCCGCATGGGCACCTTCGCGGCCTAAGCCGCTGGCTTTTATGCCACCAAAGGGTGCGTGAGCAGCTGAAATTACGCCGGTATTAATGCCAATCATACCGGCTTCAAGTTGTTCTGGCAGGCTACAAAGAAACTGCCATTTATTTATTACTGTTCACTGCTGCTTGGCAGCAGGGGGATGCCAGCTCTGATGGCCTTGGAAAAGTTATTTTCCTGATCAGTTTGCTGCGCGCGTGGGTTAATATAGCCCTGCGCTTTAAGTTCGGCATAATTATAGCCCGGTGTTAAGGCCCCCAGCTCGTATGCATACTCCGCAAAATGGCCAGACAATAACAACCGGTAATCTAAGGGAATGTTTGGTGCTATGTGACGTGCCAGATCAAACACTATGGTTGTACAGTTACTGGTTAGGGTATTGTAAAACTGCGGGGTAGTGCGCAACGACTCGGCGGTTTCGAGGTAGCCGATAAACAGTGTGCGCAATTGTGCTTGGTTGATAGCAAGCCGATACAGATAAACATCTTCCTGACGTGCATTACTTCTGGTACGGATTATATCCCGTTCGTCTGCGGCAATAATAACCTGCTCAAACTGCCGGAAAAAGCCGCCGACAGCGGAGAATGATTCATGTTGCTCTTTACGAATTTCTAGTGAAAAAACCAGTTGCTGGCCATCAGCAAAGCCAAATGAAACCAGCGTATGTGCAATATGCGGCCCCATCCAATATGAAAGCACTAAATCTGCAGAAACAAGCTGGCTCAAATCGTACTGCCGGGTTTCCCAGCGCGCAGTGTAATCCGTTTCGCTGCGCCAGTCGAAGTTGCGGACATTGTAAAGCGTAACGTGGTTACCTTGTATCTGAGATTCAAGTAACTGCGCCACATCGTCTGCCCAATCTCTGTGATGCGAAGGCGTGATCATATACCACCAAATAATTAATATCGTAGCGGCTAGCACGTAGAGGCCAAGTAATTTTTGTGTGCCAGGATGTTGCCGCAATAACACGAAAGCAGTGGCACTGCCCAGTAAGGCCCAAACCACTAATACCGTGCCAAGCATTACCGCAGGCCATAGTGATAACTGAAACCATAACGCCAGGCAGCCCCACGCTGTGCCAATAAGTATCACTAAACCCAGTAACCATCGTAACTTATGCATGTTGCTTCTCTCTGTTTAAGGCACTTTCTATTGGTTCTCTTTCAGCATTTTTTCAACTAAATAATCGACAAAGACCCGTATTCTGGCTGGAACATTTTTACCTCCAATAAACACCGCATGAATGGCTTCGCGATCCTGAGGGTTATACTCTTCCAATAACGGCACCAGTTGCCCAGTTGCCAACGCTTGCTGCACGTGAAAACTGCCGACCCGGGTAATGCCCATCCCTTGCAGTGCCAGTTCAACCAGAGTTTCGCCATTGTTTGCGATGATATTGCCGCTTACCGTTAAGATAAAATCCTGACCGTTTTCCCGAAATGGCCAGCCCGGCTCTAAGCGTCGAAAATTGAAGTCTAAGCAATTGTGATGTTTTAAATCGGCCGGTGTTTGGGGGACGCCCGCCTTTGCCAGATATTCAGGTGAGGCAAGCACCACCCGGCCGGTATCTCCCAGCCGACGGGCATGCAGGCCGCTATCTGGCAAGTGCCCAAAACGAATGGCAACATCGACATGGCCTGCACTTACGTCACTAATCTGATCTGTCACATCTATTTCGAGCGTGATATCAGGGTAGCGTTGTAAAAATTCTTTTAGCAAGGGAACAATGGCCAGACGGCTGTGTGCTTCGGTTTTTCCACCTTTCATTTGTGATCCCAATGCAAATCTGAATATACCTGACGCTACTTTTTGTAGGGTCGTTAATTGATTATATTCCTTTTGATCACAAATTAACGAGACGTTGTATGAAAATCAATATTCCTTTACTTGCGCTGGCTCTTGGTGCTTTTGGTATAGGGCTGACTGAGTTTTCCCCCATGGGAATGCTACCTATTATTGCTAACGATTTAGCGGTGTCTATCCCAACGGCAGGATTACTGATTAGCGCTTATGCATTTGGCGTGCTGATTGGTGCCCCTGTTATGACCTTGCTATTTGCCAATATGAGCCGCCGTAACTTACTGCTATTGTCGATGGGAATTTTTACGCTGGGTAATTTGATATCAGCAATGGCGGATAGCTATAACGTATTGTTGCTTGGGCGTATTATAACCTCATTTAATCATGGTGCGTTTTTTGGTGTTGGCGCTGTTGTTGCTATGAGTATTGTGCCGGCAGAAAAACGTGCCAGTGCGGTAGCAGCGATGTTTTCTGGGCTAACCATTGCCACCATTGGGGGCGTTCCTTTAGCTGCCTATATTGGTGAAGTTATTGGCTGGCGGCCGGCCTTTTTTGCAATGGCGGTAATTGGCTTAGTTACCATGTTTGCGTTAAGAATGTCGTTGCCGCCACTGGTTAATGAGCAAAAAGCCGATGTTCGTAACGAACTTAGGGTATTAAGCAAAGGGCCTGTTTTGGTCGCATTGTTATTAACGGTAGTCAGTGCCAGCGCTATGTTCACGGTATTTACCTATATAGTGCCAATTTTACAAGACGAAACACAGGCGTCGACGGTTTTTGTTACCAGCATGTTGGTGCTGTATGGCGTCGGGTTGGCACTTGGCAACTACCTTGGCGGCCGCTTTGCAGACCGCTCGCTAGATTTAACCCTAATTAGCTCTTTAGTTGCGGTAATTGTATTACTGGGTATTTTTGCAGTTGCCGTATCCTCGAAGATGATAGTGGCACCTTTAATCTTTTTATGGGGAATTGCCAGCTTTGCTCTGGTACCACCATTGCAGTCATTAGTAGTGCAAGAGGCAAAAGAAGCGCCAAATTTAGCGTCTGCCATGAACATTGGTGCCTTTAATCTTGGCAATGCATTGGGTGCGCTGCTTGGCGCAGGGGTGATCAATACTGGCTTTGGTTTAGCGTCTGTGCCATTAGCTGGTGCGGGAACGGCTATGCTGGGGCTCATTATGGTTTTGCTGTTTAGGCGTGGCCGTTTGCAAAGACGGCAGCAAGCACTAAATAATTGTACCCAATCGTAAGTTGCTCAAAAAATCAATACAAAGCGCTATGCGTCAGCAAAAATCGGTTAGCATTGTGGAACTAATATATAAAGCTTAATTATATGCAGAATATATTGGGACCGTCGTGTTGCCATTTTCAGCTGCAGTTGCCAGTAATACTATCTGACCGATATAGTGGTGTTTGGCAGCAGTAACTTACCCTCAAAGGATCGAACATGACCGATATATTTATGCAGGCGGCCATAGCGCAGGCCAAAAAAAGCTTAGCTGAAGGTGGTATCCCTATTGGCTCGGTGCTGGTGATCGATGGCAAAATTGTCGGTGCTGGCCACAACCAGCGAGTGCAGAAGGGTAGCTGTGTACTGCATGCTGAAATGGATTGTCTGGAGAATGCCGGGCGCTTAACGGCGGCGGATTACCGCCGGGCAACTTTGTACTCCACCTTGTCACCTTGCGATATGTGCAGTGGCACGGTGTTACTGTATGGCATTCCGAAAGTGGTTATTGGCGAAAACCAAACCTTTCAGGGGCCGGAAGCCTATGTGCAAAGCCGTGGCGTTAGCCTAGAGAACCAGCAAAATGCCGAGTGCATACAACTGATGCAGGACTTTATTGCCGCTAACCCGCAACTGTGGTTTGAAGATATTGGCGAATAAGCGCTAGCCGTTGCTACAGCCTTTCCTGTCATCACCGCGTTACAGCAGGCAGCATTGGGCAGCAGTTTGCGCCACCCATATGTTTAACCACAAAACCCATCACCGTGGCCAGCTCACCACGTTATTGCACCAATTAGGACACGATGTAGGTGTGACTGATTTTGTTGCTTATATAACCTAAAAAGCAGCCAACAGGTGAAAAGTCGGGCTGAAGTCGTGCTTATGTCGGGGCCTTGTCGTAGCGGTGTAACACTGTTTGGTCGGATAATAGTGGTTCACCAGAGACCCTATGCAGGAGTATTTATGATATACGTGAATAGCACCCGACTTCGAGAGCTGCGCCTTGCCCGGCAATGGTCGCAGGAGCAATTGGCCGCGCTGACAGGTTTGAATCTGCGCACCATTCAACGCCTCGAAGCTGGCGCGAAAATTTCGAATGAGTCTTTGCGAGCACTGGCAGCTGTGCTTGAGGTGCCAGCCGATAGCTTGCTGCTGCGTGAGTCGACGCCCGGCCAACCCGCTCTCAAGGCAATGCGCAAAGGTGTGCTTGCTGGCCTGGAATTTACCGGCACCACCCAACGCGCCGATTTCTGGTGGTTTGCCCTTGCTGTGACCGTGTTGTTGGCTTTTGCAAAATTGCTTGGTGAGATCCTCGGTCCGCTGCCTCTGCAGATTATGGCGTTGGCAGTGTTGCTGCCGTGGATTGCGGCTTGTACCCGGCGCTTGCGCGATGCCGGGCTTAGTCCTTGGTGGCAACTGATCTGTCTGGTTCCAGTGGCCGGTTTGCTTTTGCTGCTTTACCTACTGACCCAACCGAGTAAAGAAGCAGAGCCGCTAAATGCGCCACCGCACTAATTGCCATAAAAGCGCTATTTAAAGACCGCCGCTTATTTTAAGGTTATGGTATTCACTGTTAGCAGACAATTAAGGAAGGGAACATGGATACATTAATCGAGATAGTGCTTTTGACCGGTGTAATTATCTTTTTTGTGGTGGTGGGAGCGGTAATCATGAACAGAAAAAATAGAGATAAAGAATAGTAAACTCAATATAAGATAGCAATATCAAGTTCTTATCGGAGCATTGTGAAGTTTAAGGAAATCAGGTTTGGCATTCAGTGAAGCAGAAAAAACTGCACTGCTCGAATTGAAAGGCGTTGGGCCTACAGTAGTTAAACGTTTTGAGGAAATAGGTATAGGCTCTTTTGCTGAATTGGCGAACTTTGAGCCGCAAGAAATTGCTGAACGAGTGGCATCTATGCTTAGAACCACCTGCTGGAAAAATAGTCCTCAAGCTTTGTCGGCGGTCAAGTCCGCAATAGAAAGGGCAAGGCAGGGTTTTTAGCTGTTGGGACGCTGCGGCATAACTTCAGAAAATACCTGGCGATATCGCCAATGCAGTACAAACGGACGTTTCGTGGCAATTAGATCTCAGCGTTAAATCGGCAGCTTGCACCGGGCGGTAACAAAACCTCATGGTGTTGCAGTAGCCAGCCAGTCGGCAATTTGGCTGGCCGCTAGTTCACTATTGTGGCTACCGCTGTAGCTTTTCAGCGTGGCAACGCCGGGTGCAAGTGCTTGCTCGGAAGGGCTGCCGGAGCTGCCGCCATAACCGCGGTAGTGCATAAGATAAATAGCATGGTTTGGAAAAGCCGCCGCAAACTGCGGCAAAGCCACACTAACATCCTCGGCATTGCCGCCAAAATACAGTAGCGCCTGGCTACTTTCGCGTGCTTTACGGCTTACCAGCACCGTGGCATTGGCTTGCTGCAAAATCAGCGGCTCGGTTGGCGGCAACTGGGCAGCTACCGGAAAGTAAATTAACTGCCGCTGCAGCAGATATAATAATAAACACAGCAGGCCATAGCTCGCCAGCACATAGCCTGTTAGCGTAAGCAGCATCCGCATGGTTTACCCGGCAGTAGATTAACGGTGTAAAACAGCTTAGCGGATAGCGGGGGTAAAGCAAATGGCGCTGTTTAAAGGCAAAGATGAAACCTCTGGCAACGCCATCCTAATCACTCATCGCGGTATATTCAGTCAACTTGCAAACTCTGGTTTGTTAACTATAGTTGACAATATTTGTGGTGATAACTATAGTTGACGCATGATTGAAATTCGAACAACCGATGTATTCAGAAAATGGTTTGACGCGCTAAAAGCAAACATAGGTGTAGGTTATGGCTATTAAAACTACTCGCTGGGATTCACTAGAGCATTTAAAAACTGACGAAGATATTCAGTTTTATCTCGAAGCCTGTCTTGAAGAAGCAGGTGATGATCCGGCGTTTATTGTGCATGCGTTAGGTGTAATTGCCAAAGCGAAAAATATGAGCCAGCTGGCGCGTGATACCGGCATTAGCCGTGAAGGGCTTTATAAAGCTTTTTCACCGGACGGTAATCCAACTTTTGCTACTGTTGCTAAAGTAGCCAAAGCACTGGGGCTGCAGATTACGGTGCAAACTATCAGCCATGCCCAAGCTGGTTAGCTCTGCCTTGGCTTACTGCTATCAATATTAGCAATAAATCAGTAGTTGGTTTTATCGGGTAGGGGGAATGGCACTATAGCTTCTAGTGCTGTCGCTTGTTGTGTAAGGTACAGCACAGCCATTCAAACGCTGAGCTGACTTAAAGACTTGACGTTGTTCAAGTTTAAGATAAAAGTGGTAGTTGTTTTGGGGCCGATATACAGCACTGGGTGATGGGTTGCAAAAGGCAAGACTTAACCCTGAGGCTTCTGGTCTGGCGTTTTACAATAAATGTAATTATTACCGCAATATGATCGCGGGGTCGGGTTTTGCCTTTGCTGTTCAGGCGTATGCGCTTATATCAAAGTTTTGGCGTTATTATCTGTCTAAACAGCCTAGCTTTACCGGAGATTCTAAAAAATGCATAGCGATACCGTTAAACAGCAATTAATTGCGCTGGAACAGCTACTGGTGCAGCCCGCCACCCGGTTGTCAGTTGAACTGCTAAACCGCTATCTGGCTGATGATTTTTATGAAATCGCCGCTACCGGCCGCTGTTTTGGTAAGGCTGATGTGCTTAAGCGCTTACCGGCAGAACAGCCGCCGGTTATTACTCAGCAAGATTTTGACTGCCGGGTTTTGGCCGATGGGCTGGCGCAGCTGACTTACCGCGCTACGATACAGCGCGCCGAAGATGATAGCCCCAGCTATTCGGTGCGAAGCTCACTCTACCGTTTTGATGGTGAAAAATGGCAGATGATTTTTCATCAAGGCACTGCTTGTAATCCACTCCTAAAAGTGGGCGATACCGTGATGGTGTCAACCCGACCCACCGGAACCTTAGTTGCCGGGTATCTTACTCCGGGTAAGCACCTCTACCTGCTGGCCACCGGCACCGGTCTGGCACCCTTTATGAGTATTATTAAAGATCCAGAGATCTATGAGCACTACGACAAAGTGATTCTGGTGCATGGAGTGCGCTACAGCTCTGAATTAGCGTATCAGCAGATCATTTGCGACGCCTTACCTAACAACGAATACTTTGGTGACTTAGTTAAAGATAAACTGTTGTACTATCCCAGCGTAACGCGTGAAAGCTTTCGCTCGCCAGCCCATCAGCAACGAATTACTCATTTGCTGGCCGATGAGGTGTTAAACAAAGAGTTGGGTTTACCCGCTTTAAACCCAAGTCAGGACCGTTTTATGTTGTGCGGTAGCCAGGCGATGATTAACGATACAATGGCTATCTTAAACGCCAAAGGCTTTACCAAAGCCACGTCCAGACGCCAGGGCGATTACGTGATTGAGCAGGCGTTTCTGGATAAATAGCGCCAAGGAATGTCACTTCAGCTACAAGGGTGTTTCCATCGGCAGACGCTAACTGATAGGTGAGCCTGGCATTTTACTGCTCAGTTAATGGTGAGTGTTTCTGCTAAATGTGTAATGACAGCTTGAATTTTTATCGAGTTTTGCTTGCTACTACGCCAAACAATATGCAGTGGCAAGCCTGGCGTGGTGAGCTGGGGCAAGATGTTTACCAGTGTCCCTTCCCGGATCTGCTCGGCCACTAGCCAGGTAGCCAGCTGCGCAATACCCAAGCCGGCAGCGACTGCGGCAACCTGTGCTGCAGTTTCTGCCCGCGTTAGCCTTACCGGTATTTTGGGGTACTGCCAGTGAAACGGCCGCTCAACTTGCGGCGCCGTCGCAACAGGGTAAAGCGGTATCCAAAGTGTATCTGGGCATTTCGGCGGCGATGTTATTTGGTATTCCGTTAGGTACACTGGCCTCTGACGCTATAGGTTGGCGGGGGGCTTTTGCACTTTTAGCCGGCTTGTCTTTGTTGATTGCATTATTAATGCAGCTTTTTATGCCTGGTGTGCAAAAACCGGCAGCGGTGGCAATTAAAACCCAGGTTCAGATCCTAAAAAGTCCGTCCTTTATCGGTAATCTACTGTTGTCAATTTTGATCTTTACTGCCATGTTTGCCGGTTACACTTATTTAGCTGAAGTGCTGGAACAAACCGCTGGGGTAGAGGCTACTCAGGTAGGGTGGTGGTTGATGGGGTTTGGTGCAATAGGCTTGGTTGGTAATTGGCTTGGCGGTTTATGGGTGGATAAAAAGCCGTTGCTTACTGCAGCAGCGTTCAGCCTTGTGTTAGCCGCAGGCATGGCAGCAGCCATGCTGTTTGCCGATAATAAACTGCTATTTGCCTGCGCTTTAGCGGTGTGGGGTATTGCCAATACCGCACTTTATCCCATTTGCCAGATCCGTGTCATGAAAGCCGCATCGGGTGCGCAAGCGTTAGCTGGCACGCTTAATGTTTCTGCAGCTAATGGCGGCATTGCCTTTGGTGCCATGCTGGGTGGACTAAGTATTGCCACCTTGGGGGTAGATGCTGTTGGTTATGTGTCTGCAGCTATAGCCATTTTAGCTGTGTGTATTATTCCAATTGTGGCAAAGCTGCGATAGCTATGTGACTAGCCATAAAACTAACTTTATCACCATTAAGGGTAAGCCTTAGCAGGCAAGGCCGTGTGAGGTGAAAATATACAACGGTGGCTGGTAGTATTTATTGCCCGCTGTGGCGGCTTAATGCAGCATGGTAATTAAATTACAGTCTTATTATAATGCTTTGGTTTTATTTATTCTTCGTTGCTGTTTCCACTGAGTGTATCGCCGTCAAATAATGACACCAAGTGGCATAACTTAACGTCTTTTTTAGCACCAGCAAGATATGAATGGAGTTAGGTCGTGGGCGCTCTACAAGACTTGTTAGAAAACGTTTTTCAGAGCTTCGAAGGAACTGCCATCGAATCTATAGAAGACAACTGGGGCAAAGTTTATATTCTGGACCATGGTGATTACCGGTCAATGAAGTTTGATCACCTATACGAACAAAGCAAGATGCTGCTTTGCGATCCCAACTATCCGGTTTTTAGTTATGTTCGGGCCATGCTGTTTGGTATGGTATTCAGTAACGCTAAACGTGTGTTGCATCTTGGATTAGGCGGCGGCAGTTTGGTCAAAGCAGTTTACCGGCTGAATCCCGATATTCAGCAAACTGTAGTGGAATTGCGTGCTCTGGTAATAGAGCTGGCAATAAAATATTTTTTTATACCGGTGACACCTAACATTCAGATACGCTGCTCAGACGCACAAAGTTATTTGCAGCAAACACATGAGCAACAGGATATTATCTTTGCTGATATGTATCTGGCACTGAAAATGGCACCCTTTCAGGCGCAGCTTGCTTTTGTGCGGGCGTGTCAGCGTTTGTTATCCCCAACCGGCTGGCTGGTCATTAACTACACTGGCAAAGAAGAAATTAGCGAGGGGATGTTAATGGCATTCTATCAATATTTTGATGATGTATTACTCTGCACTTTGCTAAATGGCAATGCAGTTTTGTACGCCGGAACGCTGCCGCCAGATATAGAGCTCAGCAACTTACCGCATGAGGTGACTCTTTTTGAGCGGAAATTGCATTGTAAAATGGGTATACTGGCAAAGTCTGTTACCAGATTACCTGAACCTGTCATTTCAACTGAGAACTAAATGGCCACTCTCACTATTGAAAAGAAAGCAGCACGCTTGACCATTCTGATTGACCCTGATAAAAAATGCGTTTCGAACCACCGACCCCTACCATGTCAAGG
>Ga0075033_1000781_pt1 | contig 15770 bp, 16 predicted proteins | sample SynthPrep_5_END__FD_72751 | JGI IMG/M metagenome (GOLD analysis project Ga0075033, IMG submission 72751) | Synthetic microbial communities from Ohio, USA - SynthPrep_5_END_DS10_MetaG | ecosystem: Engineered > Bioreactor > Aerobic > Activated sludge | place: USA: Ohio, Columbus | collected...
CCAGTGTTTCCCCGGTGGGCGCCGGGACTGAAGGCGGTCGCTGCAGCGGATGACCGCTATTGCCTGTTAGAGGCAACAGGGGTCATCCGCCACCTCGACCCGGTCGAGCACAAATAGGAATAAAACTCTCTAGAAGAGAGGGCTCCGAACTCAGGGAGTCCGACCGAGCTACCCGGAGCGAGTCGGTCTTGGGCCGCCGTTGGCGATGATCCAGAGGCACTACAGCAAAGAAGGCGGGACGACGTCAAGGTAGAGAATGCCCGTAGCACTCCCTGGATCAAACGAGAGTTAAAACGGTTACTTGCTGCCGAGATGAGCGGCCAATTGCTCCACCGTGGCCAGGATAAAGGCACGGTCGTTTTCCTTCAGGTCACTCAACAGACCGGAGATCATGTTGGCTTGATCGATGGGGCGATTGCTTGACTCGGTGAGCAACTCGTCCATTCGGCAGTCGAAAATTTCCGCCAGTTGCATCAGCTTGATTACGGACAACTCCACCACACCCCGCTCCAGTCGAGAAATGGCTTCGCTGCCGATTCCCATCCGCTCCGCAACCTCTTCTTGAGTCAGATTACGCTCGGTTCGGTGCTTCGCGATCATGCGTCCGATTTGGACTTGGGTTGGATGTTTATGTGCCAAGGGTTGAGTTCTCCAGTTCAACCCGAATGGTTGAGCAAAGACTCGTTGACATGAACATCTCTTTAGGTTGAGTGTCGACTCATTGGGTTGTTATCATGACTGAAATATCTGTTCATCGCGACGCTGTTTCGATTCCCCTAGGATTTAGTGGTCGGGATGGTCAATGAGAGTGAAATTGTGATTAGCCGAATCAGAGGAAACGCTGCGCATGGAAGAGAAGAGCAAACACGGCACCGATGAGATTTGGGACAGGACAATGGAGTTGTTCATCAACATCCATGATTTCCCTGAAAATCCTGAGCACTTCAACAGCCTTGTCCATTGGCTCAACGAACATCCAGCCCACCTGCAGGCATTCAATGAGCTGGGGCAAATATGGATGGCGACGGGCGTTGCCTTGGCCCGAGAGGTTGGACAGCCCCTAACTGAGTTAGAGGGATGTCTGTTGCCACTGATGGTGCACTGACCGAGTGCTGAGTGACGTCTTTAGGCACTGAAACTTTGATTTTGAGCGTCCTTCAGACATCGTACAGCTTCACTTTCGCTGGCGAGGTTGCGTCGGAACCTAAGGCCTCTAAACAGGGGGTATTTTCGTTTCGGCATCGGCTAAAAACTCAATAAAATGTTTCCCTTCCACGTTGTTGCTTGGGAGACAGGACGTATCATCACGAAAGGTAAGTGACCACCGTCCTGAAGACTCACGAAAGGCGGCATTTTTTATGCCGAAATTGCGTCAAGCTGTGCTTTGGTCATCGGTTTTTTCGGGGCTCGTTTGTTTAACAGGGCGCTCCTTCATGACCGTGCTGAGCACTCGGTGAGGCAGTATTCCAACTCGGCGCGCTTCGATCTTGAAGGTCACCCTTGTGTTTTCTTCACTGTCCTCCCACTCATCCCGCACCGTGCGTCCCTCGACCAGCACTCGCATACCTTTCTGGTACAGCGTGCTCCAGTGTTCAGCGTCTCGGTGCCAGAGCTCGACCGGCGCCCAGTAGCCACCTCGGTCTTCATAGCTACCATCACGTGGTACTGGGTTGTCGAAGTACACATTCAGCCTCAACAAGCGTCGAGGCTCGTCATTACCTGAGGCAAACTCCTGGAATTCTGGCGCACTGCCGATGTTGCCTTCGCCGACAAAAAAAGTGCTCATTGTGATACCTCCACTGCTGTTTTGAACTGGCGCAGTAGCTGCTCGGCACTGCCCATTTTGATCGCGCAGGTCGTGGCCTGGCGGTAAAGCGAATGCACCACACTCATTTGTAAGTTCAGAGCAATGCGGTCGCATTCGATTCGCTGCAATCCCTCGCGTACGGCCTGTGATAAGGCTTTGTGGGAGACTTCGCGCTCCCAGACCGTAACCCCCATGCGGGTAAAGTCACGGGTGCGCCAACGCAAAAAGCTGCTGCCTGCGCTGGTGTTCTGCAGCACCAATCGAATGTTCATCAGTGAGAAGGGGGGCTGTGCTGCCTGCTGCACGGAAACCTCCATCAGATGACGTAACTGCGCCTCGATCTCCTTCGCTACTTGCGCCAGGTACTCCAACTCCCCCTTACCCTTAAAGGGCCTTAAAAGGCCTTTTAGGGAGGCAGCGTGTTCGAGTTGTCGATAGGCATCCGGTGTCAGCACTTCGAAAACTATGGGTTGAACTGGGAGTAGGGGATTCATGCATCGTCCTCCGGTACTTCCACTGTTACAAAGGACTCTCCCTGGTCTTCGGCTAAGTCGTTGGGGGCATCTGCTGGTATCGCACCCTGACGAATGATCGGCGGTGCAAACTGGGAGCGGTGATGTCCCTCAAGGATGTCCGTGGGGGGGAGTCCAAATTTCTCGATGGCCACCAGGGCGCGTGCGTTGTTGGCCGCCATGTCATCGCGTGTGACGCCGGCATTTCGATAACGCTGCGCCTGGCCGAACAAGCTGCGCAGCAAGTGAGCACCGTCGTCGATCCAGGCTTCCATGTCCCTGCGACCGATCAACGCGGTGTGATGGGCCAATAGGGTCCGGCGCACCAGGGTGTCGTAGTCGGTCAGCAGGTAGACCGCCAGAAAACCCAGCTGGCTGCCGATGTACAACGGCAAGGTGACGGGGTGAATGTTGAGGTTGTCGCTCATGTCGATCTGGGTCGGGAGATCCTGCCTGATCCGATCCAGCTGTTGGGTCAGTTCCAGCATCCCAACTTTGGCCTGCATCAGTTTTTCTTCGAGTTGCACGATGGCCCAGTCGGCATAGGGATCGTCCTGGGCCGCGGTTTGTTTTATCAGGTTGGTGACACTGATGTAGCCGGCCATGCCCATGATTGAGTGGGCGCCTTCGCGTGCAGTCCGACCTTGCCAGATTCGGGCCGCGTGGTGTGTGTGCAGGGTCAGGCTGATGCTGCTGCGCAACGAGCCCAGGTTGAGTTGGTAGTGATCGGCCACGGTGTTGTCCTCGCAAAAGCTTGGACGGGAACGTTGCGACAGAAGAGGGTTAAGGGCAGCCAAAAAGCTGAATGCGGCCTGTTCGGTTTGGTGAACGAGGGCTAATTACTGACGTCTATGTTCATGGGAAGAGTGTCCCTGCTGTTCGCTAAAAATTTCATAGTTTGGTCCGACGTTTTCGTCGATTGGAACTCCATGGATTTGATGCCACTGGCATCAAATCTACTGACTTCCACCGCGCTTGCCGCGCAGTTGGCGTAACTCATTCAGGCAGGCTTGGGCAACGGCAGAAGCGGGTTCGCTCTGTTGTCGAGATGGCCGCGAGGGGGGAGGTGAGGGTGATTCTGCAATGGATACCGGTTCGGCCTGACCTGCCCAAGGATGAAAGTCTCCTTTCAGCGCCCGCTGGATCAGTCCCATCAGATAGGCCGCTGGCTTGCGGACACTTCCTGCTGTACAGCGTGCCCCCGCTTCGTTGAGCACCGCCTGCCGATCCGCAGGTTTGAGCTTATTCAGCGCGACAGCGACGGCCTGACGCTCGCTTGGGCTCAGGTGCAGCGGAGTGGGCCAGAGCAGGTTATCCACCGTTGGGGTCGCGCGCGGTACAGTACAAGTACTTTCTTTTAATACAGTACAGGCGGCGTTCGGATTCCGAACGGTGCCGGAAACACTGGCGTTCAGTCCCGGTTCGGAATCCGAACGAGGGCCTGCACGATTCCGAACGCGGTGATCCTCCCCCCGTTCGGAATCGTGGAAGTCATCACCGGCTGGCTGATCCAATCCTTGCTGTGTCCAATGTTCGCCCCAACCGTCGAGCCGCGTCGGTAACCGATCTCGATCAATATTCGTGTCCCGACGGATTTCCTCCACCGCGTGCTGAGCAACAATGCGCACCGCCTTGGTCGCATGACCGAGGGCATGTCCGATCAGCTCAAGGTAATCCTGATCCAGTTCCATGGCTTCGGCGGGGGTTAACGGCTCATCGTGCAGAACGTACAGAGAACCTTGAAGGCGTCCGCTGAGCTGATCGCGTCCGCGACTCACCAAACTGAGCCAACGCGTCAACCTGAGCATCATCAACACTCGAGCAATGGTTTCACGGGAGGTTGACGCGCTGTAGGGCACGCTCGACAGGTAAGGCTGTAAATCTTCGTAGCGTGGCGTGACCATGCCTTGGCCCTGGAGCATCAGTCGAAACACTTGCCAGGCATTACGCTCCAGCGGCGTCAGCCGATTATCCAAAAGCAACCGACGCGGCACGACTTCGTGTGACTGGCCGCTGAACAGAAAACCAGCTTGTAGTGCCTGGTTGGAGGGATGTTCAGTGGCGGGGCGTGCGGGCCAACGCTCACTCAGTTGCTGGGTACATTGCTGCAGGACACGTTGCCAGCGAGAGGAAGGGGCGGTGTTCATGTTCCGTCGCTGTACTGGTCAACTTGCTGCCACACGATGGTCAAGCTGATCTGTTGTTCTTCGGCCAGCATCATCATGGCGTCGAGCTGATCCTCGGTACCGTCTTGAGCGCGTAGTTGGCACCATCGCTGCCAGAGTGCATGTTCCTGGGCTTCACTCAAGTTCTGAGGCCGACCCTTGCGGGTTTCTATCTTGAGCAGACGTCGACGCAAGGCGGTTTCCGAATGCGCCAAGCCGAAGCACTGATACATGATGGTGCTGCTGGCACCGAGTTTGAGCGCTCGGTTGATCAACCGTTCGTTCTGCTCGTCGCGTTCGGCTTGCTCGATCAGCCGATGTAGTACCGGCGAGTCGATCTTGATCTCGACCCAAGACACAGTGGCATGGGCCAGGTGTGACAGCGTGGTGGGCGGTAAGGATTGCAACAGATAGATGTCGTCCTCACTCAATCCAAGTGCCTTGCAGCGTTGCAGGTTACCCAGGCGCAGCTCATGCAGCACCTGGGTCAGCATGGCCTGGTTGAGGACGTTGAAGGACAGGCTCATGGCAGCTCCTCCGGTGAGTTGTCTTCAGGGGCAAGCGTTAAGTCGATCAAGCGGCGGGCCAAGCGGATGAGACGATACAGTTTGATTAACAAACTGTCGGGCAATCGTTCGAGACCTACATCGATGACGGGACGGTCTAGCAGGGGGACTTGGTAAACCCCCAGCAACAGTTGCCCGAACAGGGCTGAGGGTAGTTGCTTGCGATCGTCCCAATTCACGTCATCTTGAGCGCGCAACAGAGCCAGGAGCATTAGGTGAACGCCGGTCGCTCTTGGCGTGGCGAGATCAAGCCGTTCGATGTCCAGAGCGAAGCCCAGGCCAAGCGGCTGATCGATGATGCTCTCTGGATGTCCGGCATAGGCCGCCATTTCCCGCGCCAGTTTGGCGATGGCTAAACGCAGTTGTTCGGGGCTATCCAGTGCTGGTGCAATGACCCAGATGTCGTCGGTCGTGCAGGCTTCGATGAGCGATGCTGCTTCGGTGGCTGTCTCGCGATTGATCTGTTCGCGAATCTGTTGAATGCGTGACGGAGGGCTGATTGCTGATACAGCATTCGCTTCGGGTGTTGTGAGCAGTTCCTCCCGCGCAGTTTCAGCCTGGGTTCTGGTCTCTGTTGGTAGGGGGCCGGGCTCGGATGAAGGGGAGCCTGCCGCGGCTTCATCAACGCTTGGCGGATGGCTGTTCTCAACGCCAGGCGTCGAGATGACTCGTTGGGTATCGCTCAGCTCCAGGGCCAACATACGGTAGGACTGTCCTAGTAAGCGGCTCATGCGCTCAAGCAATTCATCCTGAAGCTGCTCAAGATCGAAGGACTCGGGTTCGGCATCAAAGTAGCCCAGGGTATCGAGCCAAAAATTAGCGAACGCAATGGCATCGGTTGGGTAACGATTCCAGGTTCGTTCGGCCTGGCCACGCAAAGCGATCAGGCGTTCGATCTGGGGCTTGCCCAAGCCGGCATACAGGATTTGTGGAATGGCGGGCAGTAGGTGTTTAAGGGTGTCTAGCATTCGGCTGATGTGCGACTGCGAAATTGGATAGCCTCCGGCGGCAAGACGTCTTGCCAGCTCTCGTTGCGATAGGACAGATCCATCCGGTTCAAGCATCATTTTGAGTTTGGCCACGGCCAGAGCTCGTTCGATGAACGTGAGTTGGCCGTGCAGATCGCTTTCGGCCAGATGGCCGAGCAGGGCGTTGACTTCATTGGTCCATGGGCGGAACAGGCAATGAATGCGAAAGAAGCTCTCGTCGCGGGTTTCCTGCCACAGTTCGCCGAGAATCGCCAAGCGCGTGTTACCTCCGTTGCGGATGATGAAATAGGTTTCACCCGGGCGACGGGTAATCGGCGGTGGTTGATCCAGCCCACGTTCACGGATTGAGGCCTTGATATCCTCATAAAGAGGATTCCGGATGAAACGCGGGTTGTGCTCGTAGGGCCGCAACTGCTCCAGGGTAACCAGCATAGGCGTATCCATGACTGGATCGGACAGTCGCTCCAGTTCTGGACCTCGCGGGAAATGGTCCTGGTGCAGCTTGCCGGTGATCTCCCCCTGACTGAGCTTCTTCATCGGAACAACCTCAGTTAACGCCGGTTACGCAGATGGTCACCGATCTCGAACTTGACGATCTCGGCAGTCCCCGAACCCTCGAAATGTCGGGAGAGCTCTGCGAGGAACCACCCCATGGCCGAGCGTCCACCCTGCAGACGAAAGACCACGGTGCAGTACTCCTTGCAAGGTGGGTGGGGTGCTCCAATGGAGGGTGGAACGATGATGGGCAACTGATCCAACATCAAAAGACTCCTAACCAACTGCTGTTGGTCTCAAGGTTGATCAAACCCAATACCGGCTGGGGAATTCGTCTCATTGATCCTCCGCGCGCCTGCTGACCGTAGAGATCGCCTCGCGCCATTCCGGAAATAACTCAATGGCCAGCGCCTGCATGGTTTCCAGCGCTGATGGCGAGCCTCGTTCACGTGACCGACGTGTTTCGATTCGGTGGACAGGTAGGCCGAGGGAGGCGGCATTGAGATACGCGACTCGATCGGGAATTACGGTATTTAGGACCAAGATGCGCGTAGCACCCGCGAAGGTCTCGCGCAGGCCTCGTATGATCATCCGGGTGTCCACCCGAATGGCGGTCACCTGATTCAGCAGTAATCGCAAATGAGGTGGAGTAATGCCCAGGTGACGGAACGGTTCGAGTTCACTGAGCAGCTTCAAGGTGCCCCGATGCAGTTCTCGAGCGGCGAGCATTTCCGGCGTGATGGGCGATACAGCTAGATCGGATGCCAGTAGCGCCATCTCCAACTGCACGCTACGTGCACCCTGGGTGTCGATCAAAAGCAGGTCATAACGGGAGCGGAAATTGTCCAGCAAATTGCGCAGCCGTAATCGTCCGTCGGGGGCATGCAGTAGCAAGGTACTCAGTCGGGCTTGATCGTCGTTGGATAGGATCACATCGAGCCCAGTGATCACTGTCCTAGAAATGATCTGCGCAGGAGTTGTAAGGTTAAGTGCGATGAACTCGTACGCGCCAGCAGCGGCTTTCTGGCTCAAAGCGTAATAGCTGGAGAGGGTGGGCTGACTATCCAGGTCGAGCAGCAGGACGCGTATGCCAGCATCCGCGAGCAGGCCTCCGAGATTGGCGGCTACTGTGGTTTTGCCGACTCCACCTTTGGTGGACACCACCGATACCACATGCATGGCATCAGGCCTGTTGGCCTAAGCGCTCAACGACCCACTGCTCGATCTCCAGCGAGTCCCAGCCTACAGCGCGCAGTCCAATGCGCTTAGCCTGAGGAAATTTTCCTTCCTTCATCAAGTTGTAGATGTGTGCACGCTTGAAGCCGGTTTTACGCTCCACCTCGTCACGCCGCATGATGTGGCGCTCTACCTGCGCCATGGGTAATTGAACGATGGGAGAGGGTTGATTGGTCATGGTGGTCACTCCTAGCGCCAGATGGCATTTGGTGGGCAGTGACCTGGATTCAATACCAGAAAAAGAGATGAGTCATTGCGCTGCAACTGAGCCGATTGCAGCGCAACACAACTCATTAGCTGGAAATACTGCGCTTGGCGGCGGCAAATTTTTCATCCAAGGTACGCTTGGAGACGCCAGGAAGATCTTGAAAATTAGCGGTCAAGGCGTCAACGATGGCTGCTTGAGTGCGAAAAACCGAGTGAGGTTTTCCCGCTGGGGAGTTAGCTAAAAATAGACTGACCATTGCGCCAATTATATTGAGGTATGCGGTTTCGCTCCGGTCGCTCACCTTAGTACCTGTCTTGATCAGGTGGTCAATGTTCTCCTTTTCAAGGCCCACTGCCTCAAGCTCACTCAGCAGTTTTTTATAAGCTGCTCTTAGATTCCTCACCTGAAGTCGTAAGGCGTCTCTGTCTGCCTGTAGGGCTAAATAGGTACCGGTACTAATTGTTTCAAGCTGGTCTGATCGCTCGAAAAGAAAAGTTGGCTTCTGGTTTGGGTGAAAGTGTGTCATCCAGCCTCTTAGGTCAGTATGACGTATTGTTAAATGGAGATGATCGACGGGGGTTCCCGCAGTAACCGGTATGCCCAAGCAACCGTAGGGCAGCTCTCCATATTGGATCGCATCAAAAATCATCTCTGTATTAGCGTGTAAACATGGCCATTGAGGAAAGGCTGATTTGAGAGTGTTGGGCGCGCGCCAAGCTACCTCAAGAATTTTCGCTTCGTAGGCAGTCAGATTGCACCAACGTATTGCTGCCTCTACAGGGCGATAGAAGGCTTTGGCGTGTGGATTGAAAAAATAGCCGAACATAATCGTGATGGACCTCCATTCCAATGGATAGATCTCTCACCAGATTTGTGTCGGTAACTAGCTCTTTATTTTAGCGATCTAGTCAATTCGGTGAGGGGTATTCCATTTCCAGTTATGTGGACCAACGTGAACCCGCCTTACGCTGTTCCACTGTCCAACAAGCCCATGGAGGTGGTGCGCGCGCCCGGCACGGCGATACTTGCTGGCTCAGCGCATGGATCAGCGAAAACGCCCGAGATACGCCCCCAACGTTCGTCGCTTAGTAGGCGAACTGACAGAGCGAGCATATCTAAGTGCATTGAACTAGAGCTGCTGCTCGTTATCAAAAAAAATGTAATTCCAGTGACCATCATCAACGCACGGACGAGGACGGAATCCCTGCCGACGCCTCGGAAAATTAACCGGTGCGCGTCATAGAAGCATATTTTTTAGAGGGGAAACATGCTCGAAATGGAATTCATATTTTCCTCTGTGAAGGAATAAGAATAATTTTCTAGTTATAACTGGTAGGGTGTCACTTTTTGGGTTGGGTGCCTTTATATCTATACTGTAGTTTTGAGTCGCTTAGCTGCATTGTTCAGGAAAGTATCTAGGCATCTGTTGCTTCTGCTGTATGGGCAATTTTTGGGGCAGGGGCATTCGTGTGAGTAGCTATTTTGGAAGCGATGACACCTACGAATAACCCCATTGCCACTCGGAGACAGACGGAGTTTTTTCTAGTAAATGGATCACGTTGGGTAACATAAATCCGTATGTAGGTGAGGTCGAGCAACTTGTGGTTCCGTCTGTTTCCTACGGCAAAACTCGCGAGGGGTAACTACTGCTATCGAACTTTCACCATCCACTACAGGGCGACCTGCTGCTACTTCTAATGGGCTGGCTGCTCCCAAATTCCATACCTCACCAACTGCGGTAAACGACCGGCTGCTCCATCTGGGAGAGGCAAAGTGTATGGGCATGCTCAACAGATCATTTATTTACTTTGGATTTGGGTAGCATGCTGGAGAGTACATGGTCTTTATCGACCCAGTGATGCTTGAGCGCCATTGCAATGTGGCCAAGAACCAAAGCCACTGAGCTCCAGGCGAAAGTGACATGTACCCATTTGGCTAGATCGTAAGCATCTGGCTGTGGAGCTGTAAGTGGCGGGAGTTTGAAAATGCCGAGCACCATGATTGGCTTATCGGCGATTGAGCTCCACACCCACCCTGAGATCGGCAGTGCAGTAAGGGCGAGTGCATAGAGCAGCAGGTGACCAACCTGCGCTGCACGCTGCATTAGAGCGGACATCTTATCTGGCATGGGAGGTGGTCGATGCGCCACACGCCACGCCACCCTCAATACCAAGAGCAACAGTAGAGCACTGGCGAAAGCTTTGTGCCAGTAAGTCAGCCCGTGCGCAGGGTTCAACGTGTCGCGGAAATACACTGCGAGAAAGCCAACCACCCAGACCGCAATCCAAATGATCCCCATAGACCAATGGAGAAACTTCGCAGGACCAGTGTAAGACTGGGGAATTTTATTCATGGCAAAACCTCGATTCTAAAGTATGTAGGGTCTCATAAACCAAGATGGTAAAAATGGAGTGTGGGTTTACTGTGAGTATTCTTTTGTTCTACTCGTGCTCCAGGATAATAGAGCCCTTCCAGGCTGCTATGAACTACTTGGTGTCTGTGGGGTGCGGAGGCGGTTGAGGAGTTTTTCTATTCAGAGTCAATCGCATCAGAAGTGAACGGCAGCCGCTTGATCGCCTCCGAATGGAGGTATCTAACCACGGCTGTAAAATACTAAAAATTAATACTTCAGTTTTTGCCTTCGATAATTGATTCTTCTAGTCAAGATGCTCCGGCAATACTGAAACGTGTCGTGCAAATTAGGCAAAACCGCATACCGGAGTTTCAGTGCAAATAAAAAGATAGCAAGATCGATCGAGCGCCACGATGAACGGCATACCCACTGATTTAGCCAATTCCAATGAAACGCCTGAAAAGCAGCGCTATCAGCGGTGCTTTTCAAGTAGGGTGCCGATGCAGGTAGCAGGCAAACAGCAGGTTCTTAAGCGGTTTGCAGTGAAGAGGAAGTAGCGTGCTTACGATCCAGTGCGCCTGATGCTAGTGCTAGCAAGAGCGCAATCAGCGAGAGTAGGGCGCCAGCCCAATTAGGTGCAGCCAGACCCAGGCCGGCAGCGATCACTAAGCCGCCCACCCAGGCACCGATAGCGTTGCCGAGGTTGAACAGGCCGATGTTTACCGCAGATGCCATGGTCGGAGCGCCCGCCGCCCGGGCCTTGTCCATGACGAGTTTCTGGATAGGGGAGACGGTTGCGAAGCCAAAACCTGCCATGAGCAGGATGCAGGCCACAGACATGATCTGGTTGTGAGCGGTCAGGCTGAAGATCAGCAAGACGATTGCTTGGCCACCCAGCGTCAGGTAAAGCAGCGGCATCAGGTTCTTGTCAGCGTAGCGGCCACCCAGGATGTTGCCAAGGAACAGACCGAGACCGAAGACGACCATCAGCCACGTCACGCTACCAGGATCGAACTTGGCGATTTCGACCATCATTGGGGCGATGTAAGTGATCGAGGTGAAGAAAGCTGCTGGGCCGAAGACTGTGATACCCATCGCGAGCAAAACGCGGGGGTTCGCAAACGCTGCGAATTCTTTCTTGATCTGAGGGCGCTCGTAGTTAGGGACCTTGGGTATCAGCATCATCACACCGAAGAAGCCCAGCACACCCACAGCCGTGATCGCGTAGAAGGTGTCGCGCCAACTCATTACCTGGCTCAGCCAGGTGCCTACCGGAACGCCTACCAAATTGGCGACCGTCAAGCCGGAAAACATGAACGAGATGGCCTGAACGCGCTTGTTCGGCGTAACCAGGTCGGCGGCTAGGATTGCACCGATGCCGAAGAATGCGCCGTGAGTCAAAGAGGTCACTAACCGACCCAGCAGGGCGATATTGAAGTCACTCGCCGTTGCCGTGACTAAGTTACCAATGACAAACAAACTCATCAGGAGCATCAACATACCTTTGCGTGGAATGCGCGTACCCAAGATGATTAAGAGCGGCGCGCCTACGAATACGCCCAAGGCGTATACGGTTGCTAGGTTCCCGGCTTTAGGAATGGAGATATTGAAGTCAGCGGCCACCTGGGGCAGAAGCCCTGCGATGACGAATTCAGTCGTTCCGATCCCGAATGCACTGAGGGCCAGCGCCCATAAAGCGAAAGGCATGGTCTTCATCCTTTGTGTTTTTAAGTTGGAGAGGTCGCGCTTTAAGGCGAGCCTGATGGGAGGAGGGCGATGGGATGCTCGCCACTTCTTATTGCGGCGATGACTCGCCGGGGATGGGTATTTCAGTATGTAACTTTTCCAGTATCTTCTGGGTTTATAAAGGCGTGATTAGTAATAACTGAGTTGAGTATTTTTCTACTTTTTGTAGCTGGTCCTCGATTACACCGAGCGCAAAAAGATTTGCATCGCAGAAAAAATCGAGCGGCTCATGGCTGCTTGAAGTTGGCCTCAACCCAGTTGATTGGCGAGCGCTTGAGCAGCAAGCTCATAGGACTTACGCCGCGCTGCCGGATCGAAAATTCGGGCGTCGATCATGAGTTCGTCAGCACCTGTGAACTCGATGAATTCCAGCAGTGTTGAGCGCACGTCTTCCTGCGTACCGATTGCTGTGAAGGCGAGTTCGCGCTCAAGGCTTGCGCGAAGACTCGGGTGGATACCCTGCATGTAGCCTTCAACAGGTTCCGGTAGCAGCGTAATGTTCCCAGTATGAACGCCTGCAACCCACTTACGATGAGAGCTCGCGATGAATTCTGCTTCAGCGCGGGTATCGGCAGCGAAGACGTTGATCCCGGCCATCACGTAGGGCTTGTCCAGATAGTGGGATGGCTGAAATTGCGAGCGATAAACCTGCAGAGCTTCCTTGATCAACCTGGGAGCAAAGTGGGAGGCGAACGCATAGGGCAACCCCAGGTGTGCGGCTAGGCTTGCTCCATAGGTACTGGAACCAAGAATCCAGACAGGAATGGTTTGCCCTGCACCAGGGACTGCGCGCACAGGCTGGCGACCGTTGTCTTCGAAGTAATCGAGAATCTCGACGACGTCACGTGGGAATTGGTCGGCGCTGGTTTCAGTGGGTCGCCGCAAGGCTCGCATGGTCACGCCATCTGCGCCTGGTGCCCTGCCGAGCCCGAGGTCGATGCGGCCAGGATAAAGTGTTTCCAAGGTACCAAACTGTTCAGCCACTGTGAGCGGCGAATGGTTCGGCAGCATGATTCCCCCAGAACCGATCCGGATCGAGGTGGTGTTTGCGGCGAGATGGCTCATTAGCAGTGTGGTTGCCGAGGAGCCGATGCCTGGCATGTTGTGGTGCTCGGCGAGCCAGTACCGCCGGTATCCGCATACCTCGGCATTCTGAGCAAGCTTTACTGAGTTCTCATAGGTTTGAGCCAGAGTGCTGCCGACGTTGATAGGGATGAGGTCAAGGATGGACAGTGCAGTCATGGGTTCACGCTCCTAAAAAACATGGCACCCAGTGTTGCAGTTGAAAGAATGTTTATAAACGCCATACAACTCGTTTCAGAGTTGAGTAAAGCGCTACATGAGCTTTAGAGTGATGAGTAAACCATGGCCACTTTACCTGGATGGCAAAGTGGCTCTGGGTTGAGGGGCCTAGTGGGTCTTTTCTAACGGCAACGCGTATGCAATGACGTAGTCGCCACGGTCAGGCGAGTTTCGTGCTCCGCCAGCGGTGAGCAGCACGTACTGGCGATGCGTCTTGGGTGAGATGTAGGTCATCGGGGTCGCTTGGCCGCCAATGGGTAGGCGACCTTTCCAGATTTCCTTGCCTGTGTCTGCATCAATCGCTCGCAGGTAGTAATCAGAAGTGCCCGCGTAGAAGATCAGGCCTGACTGTGTCGTCACCGAGCCGCTGAGGGTAGGCGTTCCGATAGGCATTGGCAGGCGAGTAGAGATTCCCAATGGTCCGGTATCCTCTACAGTGCCTAGAGGTCGTTGCCACGCGATTTGCTTGGTCTTCAAATCGATGGCGGTCATGGTGCCGAATGGCGGATTCTGGCACGGCACGCCCAGTGGAGACATGAAGTTCACCAGCATGACGCCAAAGGGAGCACCTGCTTGGGCGTTGATACCATCGTGGCCAGCACCGCCACTGAGCCCTCGGCTCTCCTCAATGATCCGATCGGTTTCTTCACGCGTTTTCAATTGGGTCATATGCCCAAGGCGGATGTCGTTCACGATCAAATAATTATTGGAGGCGTTGACGGACGCACTCCCCCAATTCATGCCACCGTAGAAGCCTGGCCACTGCAATGAAGGGGTGGTTGTCGGAGGGGTAAAATCGCCGTCGTAACGAAGCTTCTTGAACTGAACGCGGCAGACGAGCTGATCAAATATGCTCATGCCCCACATGCGTTGTTCGGTCAGTGGCTCCGCACCAATGACAGGCATTTCTACTGAGTATGGTTGGGTAGACGACAGGCGTTCACCGGTTTGACCATTCTGAGGAACGGGCAACTCCTTGACTGCCGTCAGTGGCTTGCCATCTCTGCGATCCAGAACGAAGATTTGCCCCCGCTTGGTCACCTGGATCAGAGCGGGAACGGTTTCGCCCTTGCCGTTGGGGATGTCATACAACGTCGGTTGAGCGGGTACGTCGTAGTCCCACAAGTCATGGTGAGTGGTCTGGAATGTCCAACGCTCTTTGCCCGTCCGTACATCCAGAGCTACGACAGAGGAGGAGTATTTGTCTTCTGCTTCGGTTCGCTCAGGGCCCCAAAAATCAGGCGTGGTATTGCCGGTGGGCAGATAAACCAGACCGAGCCTCTCGTCGTACGTCGGCGTAACCCACACATTAGGTGTGCCACGGGTGTAGGTTTGCCCTTCGGGAGGAAGGCGGTCGATCAGAGGATTACCCAAGTCCCAGGCCCACTCTAGCTCGCCTGTAACTGCGCTGAAGGCACGGATAACGCCGGAGGGTTCTCCTACTGCAACGTTGTCGTATACGCGACCGCCAATGATGATGAGGTCGCCCGCAATCAGCGGCGCAGAGGTCTGGGAGTATATGCCAGGGCTGTATGGTCCCATCCCCTCATTGAGCTGAATGCTGCCGTGCTTTCCGAAGTTCGCACAGAGTTCTCCGGTGTGGGCATCGATCGCATGCAAGCGGGCATCATTGGACGCGACGATGATACGTTGCCGACAAGCAGCCGCAGGAAGCTGAGAAGGATCGGGCGCTGAAGTGGTGTACTTCTCGCCAATGGTCTCATCAAAATAGCCTACGCCACGGCAGCGCTGCCAGACGCCAGTGTCCGACTTCGGATTGAATCTCCAACGTTCTTTGCCGGTATCAGCATCTATTGCGATGACTTGGCTTTTTGGAGTACAGACATAAACCGTATCTCCGATCTGCAGCGGCGTGTTCTGGTCTTCGAGACCAGTGGTCGCGACCTCGCCGGTGTGGAACGTCCAAGCTACCTGGAGCCGATCAACGTTCTCTTTGGTGATCTGGCCGTAGGGCGCGTAACGCGTGCCTGCAGCATTCTTGCCGTAGTGAGTCCAGTTTCCTTCAGTCTCTGCAGACGAGCTGTCCCGGCCAACGACTGGCGTTTTGCCTTCGATCATGCCGTGGGGCACGAACGCCAACGCAAAGCCTCCCAAAAACACCAAGCCCAGAACGCCAGCGATAGTGAATGGCACCCGGTTGCGCGATCGGTTGATTAGTGTCGGTGTGATCAGGGCATTGAGGATCGCCAAGACCAAGAACACCCCCAAGCGTGGAACCCATTGCCAATAATCGAGGCCCGCCTCATAGGCTGACCAGAATACGGTGATGATGAAAAGAATCGCGAAGATCCCGACACCAGCGAAGCGACGCTTGAAAAGGAAGAAGGCAGAGATGAGCAGAGTCAGGCCTGCGATCAGGTAGTACCACGA
>Ga0075033_1000785_pt1 | contig 15613 bp, 15 predicted proteins | sample SynthPrep_5_END__FD_72751 | JGI IMG/M metagenome (GOLD analysis project Ga0075033, IMG submission 72751) | Synthetic microbial communities from Ohio, USA - SynthPrep_5_END_DS10_MetaG | ecosystem: Engineered > Bioreactor > Aerobic > Activated sludge | place: USA: Ohio, Columbus | collected...
TTGAAGATCGAAGCCGAGATCTCAACCCTCGCCTTCCAGTCAAAGGACGCGCAGGAAGGCATCACCGCCTTCATCGAAAAACGGACGCCAAACTTCACTGACGCATAAGCGCGTAACGAAATGAAAAGAAGTCGAGGAGGACCGATGCTAAGCTACCGGGTTCACGAAACTGGCAACACCGGTTCGGCAAAAATCGAGGACGTCGCCGGCCTTCTTCCAGAGGACGATGAGATCATTGTCGATGTCGCGGCGGCGGCGGTTGGCTTCGTCGATACACTCGTCGTCTCTGGCCGATATCAGAACATTCCACCTACACCTTTCACCCCTGGTATGGAATTCTCAGGCTGGATATCTGCTGTGGGATCGAAAATTGCCGGGTACAAGCCGGGCGATCGGGTGACCGCCTATGTGTTGAACGGTGCCTTCGCTCAGCAGGCCAAAGCTAGGGTTGGTGAATTTTATCCGGTCCCTGCCGATGTTCCTCTCGATCAGGCTGCGCTTTTGTGCGGAGCCTATCTGACAGGCTATTTCGCGCTGGTGGAACGCGGGCAGTTCAAGGCTGGCGACACTGTACTGGTCGGCGGAGCAAGTGGAGCGGTCGGGCTGGCAACTGTACAGATAGCCAAGGCGTTGGGAGCCGGGCTGGTGATCGGCACATACCGATCGCCAGAAGACAGAGAGGCGCTCCACGCCGCTGGCACGGATGCTGAGATCGACGTGTCTGGTAGCGACGTCCGCGAAGCTCTTCGGTCCACGGTGCTGGAACTGACCGATGGAAAAGGTGTCGATCTGGTGATCGATCCCATTGGCGGCGAATTCCTGAACGCGGCTCTTCGGTCGATCGCATGGTCCGGCCGTCTCGTCGTGGTGGGGTTCGCAGCCGGCGATATACCCACCATCAAGGTCAACTATCTCCTTCTGAAGAATATAGCGGTCGTAGGATTGGACGTCAGCCAATATCGCAAGCGTGCGGCTGAACGGCTTGCGTTGGCCCAAGGCGAAATTTTCGAGCTGTGGCGTAAAGGTTTGGTAAGGCCGAGAGTCGCCAGACAATTCGCCTTCGAACATATCGGGGAGGCTCTAGACCTCGTTGCCAAGGGTCAGACGCATGGCCGGGCCGTGATCATTCTAGGGGACGGAAAGCTTTGAACGCTCTATCAAAATCCAGTGTTGTCGCTGTCATCGGCGCCGGTGCGATGGGGGCCGGAATTGCCCAGGTCGCCGCACAGGCGGGGCATACCGTTATCCTGTTCGATGCGAAGGAAGGTGCGGCGGACAAGGGTCGGAGCGGTGTGCTGGCAGGGCTCGACAAGCTCGTAGAGAAAGGGAAGTTCGAACAATCGCTGCGCAACGAGGTTGCCGAAAGGATCATCGTAGCGGCATCGCTTGGCGATTTGCGCGATGCGCGCCTTGTCGTGGAAGCAATCGTCGAAAAGCTGGATGTGAAGCGGTCGGTCTTTGCTTCTCTGGAAGAGGTGGTTGCGGACGATTCCATCCTCGCAACGAATACATCGTCGCTGTCCGTTACCGCCATCGCAGCCGGACTAAACCATCCGGAGCGCGTTGCAGGGCTGCATTTTTTCAATCCGGCCCCGGTCATGAAGCTGGTGGAGATCGTCTCCGGTCTGGCGTCGAGCAAGCAGGTGCTCGATACGCTTTTTGAGACTGCGCGGGCCTGGAAGAAGGAACCAGTGCGGGCCACATCCACGCCCGGCTTCATCGTCAACCGCGTCGCTCGCCCCTACTATGCTGAGGGATTGAGGCTTCTCGAAGAGAGGGCGTCCGATGTTGCCAGCATCGATACCATTCTGCGCGAGGCAGGAGGGTTTCGGATGGGTCCGTTCGAGTTGATGGATCTCATCGGCCATGATGTTAACTTCGCCGTCACTAGGTCCGTGTTCGACGCCTATTTCGGTGACCCTCGGTTCCGGCCGTCTTTGGCGCAACAAGAACTGGTCGCCGCAAACTGGCTCGGTCGCAAGACAGGTCGCGGCTTTTACGACTACAATCCCGATGCGCCAAAGCCGCAGGTGCTTTCAGTTAAGGGCGGCGCGGCGGTCAAGAGCCTCATCGTTGAAGGCGAAGTCGGTCATTTTGAACCTTTGATCCGGACTGCAGTGGCAAACGGGATACACATCGATCGTCGAGAGGGAGAGGGCTATATCCGGATTGAGGGTTCTACAATCGCTTTCAGTGACGGACGGACGGCAACCGAACGGGTGGCCCAGGATGCCCCCTCAGACCTCGTCCTTTACGATCTGACGCTCGATTTCGAAAAAGCGTGTCGAATTGCCATCGCAAAGGCGGATCAGGCGCATTCCGATTGCCTGCATTCCGCCGCTGGCTTGTTCGGCTCCCTGGGCAAGACGGTTACAGTTGTCGATGATACGCCCGGCCTTGTCGTGCTGCGCACGGTTGCCATGCTCGCCAATGAGGCATCCGAAGCGGTCTTTAACGGCGTGGCGACCCCGTTCGACGTCGACCGCGCCATGACGCTTGGTGTCAATTATCCGCGTGGACCGCTCGCATGGGCCGATTCTATCGGTGCAGAGCATGTACTTGCAACACTCGAAGCGATTCATGCATCGTACGGCGACGACCGCTACCGACCGTCGCGGTATCTACGTCGCGTCGTCGGTGCCGGCAGGCGTCTTCTGCCCGGTCCTGATCTTTAGCCGCCGACAATGGAGGCTCCGGGACCAGAGTCCGTCCCCGGTTGCTGTTACAAAAGATGCTCCTAAGAGCGAGAGGAAGAAGGAATACTCGATTGAAAATCCTTGTACCGGTTAAGCGGGTCGTTGACTATAATGTAAAGATCCGCGTCAAGGCGGATGGCACAGGCGTCGAGCTCGCCAACGTGAAGATGTCGATGAACCCCTTCGACGAGATTTCGGTTGAAGAGGCTCTGCGTCTCAGGGAAGCAGGCAAGGCCGAAGAGGTCGTCGTCGTTTCCATCGGACCGGCTAAAGCGGAAGAAACCCTTCGCACGGCGCTGGCCATGGGGGCCGACCGCGCCATCCTGATCGAAACCGACGAGACGGTCGAACCGCTGGCCGTTGCCAAGCTTCTGAAGGGTGTTGTCGAAGCAGAGGCCCCCGGCCTCGTCATCCTCGGTAAACAAGCAATCGATGACGACAGCAACCAGACCGGCCAGATGCTCGCAGCTCTTCTCGGCTGGGGTCAGGGCACATTTGCCTCGAAGGTCGAACCTTCTGACGGCAAGGTTGCCGTGACCCGCGAAGTGGACGGCGGCCTGCAAACTGTTTTGCTGAAGCTTCCCGCCATCGTCACCACCGATCTTCGCCTCAACGAACCACGCTACGCTTCGCTGCCCAACATCATGAAGGCGAAGAAGAAGCCGCTCGACAAAAAGAGCGCGGCCGATTTCGGCGTCGACATTGCCCCGCGCCTCAAGGTGCTGAAGACCGAAGAACCGGCTGGCCGCAAGGCTGGCATCAAGGTTGGTTCGGTTGCCGAGCTTGTGTCGAAGCTCAGGGCTGACGGTGTCATCTGAGGTTTAGGGTAGGGAGATTACATTATGGCCATTCTTCTTCTGGCAGAACACGACAACGCAACCCTTTCCGACCAGACGGCAAAGACGCTGACGGCAGCAACCAGAATCGGTGGCGACATCACCATTCTGGTCGCCGGTTCCGGCGCGAAGGCCGCAGCCGATGAGGCCGCCAAGCTTTCCGGCGTTTCCAAGGTGCTTCTGGCTGACGACGCTTTACTGGCCAACCAGCTTGCCGAGCCGCTGGCAGCCTTGATTGTCTCGTTGGCTTCGGGATACGACGTCATGATCGCGCCCGCGACAGCATCGGCCAAGAACGTCATGCCACGCGTCGCCGCGCTGCTCGACGTCGCGCAGATCTCGGAAATCACCGATGTGGTCTCTGGCGACACCTTCAAGCGCCCGATCTATGCTGGCAACGCCATCCAGACGGTTCAGGCGACCGACGCCAAGAAAGTCATCACCGTGCGTACGGCCTCCTTCGCCGCCGCCACCACCGGTGGTTCCGCTTCGGTTGAAAACATTGCAGCTGCTGCGAACCCAGGCGTTTCTTCCTTCGTATCGGATGCGCTTGCCTCCTCCGACCGTCCGGAACTGACGTCGGCGACGATCATCATCTCCGGCGGGCGGGCGCTCGGATCTTCCGAAAAGTTCAGGGAACTCATTCTTCCCGTGGCCGACAAGCTCGGTGCCGCCGTTGGAGCATCGCGCGCCGCCGTCGATGCCGGTTATGCCCCGAACGACTGGCAGATCGGCCAGACCGGCAAGGTGGTTGCACCGCAGCTTTACATCGCATGCGGCATCTCCGGTGCTATCCAGCATCTGGCAGGCATGAAGGATTCCAAGGTGATCGTCGCCATCAACAAGGACGATGAAGCGCCAATCTTTCAGGTTGCCGATTACGGCCTCGTGGGCGATCTCTTTGACATCCTGCCTGCTTTTGAAAAGGCACTTTGAGCGCTTTGCGGAGGAGCATACCATGACCGAAACATAGAGGCCGACGACGTCTCGCAGCTTGTCGATGAATTTCGGGTCGTTGGACAATTTGAACTGCCGCCATCGGTGAGGTGCGAGGCCATGCGCTTTCCAGATGCGCCTGACTGCGCTGGCGCTGATGCCGGCGGCCGTCGCCATCATGTCGGCCGTCCAGTGCGTCGTCTCGCCCGGCGGATCAGCAAGTGTCAGGGCCACCACACGCTCGGCGACATCGGGTCCGAGCCGCATAATGCGCGACGGCCGCGTCTTGTCGCGCAAGAGACCCTCGACGCCTTCTGTGGCGAAGCGCTCTTGCCAGCGCCATACGCAGGTCTTCGATTTGCCCGGTCTGGCGCATGATCTCGACAGTCCCGACGCCATCGGCACTCAGCAGGATGATCTCGGCCCGCCAGACGTGCTTTTGGGGCGCATTGCGATCCCTGGTCAAGGCCATCAGGCGTTGGTGATCGGTTGGTGAAACGGTGAACGATGTTCCTGTGCGCATGCGCCAGACTCGCATGCCAACCAGCAAAAGGAATCCCATACCGGACTCTTATGTTCGTTTTCAAGAGGTGCAGACACGACTTCCCCGCCGCCTACCGGCGGATGCAGCTAAGTGACACTATTGAACAAAGTAGGAGGCAAGGCATTCCGACGACGGTTGGCATACTCTTATTCGCGGGTTGGTTACCGCATTTCCGTTTGTTCGTCTGGGGCTGCCTCGGCCTATGTCGGGCGTAGAAAAAATCTGCCACATAGGAGTATCGAGGGTTCCCCACCGCAGCCCTGCCTGCAACTTTGATCAACAGATAATGGTTCTCGAGGTGACCTAAGAGGGCGTGCAGCAAGCCGGTTAAGGCTTGCCGAGGGGCGCTACTTCTTGCCCGATCGCCCATATGAACGCCGCCATTTCTCGGGCGATGGCCGTCACGGCAACCGTTTTGGCTTTTCCGGCATTTATCAGTCGTCGGTAGCGAGTGCACAACCTTACTTGCCCTTTCCACGCAATCGCGCAGACCGACTTCGGAAGGCCTACCAGTCTTGCGCTAATTGCGGAGCTGATCCTCGCTGGATAGCGGTATGTCCAAGCTCCCTCTATCAGTGCGCGGCGTGCCCGAGCGTTGCCTGCCTTGGTGATCCCTCCGCGCCTGACGCGCTCCCCTGTTGAGCTTTCTGAAGGAACGAGTCCGAGATACGCCATCAACTGACGGGGACTGTCGAAGCGACGGATATCTCCGATTTCGACCACCAACGTAACGGCTGTCATGAACGCGACACCGCGCATCGCTTGGTAGGCGGCGACCACCGGGGCCATTGACCAAGAGGCCGAAGTCTCACTAATCAGTTTGCCCAGTCGGTCAAGGCGAACTCCAGCATCCTCAACGGCCTGACAGTATTCGGCCAGCAGAATTTGATGCGCCGGATGTTCAAACGCTTGGGATGCCAGCCACCGTCCATGCGCTCGGGTCCGGGCTTTGCGTCCTGTATAATATCGGCCGTGACGGAGTAAAAACGAGTGGAGTTGTTGTCGTGCCTGCTTTTGTGCCTCGAAAGCCGCGTCGCGGGCACGTACCAGGTCGCGAACCGCCTCGTGCGCTTCGTCTGGCACCCAGACGGGCGTCTCGCCGGCTCGATGAAGCCTCGCAAGGCTGATCGCATCGCGACGATTTGTCTTCACCCGATCACCGGCGCGCTTTGGCACCAATGACGGCGCGACCACACTGCATTCGTGACCTAATTCTATGATTTGCCGGTAGAGTCCATAACCAGTAGGGCCGGCTTCGTAGCAGAAGTGGAGCTTGGCCCCGCGTCTAGCCAGCTTCTTGACCATTCCTACGACGGACGCGGGTTCAGAGGAAATGTCACCTAGAAACACCGCACTTCACCGCTGCGTTCGCCGTCGGCTACTGCCACCGAGATCTTCAATTTTGATGTGTCTAGGCCAATGAAGGCCACGTGCTCACTTGTCATGTCTTCCCTCGCTGATCGGTAGGTCGCTCTGGCCAATTCCAGAGCCCACACAATCTACAGCGTGGGTGAGCGGCCTTCACCAACGAACATACGGTCTCTTATGTCAGGCGGTAACCACTAGGGACGCCTGTCGGACTTGAGGCGCCCGGCGAGACGCGATTCTGTGTCATTGAGTGACTCTCCAGGATTGAGCGCCGCCGATGAGCAATTTCCGACAAGGTGATCGCAAAACGGTTCACCGATGTTCTGATGCTGGCCCGGGAAGCTGGAATGCTGAAGATGGGAACCGTGGCACTGGACGGCACCAAGGTGAAGGCCAATGCCAGCCGGCACAGCGCGCTGTCTTATGCGCGTGCGAGCCAGATCGAGGCGCAGTTGCAGGCCGAGGTGAAGGAACTGATGGCGCTTGCCGAGGCGGCCGAAAAGGCGGATGTGCCGGACGGCATGTCGGTTCCCGAGGAACTGGCCCGGCGCGAGAAGCGGCTCGAGCGGATTGCCGAAGCCAAGGCGGCCATCGAGGCGCGTGCCAAGGAGCGCTTTGCACGCGAGCAGGCGGAGCATGAAGCCAAGCTGAAGGCGCGCGAGGACAAGGCGAAGAAGAAGGGGCAAGCCCGGTGGCAAGCCGCCGCTGCCGCCGACCGCCGCTCCGGGGCCCAAGGATCAGGTCAATCTGACGGACGAGGATTCGCGCATCATGTCGGTAGCCGGCGGCGGCTTCGATCAAGCCTACAATGCTCAGGCCGCAGTGGCGGCCGGCAGCATGCTGGTGATTTGCCGTGACGTGGTGCAGGCGCCCAACGACAAGCAGCAGATCGAACCGGTGCTGGGCCAGCTCACCGGGCTTCCCGAGTCTCTGGGCAAAGCCGAGACCTTGCTGGCCGACAGCGGCTATTTCAGCCAGGCCAATGTCGAGGCCTGCGCCGAGACCCGGATCACGCCGCTGATCGCACCGGGCCGTGAGCGCCACAACCGATCCTGGAAGGACCGCTTCGCCGCCGCGCCGCCGGAACCCGACGACCGACGCCGGTGCAGGCGATGCAGTATCGGCTGGCGACGCTGGAAGGCCGCAAGCTCTATGCGCTGCGCAAGCAGACGCCTGAGCCCGTGTTCGGAATCATCAAGTCGGTCATGGGCTTTCGACAATTCCACCTGCGCGGCCTCCAACAGGTGAAGGGAGAGTGGAGCCTGGTCACAATGGCCTGGAACATGAAGCGAATGTTCGCCCTCAGCCAGCCCTGAGGGCGCGGCGCCCTTTCCAGCACTGCTCGGCTTCTGCAACGAAACATCGAACTGCACCATCGAACGACCATGCTCATGTAATCTTCGCCGCCATATCCCTGTTCATGCAATCGCGATCAGTCGAGTCCGACAGGCTCCTAGGATCGATTTCTTTTCGGAAGACCCGACTTGGGCAGTTCCACGCCGGCGAGATCCTTCTGCAGCGCGTTGAGATAGTGAACAAGCGCGACACGGTCGTCGAACGAGAAGTGAGCGGTGGCCCGATCGTAGAACTGGAAAATTCGCTGCAGCGTTTCCTGCCAATAGGTGCGGCCGGACGGCGTCAGCTGGACGAGGCGGGCACGCTTGTCCCCATCGCCGGTCACCCGCTGTACCAGGCCGTCCCGCTCGAGGCGCTTGATCACGCCATCGAGGTTCTGCCGGGTGACGACCAGGTAGTCGCCGAGTTGACCGAAAGGGATGCCCGACGCAAACTTGTCCTGCGAGAGCGCACCGAGCGCCGCCCACTGGACGGTGGTGATGCCGAGCTGCTGCATCGCCTGCCGCTGCAGTTCGTTGCCGAGCTGGAATAGCCGGAAAAAGATCCGGTTGTTGAGCTGGTCGTTTCCGGGATTGCGAGCCGAAGTGGAATTGACAACCTCTCCCGAGACGGCGTCTTCCGCGCCATTTGAGGAACGACGACGCCGGGCCGACGAGCTTGTACGTGACGTTTCTACCATCTGATTGTCCAATACCTCGTCGAAATCGAACCCATGCCTGGGGTCGGTTCTTTCCATGTCCTGGTCTGCCATCGTCTTCACTCTTACCATCAAACTATATTCCGCAGCCTTGAACGAACGGAAATATTCAGCGACTCTTATATTTGTGTTCGGTTCGGTCTCCAGAACATTCCTCCGCCTCGCGCAGAAAATCGACCACCGCCTTCAGTATGGCCGACTCGGCTTCGACGTGAGGATTGTGGCCGCTCTCGGCGAGCTCCAGGATCGTTACACACTGCCCCGCACGTTCGCCGATCAGACGAGCGTGTTCCAAAGTTCCGAATGGATCGGTAGAGCCCTGGATCACAAGCAGCGGCAGCCGCAGTTTGTCAAGTTCGCCGACGATTGTCCAATCGCGGAACTCTGGAAGGAGCCAGGTTCGAGCCCATGCGAGGAATGCTCCGTCCGGGTCCCGGTGGTATCTGGCGAGCTTCTTGCGCAAGGCAGGATCCGTCTCGTATCGTTGCGACAATGCAGCGACTCCGTCCAGGGTCAGCTTCTCCGCAAACACATGGGGCGCCTCAACGATCGACGAAAGGGCGCGGTCTGGAAATGCCGACGCGAAGAGCAGGGCGATCGTGGCGCCATCGCTATGGCCGTACGGATGGCACCGATCGACGCCGAGGGCGTCGAGCAGCATCGGCAGGAATTGGCGGGCTTCTTCATGCAGGTAGCCGATGTCTCTTGGTCGGGGCAGGGCAGAAGAGGCTCCACAGCCGCGCCGAGAATAGGCTAGCGCTGGATGACCGGTTACCATCGCCACCTTTGTCGGAAAGGCGTTCCAGTCGGCCACGCACCCAAAACCATGATGCAGGAAAACGATCGGCGCCGTTGAGAGCCGATCGTCTTCTCGTGGTGCCGGCGGGAACCAGGCATATTCGATCAGGGCGCCGCCGACTTCGATCTTCTGCATGCCGGGTTCCCTTCTGGTCCGCTCAATCAGTGCTGGAGCGCCTCAGCGAAACTTTGGTGGGCGCTTTTCGAGGAAGGCCTTCACACCCTCCTTGGACTCCTCGGTCTGGTAAAACAGGCTCAGCGCCTGCATGCCGATACCGGAGATGCCGCGGATCGATTCCGAGTCGAGATTAAACGACTTCTTCGCGATCGCAATCGCCGTAGGACTGAGCGCCGCGATTTCTGCGCACCAGCGATCCACTTCCGCATCCAGCTCCTCCGGCGCCACCACCGCGTTGATCAGCCCCATCTGCAGGGCCTGCTCAGCCGGATAGCGCCGGCACAGCATCCAGATTTCTCGGGCTTTCTTTTCACCGACCACGCGAGCCAGCAAGGCTGTTCCGAAGCCTGGATCGACTGATCCTACCTTCGGTCCAACCTGCCCGAACACGGCCGTCGATGAAGCGATCGCTAGGTCGCAACATGTCACGAGGACGTTACCTCCGCCGATGGCGAAACCATTCACGCGCGCGATAACTGGCTTCGGTGCATCCCGGATGACGGACTGAAGTTCCTCCACCGGCAGACCGATCGTGCCACGCCCGTCATAGGCGCCGTCATGCGCAGACTGGTCCCCCCCGGTGCAGAACGCTTTTGGACCGGCCCCCGTCAGTACGATCGCGGCGATCGTCTTGTCCCAGCTTGCCCTGTTGATCGCATGAATCAACTCCTCGCAAGTCTGGCCACGAAAAGCGTTATACTTTTCCGGTCGGTTGATGGTGATCCAGGCCGCGGCTTCCCGGACGTCATAAATGATATCTTGATAGTCCATATTTTCGCTCCTTACCCGTGCATCGTCAGGCCGCCGGACACGCTGATGACCTGGCCGGTGATGAAATCCGCGTCGCTGCTCGCGAAGAATGCGACCATGCCGGGAATATCGTCTGGCTGGCCAAGACGCTTGAGCGGGATAGCCTTCTGAAGCTTGTCGTAGATCTTCTGGCCGTATTCGCCTTCGCCGACGAACGAACGCAGCAGGGCCGTATCGGTAGGGCCGGGGCATACCACGTTGACCCGGACATTGTCGCGGGCGTATTCGCGTGCGACCGTCTTGGAAAAGGCAATGAGACCGCCTTTGCAGGCTGAATAAACGGACTCGCCGGAGGAACCTACGCGGCCGGCGTCCGACGCGATGTTGATTACCTTGCCGCCACCAGCTGCAATCAGATGCGGAAGCACCGCCCTGTGCAGATTGAGCGGACCACGCAGGTTGATCGAAATGATCTTGTCCCATAGTTCGGGTTCGGTATCGAGGAAGGGTTTGGCGATGTCCCATCCGGCATTGTTGACGAGGACGTCGATCTTGCCGAAATGCGCGACGGCCTCGGCAACGGCCGAGACGACTTCCCCGAAGCTTGTGATGTCAAATGCCAGCGGCAGGACATCGCCACCGCGGCTGTTAAGTTCACCGGCAAACTCGCTAAGGGACGCATTGTTGACGTCCGCCGCAATGAGCTTGACACCCTCATCGACGAATCGATTGCAGATCGCCCGGCCGATGCCGCCTGCAGCGCCGGTCACGAGCGCAACGCGCTCTTGCAAACCTCTCATTTTTCTAATCCATTCTATGAGCGTGAGGCGCTCTGTTCGCTTTGTTGAATAAGTTGGCGCAGCCTGAATTTCTGCACTTTCCCGGTGGCCGTCCTTTCGATCGGCCCGAAGATCACGTGGTCCGGCACCTTGTACTTGGCGAGACGCGCGCGACAAAAATCGAGCAACTCCTTCTCCGTGATCTGGTTCGAGGAGCCCGGTTTCAGCTCCACAAAGGCGCAGGGACGTTCGCCCCAGCGGTCGCTACGCATAGCGACGACGGCAGCATAAGACACGGCCGGATGCTTGAAGAGGACATCCTCGATCTCAATCGATGAGATGTTCTCGCCGCCGGAGATGATGATGTCTTTCGTGCGGTCCTTGATTTCGACGTACCCGTCCTCATGAACCACGGCGAGGTCGCCTGTGTGATACCAGCCGCCCCTGAAAACCTCTTCCGTTGCCTCCGGGTTCTTCAGGTAACCTTTCATTCCGATACTGCCACGAAAGAGGATTTCGCCGATCGCGGAGCCATTGTGTGGAACGGGTTCCAATGTGACCGGATCGGCAACCACCAGTGCGTCAGTAACAGCGGACCGCACACCTTGACGGGCCATTTTCTTCGATCGATCGTCAGGCCCGAGATCGTCCCATTCACGGTGCCAGTCGCAAAGCGTCGTCACACTATGCAGCTCCGTCGACCCGTAGACATGTCGGACGACAAAGCCGAGCGTCTCGGTTTCCTTCAACACAGCCGCAGGGGGAGCAGCACCCGCTGTCATGACGGCAACTGGCCGCTCCAACTTCCGGCCGGCAGCCTTTCCACTCTCGATCAGCATACCAAGCACGGTCGGCGCTCCGCATAGGTGCGTTACACCATGCGTCTGTATCGCCTCGAAAATTTCCTCGGGAATGACCTTGCGCAGGCATACATGGGTTCCGCCGACAGCAGCGATCGCCCAGGAGAAGCACCAGCCGTTGCAATGGAACATCGGCAGAGTCCAGAGATAGACAGAGTCGGCATCCATCTTGTGATGAAGAAGCTGTCCAAGCGAGATGAGATAGGCGCCACGGTGATGATAGAGCACACCTTTCGGATTTCCCGTGGTGCCTGACGTGTAGTTGAGGGCAATTGCCTCGAATTCATCCTCGGGCCAATAGGTCGGTTCGTCCGCGTGCCCGCGCTCGAGGAATTCTTCGTAGGTGTAGTAGCCGATCCGCTTGCCGCCCTCCGCGAGCGAATCCTCGATGTCGACGACAACGGGTTTACTTTTCATGAGGGCAAGCGCCTCTTCTGCGATACCGCTGAACTGCTTGTCGACCAGGAACACCTTGGCTTCGCAGTGTTCGAGGATGAAGGCGATGGCCGCCGCGTCCAGACGGATGTTCAGCGTGTTGAGAAGGCCGCCCGACATAGGCACGCCGAAATGTGCCTCCAGCATCGCCGGCGTATTTGGGGAGAGGATCGCAACTGCGTCACCCTTGCGGATTCCGGTCCGCATCAGCGCGGACGCGAGCTGCTTGCAGCGTTTGGCGTATTCCCTCCACGTGTAATGTTCCTCCCCGTGGACGATCGCCACCCGATCCGGAAACACATCGGCGGCGCGCAACAGGAAGTTCAGCGGTGTCAAAGGGCGGTAGTTGGCGGGCCTTCGCTGCAGAAAAGCTTCATCCAGATTCAATGTCACGTTCTTCCTCCTAAAAACAACACATATTGCTTGTCGGGCTCGCCTTCAGAGCCGGCATCTAACCGTTGCAAGCCTTCCTTCGGTCAGTCACTCAGACTCGATTTCCCACAAGAGTTCCCTCGAACATCGCGCGTTTCGCATCGAGTTCACCGGCGCGTTTCGCACCGCCAATGACATGCACCGACTGCCCACGAGCCTCCAGTTCGTCTGCCAGACCACGGACCGATTCCTGCCCCGCACACACGACTATGGTGTCGGCCGGGATGATCTTGACCTCGTCCTGAACCTGGATGTGCAATCCCTCGGCATCGATCTTCAGATATCTGGCCTCGCCGATCTGACGAACTCCAAGGTCTTTCAATTCCTTCCTGAGTATCCAGCCGGTGCTCTTGCCGAGTGTGCGCCCGAAGTGACCGGGAGAGCGTTTGACCATGGTAACCGTGCGCTGAGCCGGATGCGGATGGGGACTGCCCTTCACGCCCCAGCGATCCTCGAAATCGGCAACAGATTGCGGTTCGTGGCCGTCGCCAAGCGCAACGAAGAGCGCCACGTCATGGCCGATACCGCCAGCACCAATGACGACGACACGCTGTCCGGTCTTGACCGAACCGTCGAGAATGCTGGTATATCCGACAACCCGGGGATCGTCGGCACCCGGAATGTCCAGCATACGGGGTGCGACGCCGGTCGAGACGATCACGTCGTCGAAATTCTCACGGCAAAGCGCTTCGCTGCTGATGCGCTGGCCAGTGTGGACATGGACACCGGCTTCAGCGAGCTGCCTCTTGAAGCTCTCGATCGCCCGACCGTAGTCTTCCTTGCCCGGCACGCGCGCAGCCAGCGTGAACTGTCCACCGATTTCCGGTCCAGCCTCGTAGAGCGTAACGTCGTGGCCACGGTTGCCGGCCTCCAGCGCCGCAGAAATGCCAGCCACACCGCCCCCAACGACCGCGATCCTTTTGGATCGCTCTGCCGGCAGATCGGAAAACTCACCCTCGCGCGCAGCTCTTGGATTGACCAGGCAACTGATGACCTGATCGGTGAAATAGTGATCGAGACAGGCCTGGTTGCAGGCGATGCAGATATTGATCAGATCCGGCCGCCCGCTTTCCACCTTCTTGACAAAGGCAGGGTCCGCCAGGAACGGACGGGCCATCGAAATGAGGTCCGCAGAACCATCGTCCACGAGCCGTTCCGCATCCTCTGGAAGATTGATCCGATTGCTCGCGGTAACGGGAATACTGACGGCGGCCTTGATGCGGCGAGTTGCCTCGGCGAAGGCGGCGTGCGGGACTGTGCCCGCGATCGTCGGCACCGTCGATTCATGCCACCCGACACCCGTCGACAGACAGTCGGCGCCGGCTTTTTCGACCTGCTGCGCGAGCCAGACCGTTTCCTCGTCGTTCAGCCCACCTTCGATCAGTTCAAGTGCAGAGATGCGATACGAAAGGATCGGTCCGGTGCCTATCGCAGCACGAACAGCCCGAATTACGGAAAGCGGAAATCGGGCGCGGTTTTCAAGTGAACCGCCCCACGAATCCTCCCGTTTGTTGGTGCGGACGGCCAGAAACTGGCTGATCAGATAGCCTTCCGAGCCCATCACCTCGACGCCGTCGTAACCAGCCCCGGAGGCAAGCTGGGCTGTATTGGCGTAGGCAGCGATCGTTTCCTCGATCTCAAAAGGTGACAACTCGCGGGGAGCGTCGCGATTGATGGGGGACTTGATCGCTGAAGGTGCGACAATCGCCGGATGATATCCATAGCGTCCAGCGTGCAGAATTTGCAGCAGAATGCGGCCGCCGGCAGCGTGGACCGCGTTTGTAATCTTTCGGTGATCCTCAACCTGATCGGAAAACTCGAAGGTCCCCGGCTCGTCCTTCATGCGCCCGGCGAATGAAGGCGCAAATCCGCCGGTGACGATCAACCCGACACCTCCTTTTGCGCGCTCGGCGTAGAACCGGCCAAGCTCCTCAAATCGCTCCGGATGGCATTCGAGACCTGTGTGCATCGATCCCATTACGACGCGATTACCCAATGTCACGTTGCCCACGCGGATAGGCTTAAGCAGAGGGGAATATTCGTCCCTCATCGAAACTGCTCCTCCCAACACCAACGCCTCCCTCCTGCCGGGAGACCATCGTGCCATAAGACCTAGATCGGGACGAAAACTATGTCAATATCGTTGCACATATAACGGCAGATCTCACTGGCCACCGATACCGAAGGACGTTTAGTGTGCTCTAAAATAGCCTTATCAGCAGTGCATTCTCTGCTTTTCTACTTGTGCGGTGCACAATGGAAATTGTGTGCGATCGAAAAAATAGATCAACATATTGACATTGATTAGGCCGTTTCGCTACCTTGTTCACGGCGGTCCCCGTGGCCGTTTTCTTTGGGAGGAGATGGAAATGAAATTGAAAGGTCTGTTGCTTGCCTGTGCGCTCGTGTCGCTTCACGACCCGGCCTGGGCTGAAACCGCTGTCAAGCTTGGGGTCTTGACAGATCTCAGCGGCCCATACGCGGATTTGTCTGGGAAGGGCTCGGTCATTGCAACGCAGATGGCTGCGGAGGAGTTTCAGAAGTCGCATCCTGATTTCAAAATTGAAGTGATCTCGGCGGACCATCAGAACAAGCCCGACGTCGGGTCAGCCGTCGTTCGCAAATGGTTCGACCAGGACGGCGTCGATGCCGTCGTCGACATCGCGAGTTCTGCAGTTGCGCTGGCGGTCAGCAAATTGGCTGCGGACAGCGACAAGGTCTTTCTCGCATCCGGCCCGGCAAGCTCGGACATCACCAACAAGTCTTGCTCGGCCAACACCGTTCAGTGGACCTACGACACCTATGCCCTGAGCAAGGGCACGGGCGACGCTCTCGCGCGCTCGGGCGGCGACAAGTGGTTCTTCGTGACAGCCGACTACGCTTTCGGTCACGCAATGGAGCGCGACACCTCACGCTTCGTCGAGGCCGCGGGCGGCAAGGTGTTGGGA
>Ga0075033_1000795_pt1 | contig 15498 bp, 11 predicted proteins | sample SynthPrep_5_END__FD_72751 | JGI IMG/M metagenome (GOLD analysis project Ga0075033, IMG submission 72751) | Synthetic microbial communities from Ohio, USA - SynthPrep_5_END_DS10_MetaG | ecosystem: Engineered > Bioreactor > Aerobic > Activated sludge | place: USA: Ohio, Columbus | collected...
CAGCCATGGCGTGCATATACGTGACGATGCCGTCGTCGCGGCGGCGCAGATGAGCGCCCGCTACCTGGCAGGGCGTCAGTTGCCCGATAAGGCCGTGGATGTGCTGGACACCGCCTGCGCACGTGCGCGAATCAACCAGATAATGGTGCCCGAGGCATTGGAGCGCCTGTGTACCGAGCACGCTGAAGGCTCGCGGCAGCGCGACTCGCTGAATCGAGACAGGGACGCCGGATTGCCAATGGATGAGCCGGCTGCACAAGCATTGGGCCTGCGATTGGCGGCTGTCGAGAGTGAGCGTCAACTTCAGGAGCAGCGCTGGCTGGAACAGCGCGCGTTGGCGGAGCCGTTGCGTGTATGCCCGCGACTGGTGGCACAGGTCATCAGCGCCTGGACCGGCATTCCGGTTGAACAACTGTCCCTTGAGCACAGTGCATCGGTGCTGGGGGTTGCCGATGCGCTGCGGTCGCGCATTCTCGGCCAGGAACCTGCCATACAGGCGCTCGACCGCAACCTGCGCGCGGTGGCTGCCGGACTGAACAAGGCCGATGCGCCGGTCGGTGTGTTTCTGTTGGTAGGCCCAAGTGGTGTGGGCAAGACCGAAACGGCCTTGGCCCTGGGTGATTTGCTGTATGGCGGCGAGCGTTTTGTCACCACCCTCAACATGTCGGAGTTTCAGGAAAAACACGCCCTGTCTCGGCTGATTGGCGCACCTCCCGGTTATGTCGGCTATGGAGAGGGCGGAGTGCTGACGGAAGCCGTGCGCCGGCGCCCCTATTCGGTGGTGCTGCTCGACGAAGTCGAAAAGGCCGACCCGGAGGTGTTGAACCTGTTCTATCAGATCTTCGACAAGGGGCTGGTCAACGATGGCGAAGGCCGGGAAATCGATTTTCGCAATACGCTGATCCTGATGACTTCCAACCTGGGCAGCGATTGCATTATCGACTTATGTGCAGGCGGCCGACGACCTGGCACACAGGTGCTGCAGGACGCAATTCACCCTCTGCTGCGCGACTATTTCAAACCGGCACTGCTCGCCCGGATGCGAGTCGTACCCTATTACCCGTTGATGGGCGCTGTGTTGCATGACCTGGCAAGACTCAAGCTCGACCGTCTTGGGCGAAGGTTGCAGTCACGCAAGCTGGCCTTGAGCTATACGGCCGAACTGGTCACGCATATGGCTGAGCGGTGCGTCCATAGCGACAGCGGAGCGCGGTACATCGACCAATGGATCGAGATCCACCTGTTGCCGCAGATGGTCGATCGACTGCTTGGGGCGGTGGCGATGGGTGAGCCGCTGTCGCGGGCCCACGCCTGCCTGGATGGTGACGGGCTGCCGATCTGTGAGTTCAGCCAATGATGAACGATGTGCTGGCCCCTTTACCCCAGCCCCTGGCCTACGCCGAGACGTTGCTGGCCTGGTTCACCCGAATGGGCATCGAGGGTGACGAGACAACGTTGCCAGGCCTGTGTGTTGCAGCGGCTGCGCAACTGAGTGAATGCGAACTCGGCCAGTTATATTGGCGGGACGAGGACACGGGTCGGCTGGACTTGATTGCCCAGTATTTTCCTGGCGCATTGCCCCTCGGCGAGGGTGCTTGCGGCGCAGACTTTCAGCATCAGCAACTGTTGCGTCACGTGCTCGGCCATCCCAGTATCCTGAGCGTGGATAACCTGGACGACAGTGTGTACGAAAGCGGTTTTCTACCCGCGACAGCTACGCCCTGGCACTCGTTGATATGCCTGCCGCTGTTCGCTCGCCACAAGGCCGTTGCCGGTCTATTGCTGTGCGCCAGCCAGCGGCCGAAATTGCTCCAGGACTACGGACCCTCGTTAAGCCAACTGGCAAGCTTCGCCTTGAGTCAGCTGGCGCTGTTGCGACGTGTGCGTCCGCCGCACAACGGCTCCCAGGCCAGGCCTTGTCTACCCTCGGCGCCTATGACGTATGGGCTGATCGGCAACAGCGCAGCCATGGAAGAAACCTACCGGCTGATCGGCAAGGTGCTGAATGCGCCCTGCACGGTGCTGCTGCGCGGGGAGACCGGAACCGGCAAGGAGGTGGTGGCACGGGCCATCCATGCTGCCGGGCCGCGCAGTAGCAAAGCCTTTGTGGTGCAGAACTGTGCGGCCTTTCCCGAGGGGCTGCTGGAGAGCGAGCTATTCGGTTATCGCAGGGGCGCCTTTACAGGCGCCGAACGTAACCATGCGGGGCTATTTGACGCCGCCGATGGCGGCACGTTGCTCCTCGACGAAATCGGCGATATGCCGCTGTCACTCCAGGCCAAGCTGCTGCGGGTGTTGCAGGAAGGCGAGGTTCGCCCGTTGGGAGCCGATGCGGCCCATAAGGTCGATGTGCGAATTATCGCAGCGACCCATCGTGATCTGGCTGCAATGGTGGCGGAGGGCAGTTTTCGCGAGGACCTGTACTACCGACTGGCGCAGTTCCCGATCGAATTGCCGGCCTTGCGCGAGCGCGACGCAGATGTGCTGCTGTTGGCGCGACAGTTCGCACAATCGGCCTGCGCGGCACTGGGGCTCTCGCCGGTGGAATGGTCTGCTGCGGCCTTGGATCAACTCTCGTGCCACCCTTTTCCCGGGAATGTCCGTGAACTCAAATGCCTGGTCGAGCGCGCGGTACTGCTGTGTGACGACGCAGTGGTGCTGCCTGAACACCTGGGCCTGTCGTCCGGGCCGACCACTATTGCCGTCGGCGCGACGTTGCGCCAGCGCCTGGAACGGGTTGAACGGGTATTCCTGATCGACTGCCTGCACAAGAACCGTGGCAACCGGACCCGTACGGCACGCGAGTTGGGGCTAGCACGCCGCACCCTGCTTTACCGCCTTGCACGCTTGAACATCCCTGGCGGCGATGTCCGAGGGGGACGCTGAATGGTGCACGTATGGCTTCCACTCTTCGCCGCCAGCCTTACTTTCATTGGAGATACCTGATGCCACTTCGTACTTGGAAATCCTTGGGGCTTGTCCTGTGCTTGTTGAGCGGCTGCAACGCCAATTACGTTTTTGATGACGCTGACTACCGTCCGCTGGGTGACCCCCAGGCGACACGTCGCAGCGATTGAACAGCGGAGCCTTGTCATGCAACTAGTGTTTGAGGTGTGCAATACCGGAAGCGGTGAGCCTGCATCCTGTAAGACATTCGACGGCGTCGGCGGCGTGATCGGCCGCGGGATCGGCTGTGACTGGGTCATCCCGGACGCGAGTCGCTTGCTCTCCAGTCATCATGGCCTGGTCAGTTACCGGGATGGCCAGTATTTTTTCACCGACATCAGCAGCAATGGCATTGGCGTGTCGGGCAGCGCGGAGCGCTTGTGCAAAGGGCAGGCACGACTGATCAGCGAGGGTGATGTCTACCAACTAGGGCCAGTGGATATCCGTGCACGACTTGTGGCGCCCGGGAGACAAAATGGCCGGCAGGTGTTTTTCGGCAACGATACGATTCCGGATGACGCGTTTTTGGTGCTTGACCCCTTGCGAGCACTCGATAGCGAGCAGGTGCATGGCAGCTCACCCGGGGATCCGGAGGCGCTGAAACTCTCGGCTGCGAGGGCGGCCTGCGCACTGTCCCACTGCCCCCTGGAACGGGATCACCTGATCGTGCCGAGATGGGCCGAGCCAGTAACGGAAGAGGCCTCGACTCAACCCGCCCAGGTGACTGCAGCCAGTCGTGCTCCATTCTGGTCGCAGTTCGCGGACGCGATGGGCGTGCCCCTGGATACGCTTGATACCCAGGCATGCGAAGCCCTGGCGATCAAGGTGGCTGGTCTGTTCAGGCAAACCATCGAAGGGCTGCAGCAGAGTCTGCGTACTCGCGATGAGCTGAACGGCGAGTTGAACCTCGGTTGGACCGTGCCTGCCATTAAGAGTCACAACCCCTTGAAGGATTGCACCGATACCCCGTCTGCCCTGGCCTCACTGTTGGGCCTCGGTGAGCCGGGCCCGCTGCCTGCAGAGGTAGCGGTCGCCCAGGCATTCCGGGAAATGCAAATCCACCAGCTGGCCTTGGTCGTGGCTTGCCGTGCTGCAATACGTGGCGCTGTGGAGGCATTTGCACCAAGCCATCTGTTGCTGTGCTTCGAGCGCCAGGACATGCCGGCCAGGTTCTCTACCGATGGAGCCCACTGGCGGGCCTACCAGCGCCATTACCGACACCTTATCGACGAGCAACCCTTGGGCGAGCAGCTGTTGCGTAACCAATTTTCCAAAGCCTACGCGGAGCAGGTGCGCCTGGTCGCCACGCTGCATGCGCCTTATCCGGGATGACTGTCATGTATCGAGCTGCTGTTCTGTCAATGCTGCTTGTACTCGGCCTGCTGACCGGGTGTGCCAGCGTGTCACCGTATTCAACCCTGACCAAGCTGGACCTGGCGTTGAGCGCCAGCGACGGCGTCAACCGCGACCTTCACGGTCGACCGTCTCCCATCGTGGTGCGCCTGCTGGAGCTGCGGCACGCGGTGGCGTTCGAAAACGCTGATTTCTTCACCCTCTATAGCCGCGCAGAGCAGGCGCTGCCCAAGGACTGGGTCAACAGCGAGGAGTTGGAGCTGCGCCCCGGTGAGCGGCTGGCGCTGAAGCTCAGTGTCGAACCACAGAGTCGTTATGTCGGGGTGGTGGCTGCCTATCGGGACCTGCCCCATGTGCAATGGCGGCTTGTGCTGCCCGTCGCCCGGCAGCGCCTGACGCGTGTCGAGCTGATGCTCGACGAGTCCGGGGTTCGCGTCGTTACCCCTCAAGCCCGGAGGTCGGAGGATAGACATGCAGGTTCATAAAGTCGTGTGGCAGGAGGGCATGCTGCTGCGCCCCCAACACTTGCAGCACAACGACCGTTACTACCACCAGCAACTCAACCGTACCCGTTTGCTGGGCATTGATGGTTGGGGGTTCCTGACCCTTGATGTCGATATGCAGTACCTCAATCTGGGGAAGCTGGTCGTCAACCAGGCCAGCGGTGTATTTCCCGATGGCAGCTTGTTCGAGCTGAGCAGCGTGATGGAGCCACTGGCGTTGCAGGTTCCTGCCCACACCAGTGGGCAAGCCATTTACCTGGCGTTGCCGTTGGCCATCGGCAATCAGGTGGAAGTGCGCCAGCAGGAGCACAGTGATGTGCTGGCGCGCTACGTAAGCTGCGAAGCGGAGATCACTGATTCAAACGCTGGCTTTGATTCCCGTTGCCGGATCAACTGCGCACGCCCGGACCTGCGATTGCTGTTAGGGGAGCAAACCAGTGACACGTTGCAGGTGAAACTCCAGGTTGCCCGGGTGCTGGATTCGACCCGCGAGGGCGGCGTGCGGCTGGACGCGGATTTCGTACCGGCGTTTATCTATGTGCAGGGCTCAGGCTATGTCGCGTCATGTATCAAGGAAGTGCTGAGTCTGCTGGGCACCCGAGGCGATGCGATTGCCGCGAGGATCCGGGGAGGTGGCGGGGCGGAGGGGGCCCAGGTCGGCGATTTCCTGATGCTGCAACTGATCAATCGAACCGAGCTGGTGTTGCGTCACTTCCTGAGTCAGAGCCAGGTACGTCCGGAGGTGTTGTACAGGCAGTTGTTGTCGATCCTCGGCGAGTTGTCGACGTTCGCCACCGACAACAAACGCGCGCAACTGGAGACTCGTTACCAGCATGGTGAGCAGGGGGCGAGTTTTCGTGGGTTGATGGAAGGCATTCGCACCGTGCTGTCGTTGGTGCTGGAACAACACGCCACTGAGCTCCCGTTGGAGCCGCGACAGTATGGTGTGCTGGTCTGTCCGGTGAGTGATCTCAAACTGCTGGGTAGCGCAACATTCATTCTGGCGGCAACTGCCCAATGCGATTCGGAGGAGCTGCGCCACCGCCTTCCGGCGCACTTGAAAATCGGCTCCGTGGAACGCATCCGCGAGCTGGTCAATCTGCATCTGGCCGGCATCAAGGTCAAGCCACTGCCGGTGGCGCCCCGACAGATCCCGTTCCATGCCGGCAAGACCTATTTCATGCTCGAACTCAGTGCCCGTGATATCACGCAGCTGGAACAATCGGGCGGTTTTGCCTTCCACGCCAGTGGCGAGTTTGCCGAACTCAAACTCAATTTCTGGGCCATCAGGAACTGAATGCCATGACAATGGACAGCGAATACCCGCAGGACGAAAAAACTATCCTGCTTGACCTCGATGGTCGCGCGCCCGCAGGGGCGCCGGTGACGGACTTCCCATCGCCACCGCGCTTCGAACGGTTGGAAGACCGGATGATCTACACCGCCAGCCTGCAAGGGGCACAGAGTTTCAAGATCGGGCCCAACATCCTGGTGGCCGCCGCCTGGGAACTCCTGTCGCAGGTCGTTCGACTCAAGCGCAGTTCCGGCCGGGAAAGCTTGCAGGCCCTCAATGACCGGTTGTCGTCGGGGATCACGGCGTTTGAAGCGTATGCCTTGCACCAGGGTGCAGAGGACAGGCAGGTCATGTCGGCGCGCTATGTACTGTGCAGCGTTATTGACGAAGCCGTGGTCACTACCCCGTGGGGCAGTCGCAGTGACTGGTCGAAATCCAGCCTGTTGAGCCGCTTTCACAACGAAACCTTCGGTGGCGAAAAATTCTTCCAACTGCTGGAGCGTTTATCCCGCGACCCCGTCAAGCACCTGGCAATGCTGGAGTTGATGTACCTGTGCCTGTCGCTGGGGTTTGAAGGTAAATACCGCGTCATGGAGCGGGGCGGGCCGCAGTTGGAAGCGGTACGCGATGGCTTGTATCGACAGATCCGGCATGTGCGCGGTGAGCGCCCGCCGATGCCTGTACCCGCTGCCGCAGCACAGGCACCGGGTGCCGGGATGCACATCTTTTCCCCTGCCGGGGTCGTCGTCTTCACGCTCGCCTGTTTGCTGGCCATGTACCTGGGTTTTGCCTGGGCATTGGGCAATGAACGCATGGCGGTGCTGCAACCTTTTCAATCTTTGGCGTCGGATCAGACACGGTCGCCGTTGTAACGCTGGGAGCAATGAATGAACGCATTCTTCAAGGGCGTGGGCACGGCGCTGCGCAAGACTTGGGTCTGGAGCCTGTTTGTGGTGTTCGCCAGCGCGTTGCTGGTGTGGTTTTTCGGGCCATTGCTGGCGGTGGACGACCACCGTTTCTGGCAGGGCGCTCCAGCTCGTCTGTTGACCATAAGCGGGTTATTCCTGCTGTGGGGGTTAGCGATGGTCATGGTCGACTCACGCCGTACCGCACGATTGAATCGGCGCCAGCACCAGGAGCGCCACCAACGCAAGGGGTTGATTGACGAAGAGCGGAGGCAGGTGCGGGGGCGTTTCAAGGAGGCGTTGCACACACTGAAAACCTCCCGTCGTTATGGCGAGCGCAATGAGCGTTGGCGCAACGACTTGCCGTGGTATCTGTTGCTTGGCCAGCAGGGCAGCGGCAGAACCCGTCTGCTGGCCGCCTGCGGATCGCAGTTCCCACTTGATCGGGAGGAAGCGATGGCACCGGGCGCAACCCAGTATTTTGATTGGTATCTCGCCGACGAAGCTGTCCTTGTCGAGAGCGCAGGGCGCTACCTGGCCCAACCTGACAGTGCCGTGGATGGGGCCGGTTGGGCGACGTTTCTGGAGCAGCTCAGATTGCGGCGCAGGGCTCGCCCCCTCAATGGCGTGGTGGTGACGATGGCGGTGGAGACGCTGCTTGGCAGCAATGATCGCGACCTGGACATGCATGCGCGCCACGTGCACACCCGGTTGCAGGACGTACAGCAGATGCTGCATGTGGATGTGCCGATCTATCTGGTATTGACCCAGGCTGACCGGTTGCCGGGCTTTGTCGAGTTCTTCGATGCGTCCCAGGGCGACGGCGCCGAAGCCCTGCTCGGAGAACCCGTGGCAACAGGTCCGGCCGGTACCGCGATCACCCAGGTTCGCGAAGCGTTTGAGGCGTTTCTGCAACGCCTTGGAGCAGAGCTGATTGCGCGTTTGCATCAGGAACGCAATATCGAACGTCGCGGGCTGATGCTCGATTTTCCTCGGCAGGCTGCGCAAATCGGTGAACGTTTGTGCCTGTTTGTGGAGTCTGCGTTCTCCTCTCATCGCTTTCAGCGTATTAACGGATTGCGTGGCTTTTACCTGACGAGTGCGCAGACTGCCGACAGGCGTTCCTACTTCGTCCAGGGCCTGTTCAAGCGGGTGATTTTTGCCGAGGCCAATCTCGCCGGGCTGCAGACTCCGGAACGACAGCGTATCCGTCGACACCAAGGGTTGCTGGCGTTGGCCGCCTCCCTGGTCATTGTCGCGGCGGGGTGGCTGTGGGCACACAGTTATTCGATCAATCACCAGCGGCTGGTGCAACTGGCGCAACTGCTCAAGCCACAGCCGCCCGCGTCACCCGGTCTGGACGATACCCTGGTGCTCCTGCGTCTGCTGGACGACCGCCTGGCTGCGACCCAAGTGTTTCCAGCGTTGGCGGAGGCTCGTGCGGTGGAGCGGGGCGGCTTGTATCAAGGGGAGGCGAGTCGGCCACTGTTGGTCAGTGCCTATGAAGACTTGCTGCACCAGCAGTTGTTGCCGCTGGTATCTACGATGCTTGAAGAACAGGTACGGGCCAGCCTTGGCGACCGCGAGGGGCTTTTGGACATCCTGCGGGCTTACCTGATGCTCAGTCTTCGCGAGCGTCGCGATAAGGTTTGGCTGGCGCAACGCGTGGCCGTTCATTGGGCTGTGCGCTATGCCGGGGATGCTTCGGTGCAGAAACGATTGAATGCACATTTTGCACGGCTGCTTGAGCGCCCCTTCGCGATGCCCTTGAACGTTGAGCTGCTCGCCGAGGCCCGCCAGGAACTGCGCGGCGAGTCGTTGGCGGGCGTGGTCTATCGGGTGCTGCGTGACCAGGCGCGTGACCTTGAGCCCTTGCGCCTGGCCGAGGGGAGGGGGTTCGCAGCGGTCGAGCAGCCCATCCCCGGCTTCTATACCCGGCGGTATGTGCAGTACTTCGAAAGGCAGGGCTCTCGGCTGGTGAATGCCATTGTTCAGGACAACTGGGTACTTGGGGAGGACGCAGACCTCAGCAGCCTGGATTTGCGCCAGTTGATGCTGGAGCTCGAGCAACGTTATTTCAGTGAGTACGCCGACACCTGGAGCCAAGCCATTGGCCAGGTGCGCCTGCAGGAAAGTGACAGCCTGAGCCAGCATGCTGACGGGCTTGCCAGCCTGGCGTCAGCGCAGTCGCCGTTGATGCAGCTGTTGCGACAGGTTCGGGAAAACACACGCCTGCTGTCGACCAACGATCCCCTTGAGGATTTCAGCCCGCCCTCCGGCGAGTTCGGGACCAGCGCTTCCAGCGTGCTGCCCAGCCAGCTGCATGGGCAGGCAAAGCCTGATTCTGCCCGGCGTGCACTGCAGCGTCGGTTCGAGCACCTGCATCAATTGCTGGACGCGGATCAGAACCCTGGAGCTGAACTGACGCAGGCGTTGCGGCTGCTCGATGAATGGCATCTGCAACTGGCGGCCCTTAACCGCGAAGCTACCCCAGGGCAGGCGGCATTCATGATGGCCAGGCAACGAATGGAAGGGCAGCAGCCATTGCTGGGGAATCTGCGGGATGCTGCCGGGCGCCTGCCGTTGCCGGTCAAGGGGTGGTTTGAAGGCATTGCCGATGACAGTTGGCGGCTGCTGCTCGATGATGCGTATGTGTATATAAATCAGCGTTACCAAAGTGAGGTCTATGGCTTTTACGCCAAGGCGATCCAGCGTCGGTACCCATTCAACCCACGGTCCGAGAGTGATGTTGCCCTTGGCGATTTCCAGGACTTTTTCAAGCCGCGGGGTGGCATGGCGCGCTTTTATGAAAGCTACCTGCGGGCCTTTGTCAGTGCCGAGTCCGGTCGCTATCGTCTACGCGGCCTGGATGGCCGTAGCCTGGCGCTGTCGCGCTCATTGCTGGACCAGCTGACGAAGGCCCAGGTGATTCGCCAGGGGTTTTTTACCGAGGACCAGGGTGAGTGGGCGGTTCGCTTCACGCTGGCGCCCTATAGCCTGGACCAGGCGGTCAGCCGAGCGATCCTGAGCATTGGTGATCAACACCTTGAATACCGCCATGGCCCGATCGTGCCCATGGCTTTCCAGTGGCCAGGCGAGGCGGACGATGGCCGTAGCAGCCTGGTGCTGGAGCGGGGGGCGGAGCGGCCGCTGGGCATGGAAAAAAACGCTGGTCCCTGGTCGTTGTTCCGGTTTTTCGAGCTGATGCAAAGTGAGCCTGGGAGCGGCCGGGGTTCTCGGCTGCTCAAGGCTGAGCTCGCTGGCACGCATGCCACCTTCCTGCTCAACAGCCATCGCAACCCTGGTCCTTTTCAGATGGCGAACTGGCGCACCTTCCGTTTGCCGGAGCAACTGTGAGGCAGGTGCATGCCGATGGGTGCAGCGCCGGGCGAACGGCGCGAGGCAAGACGCGCGCGCGTAATGAGGATGCGTTCCTCGACTGCCCCCGGCGCGGTTGTTGGGCGGTAGCGGACGGAATGGGTGGGCATCTGGCTGGGGATGTGGCCAGCCACTGGGTCATCAGCAGCCTGGCTTCGTTGCCCGACCAGGGCAGCTTTGACGAACGGATCGATGCCATACGATGCTGCTTGCGACGGCTCGACCGTCAAATGGGGCAAGCCACCACGGAACAAGCTGCCGACGGCATCATGGGCAGCACCGTGGTTGCGTTGCTGCTGGAGGGTAATCGCGCAGCCTGCATCTGGGTCGGGGACAGCCGTTGCTATCTTTGGCGGGGACGACGTTTGTACCAACTGTCGCGGGACCATTCCCTGTGGCAGCAACTGATGGACAAGCAGCAATTGAGCCTGGAGCAGGCCCTGGCGCATCCGGATGCCAGGGCCTTGACCCGTGCCATCGGTGGGCGGCAGCCATTGAGCCTGGCGGTGCTGGAGTTCATTACCCAACCTGGGGATGTGTTTTTATTGTGCAGCGATGGTTTGTATCAGGGGCTCAGCCATGGCGAGTTGGGCAGCGCCCTGAGTGTGGGGCCGCCCCGCCAGGTAGTGGATGGGTTGTTTTCCGACGTGCTACGGGGGGCGGCCCAGGATGACCTGACGGCCGTGGTAGTCCAGCCATGAGCGAGGTCGCCGGCCCGCCGAAACTGCTTGCGGGGCGCTATCAGCTGGATCGGTTATTGGGCAGCGGTGGCATGGGAGTGGTCTACCGAGCCCGGGATATGCTGCACGAGGCGTTCGGCGAGCCCGACGCGTGGGTGGCACTCAAGTTGTTGAGCGATACGCTTGCCGAATCTTCCGACGGCCATGTATTGCTGTACAGCGAGTTCGCCCTGACCCGGAGCCTGCGGCACGATCACGTGGTCAGAACGTACGCTTTCGAGGTCGATACTCCGCGTCAGGTGGCGTTCTTCACCATGGAACTGCTGCAGGGCAGGACCCTTGACCGCATCCTCTCGGAGTGCCCGGATGGATTGCCGTGGCGGGAGTTGCAACCCATCGCCCTGCAACTGTTGGATGCACTGGCTTATGCCCACAGGCGGGGCGTTCTCCATGGCGATGTGAAACCGGCCAATATCATGCTGGGCGAGCAGGGAGTGCGGCTGTTCGATTTCGGCCTGGGCCATGCCGAGGCGGAGCAGGCTGCGGGGCTGCCCACTTTGAGTCGCAGTCGCTTTAAGGCTTGGACGCCCGGGTATGCGGCGCCGGAACTGGTGGCCGGGGGGAACATCTCCGCCAGGGCCGACTTGTATGGCGCCGCCTGCGTAATCTATGAGCTCGCCCAGGGACGGCGCCCCGGCGAGCATCAGTCGGATCAGCCATTGTCCAGGCCTCGGCAATTACCTCGGCGGTGCTGGCCGGCATTGCGTTCTGCGCTGGCCCTGGACCCTGAGTGCCGAACCATTGCCATCGAGGAGTTGGGCGAAGCGATGAATAGACGACGGCGCTACTGGTTTGTGTAGTGGGGGTGTCAATCAGCCAAATCATGCAGTTGGCAGTATTCGGGCCAACTCAAGCCGGCCATCTGGGCAACTTCCTTGTGTACTTCCAGGCGCCGCGCCTCGAAGTCAGCAGGGGATTGGCTGGTCAGCCTGAGGGTCAGCTCCCAGGCAAACAAACCCAGGCGTTCTGCTTCCGCCTCGAAGGCTTCATGCAGCCGTTCGGCGCGGTACTGTGCCAGGGTTTCACCCTTGGCCTGAGCGGCCAGTGGGTTCAGGGTGTTCAGTTCGGCAGCCACATCGGGATGTTCGTTCAGGAATCGATCCAGCGCGAGCTGGTGGTTATCGCCGGGAGGTGACAAGGGCGTGCTCCAAATCAGGTGGGACCAGGCCTCGGTTTCTGGCCCGGGGCAAGCCGTGTGTGCACAAGCAACACGGATAACGGGTATTGAAGCAGATTCCAGGACCGGTCCAGACCAGAAAATTAAACTATTGGAGATACCCGGCTTTGACTGTCACTCATTGCTGGAAATTCACCGATACCCATGGCAAAGGACTTTCGCTCCCGGTGCCAGGACGTGTAGCGTTAGCCCCGGTGCTTCCGACCCTGCTTTCCAAGGGCAGCGGGCGATGGGCAGAGGGATGGGTCATGGCGCAAACGCTGTTCAAACTTTTCTTTACCCAGCGCCTGGCCGCTTTGGCCAGTGCCGATTCGTTGCGAGCGATCCGCGAAGGGCTGCTGTGGATCTTGCCGTGCCTGCTGGTGTCTGCGGCCTTTCTGATCCTGTCCGAATGCGCTCGGGTGTTGGGCTGCAGCCCGCAGGTGGTAAGCTTCCTGGCGGGGTTGCACAATCAGATCAGTTCGGTGATCCCGTGTCTGGTGGCCGCCTCCATTGGCTACATGCTGGCGATCCAGCACCGCCTGCCGCAATTGCCGGTGGCGTTCCTGTGCCTGGCCCATGTGGTCTTGGCGACGTTTATCCTGCGGGAATATCCCCGGGCATCGGCCACCTTCCTGCTGTTTATTGCTATTGCCTCGCCGCTGCTGAATGTACCGGCCTTGGCCTGGCTGCACCGTTTTCGCTGGACGCGCCTGGTTAATGAAGACCTGGTGGGGTACAACCTGCGAGGCACGATCAATATGGTAGTGCCAGGGGCTATTACCGCCCTGGCGCTGGTGGCTGCGCTGTCCTTGTTGTTGCAGATACCCTATGTGGCGCAGCTGCAGGGCCCCCAGGTGCTCGATGCGCTGGAGTCGCCCTACGGCAGCGGTTTGTTTGTCACCCTGATGAACTCGCTGTTGTGGTTTTTCGGGGTTCACGGCGTCTATGCCATGCAACCGCTGTTTGATGTGCTGGACCAGGCCGTGGTGCTCAACGGCGCCGCGTTGGCAGCGGGCGAGCCAATCAGGTATGTGCTGAACGGCGGCCTGTTGGGCAGCTTTGCCTTTATCGGTGGTTCGGGCGGTGCGTTGTGTTTGTTGATCGCAATCCTGCTGTTTTCCAAGAGCCAGTCCATGCGCCTGGTGGCCGTGGCGAGTTTGCCGCTCTCGCTGTTCAACGTCAGTGAAGTCCTGCTGTTCGGCCTGCCGATCATCCTCAACCCGCGTCTGTTCATTCCGTTTCTGCTGGTGCCTGCGTTGAACGCAATGGTGGCGCTTACCGTGGTGCAACTGGGCTGGGTATCCCCGGCGGTGGCCAGCGTCCCGTTTACCGCACCGGTGTTGCTCAATGCCTACCTGAGTACTCATGGCGACCTGGCGGCCGTCGCGCTGCAAGTGACGCTCCTGGGCCTGGGCACGCTGGTGTATGCACCCTATGTGCGCGCGATTCATCGCCAGGCTGCCGAAGGTGGCACGGTGTACCTCAAGTCCCTGGACATGACCTTCCGCGGCCTGGAAGAAAAAGGCCGGCTGCGCGAACTGGACCCGGTCCTGGCTTCCCACAAGGCGCTGGCGCGCCAGGCCAATGAACTGAATCGCATCCAGCAGATCAGCGATTATGAGTTCTACCTTGAATACCAGCCCCAGGTCTCGACCCGCACCGGGCTGTGTACTGGCTGCGAAGCGCTGATGCGCGCCCGCGATGCCCAGGGTACGGTGCATTCACCCTGGGAGTTCCTGCAATGGCTGGCCCAGGCGCGGTTGATGCCGGACGTGGATATGTGGGTGGCATCCCAGGCGATTCGCCAGTACCAGAAATGGCAGAAACTCGGCTTTACCCTGCCGATGACCATCAATATTTCCAGCGCCACCCTGACCGACGCCGCCCACGGCGAGCGCCTGGTGGAGATCCTCGCCCAGGCCCATGGCCAGGTATCGGTGGAGATCACCGAAGATGCGCTGGTCAGCGATATCCCTGCCACGCGCCAAAACATCCAGAAACTGCAGGGCATCGGCGCCAAGGTCTATATCGATGATTTCGGCACCGGGTTTTCGGCCTTGAGTTACCTGCACCAGTTCCCGGTGGACTTCATCAAGATCGATCGCAGTTTCGTGGTGGCGCAGCACGATCCCAAGGGCGCCCAGGTCCTGACCGGCATGCTGCGTTTCTGCGAAGCGCTGAACCTGGGCGTGGTGGTGGAGGGCGTGGAGACCGCCGAGCAGTTGGCCTTCTTGAACACCGGCGCCGAGCTGATTATCCAGGGCTGGTATTTCAGCAAGGCGTTGCCCGGAGATCAGTTGGAGGGCTTTGTGCGCCAGCGTGCGGCCATGGCGCAGGTCTAGTAGCCGCGCTGGGTCTGTTCGATCTCCTCGACCAAGCGATCGATACCCGCCAGGCGTGCACGGTTGTCGTGATCCCAGGGGTGAAAGCCGGGTTTGAAGTAGTGCAACCACGGCCTCAGCATGCGTGGGAAGACGCCCTTGGGGCCATAAAGAAATTTCAACATGCGCCAGAAGCCTTTGAGGTGCCCACCCGCCTTGCGGTCGGCAATCAACAGACGCACATGAAAATCCAGCACCACCAGCCAGAAAAACACCGTAGTTGTCAGCATGGTCCCGGTGCGCAGCAGGTAACGCTTGGGCCCGGGTTTGATCACCGTGTTCCACACATCAAAGGCCACGGCCTTGTGTTCGGTCTCTTCCAGGGCGTGCCAATACCACATCTGCTGGTAGCCCTTGAGCGAATCGCCAAAGCGCGACGGGTCACTCAGGAGGATTTCCGCGAGCATCGCCGTGTAGTGCTCAAGGGCAATGGTGATCGCCAGGTTGAACGACGGTGCGAAGTGTTTCTTCTGCAGATCGAGAATGAATTTAAGCCGACGGTCCAGGGTGTGCGCCGGAAGCCCGGCTGCTTGCATCAGGTCGTTATAGGCCACATGTTCGCGGCTGTGCATGGCCTCCTGGCCGATAAATCCCTGGATCTGTTTCTTTAGCGCCGGATCGTCGACGCGTTTGCGGTAGTGACGCACGCTGTCCATGAAAAACAGTTCGCCCTGGGGGAACAGCAGCGACAAGGCATTGAAGAAATGCGTGATGAACGGGCCCTGTTCGTGCCAGTCGGTGATGCGTTCGGCGGGCAGGGCAAAATGGAGGTCGCGGCGGATCGGCAACATGATTCGTGCTCCTGTTCAGAGACGGGGCTCGTCGTTGGTTTCAAACAC
>Ga0075033_1000796_pt1 | contig 15435 bp, 14 predicted proteins | sample SynthPrep_5_END__FD_72751 | JGI IMG/M metagenome (GOLD analysis project Ga0075033, IMG submission 72751) | Synthetic microbial communities from Ohio, USA - SynthPrep_5_END_DS10_MetaG | ecosystem: Engineered > Bioreactor > Aerobic > Activated sludge | place: USA: Ohio, Columbus | collected...
GCGGCGCGAAGATCGGTTGCGGCTGTGCTGCTTGCCGTTGCTTTCAGTTTTTCGATGGTGGCCTGCATCTTGTGCTCCTCGGCTTCCTGGAAGGATGAGGAAACTATTCTTTTTCAGGCGACCAAATCAAGGCGACTTCGATAAAAGAAAGAGATGAGGACAAAAGAAAAGAGCCGGTCGCCCGGCTCTCGTCCTTCAGTTCAGATTGCGCAGTTCGCGCCGCAAAATCTTGCCGACATTCGATTTCGGCAGCTCGGTCCGGAACTCGATGATCTTCGGCCGTTTGTAGTTGGTAAGGTTCTTGGCGCAGAAGGCCTTGAGTTCTGCCTCCGTCAGCGACTGGTCCTTCTTGACGACGAAGAGCTTGACGGTTTCGCCGGAATGTTCGTCCGGAACGCCGATGGCGGCGCATTCCAGCACGCCGGGATGGCTGGCGGCCACTTCCTCGACCTCGTTCGGATAGACGTTGAAACCGGAAACGAGGATCATGTCCTTCTTGCGGTCGACGATCTTGGTGTAACCGCGATCGTCCATGAAACCCATGTCGCCGGAGCGGAAGAAGCCGTCTGCCGTCATCGCTTTGGCGGTTTCATCCGGCCTCTGCCAGTAACCGGCCATGACCTGCGGCCCGCGAATGCAGATCTCGCCGACTTCGCCGGAAGGCAGGCTGTTACCCTCTTCATCGCGAATGTCGATTTCTGTCGAGGAGATCGGCAGGCCGATGGTGCCGCTGAATTCCGTGGCGTCCAGCCGGTTGACGGTGGCGACGGGCGAGGTCTCGGAAAGACCGTAACCTTCTGCGATCGGGCAACCGACCATGGAGAGCCAGCGTTCGGCCACTGGCCGTTGCACAGCCATGCCGCCGCCAAGCACGAGGATCAGTGACGACAGGTCGAGCTTGCGGAAATCTTCATTGTTCATCATCGCGTTGAACAGCGTGTTGATGCCGGGGAAAATATGCGGGCGATAGTGCGACAGTTCCTTGACGAAGCCGGGAATGTCGCGCGGATTGGCGATCAGCAGATTATGGCCACCCAGCGCAATGCCCATCAGCGAATTCACCGTCAGCGCGAAAATGTGGCAGAGCGGCAGCGCGCAGATGAAATTGAGAACCTCGGGCCGGTCCTTGCCGCTGAAGGCGGCGTCCAGCCAGAGGCTGATCTGGGCCTTGTTGGCCAGAAGATTGGCGTGGGTAAGGATAGCGCCTTTGGAAATGCCGGTGGTTCCGCCGGTATATTGCAGGAAGGCGATGTCCTGCGCGTTGAGGCTGGCGGGCTTCAGCGGAAGTTCCTGCCCTTCCTTCAGCACGGCCTTGAAACTGATGGAGCCGGGGATGGCATAGGCGGGCACGAGCTTTTTCACCTTGCGGACCACAAGATTGACGATATGTCCCTTAAGGCCGAGCAGATCGCCCATGGCGGCAACAACCACGTGACGGACAGCGGTTTTCGGCACCGCCTGCTGCGCCACATGCGCAAAATTCTCCAGCACGAAAAGCGCCTTTGCGCCGGAGTCCTTCAGCTGATGTTCCAGTTCGCGCGGCGTATAGAGCGGATTGACGTTCACCACGATCATGCCCGCGCGCAAGATCCCGTAAACGGCGACGGGGTTCTGCAGGATATTCGGCATCATCACGGCAACGCGGTCGCCTTTTTCCAGCCCTCTGGATTGCAGCCATGCGGCAACGGCGCGGGTTTCAATATCCAGTTCCCGATAGGTCAGGGATTTTCCCATGCTGGAAAAGGCTTTGCGGTCGGCAAACTGCACGCAGCTCTTTTCGAGAAGTTCGACAAGGGAGGAATAGGCGGATGCGGGGATTTCGGCAGGGACGCCCTGCGGATAGGATGACAGCCAGCGCTTCTGGACGCTGACATTTTCCGGTTGTCCCAGGGACAATTCACTCATGCTTCTCCTCCCAGAGTCTTCTATGCGCCGGGCGTTCGACGGAACGCGTGAAGGGCGCTTTAGGCTGCCTTGATCGTCACGAGGTTCCCGCATCTGCCGGCACTAGGGCCGGATTGAGGGAACCACTTATGGCGTCACCGGATCGACCGCTCCTCCCGCTCCCCGGTGACGAATGATAGACGCGTAATCCCGTGACGTCCATCGTGTTGGCAAAGCCTATTTAACTCTAACGTAAACGTCAATATTGCTGCCCAACATCTCGCGGCCTCGTGAAAGGAAGCCGCATTTTGCCCCGGTTTTTTGACTTTAATCCTGATTTGAGCGATCAACATAATTCGTAGAGCAGGGCAGGATTGGAAATGGCAGGCAGCGCAGCGCTTGAACTGAAATCGGTGGGGAAAAGATTCGGTGATACGGACGTTTTGTCCGATATCGATCTGTCCGTCGAACGCGGCGAAATCATTTGTCTGGTGGGACGGTCCGGCTGTGGAAAATCGACCTTGCTGCGCATTGTTGCGGGCGTGGAGACGCCGGACCACGGCAACGTTTCCCTGAACGGCTCGCTCGTTGCCGGTTCGGGTGTTTTCGTCGAGCCGGAAAAGCGCAATATCGGCTTTGTCTTTCAGGATTATGCGCTTTTCCCGCATCTTACCGTCGAACAGAATGTAATGTTCGGCCTGAGGTCGCTGCCAAAGGCGGAGGCGCGTCGCCGCGCTGGCGAAATGATCGAACATGTCCACCTGCAGGAGCTTGCGAAGCGCTATCCGCATACGCTTTCGGGCGGTGAGCAGCAGCGCGTGGCACTTGCCCGCGCCCTTGCCCCGCAACCGGGCCTGTTGTTGATGGACGAGCCCTTTTCCAATCTGGACCGGGGTCTGCGAGACAATGTCCGTGAGGAAACGCTTGGTCTTCTGCGGGAACTCGGCACGACGGCGATCATGGTCACCCACGATCCGGAAGAGGCGCTTTCGGCAGGCGACCGCGTGGTGCTGATGCAGCGTGGGCGGATCGTGCAGAGCGGTACGGGCTACGAAATTCACGATAATCCCAAAACCCGCTACGCCGCCGATTTTTTCTGCGCCTTCAACAAGATCGAAGGCCACGTCAGGCACGGGCGCGTCGAAACACCGCTCGGGCCCCTGGGCGATGCTTCCGATCTGCCGGAAGGCCTTGCCGCCGTCGCCTATGTGCGTCCCAACGCGATTTCGATCATTGAGGATAGCACCGCGAAAGAGGGGATCGCCGGCGAAATATCGAGCCGTGTTTTTCTCGGTGAGATCGAGCAGCTTGGTATAGCCGTGCCCGGCCTGCCGGCGGATTTGCGCGTCAGAACGATGCAGCGTACGCCGACCAAGACCACGGCCGTGCGTTTCGGCATTGATCCGAAGGGCGTTCTGATATTTACTTGAGGTTGAATGAGCGGATTTGCATGTTTGTTTATGCCCCATTTTCAACTCTTGGTGATCAAGTCCCGTCTGAAAATGGCCAAATAAAACTTGATTTAACCCATCAGGTATGATGTTTGCTCCCCCATATTGCCGCCATCGGAGAGGGAGACGACATATGACGAAATTTTCCAAAATTGCCCTGCTTGCCAGCACCGTTGCTTTTGCAGCCGGATCGGTCAGCGCTGCGGAACTGAACATCTACACCACCAGAGAGCCGGGCCTTATCCAGCCCCTGCTGGAATCCTTCACGGCTTCGAGCGGCGTTAAGGTCAACACCGTGTTCCTGAAGGATGGTCTTGCCGAGCGCGTTCTGAGCGAAGGCGCAAGCTCGCCGGCCGACGTTCTGATGACCGTGGATGCAGGCAACCTTGTCGATCTCGCCGAAAAGGGCGTTACCCAGCCGGTCGAATCCGAAACCCTGAGCAAGTCCATCCCGGCTGAACTTCGCGACGCCAAGGGCCATTGGTTCGCGCTTTCCATGCGCGCCCGCGTTCTTTATGCGGCGAAGGATCTCGACCTCGCCTCCTTCAACTATGAAGATCTGGCGGATGCGAAGTGGAAGGGCAAGGTCTGCATTCGCGCCGGCCAGCATCCTTACAACACCGCGCTTTTTGCTGACTACATCGCCCACTATGGCGGCGCCGACACTGAAAAATGGCTTGCCGGCGTCAAGGAAAACCTGGCCCGCAAGGCAGGCGGCGGCGACCGTGACGTTGCCAAGGACATCCTCGGCGGCATTTGCGATATCGGCATTGCCAACTCCTATTATGTCGGCCTGATGCGCTCGGGCAAGGGCGGCGAGGAGCAGGTGAAGTGGGGCGACGCCATCAAGGTGGTTCTGCCGACATTCAAGAACGGCGGTACGCAGGTGAACATCACCGGCGCGGCCGTTGCCAAGAACGCTCCGAACAAGGCAGAAGCCGTCAAGCTTCTCGAATACCTCGTCTCGGACGAAGCCCAGAAGATCTACGCCGAAGCCAACTATGAATATCCGGTCAAGCAGGGTGCGGCTCTCAATGAGATCGTCGCTTCCTTCGGTGACCTGAAGGTCGACAACAAGTCGCTGACGGAAATCGTATCGCATCGCAAGCAGGCGAGCGAACTAGTCGACAAGGTCGGTTTCGACAAGTAAAGGCCAATTGGCAACAGAGGTGGAAGGCGCTCGCAGCCGCGGGCGCCTTTCCCTGTATTTTCAAGAAGCTCATGAATCCAGACGCCGCCCAGCCTTTGACGTCCCGCGCAGGAACACGGTTTTCATCCTCCTTCTGGTGGCTGTGCCTGTCCCTGGCTGCGGTCTGTGGCGCCATGGTGCCGGTTCTGGCGCTCGTCTCGCAGGCCGTGCAGGGTTCTCAGGGCCTGTGGGCGCATCTCGGCGCGAGCGTCATTCTGACGGCTTTGCCGGACACCGTGATCCTTCTTGCAGGCGTCGGGCTGCTGGCTGGTATTGTCGGCACATATGCGGCCTGGCTTGTCACCGCCTATGATTTTCCCGGACGGAAAATACTCGAATGGGCGCTGCTGCTGCCGCTGGCGATGCCGACCTACATCGTCGCTTACGCCTATCTCGATATTCTGCACCCGATCGGGCCGGTGCAGGGCGCACTCCGTTGGCTGCTTGGTTATTCCAGCCCGCGCGAATTCCGCCTGCCGGATATAAGGTCGATGACGGGCTGCATCATCCTGCTCGGTTTCGTGCTGTTTCCCTATGTCTATATTCCAGTCCGCGCTATGTTCCTGACGCAGGCGGGCAACCTGCTCGAAGCTGCCCGCACGCTGGGTGTTTCCAGACGTGCGGCTTTCTTCAAGGTCGCCGTGCCGCTGGCGCGCCCTGCGATCGCGGTCGGCATCAGCCTTGCCTTGATGGAGGCGCTGAATGATATCGGCGCATCGGAATTTCTCGGTGTCCGCACGCTCACCGTTTCGGTCTACACCACCTGGGTCACGAAATCGGACTTGCCGGGTGCGGCGCAGATCGCGCTTTCCATGCTGTTCATCGTGGTCGCGCTTGTGGCGTTCGAGCGATGGGCGCGGCGCAAGCAGCGTTATGCGGTCTCGGCGCAGAAAAGCAGGGAGCTGGAGCCGGTGCGGCTTGCCGGCCTGAAAGCCTTTGGCGCTCTTGCTCTCGGCAGTCTGCCGGTCGTAATCGGTTTCGTGGCGCCGGCGAGCTATCTGGTGATCGAGGCATGGAAGCGGTTCCGGTTCAGCGGCCTGTCGTCCCGTTTCACTGAGGAGGCTCTGAATACCATCCTCTTCGCAGGACTTGCGACGGCGATCACCCTCATCCTCGGCCTTGCGGTGGCTTACGCGATGCGCCTTGCTCCGGGACGCCTTTCGCTCTGGTCCTATCGGCTTTCCACGGTGGGTTACGCTGCTCCCGGCACGGTCATTGCCATTGGCGTGCTGATCGCGCTTGGCGGCTTTGACAGGTTCGTTGACCAGACAATGCGCGAGTGGTTCGGCATATCCACCGGCCTCATTTTCATCGGCAGTGGTGCCGCCCTGATCTACGCCTATTCGGCGCGTTTCCTCACCATTGCGGCGGGCGGCGTCGATGCCGGTCTGAGCCGCATCCCGCAATCCTTCGATCACGCTTCGCGAACGCTTGGACGATCGGCAACGCAGACATTCCGACAGATCCATCTGCCGCTTTCAAAGGCATCGCTGGCCGCCGCCGCCTTGCTTATCTTCGTTGATTGCGTCAAGGAGCTTCCGGCCACGCTCCTGTTGCGGCCGCTTAATTTCGAGACTTTCGCAACCCATCTTTATGGTGAAGCGGCGCGCGGTACTTACGAGGAAGCGGCAATCGCGGCACTGGCGATCGTCGTCATTGGCATCCTTCCGGTCATGCAGCTTGCAAGGATTGGGCGGCGCAAGGGCTGACATCTACATCTGGCCCCATAAATGACGGGCGCAAAACTGTGCGAGAAGCCAATAAGCTTCAAATCCCCCCAGAAAACGACAAGCATCCCGCCTTAATCCTGATGTAAATACTCAGCTTAATTGAGGTGCTGCGGCCTGCCGTATATAAACGTCGGCCGTGATCTGTTTCGGGGCATATCTTGAAAAATTTGCATGAGATGTTTTTGGGCCGCCTGGCTCTGGGAACGGCTGCCATTGTTTTGATGGCGCCGGTGGTGGGTCAAGCGCAGCAGACGACGGTTCTGCGTGAGATCACAGTCGAGGGGCAGGGCACGGAAAACGCCACGGGTCCGGTCCGGGGATATGTCGCGAAAAAAAGCGCGACGGGATCGAAAACCGATACGGAAACGAAGGATATTCCACAATCCGTGTCGGTCATCGGTCGCAGGGAAATGGACGATCGCGGCGTTGTGACCAAAATCGACGAGGTTCTGCGCTACACGCCCGGCGTGACGGCGGAGCCTTTTGGCACGGATCCGGATACGGACTGGTTTTACATTCGCGGTTTCCAGGCAACCCAGACCGGCGTGTTTCTGGATGGGCTGAACCTGTTCAGCTACGGTTTCGGCGGTTTCCAGATGGACGCCTACGGTCTGGAGCGGGTGGAGGTGCTGAAGGGACCGGCTTCGGTGCTTTATGGCGGTGCCAATCCCGGCGGCATCGTGCAGATGGTTCGCAAGCGCCCGCAGGACGAGCCGGTCCGCGAAACGGAAATCGGCATCAATAATTTCGGCAACGCCTTCTTCGGTTTTGATCTTGGCGATAAGGTCGACGGTGAGGGCGTGTGGAAATACCGCGTCACCGGCAAGGTCTCGGGCGGCGATAATTACACCGACTATTCCGAGGATCTCCGTGGCTTCATCATGCCGCAGATCACCTTCGAGCCGGATGCGCAGACGAGCGCCACGCTGTACGGATATTTCTCGGCGCTGGATCAGGTTCATGTCGGCAATGGCTTCCTGCCCTATGTCGGCACCGTGGTTGACGCACCGTTCGGCAAGCTTGACCGCAAGGCGTTTTACGGCGAGCCCGACCTTGATAGTGGCCGCGTCTACCAGTCAATGGTGGGTTACGAAGTCAGCCATGAATTCGACAATGGCTGGAAGATCAGCCAGAACGCCCGCTACGGCCACCTCTACAAGCATGAAACCGGGCCCTATCCGGGCGGTTGGGCGAATGCCGACGCCAATGGCCAGCCGATCCTCGATGCCACCACCAATGACTATATGCTGACCCGCTTTGGTTATGATGGCCTGTCCAAGGTGGACAGTTTCGGCGTCGACAATCGTGTCGAAGGCCAGTTCGATACCGGCGCGGTCAGCCATTCTCTGCTCTTTGGCCTCGACTATAAATATTACAAGCTGGATCAGGTGCAGGCCTGCTGCGGATCGAATGCGATCGGCGCGCTCAACCCGGTCTACGGTTCGACGCAGGGAACGAATTTCGTCTACGCCAACAACGTCGTGACGCAACAGCAGATCGGCATCTATGCGCAGGACCAGCTGCGTTTCGGTGATGGCTGGCTGGTCACGCTGAACGGTCGCTATGACTATGTCGATACGGAACTGAACAACAAGCTGCCGGCTGGCGTATCGCGCCGCTCCAATGACGATGCGCTGAGCGGTCGCGCCGGTCTCGCCTTTGAATTCGACAACGGCCTGACGCCCTATGTCTCGGCCGCCACCTTCTTCAATCCGCTTATCGATACGCTTGCGGATGGCAGCTCCGCCGTACCGGAGGAGGGACATCAGTTCGAGGCCGGTATCAAATATGAGCCGACCTTCTTTGACGGCAGCATCACCGCCTCTGTCTTCAAGCTGGTGAAGGACAACGCCATTGTTTCCTATACGGCCGGCGGCGTGACCACGAGCGGCCAGTTCGGACAGGTGGAGTCCACCGGTTTCGAGCTGGAGGCAAAGGCCAATCTCAGCGACAACTGGAAGACCATCGCCTCCTATTCCTATACCGATCTCGATATCACCAAGGATGCCAATCCCAACCTGATCGGCAAATCGCCGTGGATCGTGCCCGCTCACACCGCGTCGCTTTGGGTGGATTACGCCTTTACCGATGATACGTTTGAAGGCCTCAGCATTGGCGGCGGCGCACGTTACCAGGGCAAGTCCTGGGCCGATGCGGCAAACACGCTGCGTGTGCCGGATGCTGCGGTCTTCGATGCCGCGATCCGTTACGAGAAGAACGACTGGACGGCCTCCGTCAATGTCGCGAATGTTTTCGACAGGGAATATGTCAAGAGCTGCGCCGGGGTCTCCGTTTGCGGCTGGGGTGACAGCCGCACGATAACCTTCAAGCTTGCCAAGAAGTGGTAATCGCCGGCCGGCAGTTGCGGGAAAAATAGTTTGCCACTATAAACATGAATAATCTTATCATGTTTATAGTGGCGCCCTTGCGCCTTGCGGGATCAAGAGGCCATGGCTTTCCGCGTTCGGATGGAAAACGAGATCGAGGGCTTTGCCGTCATCGGCGGCCCGCGCTCAAGGGTGTGGAACGGCATCGTCGCCGATCTCTGGGACGTGCATTGCGCGCCGAGGGCGGGTGGCCGTTATGTCGGCAAGGACCCGCGTTTCGTTTTCCTGCTCGATATGGATGGGGCGGATGGTGGCCGGTTCATGATGAACCGCTGCCGCCGCGACAATTACGGCTCGTCCGAAGCGAACCGGATTTCCTTCGTGCCCGCCGATCTGGATGTGCATGCGGAACTCAGCAATGTTTCCTTCGTGCGCCATCTCGATCTGCACTTTGATGCGGGGTTGCTGGGTGCGCGACTGGTGCAGGGGTTCGATCCGCACGGGCTGCTTGATCCGCATCTGATGTTCGAGGATGAACGCCTGCTTGCGCTAGCGCGGCTGATCGCCGCCGAATGCGATAATCCAGACCCTTTGCATGATCTATACGGCGAAAGCCTCGTGCTGGCGCTGTTGACGGATTTCCTCAAGGTGAAGCGCGAGCCTGTCAAAAAGCGCAGCAAGCTTGCCTCCTGGCAATTGCGGGCGGCGACGGACTACATTCGCGAACATTGCCTGCGCTCGATAAGGCTGGAGGAACTCGCGGAGCTCACCAACCTGTCGCAATCCCATTTCAGCCACGCCTTCAAGGCGTCGACAGGCGTGCCGCCGCATCAATGGCAGATGCAGGCACGCATCGATCGCGTCAAGGATCTGATGATGCGAACGGATATGGCGCTCACCGACATCGCCATTGCAGCCGGCTTTTCGGACCAGGCGCATTTCTCGCGCGTCTTCCGCAAGATGGTCGGCGTTTCCCCTTCGGTCTGGCAAAAGATCAGGCAATAGTGCCCATTCGTTCCATGTCTGTGCGAAAAAAATCCTGTTTCGGGGCTTAAAAAGCTTCGGAACGAATTGTCCCTGCGGTGGTTTACCAGACGTACCATTTACGAGGAAAACCAAGGAGGAAGATGTCATGTTGCATCAGGAACCCCGTGCCGGACAGGACCCCTATGTCAAGGACACGCCGAGCCTTATCGCCAGCGACAAGGTTGAAGGAACGCGCGTTTATGGCGCGGATAGCAAACACATCGGCTCGATCCAGCGCATCATTCTGGAGAAGCGTGGCGGCCGTGTCGCCTATGCGGTATTGAGCTTCGGCGGCTTTCTGGGCATTGGCGATGACTACTACCCGCTGCCGTGGGAAAAGCTTCATTACGACGACGAGCTGGACGGCTATCGCATCGATCTCACCAAGGAAGAGATCGAAAACGCGCCGCACTTCGCCAATCTTGATGACAACGACCTGCTGAACGCCAAGGACCGCAAGGTCTATGACTATTACGGCGTTGCGCCCTACTGGATGTAAGGCTTCGCAGCACCATAGAGCAGGCATTTCCGGTTTCCTTCAGTCCCGGAAATGCCGCATACAAAAACGGCTCCTGTTCAGGAGCCGTTTTTCGCGTGGCCGCATGTCAATGTGGATTTTTCTGCATCTCTGAAACCGCATCGGTAAAGCACTTGCGGGCTTCCTCAGGTGACTTTCGTCCATCAAGGGCGGCGCGGCAGGCGCTTCTGGCTCTCACGAAACTCAATCCGCGTATTTTATTAGGCCAGCCTTCGGTCAATAATATCAGGGCCTCAAAGGGGCCGGCGACGACACTCTTGCCGTTCGCCTCGAGATTGACCTCGACAGGTTCTGTCCATCTCTCGTTCTTCATCGTGCACCTCCCAGAGCAACGCGATCCCGAAATACACTCGACAGCGGAGCAACCCATGAACGCAGTCGTGTGTTACTGCCGCTTAGGATAAGCGCAAGCGATCGAATTGACAACGGTGATCAGCGGAAGCCGAAAAACGACAGGATCGCCAGAACGATAACGACGAGGCCGACGATGTAGATGATCTGGTTCATGATTTTCTCCTTGGCTGGTGTCATCACCATAACGTGAGGGAGAAGACGAGGTTCCAGCTCCGAAAGAATTTAATCACGTACTAAAATATTGCGGACGTCCCTTTGTGCGCGGCCGTGACGCCGCGCACAGACAATTGCCATGACCGTTACCTGCGCAAGATCACCCAGATGGCGTGAATGATGCCCGGCACGTAGCCGCACAGCGTCAGGAGAATATTCAGCCAGAAATGCAGGCCAAGTCCAACCTGAAGGAACACGCCGACCGGGGGAAGAATGATGGCGATAAGAATACGAATGACATCCACGATAACAGGCTTTCCTTTTGACCATAACTTACCGGTCAACGTGTGGCGGGGCGTTTGGTTTCAAATGCGTCTGCGATCGCAGGCCGCCTGATAACGGCAGACAAGCCGACAGCGCCGGCTGAAATCCGCTTGAGGTATAAATTGTCATTTAGGGAGATAAAATGGTGCCGCTTACGTGACTCGAACACGTGACCCCGTCATTACGAATGACGTGCTCTACCAACTGAGCTAAAGCGGCCCGATTGTGACCCGTTTGTTACGGATCAGCTTCATGGCGGGCTGATACAGGCAATGCCGATGGATTTCAAGCCTTGAATGTGCAGGTTTTGAAAATTCCGTAAAAAGCTTTGCCTGTCCATTGTTTACCTGCGGCTTCAGGTTTTGCCGCATATGCGCTTTTTGGCTTCCTCATATTCATTGGCCAGACGATCGACGAGATCGGCCACCGGCTCGATGGACTTGATCGCGCCGATGCCCTGGCCTGCGCCCCAGATATCCTTCCAGGCCTTTGCACCGCCAGTGGCGGTTTCAAAATCCATTTTCGAAGGGTCCGCTTCGGGCAGGTTGTCCGGGTCCATGCCGGAGGCCACGATCGAGCTTTTCAGGTAGTTGCCGTGCACGCCCGTGAAATAGTTCGAATAGACGATATCCTTGGCTTGCGCTTCCACGATCGCCTGCTTGTAACCATCGGAGGCGCGGGCCTCCTGCGTCGCGATGAAGGGGGAGCCGATATAGGCCATATCCGCGCCCATGGCCTGTGCGGCAAGGATGGAGCCGCCATTGGCGATGGCGCCGGCGAGCAGCAGGGGGCCATCGAACCATTCGCGGATTTCCTGAACGAGCGCGAAGGGCGAAAGCGTGCCTGCATGTCCGCCTGCACCCGTTGCCACCGCGATCAGCCCGTCCGCTCCCTTGCGGATGGCGGAGCGGGCGTGGCGATCGTTGATGACGTCATGCAGAACGATGCCGCCATAGGAATGCACGGCCGCGTTGACCTCCGGTACTGCGCCGAGCGAGGAAATCACCACCGGCACCTTGTATTTGACGCAGAGGCCGAGATCGTGTTCTAGCCGCCGGTTGGACATGTGCACGATCTGGTTGACCGCGAAGGGTGCAGCCGGGCGATCGGGGTTGGCCTTGTTGTGGGCGGCCAGCTCCTCGGTGATCATTGCCAGCCATTCATCCAGCTGGCTTTCTGGCCGCGCATTCAGCGCGGGGAAAGCACCGATGACACCCGCCTTGCATTGAGCCAGTGTCAGTTGCGGATGCGAAATAATGAATAGCGGTGACGCTATGACCGGAAGACGCAGATTGTCTTTCAGCACGGACGGCAGCATGTCTCCTCCCACGGATTACGTTTACGCGCACGTAAGTCAATATCGCGTTCGGTAGCGGATTGAAAGCGAAAACGGTGTGGTGCCGGGCTCTCAAATCTGCGTTCGCAGCGCCACAATGGATCGATTTTCCCCAAAGCAATCCGGTCTTTATAACAAAATAACAAACGGTGCTTGCGGAGGCGCGGCATAGCCGTTACCGAATCGTGAATGTATGGCGCAACGCCGCATATTTTTTGCAAGGCGCAATAGAACAAGGATCGGTCGTGAGCGGACTGGAAACGGCAATCAGAAATGCTCTGGAAAAATCGGACAGATCGAACGCCGAAGTTCGTGCACGGATTTACCAATCCTCCCGTCAGGCACTGGAAGCGGGCCTGCGCAAGCAGGGCATAGACGATCCGCAGGTGGTGGCCCAGCAGCGCCAGCGGCTCGAGAGCCTGATCCATATTATCGAGAATGAAGAGCGCAACCGTCTTCTCGACCGGGTGGAGCAGCAATTGCGGCCGCCTCTGCCGGAAAATCCGGTGCAGGATGATCACTCGGTCGATCCTGCCTCACAACCCCAGCATCATGGCGATATGGCTATCGAACCGGAATTGCGCGGCGAAACGCGCGACGCGCGGCCGGTTGCTGCTGAAAACCTGAGCGCCGGCCGGCGCAATGGAAAGACGCCAAAGAGAGGCTCCAGCGCAGCCGACGCCTCGCTTGCCTTTCGTCCGGAAGGTGCTGTTGGCCGGCGCAAACGCCGCGGGCTTTTTGCCCGACTTTTCATATATTTGACACTCCTGGCGTTTATCGGTTTCGGCGCCTGGTGGGCCTATTCTTCCGGCCTGCTGCTGTCGCCGGAGCAGCGCGATACCAGCGTGCCCAATCCGCCGGCGCAGGTGCAGGCGGAGGACTTCACCGGTGCGGAGCCAGCGCCGAGCCTTTCCGCCGGCCGTGGTTTTTCCGATGACTGGGTTGAAATATTCAATGCCGAGCGCGGCAGTTCCGGGATTTCGGCAGGCGCGCGCGCCACTGTCGAGAATATTGCCACGCCGGCCGGCAAGGCGATAAAGGTGACGTCGAGAAGCGTCTCACAGGATGGCGCGGTCAGCATCGAGGTTCCGGTGGAGGTGATGCGGGATATGGCGGGCAAATCCTCGACCATATCAATCACGCTGCAATCATCCAGCGACCGGCAGACGCAGGTTTCCGTCGCCTGCGATTTCGCAACCCTTGGCGATTGCTCCCGTCACCGCTTCACGGCCACGGCCGAGCGTGCGGATATGCTGCTGAATGCGACATTTGAACGTTCGCTAGCCCCCAATGCGCCGGGCAAGGTCTTCATCAACAGCGATATTGATGGCAACAGCCGCCCGGTCAATCTTTATTCCGTGCGCATTCTGCCAGGTCAGTAAGAAGCGACCCGGTAAGATAAGATAGAGTGACAAGCGCCGCGGCCTTTGGGCGCCTGTCACCGTCTCCCGATCCTATTTGAGAAAGCCGGGGCCTGATCCCAGTATCTTGCCGTCGATCTCGCCGATTGCCTTCTTGTCCTTGCCGTCATAGTCGAGTGCATTGAGAATGTGCCGGATGAGGTTCACCCTTGCGCGGCGTTTGTCGTTGGCGCGCACCACTGTCCAGGGGGCAGCGTCGGTATGGGTCTTTTCCAGCATCTCGTCGCGCTTGTCCGTGTAGTCATCCCATTTCGTCAGTGCGGCAATATCCATGTCGGAAAGCTTCCAGCATTTCAGCGGGCTGTGGCGACGATCGTGAAAACGCTCGATCTGCGTTTCCCGGCCGATGTCGAGCCAGAACTTGAACAGATGAACGTCCTCATGGACCAGCATCTTTTCAAGGCGCGGCGTTTCCTTGAGGAAGCGCTTGTGCTCTTCCGGGGTGCAAAAACCCATGACCGGCTCCACCCCGGCGCGGTTATACCAGGAACGGTCGAACAGAACGAATTCACCCGCTGTCGGAAAATGCGAGATATAACGCTGGAAATACCATTGGCCGCGCTCGGTTTCCGTCGGTTTCGTCAGCGCCACGATACGGGCATAGCGGGGGTTGAGATATGCCCGGGTAGCGAAGATCGCGCCGCCCTTGCCGGCCGCATCGCGGCCCTCGAACACGGCCATCACCCGTTTGCCGGTGGCCTGCAACCAGAACTGTACCTTGACCAGCTCCACCTGCAGCGCTTCGAGGACTGCATCATATTCCTCGCGCTTCATCTTTTTGTCGTAAGGAAAATCACCAGCGGAAAGCTTGTTTTCCTCCACCCAGTCTGGAAGAACCGGATCGTCTATATCGAAGCTGCGCAGCTTGCCGCCAACCGTCAGCTCCACCGAGCGCTTCTTCGTTTCCGCGTCCATATTTTCCTCCGGCTGTTGTTGTGTAAAGGCAACTCGCCGCCAATGAGTTCATATCCACCGGCAGAATTCAAGTGAAAGAGGGTGGGTTGGCCTGGGTGCGACGGCGCAAGCGATTGCGGCACCTATTTTGCGCATATACGTTGTGGAAAATGCGCGGCGATGAATCTCTGTCATGAAGCTGGCCTATGAGGTTTCGGTGCGCTGTCAGGTGGAAGTGGAAAGTGGGCTGAAATGGCAGTCATGGAAGGCGATAGCGGATTAAGGCTTTTGGCAAAAAAGCTTCGCCGAAACTGGTTGCCCGTTCTGGTCGTCAGCATGCTTGCCGTCGTGGCCGTCTCGGAGCTTCACACACCCTATATGCCCGCTGTCCTGTGGCTCTGCGCCATCATCGCCATTCTGGCCGTTCGGGAAAGGTCGGCGGGTGCGAGGGACGAAAACGCGGCTGTAGAAACGGATGAGCCGGAAGTGCCCGGTGAAAACGTCATTTCCGGCGTCCGCGCGGGCCTTGCCGTCCTGGATACGCCGGTCTTCATCCTCGATAAGAATGCCAGCGTGCTGTATCAGAACGGCGCAGCGGAGCGCGCCTTCGGCCAGCTTCCGGCCGGCGCGCATATTTCCGCCCGGCTGCGTTCGCCGGGTCTGCTGGATGTCATTCGCGAAACCATCACCACCGGCCAGCCCAACCAGGTCGAGCATTCCGAGCGGTTTCCATCCGAGCGGGTCTTCATCGTCCGTATCGCCCGTGCCGATGCGGGGGAAGTTGCGGGACCGCCATTCTACATCCTGT
>Ga0075033_1000804_pt1 | contig 15291 bp, 12 predicted proteins | sample SynthPrep_5_END__FD_72751 | JGI IMG/M metagenome (GOLD analysis project Ga0075033, IMG submission 72751) | Synthetic microbial communities from Ohio, USA - SynthPrep_5_END_DS10_MetaG | ecosystem: Engineered > Bioreactor > Aerobic > Activated sludge | place: USA: Ohio, Columbus | collected...
AGAACGAAAGACTTCGTCGCCAGCAGCGCCGCCGCCCTCGTTCAGTGAGCGGACTTATAAGAGAACACCCACAAACAAGTCAACACACCAAAATACAAATTCTAAAAAAATCATACATGCCATTGATTCTAAATGATATTTTGAAATTAGTCGTATAAATTAACAGATTTTAACACTTTCACAGCCAGATGGCAGAAGCCGCGGCTTCTCTTTTCAGGACGAGCGCGCGTTCCTTGCATTTGCAGGCATCGCGCCCCTTCCAAACCTTAGTCGGAAGACGGGCTGAAACGGGCAACAAGCGCGTGCGCATTGCCCGGATAGGTGAAGCGCACATAGGTGACGGCGCCTGAATTGCTCCAGGTACGCCGCTCCACAACAAGGCAAGCCTGCCTGTCAGAGATACCGAGAAGGCGCGCGATTTCCCTGGAAGGTGTTTCGGCGCTGATCCGATGTTCGGCATTGCTCCAGGGAACATGACCGAGCAGCCAGGGTCCGGGCGCAATCTCCGTGAAGTCGGCTTCAGCAGCATCAGGCACGGTTGCGAGATTGACGAGACGCTGCTCGATGCAGAATTCCCTTGGACCGGCAAAATGGATGCAGACGATATCGAGCAGCGATGCGCCGACGGCAACATCGATGCTTGTGCGATCCTCACGCCTTGCCGCGCGCTGCACGCGCTTCAGGACCTTAAAGCCATATTCGAGACAAAGGGATTCGACTTCGGCACGGATATCGTGAATTTCGAGAACGGCGGACTGGATCTGCGGCTGCCGGACGAAGCTGCCGGATTTCTTGCGGCGTTCGATCAGACCGGCCTTGGCGAGCTGGCCCATGACCTTGTTGACGGTCATGCGCGAGCAATCATACTGGACGGCGAGATCGACCTCGAAAGGCAACCGGTAACCCGGCGGCCATTCTCCCGAAACGATCCGGCCTTCGATCTCACTGAGGATACGCTGGTGCAGGGTTTGCCCGGCCGATGCTTTCGTCACGTCCGCAATGCCTTCCAACGGCTCTATCTCGTTCATATCGAGCGCATATCAGCTATCGACAAGCTCGGCCATGACCTTGTTGAAGCGATCGGATATTTCGCGGCGGTGGATGTGCCGGCCCGATTGCACCAGCTTTTTGCCACGCACCCAGACGGTATCAACATGGACGCCACTCGCGAATATCCACTGGTCGATAATCTGGGATGCCGGAAGATAGGGAACGGCCGAGATATCAAGCGCGACAAAATCGGCGCTTTCTCCCTCTTCTATTGCATTTCGTGAGGCCAGCGCCCTGCCACCACCCTCGAGCCCCTGCCGGAACAGTTTTTCACCCGTGGATCGGCCGGCATCGGCGATGACATTGCGCGCCCGAAGCGACAGGCGCTGCGAATATTCGAGCATCCGCAATTCTTCCGGCACGGAAATCAGAATATTGGAATCGGACCCGACACCGTAATGCCCCCCCTGCGCGATGAAATCCGGAGCAGGGAAAATACCGTCGCCGAGATTGGCCTCGGTGATCGGGCAAAGACCGGCAACGGCGCCGCTTTTTGCCAAACTGCGCGTTTCGGCTTCCGTCATATGCGTCGCATGGATAAGGCACCAGCGACCATCGACGGGCGCATTTTCCAAAAGCCACTCCACCGGTCGGGCACCTGAAAAGGCGATCGAATCCTCGATTTCCTTCACCTGTTCTGCGACGTGGATATGGATCGGCCCGCCTTTAGCCAACGGTTCGATCGCCGCCAGCTCATCGCCGGTCACGGCGCGCAGGCTGTGTGGCGCGATGCCGAGTACAGCACCGGGCAGCCTGTGCACCACGGTTTGCGCGCCCTGCATCAGCCTTTCGTAACTGTCGAGCGAATGGATGAAGCGTTTCTGCCCGTCGATCGGCGCCTGGCCGCCGAAGCCGGAATGGGCATAAAATACCGGCAGCAAGGTCAGGCCGATCCCCGTATTCGCGGCGGCCGCGCCAATGCGTTCGGCCATTTCGGCGATATTGCCGTAATGCGAGCCGTCCCTGTCATTGTGCAGATAATGAAATTCGCCGACCCGCCCGAAACCGGCCTCCAGCATTTCCATATAGAGCTTGGCAGCAACCGCCTCGACATGATCAGGCGTCATCGACAGCGCAAACTTGTACATGACGGTGCGCCAGCTCCAGAAACTGTCATCGGCGGGCCCGCGAATTTCGGCAAGTCCAGCCATGGCCCGCTGAAAAGCGTGGCTGTGGAGATTGGGCATGGCAGGGACGATCACGGCATGGCGCTCATCCTGCGACTGCGGGGAAACACCGGTTTCGACCGACAAAACAGCGCCGCCATTGATGACAATGCGAACATCCTGCACCCATCCATGCGCCAGAAGCGCTGCGCCCGCGTGAATTGCCGTCATGCCACCTCTCCTCTTGGTCTCTTCCAGCGAGGCCACTTTCAGCCGTGAAATTGCGGCTTGCCAAGCGCATTATTATGTATATACATTTGGCGCACAAAAGAAAGGCGAAAAGCAAATGCCAGGGAACAAATCTGCAAAGGGAATGGCACCGGAAAACGCCACTTCATTGTGGCGCAATGCTCGGCTCGCGACATTCAACCCTTCCATGGAAGGCATCGGCGCAATCGAAAATGCCGCCATTGCCGTCCGCAACGGCCGCATTGCCTTTGCCGGGGCTGAAAGCGATCTGCCTGCGGATCTGGCGTCGGCCGACGAGACAATCGATTGCGGCGGGCGCTGGATCACCCCAGCCTTGATCGACTGCCACACCCATCTGGTATTCGGCGGCAATCGCGCCATGGAATTCGAGATGCGGCTGAATGGCGCGACCTATGAGGAAATCGCCAAAGCCGGCGGCGGCATCGTCTCTTCGGTGCGCGATACGCGCGCGCTTTCCGAGGAAGCGTTGGTTGCACAGGCACTGCCGCGTCTCGACACACTGCTGGCCGAGGGTATTTCAACCATCGAAATCAAATCCGGTTACGGTCTCGATATCGAAACCGAACTGAAAATGCTGCGCGTCGCGCGCAAGCTTGAGACGCTGCGCCCGGTGCGGATCGTCACCAGCTATCTCGCCGCGCATGCGACACCCGCCGAATATAAGGGCCGCAACGCCGATTATATGACGGATGTGGTCCTGCCGGGGCTCGACGAGGCCCAAGCCGAGGGTCTGGTGGATGCGGTGGATGGTTTTTGCGAAGGCATCGCCTTTTCCGTTGAGGAAATGACCAGAGTTTTCGAAAAGGCAAAACAGCTGAAGCTTCCGGTCAAGCTGCATGCCGAGCAGCTTTCCAACCTCGGCGGCGCAGAGCTTGCGGCATCTTACGGCGCGCTTTCCGCCGATCATCTGGAATATCTCGATGAAGCCGGTGCAAAGGCGCTGGGGACAGCGGGAACGGTGGCCGTGCTGCTGCCCGGCGCCTTTTACGCACTCAGGGAAAAACAGGCCCCACCGGTTCAGCTCCTGCGCGATGCGGGCGCTGACATTGCACTTGCGACCGATTGCAATCCCGGCACTTCGCCGCTCACCTCCCTGCTGCTGACCATGAATATGGGTGCCACTCTTTTCCGCATGACGGTGGAGGAATGCCTGACGGCGACGACGCGCAATGCCGCAAATGCGCTCGGCCTGCTTGCGGAAACCGGCACGCTGGAAACAGGAAAATCCGCCGATTTCGTCATCTGGGACATCGAACGCCCGGCTGAGCTTGTCTACCGCATCGGTTTCAATCCGCTCCACGCCCGCATTTTTAAGGGACAGAAGGTTTACCCATGACTATCACGCTTCACCCCGGCAACGTGACTCTTGCCGAACTTGCCGCGATCTACTGGGATAACGGCACGGCCAAACTCGACCGTTCGTTTGATGCCGGCATAGAAAAAGCGGCGGCCCGCATCGCCGAGATCGCCGCCGGCAATTCGCCGGTCTATGGTATCAATACCGGTTTTGGCAAACTCGCTTCCATCAAGATCGACGCGGCCGATGTGGCGACGCTGCAGCGTAACCTCATCCTGTCGCATTGCTGCGGTGTCGGTGCGGCCCTGCCGGAAAATGTCGTTCGCCTGATCATGGCGCTGAAGCTGATTTCGCTCGGTCGCGGCGCATCCGGCGTGCGGCTGGAACTGGTGCGGCTGATCGAGGATATGCTGGAAAAGGGCGTCATTCCTTCCATCCCGGAAAAAGGTTCGGTTGGCGCCTCCGGCGATCTCGCGCCGCTTGCCCATATGGCCGCTGTGATGATGGGCGAAGGCGAGGCATTTTATGAAGGCGCGCTTCTGCCCGCCGGCGAGGCGCTCGCAAGAGCCGGGCTGACCCCGGTCGTTCTCGCCGCCAAGGAAGGCCTGGCGCTGATCAACGGCACGCAGACCTCGACGGCGCTGGCGCTCGCCGGTCTTTTCCGCGCTCACCGCGCGGCACAGGCGGCGCTGATTACCGGCGCGCTTTCCACCGATGCCGCCATGGGTTCTTCCGCCCCCTTCCATCCCGATATTCACACATTGCGCGGCCATAAGGGCCAGATCGATGCGGGCGCTGCACTACGTAACCTGCTGGAAGGATCCGAAATCCGCGTCAGCCATATCGAAGGTGACGAGCGCGTTCAGGATCCCTATTGCATCCGCTGCCAGCCGCAGGTGGACGGCGCCTGCCTCGACCTTCTGAGACAGGTGGCCCGCACGCTTGAAATCGAAGCCAATGCGGTGACGGACAATCCGCTGGTGCTTTCCGACAACTCCGTCGTGTCAGGCGGCAATTTCCACGCCGAGCCGGTGGCCTTTGCTGCCGACCAGACGGCGCTCGCCATCTGCGAAATCGGTGCGATCGCGCAGCGCCGCGTGGCGCTTCTGGTCGATCCGGCCCTCTCCTATGGCCTGCCCGCCTTCCTTTCGAAGAAACCGGGACTGAATTCCGGCCTGATGATCGCCGAAGTCACGTCCGCCGCGCTGATGAGCGAGAACAAGCAGATGGCGCACCCGGCTTCCGTCGATTCGACGCCAACCTCGGCCAATCAGGAAGACCACGTCTCGATGGCCTGCCATGGCGCGCGACGCCTGCTGGCCATGACGGAAAATCTCTTCGCCATCCTCGGCATCGAGGCGCTTTCGGCGGTTCAGGGCGTGGAATTGCGTGGGCCGCTGAAAACCAGCCCTGAGCTACAAAAGGCAATCGCCGTGCTGCGGCAAGTGATCCCCTCGTTGGAGGATGACCGTTATATGGCGCCGGATCTGAAGGCGGCATCCGACCTCATCGCCTCCGGCGCTCTGGTTTCGGCCATTTCGGAAGGCATCCTGCCGAAGCTGGAGGTGTGAGGTGCGCGTCTTCGACATCAGAGAGGGTTCATCGCCGGTCATTCTCGGCCTGCCCCACACCGGCACCGAGGTTCCGGCGGAGATTTGGCAACGTCTGAACGACAATGGCAGGATACTCGCCGATACCGACTGGCATATTCACGATCTCTATGCAGATCTGATCCCCGATGCGACGACGGTTCGCGCCAATTTCCATCGTTATGTGATCGACGCCAACCGCGATCCGGAAGGCGTCAGCCTCTATCCGGGGCAAAACACCACAGGCCTCGTTCCGGACACCGATTTCGACGGCAAGCCGATCTGGAATGAGGGGCAGGAACCCGGTCAAGATGACATCGCTGCCCGGCTGGAAACCTTTCACGCGCCCTATCACGCGGCGCTTGCGGCGGAAATCGAGCGGGTGAAGGCCATCCACGGCATCGCCATCCTCTATGATTGCCACTCGATCCGCTCGCATATTCCTTTCCTGTTTGAAGGCAAGCTGCCGGATTTCAACATCGGCACCGATATGGGCAGGACCTGCGACCCGGCGATCGAAAAAATAGCCGTGGAAGTGACCTCTGCCGCAGAAGGTTACGACTGCATTCTGAACGGGCGTTTCAAAGGCGGCTGGACAACGCGCCATTATGGAAAGCCGGAAACCGGCGTGCACGCCATTCAGATGGAGCTTGCACAATCCACCCACCTTGCAAGCGAGACGCCGCCCTTTGCCTATGACGCGGAAAGGGCTGAACGCCTGCGCGTCCATCTCAAAACCATTCTGACGCGCCTCGAAAATTTCGCGCTTGCGACAAAACGATAAGGGGAAACCACATGAACAATCCGCGCCACAATATCCGCGATGTCCGCGCACCGCAGGGCACTGAACTCAATGCCAAGAGCTGGATGACGGAAGCGCCGCTGCGCATGCTGATGAACAATCTCGATCCTGACGTGGCCGAGAACCCGCATGAGCTGGTCGTCTACGGCGGTATCGGCCGTGCCGCCCGCACCTGGGAGGATTTTGACCGCATCGTCGCGACGCTGAAGGATTTGAACGAGGATGAAACGCTCGTCGTACAATCGGGCAAGCCGGTCGGTGTTTTTCGCACCCACAAGGATGCGCCGCGCGTCCTGATCGCCAATTCCAATCTCGTGCCGCACTGGGCGACCTGGGATCACTTCAACGAGCTGGATAAGAAGGGTCTCGCCATGTACGGCCAGATGACGGCCGGCTCGTGGATTTACATCGGCACGCAGGGCATCGTTCAGGGCACCTATGAGACCTTCGTCGAGGCTGGCCGTCAGCACTATGGCGGCAATCTGAAAGGCAAATGGATATTGACCGGCGGTCTCGGCGGCATGGGCGGCGCACAGCCGCTGGCGGCCGTGATGGCCGGCGCCTGCTGCCTTGCCGTCGAGAGCGACGAAACCCGTATCGATTTCCGCCTGCGCACCCGTTATGTCGACGAGAAGGCAAAGACGCTGGATGAAGCTTTGGCACTCATCGACAAGTGGACCAAGGCCGGGGAAGCCAAATCCGTCGGACTGCTCGGCAACGCGGCCGAAATCTTCCCGGAACTTGTCAAGCGTATGAAGAATGGCGGCCCGCGCCCCGATATCGTCACCGACCAGACATCGGCCCACGACCCGCTCAACGGTTATCTGCCGGTTGGCTGGAGCGTTGCCGAACACAAGGCCAAGCGTGAGAGCGATCCCAAAGCTGTCGAAGCCGCCGCTCGTGCCTCGATGAAGCAGCATGTCGAAGCGATGGTCGCCTTCTGGGATGCCGGCGTGCCGACATTGGACTACGGCAACAATATTCGTCAGGTCGCCAAGGATGAAGGACTGGAAAATGCCTTCGCCTTCCCAGGCTTCGTCCCGGCCTACATTCGTCCGCTTTTCTGCCGTGGCGTCGGCCCGTTCCGCTGGGCGGCCCTTTCCGGCGATCCGGAAGATATCTACAAGACCGATGCCAAAGTGAAGGAACTGCTGCCCGACAACAAGCATCTGCACAATTGGCTGAACATGGCGCGCGAGCGCATCGCCTTCCAGGGCCTGCCGGCACGCATCTGCTGGGTCGGGCTTGGAGACCGCCATCGCCTTGGGCTTGCCTTCAATGAAATGGTGAAGAACGGCGAGCTGAAGGCGCCTGTTGTCATCGGCCGCGACCATCTCGATAGCGGCTCCGTCGCGTCGCCGAACCGCGAGACAGAGGCCATGAAGGACGGCTCGGACGCCGTTTCCGACTGGCCGCTCCTGAACGCACTGCTCAACACGGCGTCGGGTGCGACCTGGGTTTCCCTGCACCACGGCGGCGGCGTCGGCATGGGCTTCTCCCAGCATTCCGGCATGGTCATCTGCGCTGATGGTTCCGACGATGCCGCCCGGCGGCTTGAGCGGGTTCTGTGGAATGACCCGGCAACCGGCGTCATGCGCCATGCCGATGCCGGTTACGATATTGCCGTGGAATGCGCGAAGGAACAGGGCCTGCGCCTGCCCGGCATCCTCGGCAACTAAGGGATAAAACTCGGCGCAGCCTTCGGGCTGCGCCATTTATCTGATCGGAGAGGACGACCGCGATCCGCCTTCCCTTGCACATTGCCGAATCTGGTGCCTCATCAATGCCGCGTCGGCGGCGGTGGAACTTCTGCGCTCTCTGCGGCTTTGCTCGTTGCTGTTTTTAACCGACCGGCTTTATGCTCGTTTGAAAGCCGCGCTAACCGTGAGGGCGGGCATGAAGGACATGGTAGATCGAAGAATGGCGCACAGGTTCCTCCCGCTTGCCTTTACCCTTGTTTTCGGAGCGCTTTTCCCGCTTTCCGCCACACAGGCCACGACTTCCGAAAAAGAACATATCGTTCCCGTGCGAATAGATGTGGGCGGCTACAAGCTGAACAGCGTCTTGTTCGAGCCGGGAAAAAGCGCCGATCTTCCGCCGATCCTCTTCATTCACGGGGCGAGCGCCAGCCTTTACGATCCGATGTACTCCTTTCTCACAAAGCTCCGCGGCCGGGCGCAATTGCTGTTTGTCGACAGGCCGGGGCACGGCAACTCGGATATCGGCGGCAAAGGCAATATTCTCCCGGATGGGCAGGCCGACGCCATCGCACTTCTTATGAAGAAACGAGGGATCCCAAGAGCCATTGTCGTCGGGCATTCCTTTGGCGGCGCCATTGCGGCGGCGCTTGCCGTCCGTCATCCAGATATGGTCACCGGCCTCGTATTTCTCTCTCCCGCGGTCTATCCGTGGGAAGGCGGAATTGCCTGGTATTACACGGCGGCAAACGCGCCCTTCACCGGCCCGCTCTTCAGCACCTTCATTGCGCCGCCCGCCGGTCTTCTGGCGCTGGATCAGGCAACGCGCGGCGTTTTTGCACCCAATTCCAGGCCCGCCGATTATGTGGAGGCGACGCATGCCGTGGCAGCCCTGCGGCCCAAGGCTTTCCGGCACAATGCCCAAGAGGTCGCGGCCCTCAACGAATGGGCGCGTGGAGCTTCGTCGGACTATCGGCGCATCAAGGCGCCGACTGTCATCATAACGGGTGATACGGACACCATCGTCTCACCAGAGGTACATTCCCGTCACCTCGCCAGAGATATTCGCGGATCCACTTTGATCGTCGTGCACAATCTCGGGCATAAATCCGACTATGTCGCCAGCGACCTTGCCATCGCCGCCATCGAAAAAGTGGCCGGCCGACCGTCGGATCTCAAGACGGCGCAAAGAGCGGTCGAGCGACGCATCGAGAATGATCGCGGATCATAAACTTCCGCTCCCCCGCCCCCAAATAACGACCCGATTCTGGACATCACATGAAAATACTGCGCGCTTCTGAATACAAGACCATGCCTTGGAAAAACGGCGGCGGCGTTACGGTGGAAATCGCCATCCATCCGCCGGGTGCCTCCGTGGATGCATTCGAATGGCGCATCAGCATGGCGACCGTCGCTCAGGACGGACCGTTTTCCAGCTTCCCAGGCATAGACCGCACACTTGCCATTATCGAGGGAAACGGCATGGCGCTCTCTATTGCAGGAGATGAGCCGGTGGCGCTGACGACAAAGAGCACCCCCCTGCCCTTTGCCGCCGATGTTCCCGTGGATGCGTCCCTGATGGATGGTTCGATCGTTGATCTGAACATCATGACCCGCCGCTCATCCTTCAGCCACAGCGTGGAAAGGCTCTCCGGCAGCTATTCGGCGGAAGCGGGAACGGGCACGAGGATGATCCTGTCGCTCCGTCCTTTAACGGTTTCCTTCGATAACGATAGTGCCCGGCTGGAGAAGCTGGATAGCATTTTCATCCCGGAAAGCCTGCCTTTCACGGTCAAGCCCGACCATGATGACGGCGTGTTCTTTCTGATCACGCTGCGGCGGATATAAGCTGCCGTAGCCTCAATCCAGCCCGAGCGGATCGGCCAGCCTTGGCCAAAGTTGCAGGCTTGCCTTGCGATAGGCGGTTTTTGCCGGGTCGGTCGGATAGGATGTCGGCGCGGCGATATAGACGATCTCCGAGGCGATCGGCGCAAACCCGGCATGAAAGTGGTTTGTGGACTTTACAAGCAGCACGTCTTTTCTGGCAAAATCGATGCCGAGATTGGAAAAGATATCCGGCTCATAAGTCTGCGTTCTGCTGGTAATGAGAATGATATCGATCTCCGTTCCAACCGGTCTTACAACGGCGGCGCGGCCGAGCGTAACGCGGCTGTTGCGGAAACTCTGCCAGCCAGCCTCTGCGGTGCGCATCACCTTGATCCGGAAATCCAGCGGTTCACCGCCTTCAGGACTGGATTTACCGCCGATGCGCAGATCGATCTCGGCCCCCTCACCTGCCGCATGACAGAAGGACACGGCAATCGGATCCCAGATCGTCGCAACACCGATATTATCCATGCCGCGCTCCACCATGCGCCGCAGAATATGGGTGGCGTCACCCGCAACACCGCCGCCTGGATTGTCCCATATATCCGACACCACGACCGGCATATCCGGATTATGGCCGCGGATGGTGAGCGCCATGTCCAGGCCAGCCTCCGTGTCGAGCATCGGCATCGCTGTCAGCTTGCGCATGGCATAAAGCTCATGGCCAAGCTTTTCGGCCAGCGCGTCGCCCTTTGCCCTGTCATTATCTGTGACGACAACAATGCGTGTGCCCATATCCGGCACATCGCCAGCCATGAAACCGTGAATGACGGAAATCGACAGGATGCCATCCTTGCCCTCCAATGCCTTCAAACGGTCGACATAGGAACGCATCGGCTCGCGGCTGGTGGGATAGATGGTGATCATGCGGCAGTCGAAAGTGGAGATAACCGGCCTGATTTCTCCACGCAGGGTGCGCAGCGCCATTTCCACCACATGCTCGCCGCGTTCCTCGAAATCCGTATGCGGGAATTCCAGGAACGTTGCCATGATGTCGAGATTGGCGACCCTTAGTGCTGTCAGATGGCTATGGGGATCAAATTCGGCCGCGATCAACACATCCGGGCCGACCAGCGCGCGTATCCGCGACAGGAAATCGCCTTCGGGATCGTCATAACCCTGTGCCACCATGGCGCCATGCAGGCCTAGAATCACCGCATCGACCGGCAAGGCCGCCGTGAGCTCGGCAAGAATCGTATCGCGCAGCGTTTCATAGGTCTGGCGCTGGATGAGCCCCGCCGGCTCCGCCCAACATGATGTACCCTCGATGACCGTGAACCCCTCCATCTTGCCACGACGGCGCAGGATTGGCACCGGCGACGAGCAAAGCGTCGGCGTTTCCGGATGCTCGCCCGGGCCGGCGTAAAAGGCCGCGCGGAAAGCGTCCATATCCGTTGGAACGGGTGAAAACGTATTGGTTTCGGTGGCGAGCGATGCCGTGAATATGCGCATGACTGTGTTACTCTTTGCCGGTGCCGGTTGGTCCGAAGCACCCGTTTCGCAATTTAATTAGCCGGGTAATATTACCAGACGGTACCGCGCGCTGCGACATCTTCCACGCGCGTTACCAGGCCATTTCGATGGAAAACCATTCGGTCGAAGAGATTGCTGACGACACAGGTGTGGTTCGGCACGACCTTGACGACATCACCAATGTCAGGCCGGGCGGAACTGCAGGCCGACAAATCGACAACCGCGTGTTCTTCCGAAAGCGAAATGATCTTTGCGCCCTCATACCCCTCAATCATGCCGTAATCGCTGAAACCCAATAGATCGGAGGTCAAGGCCTTCGAGCCGCAATCAAGCACGGCGCGATCGACCGTAGGTCTCGATACCACGGTGGCGAGGACGTGCATTGCCAGATCGCCAGCGGTGCAATGTCCGGCGCGCAGCATCGAACGGTCATTGTAGACATAGGTGCCCGCCCGATGTTCGGTGGCGGAAGGAACAAGGTGAGCCGAGAAAAAATCAGGTGAGCCGCCACTTGAGCGGACCGGGCAATCGATGCCTTTTTCCGCGAGCAGCGCCATGGTTTCGCGTATGAAGTCTTCCACCTTTTCCGCCCCGCCAGGGGCCGGATAGGTCAAAATGCCCTTGAATTTGAGGCCCGTCGCCGCGACGATCTTCTCCGCAAGCTCCAGCGCTGCCCGTGGGGTCTGCACGCCGCAACGCTTTCCACCCGTATCGCATTCGACAAGCACCGCAAGCGGTCTTTCCGCATCAAATGTGCCGGCAAGTCCGGCAACCGTTACAGCGCTGTCGGCAACAACGCTCAGTCTGCCGATGCGCGCGTTCAGCGTCTTTAATCGCGCAAGTTTTGCCGGGCCGAGAATATTGTAGGTGATCAGGATGTCGTCGAACCCGGCATCCGCGAAGACCTCCGCCTCGCTGACTTTCTGGCAATTGATGCCGATGGCGCCCGCCTGAAGCTGCTGTCTTGCGATAGCCGGTATCTTGTGCGTCTTGATATGGGGACGGAAAGCCTTGTCATGGCTATCGAGATAGGATTGCGCCCTCAGAATATTGGCAGCAAGCCGGTCCTCGTCGATCACCGGCATTGGTGTCGAAATCGCATCGAGTGGTGTGCCTGCATCAGGCCAGGGATAGGTCATCATATGCTCTCAAAATCAGCAAAATCGGGCATCAAGCCAGCGGCTTATAGGCGATAACATCCATTTCCACCTTGGCATCCACCATCAGGGGCGACTGCACAGTCGATCGTGCCGGCGGATGATCAATGAAATATTTCTGGAAAACGGCATTGAAGCTCGAAAAATCACGGGCATCATCCAGCCAGACATTGACCTTAACAACGTCAGCGAGCGTGCAATCGGCAAGCGCCAGGACATCCTTGATGTTGGCCACAACCTGCTCGGTCTGCGCCACGATGCCGCCGGTCACCACCTCACCGTCAACAGTCGGCACCTGACCGGACACATAGACGAAATCTCCGGCCCGGACGGCTTTGGCGAAGGGTCGGCGCTGACCGCCAGCCTGACTATCAGCCGTCTCGAACCGCACCAGTCTGTGTTTTTCCATGATCGCCTCGCAAATAATTTTCATCAATCCCGTATTTTTATCGTTTTATAGCCGGTTTGGCAGCGATATTCCATAAGCGATGTAAATTATTTAGCAAATCCGCAAATTCAACGTTTTTTGGCGCAAAGAACGCGCATCTTATTCCGGCCGCCGTCAGGCTTCACCCACAGGCTGCCACGAACCGACAGAGATAGACGCGTTACAATAAGAAGGCGAAGTTTGCCGCGGCTAACTTCAAATCCAATATTATCAAGCTTTCGAAAGGTCTTTCAAACCAACCCGTCTCCAACTGTTCATTACTCCGTCAGCCGTGCGCCGATATCCACCCGTTCGACGTCACTCTTTCCGTCACAGCCTCGGCAATTTTCTTTGCCTGTACGCGAATATCCGGAACGGCAGTTATCTCCCAGAAACGGCCTGCCGTCAGCGCACCGGCGGCAAAAAGGCCCGGCCAGACCTCCCCGTCCGCTCGATGCAGGCGGGATTGCGCGTCAACCTCTACTCCCAGACCAAGGTGATCGAGCATGAGGACGCCATCACTATGCATCGTTTCAAGAAGACGTGAGTGGCCGATCCCTGCTCGCTCCATACCCGTGCAATTGACGACCCAGTCGACCTGAAACTCCCTGACGTCTTGCGTATGCCTGCGGCGATAAGAAACCGTGATTCCGTCGTCCTGCTCATAAAGCGAGCGTAGATAACCGGCATGAATCTCAAGAACGCCGTCAGAAAGGAGTTTCTCAAACGCTTTATGGACTTCAGGCGCGATGCGGTGCCGATGTATATTCCACCAGGGCAAGGCGTGGCGAAGAAAGCGACTGCGTTGCACGGGCGTCAGGCGTTGCCACAGGGCCTGCGTTATCGGTCGCAAGCCGTCCATCACCGTGCGCCAGGTCGCACCGTCCTTCACCTGTTTTCGTAGCAACTGCAACAGTCGGCTGATCTCCGTAGACCCATCGGGCAATTGCAGGTCGGCTGCAGTCAGTGGCGGACTGATATGGGGATGCGGCACCAGCCCTCGCCGGGACAGAACGTGGATCGGACCGCGATGGCCTTTTCCTCGCAAGGTAAGGACCTGATCGATCATCGTGAGACCGGAACCGAGAATACAGATGCGATCACCCGCCCTCACTTTCGACAACCATCCGGGTTGCCAGCAGTGACTGATGACGCGCTGTGGTCTCTCTTCTTCTTTCGCGACGGTTTGCACCGGCAAACCGGCCGCCCCCACACCCAGACATAAAACAACATTATGCGCACGCAACGTCTCGCCATTCTCCAGACTAAAGGAAAATGCGCCATCGCGATCCGGCCGGCAGGCGGAAGCCTTTGCACGGATGAAATCCACCCTCGCCCGCTGGTCCCGGCTTCGGAGCAAGGAGGCAAGCCTGTCTCTCAGATAGAGACCGTAGTCTCCGCGCGAGGCGAACAACAGGGGATCCCGTCCGATCCCGTTCTCGCGTAACCAGTCAAGAAAATCATCGGGCCGGTCCGGGAAGACGCTCATCCGCCCCGCAGGCACATTCAGTCGATGATAAGGCAGCTCCGTTCGGTAGGCGGTGCCGCGCCCGAAATCTGACTCGTCCCCGACAATGGCTACTGAGGCCTCAGGCGGTAGCGAGGACAGAAGATGAGCGGCGGTACAGATGGCCGAAAACCCCGACCCGACGATAGCGACATCATAGGACATTCTTTCCTCCAACCTGCGACGGTATGAACACGGTCAGACGGTGCCGAGCGCGTGGATACCCTAGTCGTTGAGTAGAGATTAAACACCTCCGAATGTCTACCCTTCACTTCCTTCTCCATGACGGTGACCGTGCGGTCAGGTTGCCAAAGTTAGCCGCGGCAAACTTTCCGACCGTTCTCCATCAACGACGTAAAACAATGGAAAAAAGCGACATCGCCGCGTGAACAAAAGCGAAGTTAGCCGCGGCTAACCGTCAAACTGTCACAAAACGCAAATCTGATTCTTCCACAATGCCTTAGCGGCACTTTCGCATCTGGGAAAAAAGCCTATTGCGCCAAAAAGAGAATCGGCGCTTATATCTCAGTTGCGGAAAAAACCGCCTTTTTCGGAAAAAACCGCTACTGCAATATCGAGCGAAAGAAGACAGATGACACAGAGTGCCGACTCAAGACTTGCTGCAGGGGCACCCGACCTCACGAGCCTTATACAACAGCATTCGGCTGCATTGTCAGCCCAATTGCAGGCGCATAACGCAAATACATTTTCACCCCATACCGAAAAGAGCATGCGTCATTTCTCGCCTGCTGAAACCGCTCGGCTGATTGGTATCGGCGAAGCCTATCTTCGTCAGATCGCCGCCGAGCGTCCCGAGCTGGATGCAGCGCAGGCCTCCGGTCGCCGTTCCTATTCTGTCGAGGACATGGACGAGATCAGGCGCTTTCTCGATCAGGGCGCACGCGGCACTCGTCGCTACCTGCCCCATCGTCGTGACGGTGAAGAGTTGCAGGTCATCGCCGTCATGAACTTCAAAGGTGGTTCGGGCAAGACGACGACCTCGGCGCATCTGGCGCAATATCTGGCGCT